>Ga0233425_10009259_pt1 | contig 12598 bp, 6 predicted proteins | sample Watercolumn_Towu_2_FD_181712 | JGI IMG/M metagenome (GOLD analysis project Ga0233425, IMG submission 181712) | Freshwater microbial communities from Lake Towuti, South Sulawesi, Indonesia - Watercolumn_Towuti2014_140_MG | ecosystem: Environmental > Aquatic > Freshwater > Lake | place: Indonesia...
GAACTCCGGTGCCTCTATGCAATCGTCCAGCTTGCCGTCCAGCCGGGTTTGACGATCGACGCTCTTCTGCAATCCATTGTGGAACTCCTCCCTCCCGCTTGGCTCTACCCGGAAATTACGTCCGCGGAGATCGCCTTTGATGACAAGAAGTACTCTTCGGCGGCGGTACACCGGGGCCTCAGCAAGCAAACGGCAGAGATCAATGTGCATGGAGCCACGCGCGGTGCTGTCACCGTCATGCTCTCGGCGGAGAAACCCGAGCTTGACGAAGGACCATTCATGAAAGAAGAACGCCGACTCATTGACACCGTCGCGGGGGCAATCGGACTTCTCATCGAGCGGAAACTCCTTGAACGCGAGCGAGGGAGACTCCAAGGCCAATTGATGCACGCAGATCGGCTGGCGACGATTGGGCAGCTCGCAGCGGGCGTTGCACACGAGCTGAACGAACCGCTGGAGAGCATTCTTGGGTTCTCCCAGCTTCTCAAGAAGTCTTCAGATCTCAGTACTCAGACCTCGAAGGATACCGATCGTATTATCAAAGCGGCCCTTCATGCCCGCGAGGTGGTCAGAAAACTCGTGAGCTTCGCGCGCCAGCAAACACCGGAAAAAACCGAAACGAATTTGAACGCTATTGTCGAGGATGGACTCTACTTCCTCGAGTCACGCTGCGCCAAGGCCGGGATCACCGTCTCTCGTGAACTTGCTCCTTCGCTTCCGTCGATCAGCGCGGATCCAGTGCAGCTTCACCAAGCCCTCGTAAATATCGTCGTTAATGCGATTCAGGCGATGCCGCTTGGAGGGACAATAACGGTGAGGACAACGAGCTCGGACCAGCATGTGTTGCTCGGCATCGAGGACACCGGCATCGGAATGAGTGAGGACGTGCTCAAGAACATCTTCACACCGTTCTTCACGACCAAGACGGCAGGCCAGGGCACAGGGCTGGGCCTTTCTGTTGTCCACGGAATCGTTTCCTCGCATGGAGGATCGATCCGGGTAGAGAGCAAATCTGGACAGGGTTCGCTCTTTGAGGTTCAGCTTCCGCTTAGCACGAACCGAGGTGAATATCCGAAGGTGACGAACGATGAAGGAGCTGACTGAGCAAACAACGATTCTCGTCGTCGATGACGCCCCGGACACACTAGAGGTGTTCCGGCGGAATTTGACATGGAAGGGCTATCAGGTTCTCACGGCTCCAGGCGTCGAGGAGGCCGTCTGCATTCTTGATGCGAGGCCGGTGGACCTTGTCATCACCGACTACAAAATGCCGAAGGTCAGCGGGATGGAACTGATTCGTCATATTCGCGAAAACTTCAACGACACCGAAGTCATGATGATCACCGGATTCGCTACAATTGAAAGCGCCGTCAAAGCAGTAAAATCAGGGGCAGAAGAGTATCTTGCGAAACCCTTCACAGAGGCGGAGCTTTTCGAGGCGGTTGAGCGGGCTGTCGAGAAACTGAAAAGACGCCGAGCGGCAGGGACAACCAATGAGAAACCAGCGCGAGAGGTATACGGTCTGATCGGCGAATCAGAAGGTATCAAACGAGTTGTAGAATTCATGTCAAAGGCGGCCGCTACGTCAGCCACGGTCCTTCTCACTGGCGAGAGTGGCACAGGCAAGGAACTCGTCGCACGCGCAATCCACTACGGAAGCCAGCGCGCCTCTTCACCGTTCGTGCCGGTGAATTGCGGCAGCATCCCTGAAGGACTCCTTGAGAGCGAACTCTTCGGGCACCTTCGCGGCGCTTTCACGGGAGCTTCGGAAACCCGCGCAGGTTTCTTTCAAACCGCCGATGGCGGAACCATCTTCCTTGACGAGATCAGTGACACTAGCCCTTCGATGCAGGCAAAGCTCCTCCGCGTACTGCAGGATAAGGAAGTGTGCATGGTTGGTTCGACGCAGCCACGCAAAGTGAACGTCAGAATCATAGCGGCGACGAACAAGGATCTTGGTGCGCTCGTCCAAAAGGGACAGTTCCGCGAGGACCTCTATTTTCGGATCAACGTTCTCGCAATCGAGATTCCCCCGCTGCGCGATCGAGGAGACGACGTGCTTCTGTTGGCACAACTGTTTGCTGCACGGTTTGCTTCTGAGCTGGGGAAACCATTGCCGCAGTTCTCGGACGGCGTCTTGCAGGCCTTAAGAAGCTGTTCATGGCCGGGGAACGTGAGAGAGCTGGAAAACCTGATTCAGCGCCTGGTGGTGATGTGTGATCACCCAATAATTGATGTCCCCGACCTCCCCGCTTTGATGAGGTTCACAGCTCTCAAAAGCCCAAGGAACCACCGCTCTCTCGCAGAGGTTGAAGCCGAACATATCCGCAGCGTCCTCGCCGGTGTAGACGGGAACAAGTCGAGAGCAGCAGAGATTCTTCAGATTGATCGCAAGACGCTTCGCGAGAAACTCAGGAACTTCGGGATCGAGCTGTAGGCCCGCTGGCTTCAATCTCATTGAGTTGCCTGCTACCCTACAAGCTCTCCTGATTACCTGGGGAGTTTCTCCCCACTGATTCAGAATTACCTACCTCTTTCCGCTTCCCTCAGCAAGCACGAACATTCTCTGATTCGGGAATGTGAGTCTTTCTCAATGACTGAAGCCATTCTGGATCCTCGGAACCATCGTCCGGCCTTGTTCTCATCTCGGAATTGCGGAACGAGAGTTGCATAGAAATGCCTTTTGATCCGGGGAGGGAGAAGCACGGCATGTCGGGCGAAGTGATCCTCACGAGCGTTTGTACGACGTGCGGGAAGCGTCAGGAATGCACACACCACCACGGGCGCACAATCGTTCACTGCGTCGATTTCGTGCCCGAGCTACCTCCCCTTTCCACCATTCCGAGTCCGATGATAGGCTCACAACCCGACACGAATCAGCTGAGAGGATTGTGTCCGACGTGCGCGCACTTTCAGCACTGCGCACTTCCCCAACCAACTGGCGGTGTTTGGCATTGTGAACACTATGATTGAATATCTCACCTTCCGTCACAACTAGCCCAATCGCTATGGACACCGAAACTGTCATCCCGATCATCGAAAAATACAAAAATCGCCGCGGCAGCCTCATCTCTATCCTCGAAGAGATTCAAGCGCGCCATGGCTACCTGCCAAAAGAAGCGCTCCAGGCTGTGGCAGATTCCACGGGAAGAAGCCTCGTGGACATCTACGGGGTTGCGACATTCTACAGAGCGTTCAGACTCAAGCCAAGAGGCAAGCACCTCACGTGCGTTTGCCTTGGCACTGCCTGTCACGTCAGGGGCGGACCGACTGTGGCCCAGGAATTCGAGAACCGACTAGGTGTCAAGGCGCGCGGAGATACAACCCCGGATGGCGAATTCACGCTCGAGACGGTGATGTGTCTCGGAGCGTGTGCGCTCGGCCCTGTTGTGGTCGTTGACGGACACTATTTTCCGCATGTCAACGTGGGAGACGTTCAGCCCATGATCGACCGAGTCCGTGAGGGTCTCGACAAAGTTGAACTCGACAAGGATCAGAGAATCTTCCCCGTGGAAGTCAGCTGCCCACGATGCAACCACACATTGATGGACACCGAGCATCTCGTGGACGGTTATCCCTCAATTCGTGTTACTGTTTCGTATCAAGACGTTCACGGTTGGCTCAGGCTTTCGTCCCTGTATGGGAGCTACACGGCTGAATCCGGCAGCGAAATCCCCGTGGGAACAGTCGCACATTTCTTCTGCCCCTACTGCCACGCGGAATTGATCGGCGCCTCCAACTGCGCAGCCTGTGAGGCACCTATGGTTCCAATGATCGTCCGCGGCGGCGCCATCGTGCAAATCTGTTCCCGCCGGGGGTGCAAAAGCCATATGCTCGACGTTTCCAGATCTGCTGCTGAGCTTCTCATGGATCAACGCTGACTCGACAAAGAAAGATAGAGACCATGAACAAACTCCAATCGATCGACGCTCTTGACCGCTTCCGCAGTCAACTGCTTAGAGAGCATAAAGCCCATAATGGAAAGCCCACACTCGTTGTGTGTGCGGGAACAGGCGGCCAGGCGAGCGGATCAAACGACATTCTGAGAATCATCAAGAAACTCATCCTTGAACGCAATTTGCAGGACAAGATCGGACTACGAGTGACCGGATGTCAGGGCTTCTGCGAGAAAGATCCTTTTATCGTCGTGGAGCCGGGAGGACACCTTTACCCTAAACTCAAGATGAAGGATGTCGAGCGTGTCATCGCCGCCGCGTTGAAAGGAACTGTTGATGAGGAGTTGATCTACAAAGAACTGTGGGATCGAAAATCGTATCATGCACAGCAGGACATTCCATTCTTCAAGAAGCAGAAACGCACCATCCTCGGTGATAATCAGTACATCGATCCAATTCGAATCGCCGACTACATCGCGCACGGCGGATATGCTGCGCTGGGAAAAGTTCTGCGGAGGAACGACCCTGAATGGATTATCAGCGAGGTGATAGCATCCGGCTTGAGGGGACGGGGCGGGGCCGGATTCTCGACAGGCAAGAAATGGGAATTTGCGAGAGCTGCGAGGAACGGCTTGGGGCAGAAATACCTTATAGCGAACTGCGACGAGGGCGATCCCGGTGCATACATGGATCGCAGCATACTGGAGGGAAATCCGCATGCCATCGTCGAAGGTATGTTGATTGCTGGAATTGCTATAGGAGCCACGCAAGCGTTCATCTATGTGCGGAGCGAATACCCGCTTGCCATTAAGCACTCGCTCATTGCGCTCCGGCAAGCGACTGACCTCGGCCTACTGGGAAAGAACATCCTCAACACAGACATTGAGTTCGAGATAGAGGTTGTTCGCGGCGCTGGAGCATTTGTTTGTGGTGAAGAAACGGCGTTGATCAAATCGATCTCGGGATATGTAGGAGAACCGCGACAGCGACCTCCGTATCCCGTCCACAGAGGACTATGGGGTCGTCCCACCTGCATCAACAACGTTGAGACTCTCGCGAACATCCCCGTCATAATCACCCGGGGCGCCAAGGAATTCGCAAAGGTTGGTGTCCCGCGTAACACCGGCACGAAGATCTTCTCACTCGTCGGGAAAATCAAGAACACGGGCCTCGTCGAAGTGCCGATGGGAATCACCATCAACACCATCGTCAATGATATTGGTGGGGGCCCTGTTGGAAGCGCTCGGATCAAGGCTGTGCAAACCGGTGGACCGTCCGGCGGATGCATCCCGGCGTCGATGTTTGATCTGCCGATCGACTACGATAGCCTCGTCGCTGCCGGATCGATCATGGGATCAGGTGGGATGATCGTCATGGACGAAAACACTTGCATGGTGGATGTCGCAAAGTACTTCATGAAGTTTCTAAAAGACGAATCTTGCGGCAAATGCTACACCTGTCGGAAAGGAACACAGAGGCTGTACGAAATTCTCGAAGACATTGCCGACGGCAAGGGGACAGAGGCGCACGTTGCCCTTTTGGAGGAGCTTGCCACAGTGGTGAAGGATACTTCGATGTGCGGTTTGGGCCAATCGGCCCCGAATCCTGTCCTCAGCACCCTTCGATACTTCAAACATGAATATGCGCGCCACATCCACGACAAGCGGTGCGATGCGTTCGTGTGCAAAGGGATTGTCGGGGCGCCCTGTGCCTCTGCTTGTCCAGTGGGCACGGAGGCGTGGCGGTATATCGCGCACATTCAGCGCGGCGAGTATCAGGAAGCATACAATGTAATTCGCGAGGCCAATCCATTCCCGTCGGTGTGTGCGCGGGTCTGCCATCACCCATGCGAAGATCGATGCAAATCGGGCACACAGGGTGGCGATCCGGTTGCCATTCGGGCACTGAAGCGTTTCGTGACTGACCGCATCGATCCCAGGTCGTACAAGCCTGTACATGTACATGATGAGTTCGCAGCCTCGCACAAGATCGCCATTATCGGCTCCGGACCAGCCGGCCTCTCGGCTGCCCACTATCTCTCGTTGAAAGGTTACAAGTCAACGGTCTACGAGAGCGACACCCGGCCCGGCGGAATGCTCTACAGTGCTATACCGTCGTACCGGCTTCCCCGAGCCACTATCGACAAAGAGATCGAATCTATCACCGATGAGAACATCTCCGTCCGATGCAGCATGACGCTCGGCCGGGATATGACGATCGATACACTCTTCGAAGAAGGATACAGCGCCGTTTTCCTTGCATTCGGAGCCCACAAAAGCCTGAGGCTTAATCTAAGAGGCGAGGACCTCCCTGGCGTCTATCCGTCCATACAGTTCCTGAAGGCGTTCAACCAGCGCGGTGAAAACCTCTCAGGGGAACGAGTGGGGATCGTGGGCGGTGGCAATTCGGCAGTAGACGCGGCGCGTGTTGCCCTACGGCAGCCAGGTGTGAAGAATGTGACGCTCTTCTACCGCAGGACCCGGGAAGAGATGCCTGCATTCGAAGAAGAAATCGAGGCGGCGATTCAGGAGGGCGTGCATCTTGAAACGCTTGTTGCGCCAACGGGCATCCTCCAGGAGGAAGGGAGATTGTCGGGCGTGGAGTTCATTAACAACCAGCTTGGGGACTTCGATGAAAGCGGCCGGCGACGTCCCGTTCCCGTGCCCGGGACGCAGCACATCGTACCGCTCGATACACTTGTTGTGGCCATCAGCGAGGGCTCCGACACGGATTGCGTTTCCGTCGCGGGGGTCAACCGGATCGAAGTTGATCCGCGCAATGGCACCATCAAAGCTGATTCAGACACGCTCGTCACCAACCGACCGGGGGTCTTCGCCGGCGGCGATGTCGTAACGGGGCCCAACACCGTCATCGACGCTGTCGCCGCGGGAAAGAAGGCGGCTGTCATGATCGACCGATACCTCCGCAAAGAGCCGCTCAAACAGCCTTCGGCTCTGCGGTTGCCAAGGCACTACGTTGAACCTACGAACGGTCACTCACCACTCCAGACAAAGCGCGTCCCCCTCCCCAGAATCGACATGGACAAGCGGAAACATGAATTCGTCGAAGTAGAACGAACGTTGACAGAAGAAGACGCCAAAGTTGAGGCTTCCCGATGCCTCCGCTGCGATCTCGACTTCACGCATCCCCCTGAACCCGAACCAGCGATCGAGGAAGAAAGGGAGCAACTCGTATGATCAAGATAATCATGAATGGCGTCCCAGTCTCGGTTGAAGAGGGTACAACCCTTCTGGAAGCTGCACAGTTCATCGGATTTCCGATCCCCACTCTGTGTCATTTGGAAGGCCTCTCCCCCTATGGGGCCTGCCGACTCTGTGTCGTCGAGATCGGTGAAGGATCGAAGTCCAAACTTGTCTCATCCTGCACGTACCCTGCCGAGGAAGGTCTTCGGGTGCGCACTTCATCCACCCGCGTGGTCAAAGCGAGGAAAATGATCCTCGAGCTGTTGCTTGCATCATGTCCGCAGTCAAAGGTCATTCAAGACCTCGCCTCGAAGTATCAGGTTCGCCAGCAACGCTTTCGGCAGGAACATGAAACGTGCATTCTGTGTGGACTTTGTTCGCGGATGTGCTCCGAGCAAATGATGGCTCATGCGATCGGATTCCGAGGACGGGGTGACCATCGGTCACTCGGCACGCCGTTCGACATCAAATCCGAGAAGTGCCGTCTCTGCGGAGGCTGCATCTATGTCTGTCCCGCCTGCCAGCTCAGGTGTACCTACACTCAACCGGAGATGGCCATCTGCGGAGGGTGCGCCAACCTGAGTCCGCCCTGTATCGAAAAGAAACCGTTCGATGATATGATGTGCTATATGAGCCCGTGTGTAGCCTGTGAGATCAAAAAGGATTGACGAAAGGAGAACACAAATGTCATTCACAAAAATCAACGCAACCGCAGCCACCCTCACGAAAAACCGGACCGAAGGCTCAGTCGTTCCGACCTCCGGGATGTGTGTTACGTGCGTTGACGGCTGCATCGGGATGTGCGAAATTGGCAAGTCGGCCTACCGCGGCCATGAAGTTATCTATCCACAACCATTCGGTGTCATTACGACGGCAGGTGAAAAGACATATCCTGTCGACTATTCGCATTTCAATATCATGGGCACAGCCGTCGGGGCACATGGCATTGAAGCGGACAGCGATAAAGCTATCTTCCCGAAGGTCAATCTCGAGGTGATCTTTGGCCACGATCGCGGGCTGAAATTCCGTTACCCATGGATCATTCCCGGCATCGGTTCCACCGACATCGCGAAGAACAACTGGGAAGGACTTGCGATTGGATCTGCCCTCGCAGGGACAGGTCTCACGATCGGTGAAAACGTCGTCGGAATGGACATGGACGCAGTCATCAAAGATGGCCACGTCGTGGACACCACAGATCTGAAGCGCCGCGTGGGGCTGTATAAAGATCATCAGCGTGATGGGTACGGAGCCATCATCGTCCAGGCGAACGTTGAGGATACGCGGCTGGGCGTTCAAGAATATGCAATAGAAAAACTCGGCGTCTCGTGTGTGGAGCTCAAATGGGGACAAGGGGCAAAAGACATCGGCGGGGAAGTGAAGATCAAAAGTCTCAAAAAAGCGCAAGCGTTGTACGCTCGAGGATATGTCGTTCTTCCTGATCCCACTGATGAGCACATCATCAAGGCATTTGAGCGGGGGGCGTTCAAGGAATTCGAGCGGCATTCACGCGTCGGCATGGTGACCGAAGAATCATTTGGCCAGCGCGTCGAGCAACTGCGGCGTGCAGGAGCCAAATACATCTTCTTGAAGACAGGAGCGTACCGTCCGGCGGATCTCGCGCGAGCTGTTGCATTTGCCTCAAAGTACAAAATCGATCTCCTCACCGTTGACGGCGCTGGCGGAGGAACAGGGATGAGTCCATGGCGGATGATGAACGAGTGGGGCGTACCCCCGGTTGAGCTTCATTCGATGATGTACGCCTACGCGAAGCGGCTCGCAGACAAGAAGAAATATGTCCCGACGCTCGCCGTCGCCGGCGGGTTTGTCTTTGAAGATCAAATCTTCAAAGGCCTCGCTCTCGGCGCTCCGTTTGTCCGCCTCGTCGGCATGGCCCGCTCTCCCATTGCAGCAGCGATGGTGGGAAAGACCATCGGCTTGTCCATCAAACAAGACGAGCTCCCTGTCTACGTAGAACGGTTCGGTACCACAATCGAAGAGATTTTCGTGACGGCAACGGAGCTGCGCAACCAACTGGGGGCGGAGGAATTCGATCGCATACCGACCGGAGCGATCGGCCTCTACACTTACTACGAGCGGCTGGCCCAGGGACTCCGGCAGTTGATGGCGGGGAGTAGACGGTTCGCGGTCGACTTCATGTCCCGCGACGACCTCGCCAGTCTCACGCACGAAGCATCGGAGATCAGCGGTATTCCGTTTGTGATGGATGTCGACAAAGAAGAAGTCGACTCGATCATGAAGATCGCCGAGTAGTTCCGACAAACGCCAAGGGGCACATGCGTGTGCCCCTTGGTCCTTCTGTACAACACTTCCCACGCAGAGATCTCTTCACACCCGCGGCTTGAAGATCATTCCGCGATTTTGCTGGCTGTTGATCCTCACCTCCAGCGGCTGAACCAGCCGTATGTGACGCGTAAACGCCCTCTCTTCTTCAGCCGGCTGCTGCGCGATCCACTCCCAATCAACATAGCCTTCCCTTCCATCCGACGGAACCGTGAAATAACCTACATTGAACGAGGTGATATTCTGAAAAAAGTGTGTTCCCTGTGACGGCGTCACATCGAAATCCTTGAAACCGGCTTCGATGATCACCCGGGCACCTGCGATCTGATCCCAGGTTACCGGTATTCCAAGCCACGGATCAAGCGAGCCCCAGCGCCCGACGCCGACAAGAAGATAGGGCTTTCGTTCAGCCACGAGCTTTCGATTCATTGCACTGACTTCAGCGGCAACCTGCTGGCTCTTGCTGCGATCAAATCTCCGCTTGTCGACAACCACAATATCACAGATGTCTTTTGTCGCGCCGTGTCCGAGTGCCTTGTCACTCTTGCATACCAGCATTTCCGTGTCAACACTTCCGAGATCGAGCTCGTCCTCTTCACGACTCAATACGAGCGGGCGGATCTGGAGCAATCCAAAGTGCGACGGAGCTCCGGGCGGAACAGAGAGATTGACGGCAAATTCCATCTCCACAGGATTTCCCATTCCCCAGCTCCCCATCTCGAGCATGAGCTGAAGGATCTCCGGTAGAGGAAAGATCTTATGACGCAGAACCGGAGCAAACGTCACAATCCTTCGTCCGCGTCTCAACAGGCCGTCATGAACGTGATCATCATCAGGTGAGTACGTCGAGCCCACGTAGTGGAGCGTACCGTCCGTTTCTGCCTCAGCAAGGGTATGCGTGTTCAGGAGGGTGTCGTGCGTTTCATGCAAGCCGAGGGGAGGCTTATCCATGTCAAGCGCGATGAACTCCGATTGGCTGCTTCGCAGCGCCCCTTCCGTTGAGGCAAACTGAACGACATGCTTCGGGTACTTGGGGCAGAATCTCACGGTATTGCCCCCTTCGACGACGTATTTTCCCAATCCGAGTGCGACTGAAACAATGCCGTCCGATGCCTTCTGCGGAGCGATAGGATAGAAGTTGTGTGAACGCGCTACGCCAGCGAAATCCGGGTAAAAGCGCTGTTCGTGTCGAGCGCCGACAAGTTTCTGAATGACCACCGCCATCTTCTCTTCTTCAAGCGAATATGCGGTGACCTTGATGTACTCTTTGACGTGCTGGTAGAAGGTCGATGCGTACACCCGCTTGATGGTATTCACGAGCTGTCCGATCCGCACTTGAGGATCAGGGTGGTGGTTCGGGATCATGTAGGTCTGATAGACACCGGCGAAGGGATGATACTGCGAGTCTTCGAGAAGCGTCGACGATCGAACAGCCAGCGGTTCTTTGATCAGATCGATGAAATCCGTCAGGTGCCGCAAGATACTTTCGGGGAAGCGCTTCGCTTCCAGGAACCTCTCAGTGATTTCTTCATCATTCTGTGATCGAAGCGCGAAATCGCGCAGGTTGTTCTCGTCGAGGAACTGGTCGAAGACATCGGTTCCTATGACAACCGCCGGCGGCACCGAGATTTCGATATCCTTGAAGCGGTGGATGATATCGAGATTGTGAATGAGCGTATTTACAAATCCGAGCCCGCGAGCCTTGCCGCCCAGAGATCCGCCACCAATCCGCGCAAAGCTGCTCGTCGGGTCGAACGTTGTACGGTCAAACTCTGTTATCTGCCCGAGCTGCTTCGTGCGGCGATACGCCTGCAGAGAGGAAATCAGGTATGCGCGCAGACCCTCGACCGAGGGATAGTCAGTGACCTTCCTGGGACGGAGCTTGTGGGCGAGCCAGAATTCTGTACGTGCTTTCAGCCAGTTTGAGAAGTGGTTCCGTGCAGCATGGTATTCAATACTCTCCGCCGGCACCATCTGGAGCTGTTCTTCGAGAGAGCGAAGATCCATAGCCCTCCCTACCTCCCTGCCATCGGAAGTTCTGAAAATGAAATCGCCAAAACTGAAGTATTGCCCCATGAATTGCCGCAGATCGTGGAGAAACCTCGGAGAGTTCTTGAGGAGAAATGAGCTTCCGAATGCATGGACCTTCACCTCATTCTCAGGATCTGTCGACTGAAGAAGTACGGGGATATCGGCTTGCCGCGTTTTGACGGCATGGGCGAAATCCAGTCCCGCCGTCGGGTCGTGCACACCATTGCGAGGAAAGTCAATGTCGGAAATGATGCCAAGAATCGACTGTTCGTACTTCTCGAAGTACCTCCACGCCTCCTCGTAGGTCGTGCAGAGAAGAATCTTCGGCCGCGCCCTCATGCGAAGATACCGGTCGGAAATATTGACCCCCTCGGTGATAAGCCGCTGCGACTGCCGGAGGATTTCGGTGTAAATAATCGGGAGAAAGGATGAGTAGTACCGCACGTCGTCTTCGATGACAATAATCGACTGAACGCCGATCGCTTTCGTGTCATGTTCCACGTTGACACGATCTTCCACGTAGTTGATAGCCGCAATCAGAATGCGGAAATCACCCTGCCATAGGAATACCCTGTCAAACAGACTCGTTTCATGCCGCAGCGAGAGCTCAGACTGCTCTCGGTTGTCGTACGCCAGAAGGATGAGCGGGATGTTCTCTCCGCCCTCCCTCAATTTCTTTGCAAATCGCGTTGCCGTCATATCTTCGATATGCAGCGTGGTAATGATGATGTCGAAGCTATGACCGGAGGAAAGGAGTTCAAGTGCCTCGGCACCGCTCGAGACATGAGTGATGGAAGGCGTATGGCTGAGGCTAAGCCCCTCATACTCGTTGCGGAGCATCTCGTAGAGCCTGCCATCCTCTTCAAGGATGAAGGAATCGTAGAGGCTGGAGACGAGAAGAATGTCGCTGACGTGAAAGAGCATCAGGTTCTGGAATCCCTGGAACCGGGTAGCGTACCCTCTTACTCCCCACCGTCTCTCTGGATCCCGAAATGTGCTCTTGAAGTCACTCTGCATAGAGTGTTTGTGTTGAGGTTAATCAAAAAAAACGGAGTGGCGCGGTGGCCACTCCGATCTGCTCCGTCTCCGATGCGCCTAGACCAGACCCTGGTCAAGCATCGCGTTGGCGACCTTCAGGAAGCCGGCGATGTTCGCGCCTACGAC
>Ga0233425_10009260_pt1 | contig 12597 bp, 12 predicted proteins | sample Watercolumn_Towu_2_FD_181712 | JGI IMG/M metagenome (GOLD analysis project Ga0233425, IMG submission 181712) | Freshwater microbial communities from Lake Towuti, South Sulawesi, Indonesia - Watercolumn_Towuti2014_140_MG | ecosystem: Environmental > Aquatic > Freshwater > Lake | place...
GTACTACAGGCTGGCCTAAAATCCCATCACCCAATCATCCATGGAGGCGTACCAATGGTTTATTCTTTAAATAAAGAGGACATTTTCATGTTGCAGAAAAAGAGGACATTTTTATTTTGCTTTGACATATATGTATTTAAACCTATTTCAAAATACACAGGCCATCGAGTATACTGGCTTTTATGAAATATTCTTTTTTGTTTCCATTTTTCATAAAGTTTGCAAAAATTATCAACATAGTAAAAAATTGTTGTTGATAGCACGTTATTTCTTAATAAAAAAGTAAGAGTTTAAAATGATATGTAAAATTTGCGGATTTGGTACACAAAAAATTTTTTCTGAAATTATTTTAAATAAATATAAAGTTTCTTGTTTTTTTTGTGGAAATTGTCATTTTTTACAAACAGAGGAACCATATTGGCTTGAAGAGGCATATCAATGTCCAATTAATGTTTTTGATACTGGAGTTTTAGCTAGAAACATAAGTCTATCGAAAACTTTTTCAGCTATAATTATTAGATTTTTTAATAGGACTGGACAATTTGTTGATTATGCTGGCGGGTACGGTATTTTTGTGAGGCTTATGCGTGATTATGGATTTGATTTTTATTGGATAGACCCTTATGCGCAAAATTTGTTTGCTAGATTTTTTGAATATCATAATAGTGTGGAAAAGATTGAATTGGTGACGGCCATTGAATGTTTTGAACATTTTAAGACACCATTATCAGATATAGAAAAAGTATTTTCAATTGCTAAAAATATTTTGTTTACAACAGATTTATTACCTTATCCAATTCCATCTCCACATAAGTGGTGGTATTATGGGTTTGAGCATGGACAACATTTATCTTTTTATTCAAAGAAAACCTTGTTATATTTGGCTATGAAATATGGGAAAAATTTGTGTTCTTTTAGTAATATTCATTTGTTAACTGAAAAAAATATTAATCAATATTCTTTTGAGAGTGTGATTAATTATAGAAAATATTTAGCATACTTTAATAAATATTTAATGAAAAGTAAAACAGTTGATGATATGGATTATGTTGTAAAAAATTCAAAGTAAAAGGTTGAATAATGAGAATAAAAATACCTGTTTATCAACCAGCATTGCATGGAAATGAAGAAAAATATATTCTTGAGTGCTTAAGAACTAATTGGATTTCGTCAAAAGGTTCATTTATAAATGAATTTGAACGAAAGTTTGCTGAATATATACAGGTAAATTATGCAACAACCACTGCAAATGGTACTGTTGCCCTACATTTGGCGCTTCTTGCTCTTAATATTCAACCAGGTGATGAAATTATTGTTCCTACATTTACCTACGTAGCATCGGTTAATGCTATTGCATATATGCAAGCAACCCCTGTTTTTGTTGATTCTGAAAAAAGATATTGGCAAATTGATTCTACAGATGTACTCAAGAAAATTACGCCAAAAACAAAAGCGATTATGGTGGTTCATCTTTATGGCCATTCGTGTGATATGGATGCTTTAAAGCAAATAGCTCTTGATAAAGGGCTTTATCTTATAGAGGACTGTGCTGAGGCAACCGGAACCCTTTTTAATGGTAAACATGTTGGAACTTTTGGTGATATTGGAGCTTTTAGTTTTTATGGTAATAAGACGATTACCACTGGCGAAGGTGGAATGGTAGTTACTAATAACGTAAAAATTTTTGATAGATTGCAACATTTAAAAGCGCAGGGATTAGCGCGCGGACGTGAGTATTGGCACGATATTATTGGCTATAACTATCGTATGACAAATTTGTGTGCAGCAATAGGGCTTGCTCAGTTGGAGCAAATAGATGTTATTCTAAAGAAAAAGAGACAATTGGCTCAGTGGTATCGTGTGGAACTTGAAGGTTTGCCTTTAGGTGTACATGAGGAATGTTGCGGGGTTCGTCATTCATATTGGATGATATCGATATTGCTCGATAACGCTGAGCATCGTGATGCATTGCGGGCTGTACTTACTCAAGAAGGCATAGAAACTCGTCCTTTGTTTTATCCGGTACATACTATGCCTATTTATGAAAAAATTAGTTGTGATATTAAGTTACCAATAGCTGAAGATTTAAGTAGTCGTGGGTTTAACTTGCCAAGTTGGCCAGATCTTAGTCAAGCGCAAGTTGCATTTATTTGTTCTCATATTAAGAATTATTTTTCTTCTTCATTACAGTATAAAACAATCAATAATAAAACAGTGTGTACAAGGGTGTAATTAATATTTATGAAACCACTTACTATTGCTATTCATGCATCGACGTTAACAGGATGGGGTGGTGGTATTGATTTTTTAAGGATGCTACTTCAGGCATTAGTGGTTTGTAAGAATAAAAAAGAGATTAAGATTTATCTGATGATTCCTTATACTTATGCTTGGGATTCTTGTTGGAAAAGATTTATTAAACATATAGTTGATAAGTGTTTTTATCGATCAGGCTTTGATTCATATTGGGGCACAGTTGCGTTGGATGTTAATGATGTGTTGCGCGAATTTGAGAAGTCTTTTTTTATTAATTTTTATTTACCCCACGAATATGATAATATCTTAAAAAAAATTGGGGTTGATGTTATTTTGCCAATAGGCCCATCATCTTCAAACTTTTTATCCAAAATTCCTTCTATTGGATATATTTTTGATTTTCAACATAAATATTACCCACAATTTTTTTCTGTTAAAGAATATACTGCAAGAGAGCTTTCATTTGCTCAATTATTATTAAGTGTACCAGCCTTGATTGTTCATTCTTTACAGGTTAAAAAAGATATAGAACGATTTTATCCTTCACTTACGTGTTGCATTTTTGATTTACCATTTTGTGCTATTCCTCTACGAGAATGGTTTTCGGAAAAAATTTTAAGTGAACCATTTGAAGTGTTGCGTGTACGATATAAATTACCAAAGAAGTATTTTGTGATGTGTAATCAATTTTGGGTGCACAAGGATCATATAACGGCTTTTGATGCCCTACATAGAATTTCTGATAATAATATTCATATTGTTTGTACTGGAAAAACTAGTGATTATCGGATTCCTGATTATTTTAAGCAGTTACAAGCGCATATTGATAATCTTGGGTTAACACAACGAATTCATTTTTTAGGGTATATTCCCAAAATGTATCAAATAGCTATCATGCGAAATTCTTTGGCACTTATTCAGCCGACATTATTTGAGGGTTCTCCTGGGGGTGCTGCTGTTGAAGATGCGGTTGCATTAGGCGTGCCCGTTGTTCTTTCTGATATTTCAGTTAATAATGCTGTTGAAGGTGACAATATTATATTTTTTATTGCGCATAATGCAGATGATTTGGCTTTAAAAATGCAGGTGATGCTTGAGCAAAAAATACAGCGGCCGAGTAATGTGATACTTCTTGATCAAGCAGGACGGCGTGTTGAAAGATTTAGCAGTCGTCTTTTTGAGGCGATAGAATATGTTTTAAATAAATAACTAATAAAAAACAGGGGCTTTGCGATTAGAGGATTTGTTTATGTTGAATTACAAGATTTCTGTTGTTCTTGGTTCATTCAACCGTGTTTCATTTCTACCTCTAACCATAAACTCAATACGTAAAGAACTTACTGGTTTAAGTTTTGAAATTATTGTTGTTGATGGAGGGTCTGATGATGGAACACTTGAGTGGTTGCTACAGCAGAAAGATATAATTACTATTGTTCAGCATAATCGTGGTATTTGGCTGGATAAAAAAATTGAACGGCGTTCCTGGGGTTATTTTATGAATCTTGGGTTTAAAATTTCTCAAGGTAAATATATTTGCATGTTGAGTGATGATTGTTTAGTTGTTCCAGGAGCAATTAAAAATGGAATAGCATATTTTGAACAACTTGTTACCTCTGGGCGAAAGATTGGTGCAATGGCGTTTTATTGGCGTGATTGGTCTACAGAAAAGACAGCTTATCATGTTGGGTGCACACTTGGTGGTAAAATGTATGTTAATCATGGTTTGTTTTTAAATAAAGCGTTGCAAGATGTTGGGTATTGTGATGAAGAGACATTTTTCTTTTACAATGGTGATGGTGATTTATGCTTAAAAATGTGGTATTTAAATTACGAATGTATTGATTCTCCTGATTCATATATTGAGCATTACCCTCATGCCAATATTAATGTTCGTAAGACAAATTATGTTAAATTTAAACAAGATTTAAAAAATTATCTTAAAAAATGGGAGGGGATTTATTATGATCCCTTGGTACATGACGTGGGGAGGCAGATAGAAAAAAAATATAATGACCCATATAAAACTGTGGAATTATTTTTAAATTTACATAAGCATATTGTTCAGGCAAATCCCAAAATTATTAAACCTGTTTCAGGAATATCAAAACTTAAACAGTATTTACGATGGAAGTGGCAAGCAGGTGTACGTAAAGTCATGAAGTTTAAAAATTTAATAAAATTTTTTACCAGATTTTACTAATGTTAAGTGCCCATGGGCTATTCGATTATAAATATAGTTCACGAATCTTCTTACAAATAACAGAAGGGATAAGCCCTGATTTTTCTTGTAAATATTCTCTTGATCCAGTTTCATGTGAGTAAGAATCATTAATTCCAAACGACTGAAAGATAATTTTATGTGACAATTTAGCTATTACATTATGTGAAAACAGTTCCCCAAGCCCACAAGAAAGATTATGCTCTTCTAGTGTAAATATAGCTTTAATAGAATTTTCTTTAGCTAAAAAATATTCTGTGTCAAAGGGTTTAAGTGTATGAATAGACACAAGTCCAATGTCTATATCTTTTTCTCTTAATTGTGTACAGATAGTATACCCTAAATCAAGAGCATTACTTGTTGTTATAATAAGTGCTTTGTTACTTGTGATAACTTCACAAGCTTTATTAAGTGTAATTTTTAAATTTTCTGGATAGATAACTTTCCCTTCGCATGCAGCGAGTCTAATATAGATAGGGCCAGATGTGTGGTAAATTATAGAGTGTGAGAGCTGTTCTATCTCGTGACGTGATCCTGGCGCAACTATTGTCATCTCTGGAAGGGCTCGCATAATTGCAAGATCTTCTATTGCATGGTGCGTGACCCCCATTTGACCATAGCTAAATCCGCCGCCTACACCTATAATTTTTACTGGTAACTTTTGATAACAAAGATCATTTCTGATTTGTTCTAAACATCTCATAGTATCGAATGGAATAATAGAATAAACAAAAACATTTTTGCCAGACATAGAAAGTCCGGCTGCTACCCCAATCATGTTTTGTTCTGCTATTCCTGCATTTATAAATCTGTCTGGAAATTTTTGTGCAAATGGCTCTAAAACAGAAAAGCCAAGGTCTCCGGTCATGAGATAAATAGAGTTATCTATTGATGCCTGTTCTATTAAATTTTTTATAAATACAGATCTCATAGTTCACCCAATTCTTTACGTGCTATTTGATATTCCTCTTGATTAAAAGATTTATAGTGCCATTCTAATTTATCTTGAATGAAAGAGATACCGTGTCCTTTTATAGTGTGAGCAATTATAGCATATGGTTTTTCTTGTAGTTTATAGTACATTAACGAGTCTAAAAGTTCTTTATAGTTGTGACCGTTAATACTTACTGTGTTACATCCAAAGGCAGAAAACTTTTCTTCTAATGTTCCTGTGACCATATTACTACTGCGCCCAAACCCCTGTAGATTATTATGATCAACAATAATAATTATATTATTTAAAGAATATCTGGATGCAAGCATAAGTGCTTCCCATACAGATCCCTCTTGACATTCTCCATCGCCCATAACAACATAAATTTTATTTGGTCTTTTGTCATTTTTTGCGGCCAATGCAAGTCCTACGCCTAGTGGTAACCCGTGCCCTAGAGATCCAGTGCTTGCCTCTATTCCTGGTAGAGAATCTTTAATTGGGTGTCCACTTAAGACTCCTCCGTTTTTAAAATAAGAGTTTAAAATATCATGAGATATAATATTAGCATGGGCAAGTGCAGCATAAAGGGCTGGCGCTGCATGCCCCTTACTTAAAATAATATAATCGCGTAAAGGGCTTTTATTTTTAATTAACTGTGTATCTACACAGCAATTATAAAGTACAGTTAGGATATCTATAACAGAGAGTGCACTTCCAACATGTGAGCAGTGAGATAAAGTAAGCATGCGAATAATATCTAATCTACTTAACCTGGATATCTCTTTAAGATTGTTAAAAAAATTTGTAGTTATTTTTTCTTTATTATAAATTACCTGTGTCATGAGTAACTCTTTCTTGCGAATAAAATTCTATATGGTTTCTAAACCAAACAAGAGATTTTCTAATTCCTTGGGATAAAGTATAATGTGGCTTCCAATTGAGCGCCTCTTTGGCAAGTGTTATATCTGCGCGCCAATGTGTTGGTTCCCATGGTCGTGATTCTTCTTTGCCCCAGGAGATATTTAATGGATAATCACAGCAGGCTTGAAGTGTCATTACTACATCGTGAATACTGGATTGCACACCAGTACCCCCATTAATTACAAAGCAGTTTGTAGGCCTTTTTCTTTCTACTTCAAGATATAAATTAACCAGATCTTCTATATAAATAAAATCTCTAACGTTTTTAGGATTAGAAAGTTTGATCTCTTGTTTTGTTAAAGCTCCAGAAAGAAGGGTTGGTATTAATCTCTTTGGCATCTCATAATCTCCATAGACAGAAAAAGGTCTTATTGTATAAATGGGTAGATTCTTTACATGCGCCTCTTTTAAACAAAAATGTGTTGCTGCAGATTTAGAAACAGCATAATCACTTATTGGCTCTAGAAAAAGATCCTCTTTCATAGGGATAGTTTTTTTCCCATATTCAGAAGAGCTTCCTGTGTTTATAAAACATTCAAAACCAGTTTGGATGCAAGAATTTAAAAGATTTATAGTGCTAGATAAATTTACATCATAAATTGTCTGTTGATCTTGTTGATCGGGTGTTCCTCCATAAGATGCCAGATGAATTATCACTTCAGGTTTTATCTTTTTAATTAAATTAGTAACACCAGTAAAATCTATTAAATCTATTTCGTGAATAAAAGCATTAGGGAGAATATCTTTAAGTCTCCAGTAATTAGTATTTTTTTCAGCAAGTATATCTACATGATAGCCTGCATGAACAAGTGTATGTGTTATATTTGCTCCGATAAATCCAGCTCCCCCTGTTACGAAAAATTTTTTCATTAGTTCTCACTTTTTTTATTTGCGCAGGGGTAGGTTTTTTGCAATTGCAGATCGCTGGCGGGGCTTTCTATGCCCTGAGCTACCAAGGTTTCGCCCCTAGCGGGGCTTATGGGTATTACAGTTTTATCTTTTTTTTCTATTGAGTCTTTATTCCAAACCTCACTTATAATATAAATCGGTCTTGCTTTAACTTCCTGAAAAATTCTTACAAGATATTCACTTATAACACTAAGAACAAGTAACTGAATAGAGTTAAATATAAGAAGTGTCATAAATATAGTATAAAAACCTCTAGGTGCTGGGTATTTAAAGAACAGATAGAGATAAACACAGCTTGCAATAAGAGTAATAACAGTAACTATAGAAGCCAATGTAGAGACATATTCTAATGGCTTATTAGAAAAATTCACTATAGCTTTCTTAACCCAGGTAAAGTTTGCAAAGAAAGAGTTGCTAGTTTTCCCGGCTGTGCGATCATCTCGTGTGTATTCTATCCCTATCTGTTTAAACCCAACCCACGCTCTGAGCCCGCGTAAATAAATATCTCTCTCTGGAAAACTTTTAATAATATTTACTATTCTTTTATCCATAAGAGAAAAATCACCTGCGTCTAGAGGGATATCTATATAAGACAAGAATTTGAATATTCTATAAAAGAGAGCATAAAAAATTCTTCTTATTATACTTCCCCTTCGTTTTTTTCTTATCCCATATACTACATCATACCCCTCTTTCCATTTTTTAATAAACTCTGAAATTAATTCCGGTGGATCTTGAATGTCTCCATCTATTATTATTACACAATCACCTGTTGCTTGGTGTATACCGGCAATAATGCTGGGTTGATTGGACCCGAAGTTTCTGGCCATAAAAAGTACTGTGATGTGTTTATTTTGCTCTATAAGTTTATTAAATATCTCTCTAGAGTTATCAGTGCTTGAGTTATCTACAAATATATGCTCGTAATCATACTCTGGTAGTGCTTGCATCACAGTAGAAACCCTGTGCACAAGATTTTCTATATTGCCCTCCTCGTTATAACAGGCTGATATTATGGATATTTTTTTCTTTTTCATTATGTGCCTTAAAGAAATTTTTGTACCAGTCTATTGTCTCTTTAAGCCCATTAGTTACACCATAGCGGGCTTGCCAGTTAAGAATTTTTTTTGCTTTTTGTGAACACAAGTGTTGGGCCGGGATTTCATTTGTTGCCCGGTTTAATATCTGAGGCATTAGTGCGTGCGTGTCCATAAGTTTAATTATTTCATTAACTATCTCTATTACATTAAAGGGCTGATCTGTACTAAAATTAAAACATTCGCCTATAATCTTAGGCTTAATCTCCATCTGTTCTGCAAGTGTAATATAAGCATCTGCAACATCTTTTACATAAATATAATCACGCACAAATAACCCATTAGATCTAATTATAGGGTTTTTATTTTCGAGAATAGACTTTATTGTTCCAGGGATAATTCTATTAAAGTGCAAGTCACCCCCTCCAAAAAAATTTCCACAGCGTGTTACGCACACAGGTAATTTATATGTGTGAGAGTAAGCCTGTGCTAATAGATCAGCACAACTTTTTGATACGTCATAGGGGTGTCTCCCCTGTAAAGGGGCCTCTTCTGTGTATGGTAACTTTTCCTGTGCACCGTAAGCTTTATCACTTGATGCTATTACTATTTTTTTAACCCATGGCGATAGTCTACATGCTTCTAGAAGATTCCAAGTGCCTTCTATATTAGATTTAAATGTTGAGATGGGGGATCTATTGGCTATTCCCACAATAGCCTGCGCACCCAAATGAAACACTGTTTCTATCTCAAATTCGTTAAGGGCCCTTTGTATTGTATTAAAATCCTGAAGATCACCAATTATAATATTTACTTTATTATTTAACCCTTCAGAAAAAAATAATGAATCTGGAACCAAATCTCGCACGAGCGCAAAGATATTTGCCTGACGTGAATGTAACTCTTTTATTAACCAGGGGCCCAATAACCCAGGGGCTCCTGTGATAAATATATTTTTGTCTTTCCAGTTATACATAAAAGTTCTCACAATAAATTCTCATGTGTCTCATGATAAATTTTTTTCTCCTGTTCTTTATGTGCAGGTGTAAATATTCTATCTGTATCTTGCCAGATTTTCCATGGTGCCCCTTTTGCCCACAATTGTTCTAAGTACTGTTGTTCGCGAAGTGTGTCCATACACTGCCAAAAGCCATAATGTTTATAAATCATTAGTTGTCCATCTTTTGCGACGTTTCTTAATGGTTCTTGTTCTAAGACACAATCATCATTTATAGTGAGATATTTTAAAAACTCTTTATTACAAACAAAAAAACCGCCGTTTATCCATTCATCTTCTAGTTTGTTTTTCTCTTTAAAAGAAATTACCTGATTTCCAACTATATCTAAATTTCCAAATCGAGAAAACATATTTGTTCCAGTAAGCGTGATTAATTTACCATGATTTTCATGAAATTTTACAAGATCACTTATATTAATATCTGCAAGCCCATCTCCATATGTGAATAAAAAAGTATTTGTATCGACATATTTAGCTGCGCGTGCAATACGTCCTCCAGTCATGCAATCTTGTCCTGTATCTACAAGTGTAATTTCCCATTCTTCGTCATTAGAGATAAGTTCTGTAACTGTTCCGGTTTTTGTGTTAACTGTAAAGTCAACGCCCTGAATGTGATAATTAAAAAAATAATCTTTGATCATTTCACCTTTATATCCAAGACAAATAATAAAGCGATAGAATCCATAATGAGAATAAATTTTCATGAGGTGCCATATTATTGGTTTACCGCCGATTGGCACCATAGGCTTTGGTCTAAATTCGGTCTCTTCTCTTAATCTGGTTCCTAATCCTCCTGCAAGAATCATTACAGAGATGTTGCTCTTTTTCACATTTCTCCCTTCCCATAAAGTAATATTATTTTCTTGATACACAGTATCACAAGATTTTGTTTAGTCAAGGATAAGTACAGCTCGCGCCGGTGCTGCATCTGTGTCGCAAAGGGCTACTGGAAGGCACAATAGCGTGTAAGCCCCTGGGTTTACTTTCCCAAGTCTTAAGCCCTCTATAACAGTTATATTATTATTAAAAAATATCTTGTGTGTATTATGCTCTGGCTGATTTCTCTCTAGCCCAAGATAGTCTATCCCGATTGTTTTAATTTTTTGTTTTGCCAGATAACTAGCTCCAGAGCTGTCTATATAAATAAAATTTTTGTTAAAATTTTCTGTGTTATTATAAAAACTATTAAGAGTTTTAAATAAAATTATATCTTTTTTATTTATATTAATTTTTTCTAAGTCTTTATCTTTTATAGAATCTTTTATGTGCGTTAAGTCTAACACCTGACAGGGCCCTATAAGTGTGTCAAGCGAGATACTCCCACTTAATTTCCCTGATTCTAAGAAGTGAGCTGGTGCATCTATGTGGGTCCCGGTGTGCGAGCCCAAAGTTATAATAGACTCAAGCACATTATCTTTTTGGTAAGTTTTAGTGTGATTTATAGAGATTATTTTTTTGTCTTTATACTGGGTCATTTCTGGTTTTATGGGCCAGCTTATGTCTATAATTTTTTTAGTTAACATAAGTTTTTACCTATTTGCTCGGAGCAGTATACAAACATTTGTAAATCGATGGTAGCTAACGCTCCGGGCTACCACGATTTCGCCCCCTTTAAGAATGGGGCTTTTAGGACGTGATTTTTTAAAATACATATCTTTTCTCTTGGGCTTGCTGTGAATAAAAGCAAGCCCCATTAAAAAAAATTAATCAAGTGCAAATGGCTTTTTAATATGATCTTCCAGCCATTTTCGATCAACATCACCACAATTGTAATTAACGTATTTAAAATCACGTAGAATCTCTTGATAACATTTGATTGCCTCAGCCCTCCTGCCAAGCAAATCTAGCAATTGCCCGCGCCATACTTTTATGCAATGGCTATATTCTTTCAATTTCTCAGGATCTTGTGTTTTGGCAAGATGTTCGTAACGCTGCAAAGCCTCTAATGCTTTTTTAGCTTCTCCCTTTTTGTAAAAAAATGTGAAAAACAGTCTCTCCCAACCATCGGCCTCTTTACTATTCTCCTCAATTGCTTGTCGATATATTTCTGATAATCTTTCTGCCCTTTCTTCAGTGTCAGGCAAAGAGGTTACCATAAGCACTTTACACGCCAATTCAGAAAGGGGCTTTGGCCATGTCAGTCTATTGCCCGGCTTGTACGTTATGGTTTTTTTGCTTGATGTTTCTAAAAATTCTTTAAGAAGCCTAAAAAATTTTTCAGGCTCATCGGCAAAAATTGCATGCCCGGATTTTTCAAAAACTTCGACGCGGGCATGTGGATGATTTTCGCGCATGAAGTCAATTTTGTCGCTGTCCCATGTTAGATCCCATTTACCCTCGAAAATCAATGTCGGGATTTCGAAGTCATCAAACTGTCGATCTAAGCTAATTTTGAGCATATCTTGACCAATGAAACTTCTAAATCCCTGGGCTGGAGTCCAGTTGTAAAGAGCTGCGCGAACAAATTCATTAGGAGTAGGTTTATAATAATTTTGTTTTTTCCAATTTCCAGCCAAATGGGCATTATAGCCAGCTTGTGCCAGGGTTAATTTACCAGCATGCTCTTTGGTCCAAATTTTTCCTATAGCATCACATTCAGCTTGTGACAGAAACATTCCCTGTCGAGATGGTTTCATTTTCACATTTCTTAGCCCATCACCAGCAGCAACCAAAACTAACCCAATAACACGCTCAGGATACGTTAAGGCATAGCACTGTGCCAAAAATCCTCCGTATGACCAGCCGAGCACTGCCCATTTTTCAATGCCCAGTGCAAGGCGTAAACTTTCCAGATCTTCAACAGCTTGCCTGATCGTATAAGTCACTCCGGTGTCATCGGTGCTAGATTTACCGGTCCCGCGTTGGTCGTAATAAATTATCTGTGCAAAACTCTTGGCATTAGAAAAGTGAGGATGAAAGACATGATGTGTTTCGCCAGGCCCGCCACTGATCATTACCAGTGGAATCCCGGACCCTTCTTCTTCGTAATAAAGTTTACTATTTTCAACCTTGACAAACCCCCTCTTTAAACCCGCAATTTCATCACACAATGGTGATAGCTTAGGAATATCAAGAACCAATGTTTTTGGAATAGATATAACCCTGTCAAAGATGGTTTCCCTGCCGTGGGACTTGCGTATAAAATCGCAACTTGATAACATCAAAGCCATGACAAAAGTACCTACTACAGGACTTTGCACCCCGCGGCTGAATAACGACTCAATCGTCACTTTGTGAGAAATTTTGAGATTTTTTTGCCAAGCGCCATTCATTTAAAATTTCCTCGACTGATTTTTTCCCGTTG
>Ga0233425_10009261_pt1 | contig 12597 bp, 11 predicted proteins | sample Watercolumn_Towu_2_FD_181712 | JGI IMG/M metagenome (GOLD analysis project Ga0233425, IMG submission 181712) | Freshwater microbial communities from Lake Towuti, South Sulawesi, Indonesia - Watercolumn_Towuti2014_140_MG | ecosystem: Environmental > Aquatic > Freshwater > Lake | place...
CCGGTCAGCGCGTATCCATACAGACGGCGGAGGAACGCCACCAGCTCTTCATCGCCATTGTGGATGGCGAGTAATGACCGCTCGAACGTGTCACGCGCTATGGAGTAACATCCCCGCCGATGAACCCGATCTGACTCGCAGGGCGCGTGGCGAGGGCTACCGGGCCGGGTTCGCTGGGCGTGATCCGGTAGAACTGTTCCGGGATATGAACGAAAATTACCTGTCGGCTAAACAACTGGCCGAGGCCTGCGGAACGGTAGATAGTCGCATCCGTCAACTGGCTGATTCAATCCCCGGCGGGAGGTTGACCGATGCCGGGTGGCGATTCCCCAAATCTGCGGTTGAATATGTGAAATCCCTGCCCGGACGTGGCAGGCCACCGAAGAAAGTTTGAAGCACGAAGCAATATTTGCCCGCCTTACCACATCCATGCCCTGAAATCAATAGTGTCGTTTACATGCGTAGCAAATTACTACGCATGTAAACGATAACCTTTTTTCGCCGCAACTCTCCGGCAATATCGTTACAGTATGAGGGCAAAACTGTAATGTACGCTGATACATGGTCGCTGGCCGAGGCGAAGGAGCACCTGAAGGCTTGGCTTGCCGCCGACCTGAATCTGGCAACGTCGAGCGAACTGACCGTGACCGACGGCCTGGGCATGACGAAGGTGTGCCGCGCCGACGCGGCGGCAGTACAGCGCCGCATAGACTTCTGGAGGCGCGAGGTGGAGCGCCTGTCTTGCGGCTCTGCGGGCGGCCCGCGCATCTCGCAGGTGGTGCTTCTCCGTGATTGATTCTCCCTCCCGTATAACCATCCGATCAACCATGATCGACCGCGTGGTGTCGTGGGTGAACCCGCGTGCCGGGCTGATCCGTTACGAATCCCGCGCCCGGATCGCCGCGCTCGGCGAAACGGGATATATTGGCGCGTCAGGCGCGATCAACCGCCTGCGCACATGGATAACGTCGTCGCTGTCGGGCGACGCGCACTCCGTCATTGAGGGGCCGACGTTGCGCAGCCGTGCCCTCGACGCATGGCGCAACATACCGGTGGCAACCAGCGCGATAAACACCGCCGCCACTAACGTCATCGGGTTGGGCCTCTCGCTCCAGTCCGTGATCGACCAGAAATATTTAGGCGTGAGCGAGGATGCCGCCGACGCATGGCAGGAGGATGTCGAACGCCGCTGGCGCCTGTGGGCTGAATCTCACAGGTGTGATGCGGGAGAGACGTTAACATTCGCCGAGATGCAGGAGCTGGCCTTCGTGTCACAGCTCGTGTCAGGTGATGTATTTGCATTGCTGCCGCTGATGCCTGCCGATGGCGCATGGCCGTTTCCTCTGCGCGTCCATCTGATAGAGGGGCATCAGGTCAGCAACCCGGACAACCGGCTCGACACGACCCGTCTGGCCGGCGGAGTCGAGACGGACGAATGGGGCAGGCCGGTCGCCTATCACGTCACGCGCACGCATCCCGGCAGTTTCGCCGCGGGCATGTCCGCCGCGCTCACGTGGGAACGCATCCCGGCATTTGGCCCGCAATCCGGGCGGCGCAACGTCATTCACCTCTACCGCCCCGCCCGACCCGGAGACCGGCGCGGGATTACATACCTCGCGCCGGTGCTCGATTCCCTGAAGCAGTTGGGAGACCTGACCACCGCCGAACTCCAGGGCGCTGTCATCGGGGCCATGCTGACTGTGTTCATCACCAGTGAACGGGGCAATCCGTTTGCTGGCGCTACCATGCAGGGCGGGCCGGTCTCGACAGGGCCGTCAGGATCGGCTCAGCCGGTCGGCATGGCCGAGACCCCAAAGAGAATAGGCCTCGGCTACGGCTCGGTTGTGGAACTTGCGCCGGGAGAAAAGGCGGAAGCTCCGGCGTCCGGCCGCCCGAATCCGAATTTCGATCCGTTTTTCCAGTCGATCGTGATGCAGATCGGCGCGGCGCTGGAGCAGCCGCACGAAGTGCTGATGAAAAGGTTCATGTCCTCGTACTCGGCCTCAAGGGGGGCGATGCTACAGGCGTGGAAGTTCTACAAGAGCCGCCGGGCGTGGTTTGCCCGGCGATTTTGTCAGCCTGTGTATGACGAATGGCTGGCCTGCGAGGTTGCCGCCGGGCGCATTTTCGCGCCGGGATTCCACTCCGACGCTCAGGCTCGCGCTGCATGGAGCCGCGCTGTCTGGCAGGGGCCGCCGCCGGGCAACATCGACGATGTAAAGGAGGCCGAGGGATCGCGCCGGCGGCTGGCCAATTTCACATCAACGTACGAGCGCGAGGCCCGCGAGACAACCGGTATGGATTTCGATACGCTGGTTACCGTCCGCGCCCGCGAGGCCCGCCGCCTGAAGGCCGCCGGATTACTGGAGACGCTGGACGCGGCTCCCACGCTGGAAACGGCGGCCGAAACACAACCATCCCAAAACGGAGTTGCCAATGCCTGACAATACCCTCATTATGGGCCACCTGTCCGAACGCCCGTGGCTGATCACCGGCGGCTGGCTGCGCGACATGCACGCGATCGCCGCGCGCGAGCACGATCTTCTCGCGGCCGCTGAGAAAATACGCGCGACATCCGCCCGCCGTGAGGCGGCTCTCACGCTGCGCGGCCCGATTCTGGCCGGAACGCGCAGCGTGGAGATGATCGGCCCGGTAGCGATCATCCCGGTGACGGGGCCGGTAATTCCGTATGCAAATATTTTTTCACAGGTTTCCGGAGCCACCTCCATCGAGATGTTCACGGCGGATTTCCGAGCCGCGCTGGGGAGCCAGGACGTGGCTGGAATAATCGTATGTTACGACACGCCAGGCGGATACACGGCGGGAATCAGCGAAGCGGCGCAACTCATTTTCGATTCTCGCACGGTCAAACCGGTAGCCTCGTTCGTGTCCGACGCAGCTCTGTCCGCCGGTTACTGGCTCTGCTCTGCGGGCGGAGAGATAGTCATGCCGCCCACGGCGATGGTCGGCTCGGTCGGCACTGTGATCGCGCTGCGGAAATCCGGACAAGACACGAACACCATCGAGATTGTCTCGTCCACATCGCCTCGCAAACGCCTTGACCCGGAAAGTCCGGACGGGCGGGCGCATTGGCAAAATGCTGCGGATGCCATCCAGTCCGTGTTTGTCTCCACGGTCGCCCGCAATCGCGGAGTGAGCGAGGATCAGGTGTTGTCTGATTTCGGCCGGGGCGGCGTGGTGGTCGGCCGGCAGGCGGTTGATCTGGGCATGGCCGACAGAATCGGCACTCTGGAGTCTGTGGTGAATGCCATCACAGGCCCGAAAATATTTTCCATAGGAGGTTCACCCATGAACAGTAGTGAAACAGGCGAAGGGGGGCTGCACGCAGTCACGGCGGCATCGATCGCCGCGCGGCATCCCGACATCGCCTCAGAGTTGCGCGGCGAGGGCGCAAAGGCAGAGCGCGAGCGCATACAGGCGGTGCTGTCCATCGCCGCGCCCGGCAAGGAGGCGCTCTTGAGGAAGCTCGCGCTCGAAGACTGCGCCACGGAAGGGGCCGCGGCGCTTGCCGTGCTCGCGGCCGAGCAGCAGGAGCGCAAGGCGGCACTTGCCGCCATGACTGCGGACGCGCAGGCGATTCCGCCGGTGAACACAACGTCCGGCGGCGGAGACGACGGGAACGCGGCAGCGGAAAAGGCCGCTGTTGCAACCATCGCGGCCGCCGGGTCGAAATAAGGAGGAACTAAAATGCCCGAATTCACACCCGATACACTGTTGGGCGGGGATTTCCCGCGCCAAACCGCGACAGTCACCCTCGCCGCCGGCGCATCGCTGCCGCGCGGCGCGGTGCTCGGCAGGATAACCGCAAGCGGCAAATACAAGCTCTGCGACAAAGCCGCTGATGACGGATCACAGTCTCCAAGGGCTTTACTGGCCGAGGCTGTTGCCGCTACGAGCGCCGACGCTTCCGTGAGCGTGTACCTCACCGGCGCGTTCACCGCCGCCGCTCTTACGCTTGGCGGCACAACAACAACCGGCGATGTCGAGGACGCCCTTCGCGCCTTCTGCATCTTCGTCGTATAGGAGGTTCAATAATGTCAGACAACGCAATAGACATCTACACATACAGGACAATGCTGGCGGCGATACAGCAGATGAAGCGGCCGCGACGGTTTCTGCGCGATACTTTTTTCGCGCGCGAGAACGTGTTCGAAACGGAGGCCGTGGACGTGGACATATACAAGGGCAAGCGCAAGCTGGCGCCGTTCTGCGCTCCGATCCGCGAGGGAAAGATCATTCGCGGAGAGGGCTTCACGACCAACACGTTTAAGCCGGGCTACACCAAGCCGAAGGACTATCTGCTGCCGAACGAGCTTTTTAACCGGCTTCCCGGCGACGTGATCTATGCGCCGGGCGACAGCGCGCAGTTGCGCGCCCAGCAAGCGCTCGGTCGGAAGCTGGCTAACCTCGAAGACATGATTGCCCGACGCGAGGAATACATGGCGGCCGAGGCCCTGACCAGCGGAATGGTGACCGTGAAGGGTGACGGTGTGGATTACATTGTAGATTTCGGCATGTCAGCCTCGCACAAGATAGCGCTGTCCGGCGGATCGCTCTGGAGCGCCGACACATCGCAGCCACTGACGCATCTCGCCTCTGCGTCCACGCTTATTGCGAGAGACTCCGGCCATACGGCCAGCGTCTGTGTGATGGGTTCCGACGCCGCCTCCGCGTTTATTAACCACGCGAAGGTGGCGGACAAGCTGAACGTGCGGAGGATGGAAATCGGCCTGATCAGCCCGAAGGACATGGGCGACGGAGTGTCGTATATCGGCTCCGTGGCATATCCCGGTGTGTTCGTGGACTGCTACACCTACAACGAGTGGTATATCGATCCGGTTGACGGAACCGAGAAGCCGATGATCCCGGCCAACATGGTGATCATGGGATCCCCCACAGCCGATTGCGAAATGCTCTACGGCGCGATACAGGACATGGACGCCGGAGGGTTGGCCGCAGTGAGGCGATTCCCGAAGAGCTGGGTCGAGAAAGACCCGTCACTGCGCTGGATACAGCTCCAGTCGGCCCCGCTGGCCGGCCTGAAACAGCCGGACGCGTTCGCGGCGCTGAGAGTTGTATAGCTATGCGGGCAGGTGAAAACAGCATCGTCGGCACGGTGCGTGTCGTCTCCGTGAACAACGTCCACCACGACAATATTCCTCGCCCGCCCGGCACGGAATGGGACTGTCCCGATTCCGATCTTGCGGCATTGCTATCGTGCGATGCCGTTTGTGTTGCCGCGCCGCCGGCCTCCGACGATCAGGCCGCCGCATGACCACACTTCGGCAACAGGCCGCCGCCGATTTCGCCGCCGCCGTGGCGGCGCTCGGCGAGCGGGTTACACTCTGGATGCCCGACGGCGCGCGTCCGGCGGCGATACCGCCGCGCTGTCGGGTTGCGCGCTCACGGTCATATTCTCCGACGGCCCACGCGACGCATCCCTCGGCATGTCCGACCACGTCTCGCCGGGGCCGTCGTTCGATTTCGCGCCCGCGCACCGTCCCGATCTGGACAGGGGCTGGCGCGTGCGCAGGGAGAACGGCGAGGAATATGAGGTCGTGACCGTCAATCCGTCCGCGCATAACGTCCGCGCTCGCGCATTGATCAGGAGGGTGAGGGTTGCCTGCTAAATTCAACATCCGCATCAACCGGGCCGACATGTACAATCTCCGGACCACGCTGTCGGACATCCGCATCGAAAGCCCGAAGGCCACGATGCGGGCGATAAACCGCACGCTGACCGGCCTGAAGACCGACATAAAGGCGGAGATCCGCAAGGAGTTCACGGCCAAGGCGAAATATATCGACAAGGCCGTGGAGATCAAGAGAGCCACCGTCAGTCGTCCGTCGGGCCGCGCTCAGATGACCGGACGCGGCCTGCCGTTCATCGCATTTGAAAACCGTCCGCGCTCCCTCGGCGTGGCCGTGCGGTTCCGGCGCGGCGGGCCGTGGCACACCTTCACGCACGCCTTCCGGACGACATTCCGTTCCGGCGGCGAGGCGATCGTCGAGCGCGCGTACAAGGGGCCTCGCCGCGCATACAGGCCAGGGGTGAAATACGGCAGGCTGCCGCGCGAGTACCGCCTGCCGGTGCGCCAGCTATACAGCTCCAGCGTGCCGGATATGGTGCTGAAGCCCGAAGTCATGCGCGCGGTGCTGGCCAAGGCCGCCGCCCGGCTCGACGCGAACATCGAACGCGAGCTGAACGCCGTTTTGAAGGGGTACGCCAGTGGCTGATTCGATCACCGTCCGCGAGGGAATCATACGCCGCCTGGTTGCCATGGCCGCGACAATCCGCAAAAAAAACGGCTACGCATCGGACTGCGGCCTGAACACATTACGGGCGCGGAAACATTTGCGCGAGGGCGATTATCCGGCGCTTGTGCTCTGGCCCGGCGACGAGACCGCCGAGCGGCGCAACGGCGTTGTACGGTGCTCGATGGCTGTAAGAGTCGAGGCGTTTACAGAACTTCAGGAGGACGAGACCGATGCGTCTCAGGTATGCGAGGCGCTGACAGGCGACCTCATTACGTGCTTCGCCGGCATGGCCGCATCGGCGACGATTCAAGTGGATGACATATGGCGCTCGTCTGTGGGGCCGCTTTACCCGGACGACAACAACCCGGCCATCGCCGGGGCGACGATCGAACTGACAGTGCAGTACCGCACACTCGCGGGCAACCCTGCGAGCCAAATTTTTTAGCGGCGGGTTTCCCCGCCCGGATGGAGATTGAGCCATGAACGCAAATAATGCAGTGATCTATTACGAGGCAGGACAGGAGCTGGTACCGGCTGCCGCGCTCACCGACACCGGCGACCACAAGACATTCGCCGCCGCCGACGAACTCATCTCCCGCAAGGCCGGTTGCGCGCCGGTTGTGCGCCCGAACGGCCTTGCAACCGGCGGTAACGTGTCGCCCGCCGCAAACGCAGGCGTCGATACGGTCGATGTTGCCGCGCTCACCTGTTTTCTGGGCGGCGCGCTCGTATCGGTTGCCAACGGAGCCGATACGAGCGTCACGCGCGGAGCCGCCGCCAACACACATATCATAAACTCGATCACGATCACTGCGGCGGGCGCGATCGCCGTAGTGGCCGGAACGGCATCGACGTCGCATAGCGAGACGCGCGGCGCGGCCGGCGGCCCGCCGTGGATTCCGCCCGCCTCCATCGAGATCGCCCAGGTACGGCTCACTTCCGTGACCGCCGCCGCCGTGACCGCCGCCGAGATATTCATGGTGCCCGGCGCTCACCTTGAACGCTACGACTATCCCGTCTGGGACGTAGTGGTGGCCCGCGTCGAAAACGGCGTGCCCGGCTACGCCGGCGTGGATTTCGCCAGCGCGCTGCCGGCGATCCATTCGGCCGACGCCGGAACCTCCGTCGCCGGGAAGAAGGTTTTCATGACGTACTCCACGCCGATATTCGCCGAGATATCCGACACGTCGGATTTCTCGGCGCCGGAGACATCTCACAGCGTCAGCTCCACACAGATATACGGCAAGATCCGCGCCTCGTCTTCCGAATCGCTCGGACAGGGAGGATTCACCGCGTATCTGACCGATGGCATATCGGACGGTCTCGTGCGGGAGAAGAACAGTAATCTTTGGTTCAAGTTCAAGCCTGACCGCCTCGGCGCTGCCTGCATTCTTTGCCAGGGCAGATTAGGTATAGCGCGGACGTTCCCGGCGGGCGACGGCATCTCGGCCAAATGCACCATCTCGGCGGACGCGCCCGCGCTGGAGATCATGGGGTAGCCCATGTCATTCGATAGTCGAGGATTCATTAGGGCCAGGTTTCTGCCGCGCACCTCCGCCGTGCCGGTTCCCGCGCTGGCCGCGTGGTTTGCCGGCGCTGCCGTCTGGACAGTTCGCGGCCTCGATGGCCGCGAACTGGGGCGCGTGAACGAAGCTCAGGAGAAGCGGTCTCACCTGTCGGCGCTCGTGGACGCGATAGCCTCCGCAGGGCCGGAACTGGCCACGGAACTGAAAAAATCCCTCGGCCTCGACGCGAGCGAAATGCCGCGCGATGTAGCCCGCCGCATCGCCCTGATGGAGGCGGGCAGCGCATCGCCGCTCTGCGACACCGAGCTGGCACTCAAATTGTGCTCGGCGTTCCCGGTTGTGTTCTACGAGTTGACAAACGAGATCCTCCGCCTGACCGGCGAGGGAGCGGAAACGGGAAAACCGTTGCCCTCTGGAGACGCGCAGACATCCAGTCAGCCCTCTGGCTCTGTTACTCCAGGGGGCGATTCATCTACGAGGTGAGGCCGGACATTTTCCCTGAGGGGTACCTGACCACGGCGGAAACGCTATTGTGGGAACGGTTCTATAGAGGATTAAATAATGCCGGATCTGCAAAAAACGGTTGAGATAGTCTTCGGCGCGAGGGACGACGTATCCCGCGCCGTCTCAGGCATCGGAAAAAGCCTCGACGGCCTGGAGACAGCGGCGAATACCGTCGCGCAGCCGCTCGCCGATATTGCCGGGGTGATCGAGCAGGTTGACGCCGCGCTGGCCGCGCTCGTTGTGGGAGGCCTTGCTCTTGCCGTGCGAAAATCCGGAGAATTCGGCACGGCGTTCTCCGAGATATCCACTCTTATCCACGACACGGATGAGAATATCGCCAGGTTCCGGGAGTCGATACTGAAATACGCCGCCGCGAGCGGCAAATCCATCGGGGACATAAACGGCGCGGTCTACGAGGCTATATCGACCGGCGTCGATTATCGGCACTCCCTGGAGGTCGTAGGCACAGCGGAAAAGCTTGCCATAGCAGGCAAAGCTGGGCTGAGGGAATCATTACTGCTGCTCGTGCCGGTGTTGAACGCCTACGGCAAGACAACAGATCAGGCCGGGCGGTACGCGGACATTTTTTTTAAGACCGTTGAGCTCGGTCAAACCACGATACCACAGCTCGCGCAGCATCTGGCGCAGGTCACGGGCATCGCGGCCAACGCCGGAGTGCCTATCGAGACGCTGACCGCCTCGATAGCCGCGCTCACGGCCGGAGGCCTGCCAACATCCGAGGCTATCACCGGCATCAAGGCTGCAATCTCCAACATCATCAAACCCGCCAAAGAGGCATCGGAGACGGCGTCGGCACTCGGAATACAGTTTGACGTCGCCGCGCTCAAGTCGCGCGGCTTCGACGGTATCATGCGCGACGTGCAGAGGGCAACCGGCGGCAACGTGGAGCAGATGGCAAAATTATTCGGCTCGGTCGAGGGACTGAACGTCGTCATGACGCTGGCCAACGACAAAACCGGTAGATACCGCGACACGCTCCGCGAGATGGGCACGGCGTCCGGCGCAACCGACGCGGCATACGCCAAGATGGCCAATAATTTCGATCTGGCCAACCAGCGGCTGGCCAATAATTTCGATCTGCTGATGATTGGCATCGGCGATCGTGTGCGCGGCTCGGCGGCTGGTATATCCGCCGATCTGTCGAGCCTGTTTCAGGCTGTCACGGCGGCGGTTGACGCAGGCGATTTTGATCCGCTGTTTGCAGAGCTTGGGAATTTCGGTGAGAAAATCCGCGCGTTCCTGCGCGATCTGTCAGAGAGCTTCCCGGCCGCGATGAAGCAGGTGAACTTCGACGGGCTGCTGTCGGCGCTTCGCGATCTGGGCGGCTCGTTCGCCGCGATATTCGACGACTTCGACCCGTCCGACACCGACGACGTGGCCGCGGCGATACAGGGCGTTGTCGATACCGTCGAGAGCCTGATCCGCATCTCCGGCGGCATTGTCGAGGCGTTACGCCCGGCCATCGCCGCGCTCCGTGAATGGGTGCGGGGTGTGAACGAATCTCCGGAAACGACGCGGGAGAGTTTCGGCCGTATCATCGGCACGGCACAACTGGTCGCCGATAGCGGCATAAAAATTGTCGGCATGTTCATCGCCATCGGCCAGCACGCCGACACCGTGACAACGGTGTTTACTGTGGCCGTGGAATCCGTATCGTTGCTGTTTCACTCCGCCAAAACCGTCGGCGAAGCGGTATTGATCATCCTGGGCGATATGGCTGAGCAGGTCTACCGTCTGCTCGATGCACTGTCTTTCGGCCTGACCGACGTATGGGGCCGCCGCGCCGATGCGATGTCGAGCGCGACGAACGCCCTCAGGGCCGCCGCCGATGACGACGTGGAGAGCATGGAGAAATCACTTGCATCCATCGGCAAAGCCTTCGGCCTCGTGGGCGAGCAGGCAGTGTCCACGGGCAGGCAGATCGACACGGCTATCTGCCACGACCGAGACGCGCGGATCAAGGTCGTGTCCGACGCCGAGGCGCAGACCCGCGCCGCCGCCGCTATCGAGACGCTGGCCGGCCCGCGCGACACGATGATTACGCCGAAATCCGACGCAGCCGCACACGACCGTGCCAGAAAAACACTCGACGAGACCGCCCCAAATATCAAAACCGTCAACATCGATCCACAACTCTCGCAGGACGGCGCGGAAAAGATCAAGGCGGTCGCGGGCGTGATCGAAAAATCGCTCGAATGGAAGGCGAAGCTCGACATCGCCGACGTCGAGGCCGGCGCGAAAATCATATCGGCCTCGTTTGCCTCAATCAACGAGGCGATCAAATCGTCCGGCGATCTGCTCAAGGGCCTGTGGGACTCGGCAATAAAAAACAACAACCCGAATGTCTGGGCCAGCGACATAGCGCGCCAGATCGAGGACGAGAACCGCAGACGCGCAGACGCGTTTGAGCTACAGAGAAAACTCACCGATGCTCAGGTGGCCTACATGGAGGGACGCACCAAGGCTCTCGCGCGCGGCGACGCGCTGATCAGGATTTCTGGTGACGGACTGGAGCCGGAGCTGGAGGCGTTCATGTGGCGCATCCTCGACCGGATACAGGTGAGGGCGGCCAAGGATCAGGCAGAGTTTCTACTCGGCATCATGGCATGATAGCTATCTCGCGCCCGACATACGACCTCGACGGCTGCGTGATACTGGACGAACTGCCGTCGTCGGCGCTGGAGACATTTACAGCCCGTGTTACCCGCGACGCAACGCTGGACGGCGGCGTAGTGGTTTGCCACTACGGCGTCTGCGACGGCGACCGGACGCTGACGGTAGCCGCCTCGCCGGATGAGGCCACAGCCTCGTCGCTGCGCCGTCTGTTCTCCACGGCCGAGCTGCTGCATGTGTCGGCTGCGGACGGGTTCTATCGCGCCGCGCTGGCGGATCTGGCCTTCTCCGGCGAAAACGTCTCGGTGACGCTGCTGATAGCGGACAGACTCGCGTAATGGCACTCGTACTCCACTATCCGTTCGCCGAAACCTCCGGGACATCCATCTCCGACGCGAGCGGTAACGGCAACACCGGCACTATCCTTACCGGGACATGGGCGGCCGGACACGACGGCAACGGCCTCGCAGGGACGGCGAATTGCGGCAACGGCTCGTCCATCAACGCCCTCGGCCCGCTGACCGTTGCCATGTGGATCAAACCCGCAGCGCTGACCGGCTGCCTAGCCTACAAGAGCGATAACGACGGTTCCGCCGGATGGTTTTTCGGTCTCGATAACGCGCAGGGATTAAAAATCACAGTTGTGCGTTCGAGCATCGATGCGTATATCAGAGCGCCTTACGGCTTCTCGGTCGATACATGGCACCACGTTGCCGCCACATGGGACGGCAACGCAACCACACCCGGCCTGCAACTGTACTGTGACGGCCAGCCGCTGACCGTGGAATCCAGCTCGACAGGCAACGGCACGCACACCACCGATGCCGCGTACGCACTAGAGCTCGGCACGTATAGACAGGGTACGTCCGGGGCGTTCAACGGCACGTATGACGATGTCCGGCTGTACAACACGGTGCTGTCGCAGCAGGAGATAAACGCTCTGTACACCGGTGGGGCCGACAGTCTCAGCCCTGCGGCCATGGCCGCAGCCGCATCGATGCAGTCCGCCGCGCTTACGCAGACGCACATATTGCAGACGAGCGGCATGGGCGTGGCCGCAAGCATGTCCACGAGTGAGCTGGTGTATGGCGACAGTCTCAGCTCTGCGGCCATGGCCGTAGCCGCATCGATGCAGTCCGCCGCGCTTACGCAGACGCACACGCTGGTTCCGCCGGGTGTAACGGCATCCGCATCGATGCCCGACGCCGCGCTTGCCCAGACGCATCTGCTCATGTCCGCCAATATGGCCGTGGCCCCGCGCATACCGTCCGCTGTGCTGTTCCCGGTTCTCCCCCCTGACGTGCTCATGTCCCGGCTGAACAGCCTCGTCCAGAGGTACCGCTGCACGCTGACCGGCTGCTCCGACGGCGCGGATGACATACGCCTGCCGGTCTCGTCGTTCTCGGCCCGTCTCCGCGCCGACACGCCGTCGTACCTGTCGATAGTCGTGCCCACGACCGAATACGCCGCCGACGTCGCCGCCCGCCCGCATGGCTCGCTGACGCTGACGATGGCATATCTCGCCCCGGCGTCGGGCGTAATCGTGCACGAGGAGACGTTGCTGTCGGCGTCAATAGACGAGGTGAGAGTGGATGAAGGCGGGTGTTCACGTTCGGTGACGCTGACCGGCTACGCACCGGCGGCGAGCATCCCG
>Ga0233425_10009262_pt1 | contig 12597 bp, 14 predicted proteins | sample Watercolumn_Towu_2_FD_181712 | JGI IMG/M metagenome (GOLD analysis project Ga0233425, IMG submission 181712) | Freshwater microbial communities from Lake Towuti, South Sulawesi, Indonesia - Watercolumn_Towuti2014_140_MG | ecosystem: Environmental > Aquatic > Freshwater > Lake | place...
TGGCCAAGCCACCCTTAAACCAGGCAAAAGTTTCACCAACAACACCAAAGAAAAACTTCCCACCACTTTAAAGGATGGTGACTATTCTGTGCGGGTGAGGGTGTATGAACAAAAGACGGGAAAATTGATAATGCAAGATTTGCAATTGTTGAAGGTGATCAAGAAAAAATAGAAAGAGTTGGGTGGGGAAATATTTATAAACAAAAAAACACCGGTGATAATGACTTTTTAGCTTTTCTCGATTGCGAAGTCGAGAGGATGAGGCCTCGGCCTCATAACCCGCTAAAAAGTAATTATCACCGGTGTTTGATTTTTATTTAGCTTCTTTTAATTTGCGTTTGAAATCTTTGTCGCGCAAGTAGTTGAGACGGGCGCGGCGGACAGCTAGTTGTTTTACCACTTCAATCTTGTCTACCACCGGAGAATATATTGGGAAGATTTTTTCTACCCCAACACCCTCGGAAATCTTGCGCACAGTAATGGTCGCTCCGGTCTCTTTGCCGTGCTTAGCGGCAATGATGGTGCCCTCAAAGATCTGGATACGTTCTTTTTCTTCACCTTTGGTATTCGTTTCTTTAATTTTTTGATGGACTTTTACCATCATACCAGGCTTATACACTATAGCCGTTTTGGTATTTTCAGACATAAAGTTTGTTTTTAGCATTTAAACAGTGGGCTTATTTTAGCCTATTTAACAGAATTTGTCAATATATCAACAGTTTGGATATTACTTTCTATAATTTTAGCTACATTTTTAATAGTTTCGATTAATTTTCCGTTTTCATTTACTACTTGGTAGTCATACTCTTTGGCACGGGCTATTTCCTGCTTGGCTGTTTCCAAACGGCTTTGAAGTTCGGCTTCATTTACTCCACCGCGTCCCAAGATGCGTTTTTGTAGATCAGTGAGACTACCGGGCATTAGAAATATAGATATATTTTTTATTCCCGCCTGACTGAAATTAGCTCGCCCGTGGACATCAATATTGGAGAACACTAAATCAAATTTTTTTAGTTTATCTTCCAACTCTTTTTTTTCCGTGCCGTAATAATTGTTGGCATAGAGATTGTATTCTATCATTTCATTATTTTTTATTTTATTTTCAAAATTGGTTTTATCGGTAAAATAATAAGTCACACCATTTTGATCTTCGCGACGAGCCGGACGGGTGGTAGTGGTAATCAGTTTAGCGGAATTAGGAAATATTTTAAGCAGAGCTTTGATCACTGCGTCTTTACCGCCACCCGATGGGGAAGAAATAATAATTAATTTCCCGGGCATATTATTTAAGCAACAGTAAAAATTTTTCTAAATCAGCGGGTAATGCGGATTCAAATTCTTGTTTTTGACCATCAAGATCGGTAAAGGCTAGACGGGTGCAGTGCAGGAATAATCGGCCGCAGATTTTATCCCATTTATCTTTGCGTTTTTTTTGAAAATATAGCGGGTCACTCACCAGTGGGTGATTATAGGCCAAAAGATGGGCTCGGATTTGGTGCATACGGCCAGTGTGGATTTTTACTTTGAGTAAAGTAAAGTTAATGAAGCGTTTGATGACATCAAATTCGGTGTAGGCTTCTTTGCCACTGAGGTTGGCTTCGCCTTTGTGCGTGGCGGGTAGGGCCGACATCCGCTCTCCCTGACGACTGCGCTCAATTGGGAATTTGATCTCATCCCAATCTTTGGCCACCTGGCCGTGAGCCAGCGCGAGATATTCTTTTTCTACCGTTCGATTTTTGAATTGTTCTTTGAGGTGATTAAACATTTTTTGGTTGCGTGCGACAACCAATAATCCCGACGCTTCTTTATCTAGACGATGCACGATGCCAGGACGGCGTTTGTCTTCCCCTACTTTTTTGAGTTCCGGGTATTTTTTTGCCAGTATATTGGCGAGCGAATCGGCCTCATTTTTTTCGGTGGAATGGGTGAGCAGACCGTAGGGTTTTTCTACGACCAAATAATCCGGTGTCTTTTTTATAATTTTGATTTTAAAAGAAACTTTTTTAACAGCCGTCTTTTTTGGTGATATTGAGGCTATTTTATCGATTTTTTGACCGACAGTAATTTGATCGCCTAGTTTAATCAAATCGCCAGCTTTTTTTGGCAACTCGTCATTAACCAAGATTGTTTTTTGAGCAATCAATTTTTGTGCCTGAGAGCGAGAGATTTTTAGATGAATAGACAAAAAAATATCCAATCTCTCAGCTTCGGAATTTTTGGCAATTATTTTTTTAATAGTATTAGACATCTAGATAGATAGTTTAATCCTTGGTGGTACTGGCTTGCTAGATGGCGTGGTGGGAATTGAAGGAAGGCTTTTCTTTTTTATTAAACTGGCGATACCACCAGATGCCTGGGGCATTTCGCCATGTGTTAATTTGGTTTGGTCACCGATTCGGCTGACGCTGGCGGCATGCTGAGTAGACGAGAGAGAGGTGATGCCATGGCGTTGGGCGGCTTGCGGATCGTCGGCCCGAATAATGTCGCGATGGATGACTGGTTTCATCAGATGATGACTTAATTTTTTGACCGCTTCGTGCTCAGTGGCGCTTAGATGCTCGCCTTTTAGCGCGGCTTCGTGGCTAATTTTGTGCATCATTTTTTCGGCTTGATGTTTGGTCAAGCCACCGCGACGGATAAGATGCTGATTTTTTAATACTTGGGCGTTGATGGCCTCAACTGCTACCTTGTTATCTTTGAGAGTGCCCAGGCCGTGAAAATTTTGAGTAATGGCCGTGTGCAATTTTCCAGCAAAACCAGATTGATGTTTGGCTTGGAATGGTAAGCCTGGTTTAGCGGTGGGTGAATTAAAATGTTCTAAAATTGACATAGAGAAATATAAAATGTGCGCCCAGATGGACTTGAACCATCGACCCCGGCCTTATAAGGGCCGTGCTCTAACCAGCTGAGCTATGGGCGCAGATGCTCTGATTATATCATTTTCTAGCAAAAATTCAAGGGTTGCCAAATGGTCTAATAATTGATAAAATTAGGTCATTATGAATTGGAATCATAAGTTATTTTTTAAGGTAAATTCATTGGTGGGCAAGAATGCTTGGCTGGATGCTTTTGGCCGGGCGGGAGCGGAATGGGTGATAATTGGCATGGGTGGATGGTATTTGACCATTAGCTTTATTTTGCATTTTGGCAATCGTTATCTGATGTGGTTGCCGATTTTTACCTTGGGGATTGCTGAGCTTTTTAGTTTGGCAATTAGCAATATTATTGGTTATGTAAGTAAAGAAGTACGACCGCGTTTAAAATTTCCAGAAGCCAAAGTATTATTTTTTCCTTTTTCCAGTTGGAAATCTTTTCCCTCCGATCACATCGCCGCCGCTTTTTTGATGTTTTTTTTAGCCTTGATTTTTAATTTTCCAACGGCCTGGTCGCTTTTGCCATTAGCCTTGTGGGTGGGGTGGGGGCGAGTGTATAGCGGAGTGCATTATCCGCTTGATATACTTGGTGGTTTTGTATTATCGACTTTTGTGGCTTTATTAACGGCGGCAGTTTTATTTTATTTTCGTTTAATCTAATTATGAAAGCGATTATTTTAGCAGGCGGATTGGGAACCAGGTTGCGCCCTTTGACTGATAACACTCCCAAGCCGCTTTTACCAATCAGAGGTATCCCAATTATTGAACACGCTATTTTAAATTTCAAAAAGCATGGTATTAAAGATATTATTTTATCCATTGGTTATCAGGCCGAAAAAATTAAAGAATATTTTGGGGATGGCAGTAAATGGGGGATGAAAATTGATTATTGTATAGAAGACCAACCGTTAGGCACTGGTGGCGCTCTCAAAAAAGCCTCCGAAGGGATGGCTGAGACTTTTGTGGCCATCAATGGTGATAATTTGGCCGATTTTGATTGGACCAAGGCGATTGATTTTCACAAACAAAGCGGTGCTCAAGTAACTTTACAACTTTTCCCAGTAGAAGATGTTACTAAATTTGGGATTGCCAGATTGGATGGCAATAAAATCGTAGAATTTATTGAAAAACCAACGGTGGAGCAAGCGCCATCCAATCTCAACAATGCCGGTGGTTATATTTTAGAAAGTAATGTTTTAAATATTCTGCCGGATGGTTTTTGTATGATAGAAAAAGATTGTTTTGAGAAAGTAGCCAAAGACGGTGTGGTTTATGCCTATCACCACCATGGGCAGTGGTTTCCGACGGATACGCTGGAAAAATATATCCAGGCTGATAAAAATTTTAATCCATAGTTTCTATTGCCTAGTGAAAAGTAACTGTCTCGCTTTCCTCGCCCTGCGACGGGCTCAGGGATCTCGCTGTGGCTCAATAACCCGCTCGACAGTAACTATTCACTAGGCAATTTAATCAAATGTCATTATTTATTCAAAGATATAAATTTTTAATTATCCCAGCTGCGCTGGCGGTTGTTTTGTTTGGTGGATTGTTTGTTTTTTATCGTCGCACACTTCCTAAAAAAACTGTCATTGTACCGCGCGCAGAAGTTACTTTGACTTTTATCCCTGGCTGGAATTTGCGTCAGGTAGCCGTTTATTTGGTGGAAAAAGGGTTTGCTACCAGTACGGACGCGGTTTATGCCATTACCGGCAAACCAGCTTTTTTTTACAATTATAAAACCGGATCAGCACCCTATCCACATAAAAAATTACCAATTGAACTTTATCGCGATCAGAGTTACGAGGGGTACTTAGCGCCAGAGACCTATCAATTTTACCAAGACGCCACCGTGCAGGATATTATTGATAAATTAGTAGCACAGAGAGACTCTGAATTTACCACTAGCACTTATGATAGAATTTACGAATTAAAATTTTTGGATAATAATCGCTTGGTGGCGGTTAATCAATTTCTCACTTTGGCGAGCATTGTTGAAAAAGAAACCAGACATGATATCGATCGCCCAATTGTGGCTGATATTCTAGCTAGGCGTTTGCAAAGGGGCTGGGCCTTGCAGGTGGATTCATCGGTGCATTATGCGGTTGACCGAAGCGGAGATATTTTTACCACTGCTAAAGAGCGTGAATCTGATTCTTATTGGAACACTTACAAATACCCAGGCTTGCCGCCTGGCCCAATTAGCAGTCCATCGCTTGAATCCATTAGAGCCGTACTTTACCCGCAAGCAAATGATTATTGGTATTTTTTAAGCGATACCAATGGGAGTATGCATTATGCCAAGACGCTAGAAGAGCACAATCGGAATGTTTATAAATATTTAAGATAGGGTTTTTATGAAAACCTCGGAATTTAATTATCGTTTACCAGAAGAATTGATCGCCCAAACGCCAGTTGAACCACGCGACTCTTCGCGTTTGATGGTGGTAGACAAAGACAGGCGGTCTGTTAAGCACGAACATTTTTACGATATCATCAATTATTTACAGCCCGGTGATTTATTGGTCTGGAACAATTCCAAAGTTTTTAAAGCGCGTTTGCGCGGTACATTATGGCTTGATGAAAACACCGCTAACACCAATTTGCCAAAAAAAGTGACGGATAAAATTTTAAATACATCCAGCGTGGAAATATTTTTAGTGCGGCCAATGGAAAATTTTGGAGTCTGGAAAATTTTAGCCAAGCCGGGCAGAAAATTACGGCTGGGAATCAAAATAAAAATTGCTGATGATTTTGTGGCCGAGGTGATTGCCAAAGAAGATGGTGGCACTTTTTTGGTGCAATTTAATATGGACGATATGTCAGTCAGGGCCAAAGCCAATGAATATGGCGAGGTGCCGACTCCGCCCTATATTAAAACAGCAGAATCCAATCAATGGATCAAGAGGTATCAGACTGTATATGCTAGACATGAGGGCTCGGTGGCCGCGCCTACGGCCGGTTTCCATTTTACCGCTGAGTTGATAGAAAGATTGCGACAAAAAGGAGTAGAATTTGCCGAAGTCACTTTGCATGTGGGATTAGGCACGTTTATGCCGGTAAAAACTCAGGAAATAGAGGCTCATAAGATGCATAACGAATGGGTGGAATTGACCGACAAAAATGCCCATCTGATCAATCAAGCCAAAAGCGAAGGCCGTCGTGTGGTGGCGGTGGGTACTACGACGGTGCGCACCTTGGAAGGGCTAGTCAAAAAATTTGGCCAGGCGCAATTGGAGCCGTTTCAAGGGGATATCAACCTATTTATTACGCCCGGATTTAAATTTAAAATTGTGGATGCGCTGATTACCAATTTTCATCTGCCGCAATCTACCCTTTTAATGTTGGTCTGCGCCTTTGTGCAGGATACAGACTTTATGCTCTCTTGTTATAAAGAAGCAGTAGACAAAAAATATCGTTTTTTTAGTTTTGGTGATGCAATGTTAATTAAATAATTTTTTATGTGGGATATTTTGTTAATTTCTTTTCGTGAATCTTTTGAAGCGTGGTTGGTGGTGGGGGTGGTGATTACTTATCTAAAAACCAGTGAGCGTGAGCATTTATTGGGAGCGGCTAATCTGGGGTCGTCTTTGGGGATAGTGGGCAGTGTGATACTCGGTTGGTTATTTTTTAATCGGGCCGGATTTTTGGGTCAAATGGATCAGGAAACTTTGGGTGGAGTCATGAAATTAATCGCATCGGCGTTGGTGGCTTATTTTGTGGTCTGGATGGGCCATCAAAATATGAGTGTGGCACATCATATCAAAAAAAGAGTTGAAAATACTTCTACCAGCCTAGGAATTTTTTTGGTGACATTTTTATCAGTCTTGCGTGAGGGGATTGAATTGGTAATTTTTCTTTTGGCCAAGACAGAAGCCAATGAGCAGTTTATTTTCTCTTCGTTGATTATCGGAATAGTGACCGCCTTACTGGTAACAGTATTGATCTTTTATTTTTTGGCGCATTATTTGCTTAGATATATTTTTAGAATTTTAGGGACTCTGCTAATTTTTTTAGGTGCGGAGTTATTTAGCGAGGGAGTACTGAAGTTTTTGCCAATTAGTGGCGAGGAATGGGAAAGTATTTTGGCTCTGATTTTTATTGCCCCGGCATTTTATTATTTCTTCAAAAAGGACATCAAATATTGGTGGAATAAATTCAAAAATTAGAAACAAAAAAGACCATGATAGTTACTGTCGAGCGGGTTATGAGCCCACAGGCGCATCCCTGAGGCCTCGCGGCCGAGGAAAGCGAGACAGTCACTATCAATGGTCTTTTATTTTTTCAATTTATCCCTCAATGGTCACACCCATTTGACGGGCAGTGCCTTCCACCATTTTCATAGCGGCTTCGATACTGTTGACTTTCAAATCAGGTAATTTCTTTTGGGCAATTTCTTTTACCTGAGCCTTGGTCAATTTACCAACCTTTTCTTGCAAAGGTTTAGAGGAACCTTTGGTCAGCTTGGCCGCTTTCTTGATCAATTCCGACATGGGAGCAATCTTCATTATAAAGCTGAAACTGCGATCGGCATAGACGGAGATGACGACTGGCACGACTTCGCCTTTGCGGTCCTGAGTCTTATCATTGAATTCTTTACAGAATCCTTGGATATTGACGCCGTGTTGACCAAGAGCAGGACCAACTGGAGGGGCGGGGTTGGCCGCACCACCCATGATTTGTAATTTAATTTGGGTTAATACTTTTTTTGCCATATTATTATTTTAATATTTCTCTCTCTGAGAAGCGCCCTCACAGGCCAGAGATTGAACGGTTTATATACTAGCTAAATTTTCTTAACTTGTAAAGCATCAAGCTCTACCGGAGTCTCACGGCCAAACATGGTGACCATCACCTTGACTTTGCCGCGTTCGGGGTCTACTTGTGATACTTTGCCTTCAAAATTCTTGAACGGACCATCGGTAATGCGCACGACGCTGTTTACTTCTACATCAATCTTGTGAGTTGCCACTTCACCGCTGGCGCGACGTAAGAGCTGTTCGACTTCTTTTTGATCAATCGGAGTCGGAGTTGTGCCCGAGCCAATAAAGCCGGTCACATTGGGAGTGTTGCGCACTACATACCAGCTGTCATCGGTCACAATCATCTCTACCAAGACATAGCCGGGGAAGATTTTTTCTTCCACCGTGGTGCGTTTACCATTTTTGATTTTTATTTTTTGTTCTTTTGGAACCATGACGGCGAAGATTTTATCCTGCATCATGAAAGATTCAATACGTTGTTCCAGATTACGTTTGACATTTTCCTCGTAACCGGAATAGGTGTGGAGCACATACCATCTGCGGCCGAGGTTGAGGGTTTGTTTTGCCATAGGTTTATTATCCCGACTGAGTCAGGACCCTTCCTTAGGATATTAGCGGTTAATTAAAGATTCAACACCAAAGCTAAAAATATAGTCTAGCACCACAAAGAAGAGGGCTACACCAACGCTGAGACCGACCACGACCAGACTATAAGTTATAGTCTGTTTTTTGGTTGGCCAGGTGACTTTTTTCATCTCGGCATAGGAACCAAGAAGATAGTTTTTGGCAGAGTCAACGATATTCATAAGTCAATATCCTATTATTTGGCTAGTTTTAGCCAAAATTAAAATTTAAGATTTTTAAAACAGCCTCGCGGCTGATTGAATGCTAGTAATATACCATATATTAGGAAAAAGTCAATAGTAAGTATACACAATAGTATTTTGGCTAAGATTAGAGAAAATTATGTAAAATAACCATTTTTTGGCGGATATACCCTATTGACTTTTTTTTGTTCTTATGCTATATTATTTTGTTATTTAAAAAATAACACTAATACCCAAATCGTGCTTATTGTTTGCTTTTTAGAGAGAGACAAACATTGAGTATATAATTTAAGTATGGAAACTCTCTCTAAGTGGAGAGTTTTTTGTTAAAAATTTTTACTTTCAAGTATCCATAAATAGTATGGAAACTTGAAGGTGGTAATTTTTCCACCAAGTTCTTTAAAATTTATATCTACGCTAAATACAGATTCCGCTGTTTATGTTTTTGTTTTTGAAAATATAAACAGCGGAGTCTGAGTCAGACGCCGTGGTGAAGGTTGGGGTCGACGGGCCCCCATCTGAACGCTACCGGGTTGGTAGGCAAGTAAGGTGGGGGTCGCGCGGTGCGTCCCCAACCAGAGTTCACTGCGGCGTTGACGAACGCCAAATGTCCTGAGGAGGACATCATGTTCACCAAGTTTTTCCGGTTCAAGCAGTACGCCTCGGAAGATCTCGCCACGCCCCTCGTCCTCGCCTGGTGGCAGCGGTTCACCATCGCCATCGCCGCCCAGGCCACGGTCGACTGGATCGCCTGGTTCTTCGCCATGCTCTACGCCATGAACAGCAATGTCTTGGCGGCGGTCATGGCGACGGCGATCGTGGTGGGCGTGATCCAGCTCGACCTGTCCATCATCACCGCCGACGACTTCGAGGTCAACCGCTGGCGCAAATGGGGCAGTTTGCTGTTCCGGATCGCCTTCACCATCGTCATCGCCGGGATCACCGCCAAACCGATTGAGCTGCGGTGGTTAGAGGGGGAGATCGAGAATCGGCTCGAAAAGGAGCAAGACGCCCAGATCGACGCAATCCGGGAAAAGGCCATCAACACCGAGAAGGCGCGGATCGACGCGGAAGCCACCGAGGTGCAGACGCAACTGTCCAACGACGCGTCGGCCACGGTGGCCAACGCGGACAAGGACCTCAACAACTACGTCAGCGATCGGGCGGCGGCTCGGACGCAGATGTTGGAATCCCAGGCGGCGAAGAGGGCGTCGCTGGAAAAGCAACTGAAAGACAAGAGTGACATGGCCGCCCTCGAGGCCGCTGGCAAGGGCCCCTCGGGCAAGTACGGCAACGGGCCGGCGCTCGAGACCATCCGCAAGCAGGAAGCGGAGGCCAAGGAAGCTCTGGACAAGTTCGAGTCGGAGGCGGCGACGCAAGTCGCAAACTTCGACCAGATCACCCAGGGCAAACTCGTGCAGCTGCGCGCCGCGCGAGACAACGCTACCTCTGCCGGACAGAGTCAGCTCAAGAACCGGCTCGACGACCTGCGCAAGCAACGCCGGGAAAAGGTGGAAGAACTGCGCCTGATGTCGCCCGAAAAGCTCGCGAAGCTCTACGGTGGCAGTTACAAGAAGTCGTTCGGCTTCCTGGCGCGGTACGAAACCCTGGAGAAGATGCGCGAAGAGAAGACCGAGGTAGACAACGTGGTGTGGACGTGCCGGGTGATCATGTGCGTCATGGGCTTCCTGATCCTGGGCCTGGCTATGTCGGCTCCCACCGAGTTCAAGCGGTATTACTCGCTCGGCGCGCAAGCGGCGGCGAATGATACCTATGCCAAGCGCGTGGCGGAGGGGATGGGGTATGATGACCCCAAGAACTTCGCCATGACCGTCGCGGCACGCAAGGCCCTCAACGATCTCTTCGCCGCAAGGCAGGAGCTCTGGCTGAAGGTCCTGGAACTCGAGAAAAAGATCGCCGGCATCGTCGTGGCTGACAAGAAGACCGGCCTCTACCCGACCCTGCTCCAGATCCAGGGGCAACTGCACTCCCTGTGGGTGCAGAGCGGCGAAGAAGTTCTCCGCAAGGTCGGCAACTACGAAGAGGCGGTGAAGCGCGCTGGCGCCAAGGTGCCCAGCTGGCCCACGGACAAGTTCGGCAGCGATCCGCGCGTCGGTGGCATTCCGGTGTGGAAGGTGGACGAGCGCAAGCTCCGCACCTTCGGCTGGGAGTCGCCGGATGCGGCTCTGACCGCTGCCAAGCAGGCGGCCCTGGAACTGACGTCTCACCGCCTCGAGTTGCGCAAGCAGATCGAGACGATGGAAGCGGCCCTTCAGGAGCTGATCGCTGGCAACCCCAGCGTCAGTTTCAACAAGGTTCGCGAGCACCAGTTCAAGGGCTACCGGGAGCAGATCATCCCGGTGCTGGACAAGATCCGTGCTGCGGAAGACGCGATGATCCGGGCCGGGCGGGACACCCCCGACTGGCCCGAGGACTTCGCCGATCCGCGGTCGGGTCTCTACCAGCAGCTCTGCGTGATCACCGAGAGCCAGCTCCGCGAGAAGTACGACTGGAAGGGCGTCGCCACGCCGACTCCCAGCCTGCCGGTAAGCGCGTAGATATGAGCCTTCTCTGGATTCAAAGTACCGCAGTCATTTTCGCGGTACGAGACGATGAGAGGTTCACAGGGCTTAGGGAGCCCGGTCTGATACAACAACATTGCCGCCAGGCAATGATCAGACCAAATCCCTTCACTTAGTGGCTAAATATTTTGGATACTGAGTGAAGAAAATCACTTTGTGGTTTTCTAAAAGTTTTTTAAAATATAGGTTGTGTAAAAAATTCTTGAATATGGAAATGTGAGTGCAATGTTTATTTTTCAAAGTAAATAATGTACTCGCATTTCCCGAAGCTGTAAGTGGGTGGCCAAAGTGGTCATCTGCGCACAGCGCGAGACTCTCAGCGTCGTTGCTGGGGAGGGTGTCATGGACAAGATGATCTCGTGTCTGGTGCTGGCGGCTTTGGCGTTCGGCTGCAAGACGGAAGCGGAGAAAGAGCTCGACAGGCGTGACCAAGCGATCGTCGACAACCTGACCAAAGCGGTCAGGGGAGAGGTCGAGCACGAGTCGAACCCCCCGCCGCCCCCTCCGCCTCCGGTCTTCTTCAAGACGGCCACCGATCTGGCCAAGGACACAAAGCCGATCGGACTGGTTCGGAAGGAAGTCTCCGCTCCGCACATGCAACTCCCCAAGACGGCCACTCCGGTTGAATTCATGGAAGGCGATCCGTCGCCGTACCTGGAGTTCAATGTGAGCCCATTGGTCGATCGCAGTCAGTACAGTTTCAAGCGTCTCAGGCGCCTTCAAATGACCTGCCATGGGAAGACCGTGGAGAGTCTTGAAATGTGTCTGGGGGAACAGATCAACATCCTCATGATGCACGTCGAAGCGCTCGAGAAGGAGAATGAGCGGCTGCACAAGTCGACGGCGAAGTTCAACAAGGCGGCCCGCGCGATCAAGAAGAACTGAACAACTCGACACGGTGTCGGGAAGTTCGTCAACACAACCTCGCGGGGGCGGTGCGCAAGTGCCGTCCCCAAGAGTCTGCCGGTTTTACCGGCACTGATGAGTCCAGAAATTTATTTTCAAGGACGAAACTCAACAAAAAACCACCGGTTCTCTAACGGCGGTTTTTTGTTTTTTGTGATACTTATTATCTTTTTTTCAAAGTGACAATTAAATATCCAAGTTCCTTACATTCTTCGCCTGTGTCTGGATGAATTTTTTGCGCGGTTCCACTTCATCACCCATAAGGATTTCAAAAGTTTCGTTGGCCAGCTCAGCGTCTTCAATAGTCACTTGTTTCATCACACGGTTTTTGGGATCCATAGTGGTGGTCCAGAGTTGTTCGGGATTCATTTCACCCAAACCTTTGTAGCGCTGGATGTTTACTTTTTGTCCGCCGATGGTGAGTGATTCCACTTCACCCTCTTCGCTGTTTTCCCCAGTCGCTTCAGTTTCTTTTTTCTTATTTTTAGCTTCCGTTTTTTCTACTTTTTTGGAGGAGATTTCAGAGAGAATTTTTTCTTTTTCTTCATCATTAAAAGCGTATTTCATCTCTTTGCCCACCTTTACACTATATAGCGGTGGTTGGGCAATATATATATGTCCACCTGTGATGAGTTGATTAAAATGACGA
>Ga0233425_10009263_pt1 | contig 12596 bp, 7 predicted proteins | sample Watercolumn_Towu_2_FD_181712 | JGI IMG/M metagenome (GOLD analysis project Ga0233425, IMG submission 181712) | Freshwater microbial communities from Lake Towuti, South Sulawesi, Indonesia - Watercolumn_Towuti2014_140_MG | ecosystem: Environmental > Aquatic > Freshwater > Lake | place: Indonesia...
CGTCGGTGTCGATCCTTGGCAGCTCGATCAGAACGGGTGGCTCGACGGTCGACCCGCGCTGGATCTCCAGCTCGAACGTCACGTCCACTCCAGGCTGACCGAAGGGAGCGGGCACACCCCCCGGAGCAAGGCGCAGCGTGCTGACCGAGATCGAAGTCGCCGTTCCGTCGTTGGTCGCGTCAAATCGCAATGCACCGCCGTCATTCACGGCGGTAACGACACCGTCCAGCCCCGCGTCCGACAAGGCGAGATTCACGTCGATGATCAGATCGGTGACGGAGGCGTTGGTGGTTGTGGTGCTGCGCGGGACGACCACATTCACGATTCGCTGCCCGCCGACGTTGACTAGAAACTCCGCGTCGCGAGCCAGCACGGGGCTCGGCGGAGCCGACGGTGCCACCACTCCCGCATCGTCGTACATGCGGTTTGCCAGTCGCGAAAAAGTGTCGATGAAGTCGACCGCCTGGTCGAGCTTGTTGTCCACATACGGGATCCGGGCCTCCTCTGGTATTTCCGGCAGCGCCTCCTGCAGTGCGACGCCCATCTCGCGCAGCAGCGCCGGCAGCATTTCGAAATCATGGTCGACGTGCAGCATGACACTGTCGATCATGAAATTGCCGGACGAATCGTAGGCGATCGCGATCAGTTCTCGGTCCCCGGCGGGGCCGGTAATTTCTCCCAAGGCGGCCTTGTACTCCGTGCCTGCCCCTTCCGCCACCACCTGTTCGTCGGCTTGAACCAGACCGTCTCCGTCCCGATCAAAGTAAACCACGATGCCGGCAAGGGCCCGATCATCGGACGCCGTGAGATCCACCACCAGCCCGCGATTCTTCGGCACGTCGCTGCCATCGTCAATCAGCAAGTCGACCGTCGGTGTGACGTCGTCGGGTTCGGAACCATTGATCGCTTCGTAACGAGCAAGCGTCATCTCTTGTTCAGGAGCGGCCCCCTGGGCAACGCTGAACGCAGGCGAGACACCGAGAATGCCATTCGTCGATTGAAAGTCCATCCGCAAGTGCGACCAATCGTCGAAGGTTTTGTCCGTCGCCGAGGAATAGCTGAAGACGGGGGACGTTTCAGTCAGTTGATGCTCATAGCTCATCAAACTCAGGTACTCAACCGTTGTCGGCTGCGTATCGGTCGAAGTACAGTAGCTGGAGTCCACCCTCACGCCGCAGTGGCGCAGCCCTAAGTTATGCCCCAACTCATGAACCAGGGTGCGAGACTGTACAAAGTTGTTGGCCAACTGTTTCCTTACGACTCCGTCCTTATAGCGCACCGGGACCATTCCGAATGCGCCCAAGGTGACCAGCAGATCGTTACCGGGGATTCCATGATTGTCGGGCGAAGGATAGAAGTCGACTTCAGCCACGCCCGACGATCCGTCCAGTATCGCGAATCGGCTTGTCTCGTCGGGCTCCATACCCGATTGCCAGGGTGGAGCGATGGTCAGCGTATTCCCCGAGTTACCCCGGATCCTGCGTACCTGGCCGGCCCCCGTGCCGTTGATGATCTTGATGGAATTGCCTTTTTGTGCGTCCACGTTCCCGAACGGCAGGCCATTTGCGACAAGCGTCGTGCTGGTACTCGGCGTGACCGGATGGCCCTGTCCGATCAGAGGCTCGGAGAGTTGAAACAAGGTTGAGCTGTCCGGCGCGGTGAACCAGGGCGGCGTGACCGTGATTTCGTTGGCGGTATTCGACGCGATCATTCGCGTCTGGCCTTCCCCCGTTCCGCCGCTCAAATAGACTTGCCTCCCGACCAGATTGCCTGCGGCGAAGTTCGACGCGCTGGTCAGGGTCGAACGTGTTCCGCCGACCGCGTTGAAATCGCTGGTCCAATTGACAGCGACCGTTTGAAAATCGGCAAGAAACGCGTAATGAAACGCCAGTTCGCGAGCGTTCTTGTCGGCGGTTCCGAAGAAGTTCTGCTTGATATTCTGCAGCGACCGCGAGGTGACTCCCGAAACATTCTCCAGGCCTTCGGGTCCCAGATAAACCACATCAAGATGTGTGTTGGGGTTTCCCGCCAGGCTCACCGGGTCGCCGCCCTGTAAACGCGCCCCGGGGGGCATGTTCTGCGAGAATTTTGTTGTCGGCGGGTCGGTCTTCAGGTCTCCGCGAGCGTCGAACCCATTCCCCGCGTCGATATGCAGCGTAATCCCCTGGGATCCATCGGGATTGGCTATGGGACTTGCCTGGAAGACCGCGGCGGCCAGTTCCAGCGTTCCCGCTGCCGGTTCGTTCCGATGGGCGTTACCCAGCGAATCGTCCGTTTCCTCCTTCGCCCAGTCGACTTCGAGAAAAACGTCTTTGCGTTTGTAGTTCGCGCCATAGTCGGCGAGTCGCAAATCGATGCTGCCATCTTGATCGATGTCGATTCCGCCATCGGGCCGCTCCCAATGATCGAGCAATCCGTCGGCATCGGTGTCGAACTGTTTTGCGCGAATCGCCACGTTTCCCATCGTCGTCCCGGCCACAAAGGCCACGTAATGATCCGCGCGGCGGTAATTCGGATCGGCCGGCGGATTGCCAATATCCGGATTGACCGCTGCCGAAATCGGATCGTAGAGCGACAGGTTTTCGTCGACTTCGGCGTCGCCGATCTTATCGCCAGCCTGCAGGACCGGGCGCGGCGATTGGGCATGGTAGGCCACGTAGGGAAAGGGACTGTTCAGGGTCGTGGACGCGTCGACGCGCACGGTCCAAACGCCTTTTTTCTCGGAGAACAACAACGGGCCATGCTCCCCGGGTGGCTTTCCGTCGCGGACGTTCGAGACGCTGGCCCGATTGGGAGTCGCGACGAATGCGACGACGTAGCTGTCGCGGAAGTAGCTTGCAGGTGGCGCGGGCAGCGGGTCGACACTTCCCAGCCTGGTAACTCCGACGCGTTGTGCGAATTCGAAGTGATCAAGGTAAATCGGCTGCCAATCGACGTCATAACCGAGGTTCGGAATCTGGGTTGGTCCGTCCATTTCTCCGGCAACACGATGGATGCCCGTCTGACTGAACCCTGTCCCCTCATCGATCGCGATAAAAATCCCATCCCCTTCACCGCGATTGCCGGCGAACACGACCGCTTTTCCGTCCTCGCTGATGCCCGGTTTCGCCCCTAACTTCGTCCAGTTATTGGTTCCGACCTCGGCGATCGTCTGCAAAGTCACGGTCCCGGCGGATTCCCGTGCAAACTTGATCGCTCCCTTATCACCGGTACCACTAAAGACAACGGCACGATCTCCGTCCGCCGAAAGCGGATACGCGGTGCCGGCGAGTTTGTCGTTCGTCGGCGCAAATGATGTGGCGGTCGCCGCATCGTACACGAAGAGATTTTTGTTGGCCCCGTTTTGAGCTGCAAATGATTCGCCCATGAACGTGATGGTACCGTCGTCCGCCAGCGAACCAGCGCTCAAACGAGTGTATAGCCCTTTGGGCCCCATGTCTCCCTGGGCAGCGATGACCTCAGGAATGCCATCGTTGGGGCCATCCCATACTTTGATCGACGAATCTTCGGGGGGAGTTTGCGAGTTGCCATCCAGGTCCCTCAACTCCGTCGCGATGATATTCCCAGCCTTGTTGATCTGGGGAAACGCAAAGTTGATCGTGGGCGACACCTCTGATTCGCTGACCCATTCCGGTGCTCGATTCCGTTGATCGAAGAGTACGGCCTGGCCCTTGGAGTCCAAGTTCCCGACAAAGGCTACGTCGCCTTGCTGGTTCACCGAGATATCGCTCAGCACCTCCGTAATCGTCTCGCCCGATTGCAAGCGAGTCCCTGCGCTGGCTACGACATCGATCTCGTAGAACACGCTCAACACGCGGCGATCTTCCAGCCGCTCCAACTCCAGTCGCCGTCGGGCCCGTGGATGCACGACGCGGTCGGTTGGATGTCGTTCGAAGGAAGCGGGAGAACTTTCCGTTGGAACCGAATCGCGAAACAACTCGCGGATCGCGGAGAACAGTCGGGAACGGCGGCGCATCGGTGAAATCTTGGTTGTACGCTCGTGCATCGGGACCGGCGGATCGACGCTTTTTTTGAACACGCGTTGGCGATCGGCCGACGGCAAACGGGTTCCTTAATATGCGCCGAATCGTCCGTATTTGGATCAAGAATTTCTCGAATCGGCGCGGCGCTCGCGGGACGGGTCGTTACGGGACGAGCCTGGTTGCCAGCTTGGCCCGCCATTGGGCCGCTTCCTCTGGTTTGTTCCAGGCTTCGTAGAGTGCCGCGATCCGTCGAAACAGGAACAGGCTGTCATCGGCGGAAAACGCGTTACTACCCGGGTTAAGTCGGGCGATTGCCAGCAGTCGGCTTTCCGCGGCGTCCAACTCGCCTTGGGCGATCAGGAGCTGGGCCCGCAGGCCCGCCCAGCGCAGCACGGCGCGTGGAAAAGTGTTGCTGCCGGGCGACCGGGCAGCCGCATCGAATTCGGCTTGTGCGGCTTCCAGGTTGCGATCCGCGATGGCGATGGCCGCTCGAACCATCGATAAGCCGATCTCGTTCAGCGGATTCGGGTATTCGTGGAGATGCCGCGCCATCGATTCCGAGATTTCCTTGGCCCGGTCCAACTCGCCTTGTTCCAGCAGCGTATCGATGCAATCGAGCCAGACGATGGGCATCAGCAGTAGTTGGGGCGGGGAGACTTCGACCGCTTCCACGAGCAGCGACAACGCTTCGGCTGTTCGTCCCAACTGGCACAACGTATTCGCCAGGCCATGTAACTGGAGGGCCAGGTGGTCGCGAACCGCGACGCCGGTACGCTGTAGAGAGACTCCCTCGCGGTAACAATCGATCGCTTCGTCGAGCCGTCCGAGTTCGCGCAGCACGGCCCCGCGTCGCTCCAGCATTTCGTACAATGCAGCGTGGGAAGTGGAGATCGACCGCTGGGATTCGATCGCCATTTTCAGCATCTCCGCACTTGTCTCGCGGTCGCGAAAGCGCAAAACGGTCGCCAGCATGCGATACGCTTTCACGCGCAGCGATTGGCCGTCAAGACTGACCTGTTCGGCAATCGACACCGCTTCTCGTGCCAGTTCTTCCGCCTCGGCTGGCCGGCGGGACTCGCGCGCGAGGTTGGCCAGTGCCAGCAGGTCAAGTACGCAGTAGAAGCTCTTGCGGCCCAGCAGGTTGCTATGCGTCTGCAGCGCTTGTCGCAGCAGCGGCTCGGCATCGCCGCGGTCGCCGCGATCGAAGGCGATCAGGCCCCGCAGATATTTGGTAAAAGCGACATGGGCGTTTTCCTCGCCGAACAGCTCCATCTGATCCTGAAAAGTCGCATCCGCCAGCGATTCGGCCGCGTCGCGCTGTCGCAATTGCATCAGAGAGAACGCGTGCAGCGACTGCACCCAAAGTGCGTTCCGACTTCGACTGCCGTGGATCCTCCGCGCCGCTTGGAGCGCGTCCTGGGTACATTGTGCCGCGTCAGCGACACGGCCATGAGCGTCATGAACCCGGCTCATCGCCACCAGGGCTGTGACGTACTCATCGGTCGGTTCGGTCGCGGCCAAACCGGGCAGCGCGCGTTTAAGAATGTCCTCCGACTCCTGGAGCCGGGCACTGAAAGAAAGGTAAAGCGCCAGTTCAGCCTGACTTGCGTTCCGCGCGGCCTGTTCCGGCGGCAGGATTTCATTCCAGAGCGCATGGGCGCGTTCGAAATGTGGTCCGGCGCGGACTTGATCTCCCAAATTCCAATAGGCACGGGCGATTGCTCGCCGCAAGCGGGCCTCGATTTCGGGCTGCCGCTGCAGCGATTGCAGCAGTTCGTCGACCGAATCGTCCAGCAATTGCCGCAGGGTATAGTCGGCCGGATGCCCTTGCTCCGGATCGGACGCGCCGATCAACCGCTCGAGCACATTTGCCAGTTGATCGGAGTTCTGTTTTTCGAGTTCGGCCTGGATGCGAGCCCGATCGGCCAGTTGCCGCTGTTGTTCGGCGTACCGCGTTCGTTCCTCGGCCCGCGCCCACTGCAATTCCGCTTCGCGCCGCGCACGATCCGCTCGCCACATGCCCAACGTCGCCGCCAGGCCACCGGCCACGATGGCCGTCAGCACGAATCCGCCGGCCGCCACCGCCAATCGATTGCGGACCGCGAATTTCCGAAGCCGATAGCCACGCCCCGTGGGGCCGGCGGAAATCGGCTCGTTCCGCAGGAATCGCTGAATATCGGCGGCCAGGTCGCTCACGGTGGCATAGCGGTCGGCACGCTCCGTTGCCAGCGATTTGAGCACGATCCGGTCCAAATCGCCGCGAAGTTCGCGGCGCAGCCGGGCTGCGCTGGCCGGAGCCGCTCGTATCCCGTCGATACGCGGCAGCGACGCGGTCTCGTCGACGCGTTCTACCACCCGCTGCGACGGCGGCAGTATCGCGTCGAGCTGGTTGTTCGAACCTGTTGCGGTTAAATTCTCGTGTCGGGGCGGTTTTTGCCGTGGAGTCGTACCGGTCAACAACTTGTAAAGTACGCTGCCCAGTCCGTAAATGTCGGCGCGCGTGTCGACATCCGACAACTGCATCTGCTCCGGACTCATATAGTGTGGAGTTCCCGCTATTTCCACCGGCAGCGCGGCGGGCATTTCCGACCCGTCGGAGTGGGAGTCGTGAGGAGACGGCGGTCGTTGCAGCGCTTTGGCAATTCCGAAATCGATCACCTTGGGAATCCCTGCGCCGGCCCGCTGGACCGTGCTTACCAAAATGTTGGTTGGCTTCAGGTCAAGGTGCACCAGGGATTTCTGATGTGCATGCTGAACCGCGTCGCAGACGCCCAGGAATAGTCGCAGGCGATCGACAATACTCAAGCCAAGCTCGTCGCAATAGCGGTCGATCGGCGATCCGTCGACGAGTTCCATGACGATGAACGGGCGACCCGCCGCAGTCTCGCCAGCGTCCAGCACCGTGGCGATATGCGGATGGTGCAGGCTGGCGAGCGCCTGTCGTTCCGCCTCGAATCGTTCCACGATCCGCGCCGCATTGACGCCCAGCCTGACGATCTTCAGCGCGACGGTTCGCTGCACCGGCTCCATTTGTTCCGCGCGGTAGACGGTGCCGAACCCTCCTTCGCCGATCGCCTCGCGGAGGATGTAGTTGCCGACCCTTTCTCCCACGCGTTCCGGTTCGCCGAAATAATCGCCCAAAAACGCGGGCGATTCCAGAAACTCATGAGAGTCATCGAAATGCCGCAGCAGTTGTTCGACATTCTGCCGTAATTCGCGGTTGGCTCGGCAGATCCGGTCCAGGAACGCAGCGCGGGCATCGGCGTCGTCGAATTCCAGCGCCGCGGCAAATACCGACTCCTCGTTCCACTCGTCGTTCGCCATCGTTCAGCCCGTACCCCACAATGCGATTACCAACCTATGCGTCAAGCGGCGGCGATTCGGATCAGCGATCGGCACGGAAATCCTCAAAATTGTCGCCTTTGCTTATTTCCCGGTGTAACCAGGCCCGGGAGTAGGCCCAATGTCGTTTGACGGTCGGCGTGGACACGTCCAGTGCGGCGGCCGTCTGCTCGATGGAAAGTCCAGCGAAGAACCGCAGTTTCACGATTTCGGCCTTCAGCGGATCGATCGACGCGAGGCGGCGAAGTGCCTCATCCAACGCGAGCAAGTCCAAGTCGTCACCTGCGGTTGCAGGCAGGGCCTGATCGAGTTCCACGCGAGCCAGGTTTCCGCCCCGTTTCTGCCGTTTTTTCCGCCGCGCGCAATCGATCAGGATCCGTCGCATTGCTTCGGCAGCCGCGGCAAAGAAATGGCCACTCGACTTACAGGCAGCCAGTCCAAGCGTTTGCTGGGCCGCAGGAATTGACGTGCAAGGTGCTGGGGCCAAGCCATCTCCGGTACCGTCCGCTTCCGGTTGCGCTTGTCCGCCCGTCAGTCTCAAATAGGCTTCGTGGACCAGGGCGGTCGTCTGCAGCGTGTGGCCCGGGCGCTCCCGCGCAAGCTTTCGGGCGGCCAGTCGGTGCAATTCGTCGTAGACAACGGCCAGCAAACGGCTGACCGCTTGCTCGCGCCCTTCACGAATCTCGCCAATAATTTGAGTGATGTCATCCATCGCGGTCATCCATTATCCTCGACCGACCGGAAAACGGTGCCAGGGCGCAGTGTTTTTACGCGATTCATGATATTTTTACTGTTTCTTAAAAATCCTCGGGGGATTTTCATCCGGCAGCCGTTTATTGCTAATATGGAACTTTGCTTCGTCACACGGCGAATCCTATGAGCTGTCCCGCTGTGAAACTGCTGGATCGGTACCTGGACGGTGAGTTGCCGTCGCTGGCTCGGGTTCATGTCCGTCGTCATCTGAACGAATGTATAGACTGCCGCCGAGCATGGAGCCAGCTGAGAAGTTTGCGGGATCGGATCGAATCGCCGCCGGCGACGCCGATTCCGAACGACCTGACGGCGCGGATCATGGCCCGGGCCGGCAATGAACGGTTGATGGTCGCTCGGTCGCAATCCACCGTGCCAGTTGAAGCATCGCCACCGATGAGCGGCCGAAATCGTCATTGGACCCAGCCAACGTTCTCGCTGGCCAGCCTGATCGGGCTCGCGGTTGTCGGACTCGTGCTCGGCGCGTTGATGAGCCAGGACATGCGCCGCGAAACACGTGTGGGGACCTCGCTCCGGAACGCTCGAGAACGCGATCCAATCGGGGGCTATGGATTGGGGCCGGCCCTCCGTTCTTCGCCCGCATCGCTGACCGACGTCTATGTGACTCTCGTATCTGGTAAGGCCGTCGCGACACGCTCGGCGTTGACTCCCGCCAAATCGCAGGGGGAATCGCCATGATCTGGAGGCTGCTGCTATTTGTCCTGGTTCTTTCGCTGGCGATTAATGTTCCCTTTGTCGCGATGTGGGCCCGTCACTCGCTGGAGCCCGGGAATCTCCATCCGTTGGCGCCAACCACCGACGCCGGGGTATCCGGCGCGCCGCCGGCCGAACCGGTGACCAGTCGAGGGCCGCCCAGCCCGGAGACGATCCTGCGGGAAATCGGTGTCGACGACGCTCAGTGGGAGAAGATGCGTGCACGGCACGAGCAGTTTCTGGTGGCGATGGGTGAATCGCACCAGGCATTTCATCGCCTGAATGTCGATCTGCTGGATTTGATCGCCGCATCGGAAACCGATTCTGCCGCCATCTCCGCGAAACAGGAAGAGATCCTGGGGTTGCACAGGCGAATGCAGGACCTGATTCTCGTGAATTTGCTGGCCGACAAAAATGACCTGACACCCGAGCAGCGGACGCGATTGTTTGATCGTTTGCGTCAATTGTTTTCGGCGCCGACCGGAGGATCCGCTCATCCATCAGGCAGCGGGGGTACCCATGAATAGCCCGCCGCGCGCAGGCAGACTTTCGGAGATCCAGAGCGTGCCGTCGGATGAGACGCTGATGGTCCGCGTCGCCGGGGGGGATCTCGGTGCCTTCGAGCATCTGGTGTTGCGCCATCAGGGCTCCGCGTGGAATGCGGCAGTGCGGTTCCTGGGGGACGCTGCCGAAGCGGAGGATATCGTTCAGGAGTCATTCCTGCGCGTGTTGCGGGGCGCGGCCAACTACTTGCCGCTTGCCTCGTTCCGCACCTACCTGTTTCGCATTTTGCACCGTCTGTGCCTCGACTTCCTGGAAAAGAAACGGCCTTTGCCGGTGGATTGTGTTCCCGATCGGGAGGACGGGCGGCCGACGGCGTGCGAAGCGGCAACCCGCACCGATGAACAACGGGAAGTGCAGTCGGCAATTGCCCGCCTTCCTGCTCAACAGAGGATGGCGACCGTGCTGCGCTACTACGAGGGGCTTGGCTACGGCGAGATCGCCCAGGTGATGGAACTGACAGAGAAGGCCGTTGAACGGCTGCTGTCCCGCGCCCGTAGCGCATTGCAGGAATCGTTGCTCTCAATCCGTCTCCCGTTGCAGCCCTGATTGAATCGCCGCCCCCATTAAACAACCTTAGCGAACATAACCCACGATGCGTTGAAACTGTTAAGCCCCTGCTTTTCCCCCCGGTAACCTCGCGCCGGCAAGGACATATCCGTGTCAGACGACAACCGTAATCAGTGCCGCTCCGCGGAGGACACCATCGATATTCCCTCGCCGCAGGCCGGTCCGACTGCGAATCCGGTTCGTGACGGGGCCTATGAGATCAAGTTCCTGCTCGATCATGCGGTGGCGGACGAGATTTTGAAAATTGTTCGGGCCAAAATGCAGCCCGATCCAAACGCCGATCCCCGGCTGTACGATCGTTATCAGATCAACAGCCTGTATTTTGATAATGATCAGCTGGACGTATTTCGGCGGATGGGTGGGTTCCGCAAGCGAAAGTTCCGACTACGAAGGTACGGTCTGGCGTCGTCGCTGTTCGTGGAACGCAAAGCGAAGACCCGGGGCATTGTCCGCAAACGGCGGACGATGATCCCGGAATCCGAATTGCCTCGCATCCTCGAAACGGCGCCGGATGTCACCTGGGACGGATTCTGGTTCTATCGCCGACTGGTGCGTCGCGGGCTGCGCCCGAAGGTCCATATCGCCTATGAACGGATCGCTCGTGTTTGCATGGCGTCCGATGGGCCGATCCGATTGACCGTCGATCGAAAGCTGATCTGCCGCCCCGAATCCAGCACCCATTTCCCGGTCCTCGAGCAAGGCGCGCCGTTGTTCACCGACAAGAGCATCCTGGAATTGAAATTCAAGACCGTTCTGCCTCCGTTGTTCAATACGATCGTGCGCGAATTCGGCCTGACCCCGGTTTCCGTCTCCAAGTATCGCACGGCAGTCGTCGCCTGCGGACTGCATGTCGGAATGTTCGGCGGTGCGGAAGTGTCGGCGAAGTTGGAAAATGCTGCAGCGGGCGCGGGAGCCCCCTCCATGGGCACCCGTGGCTCCGGCTTAGGAACTGGGGACACGATTCCGGAACATAGGGATGCCAATCTGCGTTCGGCCTGACGGCGGCAGTCCGATCGGCGTTGCCCCACGTCGCTGGATCGCCGAAAACGACCAATTCTTGACGCGAACGCGACGGAAGGCGGCGTAATGCTCGACTTTTTCAAGCAGGTCACGGTAAATGACGAAGCGGTCGATCCGTTGCAACTGTTGCTGCGGCTCGCTGGCGCTTGGCTGGCGGGGATGACGATCGTTTTGATCTACCGCTTTACACGCCGTAATGCCGTTACCGCTCCGACGTTCGCCCCGACGCTGGTGCTGTTGGCGATTCTGGTGGCGATGGTCACCCAGGTGATCGGCAACAATGCCGCGCGGGCCTTCAGCCTGGTCGGCGCGTTGTCGATCGTTCGGTTTCGAACGGTCGTTGAGGACACGCATGAAATCGCGTTCGTGATATTCGCCGTCGTCGTCGGGATGGCGATTGGCGCTAATCATTGGCTGGTGGCGCTGTTCGGCATGGCGATCGTCGGTTCCGCGGCGGCCTGCCTGCGACCGTCACCCGCCAATACGCAGTGGCATGCGAAAGACTCGACATTGCAGGTTCGCGTCGGAATCGGGCGCGATTCCGAGGCACTGTTAACGCCGGTGTTCTCCAATTTTCTGGAAACGCAAACGCTGATCGCTGGAGGTTCGACCCGCCAGGGAACCGCTTTCGACCTCACCTACAAGATTCGATTTCGCAAAAATGCCGGCCCCGCCACATTTTTGGACGAACTTAGCCGCCTGGATGGTGTTCAAAGTGTGGAATTGAAACGCGAATCATGAATCCCCCCTGCGACTCGGCATGGAGAACGCTGGATGCCACAGAAATATTGGAAACGGCGATGGGCAATTTCGGTCTTTCCATTCGTGGTCGGGCTTGCGACTGCCTTCGAGTGCCTCGTGCTTTGGGCACAGCCTCCGGGTCCCCAGTTTTTTCGAGTGCCGGGCGGGCCGGGCGGCTTCTCTCCCTTCGGCGGTCCTGTCTCCGCGACGATGCTGATGGGGATTCCCGAAGTACGCAAAGAACTCCAGATTTCCGACGACCTGGCAGCACGCGTCGACGCTGTCATCGGGGAATTCCAGGAACGAAATCAGGCTGTGTTCGGCGCCATTAACTTCCAGGAGATCCAGGACCTGGAACCGGAGGTTCGTGAGAAGATCTTTGCCGACGCACGGTCCAAGTCGGAGGAATTGACCAGGGACGCAGATAACAAGCTCCTGGCGATATTCAGCGGTTCCCAGAAAACGCGACTGGAGCAATTGCGACTGCAGCGCGAAGGATTGGCCGCCGCCAATCGCAACGATGTCGGCCAGAAGTTGGCGTTGTCGAACGAGCAACGTGAAAAACTCGCCGGGATCATGCAGGCTACTCGTCCCGATTTCGGGTTCGGCCCTCCTGACTTCGCGCGGATGGAGGAACAACAGAAAAAGGGAATGACGGAATTCGTCGCGTTGCTGAACGACCAGCAGAAACAGGTCTGGACCGACTTGCGCGGCGCGGAATTCGCGTTCCCTGCTCCGCAATTCGGATTCGGCGGTGGGCCGCCCGGCGGCGGGCCCGACCGACAGCTCGTCAAAGATTTTGATAAGGACCGGGATGGTCGACTGAACAAAGAAGAACGCGCCGAAGCCCGCAAAGTCGCTAAGGCTTCCGGCGGTCCTGGCCGCGGCGGACCAGGTAGAGGCGGACCAGGTAGA
>Ga0233425_10009265_pt1 | contig 12594 bp, 10 predicted proteins | sample Watercolumn_Towu_2_FD_181712 | JGI IMG/M metagenome (GOLD analysis project Ga0233425, IMG submission 181712) | Freshwater microbial communities from Lake Towuti, South Sulawesi, Indonesia - Watercolumn_Towuti2014_140_MG | ecosystem: Environmental > Aquatic > Freshwater > Lake | place...
CAGCCCCCACAGCACAAGACAAACGGGACCAGACCTTGCGCCCGCCCAGCACGACCTCAACAGAGCGCAGCTCTATGAGACTCATCGCGACCGCTCTCCCCGCGCTGCGCTCAGGATGGAAACAACATCTGGATGCTCCGCCGCTTCCAGCAGAGTTTGGAAATCACCTGCGGCGACGACGCGCCCCTCTGAGAGCACGTGCGTGCTCCCGCCGAGCAACCCGGCCAAGAACAGATCGTGCGTCGCCACGACGAGCCCTGTACCACGCTGAACCAACCTAGATAGTTCTCGCGCCACCGTGCGCGTACGCATGCGATCGAGAGCGCTCGTCGGTTCATCGAGGAGGAGCCAGCGCGGCTCCATGCCAACCACAGCCGCAAGTTGCACGCGCTGCGCCAGGCCAACCGAGAGGCTTGCCGCGCGCGCGCTCCAGAACTCACGCGGGACTTCCATGCTCTCCAAGAGTTGCTCCGCGGAACGCGGACTCCCAACGGGCAGCACTTCCTTGACGAGGTCCATGGCGCTCTGCCGCGGGTCCATCGCCGCCGCCGGATCTTGAGGCAGCAGCACGGCGCCCAACGCTGCCATGCACGGCAGGGACCCTGTTCCGTGGACGATCACGCCCCCCGTGGGCGCTTCGTTCATGAGCGCGTGCAAGAGCGTGGTCTTGCCCGCTCCCGAGGCGCCAAGCAGGAGAGCCACTTCTCCAGCTTTGAGCGTCAGACTCAGTTCGTCGAGCAACCGACGGGGCGCGCGACCTTCACGGCGCACCGCCAGAGACAGAGATTGAACTGTGATGACCTCGGTCACGAGTGACCACTCTCTTCCGCAGGCGTGCGGCGTCGCCCGAGCAGCACCGCCGCGAAGCACAAGCCGCAAATGAGCGCAAGGCTCGTGAGCAGCAAGGGCGTCACGAATGGCAGGTCGTCTTGTCCCTGACGCAGCAAGGCCCCGAGAGACACCGCAGGCGCAGGCACTCCGAAGCCCAACCATGCGAGAGCGCTCTCCATGGCCAAGACGAGAGCCACGTTCAGTGCAGCGTGTGTTGTCAGCATTGCTCGCAGATGGGGCAGCATCTCGTGGCGCAACAATCCCCACCACGAAGCGCCGTCGCTCCGAGCAGCAGCGCACCACGCTTCGCCCTCAAGTCGCCTCACCTCCCCCTGAACAAGGCGATGCTGTGATGGCCATCGAAAGAGCACGAGCCAGCCCAACATCAGCATGAACGAGGGCCGACAAAGACTTTGCAACACCAGGACGGCGAGCAGTGCCGGAAAGGCATCTAGGGCCTGCAATCCGCGCATCACGGTTGTTGACCACGGCGTGCGCACCAACGCGGTCCACGCGCCGCTCACAGTGCCGAGCGCCGTCACCATCAACGTGACGAGAAGCGCACACAGCAAACTGTCCCGAGTGCCATAGACCAAGAGTGCCAACAAGTCGCGGCTGTAGCGGTCCGTACCCAGCCAATGAACGCTCGCGCTGCTGAGCTCGCGATCAACGCTCTCCGCCGAATACGGCACGGGACAGTGCAGCAACACGTCGCTCGCCGCCGTCGCACCCACGCGTTCCAACGGCAAGGCCAAACTCGCCAGCAAGGAAACAACGATCAGCGCTAGTGCCCAGCGCCCTCGACCGCACAGCACGCAGACTCCTGCGCACCAAAGGGCCATCCCCAGCAGATCACGAGGCGCGAGCCCCCACAACGCCGGAGAGAGCGGCGACGCACCGCCGGCCAAGAGCGGTAGTTCGTTGCAGAGCAATGGTGCGAAGGCCACAGGCGCAAGCGCACCTGTCAGCAAGATCCACACCCAGTGGGCTCGCGTTGTGTTCACGCGCTAACCCCCCGTGCTGCCCGAGGCGGATTCAAGACGATCTGCACCACCTCGGCCAACCACCATGAGATCAACGTCGCCGCGCCTCCCAAGGCGATGGCAGACATGGCCAGCGGGAGATCGCCATGGAGAGTGGCGTCAGCGGCCGCCGAGCCCATGCCGGGCACGCCAAACATGGTCTCCACCACAACGCTTCCGCTCACGAGCAACGGCAACGCGGACGCCGTCAGCGTGACGACGGGACTCAAGGCGGGCAACAGCAGGTGCCGGAAGATGAGCCGCTGGCCCTTCACTCCTCGCATACGCAAGGCGAACACCCAAGGCTCGGCCAGCACCTCTTCCAAGCGCACGCGCAGGTGGGCGGCAAAGTAGAAGATACCCCCCAGGGCCAACACCCCCGCCGCGATCCACTCGTTCCCGCGGGCGGGCTCCAGCACGATGAGAGCCAACACAGCCACCACCGTCTCAGGAACTGCCAGCGCCACGGCAGTCGCTCCGTCGCAAACGAGGCGCAGTCGCGCTCTCGCACGTAGCTGCAACAACGCCAACGGAATGGCCAGCGCGAGAATGAGGACGAGTGCGAGCCATCCCGTCCGCATGGTGGCGGGCAAGCGTTCACGCAAGACCTCCGCGACGGGGCGCTGGTGACGCGTGGATTCACCAAAGTCGCCTCGGAGGGCCATGGCGATCCACATGCCGCAGCGACTTGAACTCAGCGAGCGCGCGATGGACTCCAAGCCCCCCGCTGGGGTGAATTCGTCTGCATGCCGGCGCCACCAGCGTTGTGTGAATGCGCGAGGGTCGCTGCCCGCGGGCACTTGGATCGCAGCGACTTCACGCACGCGATCCCACAAGACCTGCGCCCTTGGCTCCTGTGCAACTTCGGCTGCGCGGGCTAGGTGCGGCAAGGCAGCGCAGCCTGCGACGCTGATCCATCGGCGCTGCTCCTCCGATTCGTTCCCTTGCGCGCACGCCAGCGCCGCTTGCTCGAGTTGTTGCTCGCGCTCCGGAGCGGTGGGCTTCAAGCCCGCCAGAGAGAGGGCCGCCTGCCCTTGCGCCTCAAGGCGCTGACAAGCTTCGGCCACGGCAGTGGAAACCGCGCGCACACCTGCCCTTGAAGCGCCACTCAACGGAGCGCAGCGGGCCAGTTCTCGCAGCGCGAGAGCCAAGGCGGAGTGCTTGGCGTCCAAGGTCTGGAGCTCTCGCGATGGGAATGCACTCAGGAGCGGCGCGACCTCGAGGAGGCTGCCGGTGGCCTCTAGGCGTTCCAATTCCGACACCACGCGCGCCCACGCTCGTCGTGCCGTGCGCGCAGCCGTGGGGACGTCGGCATTCATCAGCAGTGGCCGATCCAACCCCAAAGACTCGCGCATCAACTGTCGCTCCGCAGGTGTCGCGTGGATCTGCGGCGCGACTAGGGGCCCGTCGTCAGAGTTCGCTCCCGCTAGCGAACCCAGCGCCGCGAACGCCAGCACAAGGACGAACAGCAACACCGCTGCGGCGGCCAACAGTCTTTGAAGCGCTCGCCCGAGTGCTCTCATCGGGGGGGGACGGCCTCGAACAGTGAACGCAGCACGAGATCGCGATACCAGATGCCGAGGTCATGCACTTTGGCGTTGGCGAAGCGTCGGGGAACCGCCACACACGAGGCTGAGGAATAGAGAAACGCGCAGGGCTCGAGTTCCGCGAGGCGGCGATGCAAACTCCGTCGCGCTAGGCCCCGTTCGGCCCGCGTGGGAGCCATGCGGGCTTGATCGAGCAGGCGGTCTACGACCTCGTCCGCGAGTCCACACAGATTGGCCGCGGGTGTATCCAAGTGGCGCGAATGAAAGTCGCCACTAAAGTCGTACTCCACCGGAGGCCGCAGGGAATTCAGGAACAGCGCGGCCTCGTGGCGCTTGCTCTGCACTTCTTCCACCAAGTTGCCGAAGGGCACCTTGCGCAAGACGACTTCGAAGCCGATGCCCTTGGCGGCTTCCGCGAAGTCGAGCGCGGGAGCTTCCGCCCACGTAGCGCCTTGCGGATAGATGAGGTTGATGCTCGCGCGACGACCTTGGAACTGCAGCCATCCATCCTCGCCTTCGCGACAACCCGCAGCGAGGAGTTCCTTCTTCGCTTGAGCCGGATCGAAGGGCACCACGGGCACGCTCGAGTCGTAATCCGAATCGCTCACCCACATGGGGCCGCTCACGCTCTGTCCGCGGCCAGCGCACACCTTGCGAACCAAGTGATCGCGCGCAAAGAGTTTGCTGAGCGCTCGACGGATGGCGAGTTGTCCGAGCAAAGGATGCGGCTTATTGCGCGCACTCGGGTCGCGAAGATTCCAAAGCACCATGGCCTGATTGGGCAAGAAATACCAAGTCAACCAGTGATGTTCGGCGAAGTTGGAATCTGCGGCCAAGTTCTCGAAATGCTCTGCGCGCACCGTGTCGATGTCGATCTCACCCTTCTGCAACGCAACACGACGCGCTTCCTCGGGCAGATAGCGAAACTCCACGCGTTCGAGATAGTGAGGCCCGATGGCGTGAGCGCGCCGGCGATACTCGGGCCTGAGTTCGAACACGAGTTGTTCCTGCGACCAAGCCGCAACGCGATATGGGCCCATGGAAGCGTGCTGGCGCAGGCTGTTCAGACTCGGTGCATCGCTAGGAATGGCCTTCGCCGGCATGACCGTGAACTGCAATCCGAAATGCAAGGGTGCGAGTTCTGAGTCTTCGTTGAATTGCACTTCGAGCACCGTGGCAGAACGAGCGCGGACTTCCTTCACGCCATCAAGTTGGGCGCGGCGCGCATCGGCCCGCACTTCGGGATTGCGGATGGCCTCAAAACTCTTCACGTAATCCAACGTGGTCAGTGGCGAACCGTCGTCCCATTGGATGTCCGGCTTGAGAGTGAACAGCCAACTCTTGCCGTCGGACGAACGCTCTGGCAGTGCGAGTGCTGCGCATGGTTCGACGCCGAGCGCCCCATTCACGCGGTCTGCAGTCTCCTGCAACAGAAACGGCACCAAGAAGAACTTGTGGTAAGCGCGGTCCTCCTCGGAACTCCACAGAAGGTTGTTGAGTGTTTGCGGGACTCGCGTGCGACCAATGACCAGCGTGCCGCCCACCCAAGCCGGTTCGAATGGACGCCCACGCAACTCCACGAAGCGCAGCCGATCGGGATTATTCGCGTCGGCCGCGGGGCTAGCTTGCGGGGGTTCAGCTACATCGACGGCTCTGCTGTCGTCGGGAGTGCACGCGCCCATGGCGAACAGCGCCACGCAGCCCACCAGCATGAAGACGCCGAGCACAAGAGTGCGCATGGAGGTTGATGGGCTCGAGCTTATCACCACGCTGTCACTGTCGCCGATTCGGCGGGCTCTGAGTACCATCGCGCCGCGCCCTGTTGGCAGGCCCGCGGGCGAGGCGCGCCGTCTACCGATGATGTCGTTTGCGCGTTCACTCTTCCTTGTTCTCCTTTGCACGTTCGTAGCGTGCACAAGGACCCCAAGGGCGGATGTCGTCGTTGGGAATGGCCCTGATGTGCGCAGCCTTGATCCCGCACTCGCTCAGGCCGTCTCCGATGCGCGCGTGCTCTCCTCCCTCTTTGAAGGCCTTGTCACCCCTGACCCGGACAAGGGAGTTCCGAAGCCTGGGATGGCGGAACGCTGGGAGCAAGTCGGCCTACGCTGGCGCTTCTTTCTGCGCGCGGATCTTGTGTGGAGCGATGGCACTCCGATCTCCGCCGAGGACCTGCGCTGGAGTTATCTGCGCTATCTCGATCCCGCAACCGGCGCACCCCTCGGCGATTTTCTAGACAGCGTGCGCGGCGCGCGGGCTTGCCGACTAGGACAACTGCCCGCCCAAGACGTGGCGATTGAAGCCGAGTCTCCGCGCATCCTCGGAATCGAACTCGCCTCCGCCGATCCGTGCTTTCTCCAACAGCTCGCGCAATTCCCGCTGCTGCCAGTGCCGCGGCATGTGGTGGAGCAACATGGTTCCGCTTGGACCCAAGAAGAGCATTTCGTCAGCAATGGCCCGTTCATCCTCCAAGAACGGCGCCTGAAAGACCGCGTGAGAGTGCGCAAGAACCCACGCTGGCATGGCGCAAGCACGGTGCGATCTGAACGCATCGACTGGTTGGCTCTCTCGAATCCGTCGACACTGCTCAATCTCTACGTTGCGGACGAGATTGACATCAGCATGGATGTCCCCCTGTCCGCGGTTCCGACGCTGCTCGCAGGGGGCGCCGAGTCCATCGGCAACGAACTCCGCCGCGATCCGCGTTTGGCTGGGTACTTCCTGCGCATCAACGTGCGCGCGCCGGGCTTTCAAGATGCTCGGGTACGGCGTGCGCTCAGTCTGATGGTCGATCGCGACGAATTGACCGCATCTGTGCTGCGCGGAGGCGAAATCCCCGCCGCCACGTTCACTCCGCCCAACATCCACTGCGGGGGGCTCCCTTTCGTTGGCATCGCCCCGCCATCAGCGACGCGGCAGACGATCCTCGCGCTCCTTCTCGACGGACTCCGCGCACAAGGTCTCCACGAACTCCCGCTGTTCGAACTCTCCATCTCCACAGACCCCGTGGATGCGCAGATTGGCGAGTGGCTCCAACAACGTTTTCAGAGTTTCGGGCTGCGCTGTCGCATCCTTGCACTAGACGGTCAGAGTCTGCGCGCACGCATGAGCAGCGGCGAATACGCTCTCGCCCGCAGCACTTGGATCGCCGACTTCGATGACGCATCCAACTTCCTCGAAGTCTTCGCAGGCGGTGCGTCCACAAATCGGACCGGTTGGAGCCATGCAGACTACGACGCTTTGCTTGCGCAGGCGCGCCGGGCAACGAGCGCTACTGAACGCCTCACCACTTTGATTGCTGCGGAAACGTTGCTCTTGGAGGAGAGCCCACTCATCCCGTTGTTCCATCTCGTCAGTCGAACCTTAGTCAAACCCCGCGTGCGTGGCTTTCACCCCAACCCCTTGGAGTGGATGAACGCGGCCACGCTGGAAGTGACGCGCAGATGACGTTCCTGCCTGCATTGCTGACGTTTGTGGGACTGCCGCTCCTGCTCTTTGCTCTCTCGCGCGGGCGAGAGCGCAAGGGTTCGCTGCGCGCAGCTTCCCGCCTGAAGCGGGCCGCTTGGTTGCCGCTCATTGTGCTGGCCGTGCATGGACTCGCTTTCTTAGTGGTGCATGCAGTTCCCGGCGGCCCCTTCGACGCAGAACGGCCCCTCGCTCCGGCCACGCGCGCGGCCCTAGAAGCACGTTTCGGATTGAACGAATCGCTCCCGATGCAATGGTGCCGCGCGATCAACGGTGTGGCCCAATTGGACTTCGGCCCCTCCCTCGCCCATCGCGACCATGCTGTCTCGGATGTGATTCTCGAAGGCCTGCCCGCTTCGCTGCTCCTCGGCGTTGGCGCGTTGTTTTGGATGTTGGCGTTGGGTCTCAGTGCTGGAGTCATCGCGGCGGCGCACGCAGGCGGGCACACAGACCGCTGGATCAACCTCGCCGTAGCCCTCGTTCAAGCGCTGCCTAGTTTTGTGCTGGCCGCGTTGCTGCTCATCCCGTTCGCTCTGTGGTGGCAGATCCTTCCGGTGGCAGGTCTCGATTCACTGTCGGCGTTGATCCTGCCTTCGCTAGCTCTCGGCTTGCCGTTCGCGGCACAAGTGGCCCGGCTCGTACGCACCGCGGTGTTGGATGCCCTGAGTCAGGAATGGCCTCGCACTTGGCGCGCAGCCGGTTTAGATGAGTGCGCGATCCTGATCGGAGCCATGCGTCTTGCCCTCGTGCCCGTCACTGCATTCCTCGGGCAAGCGGCCGCTGGCATCCTCACAGGCTCGCTGGTGATCGAACAGATCTTCGCCATCCCCGGCCTTGGCGCGCACTTCATTGAGAGCGCTCTCAACCGTGACTTCACGCTAGCGCTCGGGCTTGTCACTCTGTACACGACCCTCGCGGCGCTGTGCAACTGGGCCGCCGACCTGCTCTTGCCGATTTTCGACCCGCGCACGGAGGGAGCATGAAGCGCTCCCTCTACCTGTGCGCCTTGCTGCTCCTCGGCACGCTCTCCATCCCGCTGCTGCCGCTCGCTGATCCTGCGGCCGTGCATCCGGAGCTGGCCCTCGCTGCCCCAACTCTCGCGCCTTGGTGGCTGCCACGCTCCGAACCCAACTCATCGCAGTGGAACGAGCGTGCCCGCGAAGCCCTGTTTGGCCCACGAGAACTCGCGCCGCTTTGGGGACGCGATGCGCTAGGTCGTTGCGTTCTATCGCGCACGCTCTACGGCGCGCGGGCTTCGCTCCTCGTGGCCGTGGTGGCCAGCTTGGCCGCGTTGATCATTGGAGTGAGCGTCGGCGCGAGCGCCGGGTTCTTCGGCGGACGCTTAGACAGCCTGCTCATGCGCAGCACGGACATCTTCGGCGCATTGCCCCTGATCTTCATGGTGATCTTCGCCGTGGGCCTCCTGCGAACGTACAGGACTGCACATCCGGAAACCGTCCTGAACCCCAATCTCGCGCTGCTGGGCATTACCGCGGCGGTTTCTTGGATCCCCGCCGCCCGCATCGTGCGCGCCGACGTTCTCAGACTGCGCCAAGCGACTTTTGTGGAAGCCGCGCGCTGCATGGGCACGCGAGACAGCAGCATCCTGCGCCTGCATGTCATCCCGAACAGCATGCCGGTGGCACTCACCGCTTGGACACTCACCGTTCCCCGCGTGCTCATGCTGGAGTCATTCCTCTCCTTCCTTGGACTCGGCATGGAGGCACCGGACGTCAGTTGGGGTGTGTTGCTGCGCCAAGGACACGAGGCACTGACCGCAGTCCATCTGAGTTGGTGGTTGATTCTCGCGCCAGCGCTGGCGCTGACCGTCACCCTACTGCTCCTCAATCACCTCGGTGAGCAGGTGCGCATCCATCTCGCGCCACGTCGAGGAGAAGCGCCATGAGCGAACTCCTGCGCGTCCGTGATCTCCATGTCGCGTTGCCCGTCGGCGCACGCACGGTCGAAGTTGTGCGCGGCGTGAGCCTGCACTTGGCTAAGGCGACAACTCTGGCCGTGGTGGGCGAATCGGGGTCGGGAAAAACCATGACGGCGCTAGCTGTGCTTGGTCTCGTGCCTAACGCACAAGTCACAGGTTCCATCGAAGTCGCGGGAGTGCGCATCGAGCCCTACTCCCAAGAGGTGCTGGCTCCTCTGCGCGGGCGCGTGGCGGGAATGGTGTTTCAGGATCCGCAAAGCGCGCTGCATCCCGCGCTGCGTGTCGGCGAGCAATTGCGTGCCGTGGTGCGTCAACACAGCTCGGCAACGAAAGCCCCGGCCCACCAACGCTGTCTTGAACTCCTCGCAGAAGTGGGCATCGCGGACGGCGAGCGCTGTGCCAGCGCCTACCCCCACGAACTCTCAGGCGGCCTGCGCCAGCGCATAGCCATCGCCATGGCCTTGGCCGGCAATCCGGAAGTGCTCATCGCCGATGAACCCACCACCGCCTTGGATGTCACCGTGCAAGCCAAGGTCTTGGGGCTCCTGCGCACACTCTCGGAGCAGCGCGGGTTAGCGCTGCTGCTCATTTCCCATGATCTCGGCGTGGTGGCCGCAGCTGCCGATCGCATCGCAGTGATGTACGCCGGACGGATTGTGGAGGACGGGCCCACAGCACAGGTGCTCGCCAATCCGCGCCACCCCTACACCGCGGCATTGACCGCAGCCATTCCCCGCGTAGATGCCGCTCCGCGCACAGCCCCCCTCGCCATTCCCGGCGAAGCGCCCTTGGCCGGCGCCATTCCTCCCGGATGCCCCTTTCATCCACGTTGTGCATCGGCACTGCCCGAGTGCCGGGTCTCGGAGCCACCCCTCCGAGCCATCAGTGCTGAGCACGCTGCGGCTTGCGTGCTCGTGGAGGCGCGCCCGTGACGAGCTTGATGCGCCTAGAAAACGCGACGCTGCGCTTCGAGAGTGGCGTGCGCGCGCTCTCAGACGTGAGCCTCAGCGTGCATGCTGGCGAGTCCGTCCTGCTCGTCGGTGAATCGGGTTCTGGGAAATCCACCTTGCTGCGCGCTTTGGTCGCAGTGCAACCCTTGGACCAAGGCCAAGTGCGTTGGCAATTCGAGGACAGGGACTTCGATCCATGGCACGCGGAAGCTGCGCTAGTTCGCGCCCATCGGCGGCACATGGGGTTCGTCTTTCAAGATTCGTTGGCTGCGTTCGATCCGCGACTGAGTTTCTCCCGATCTCTCAGCCTTCCCCTCCGAGCGCAGAACCTCGTGCCGAGCTCCGAGCAACTCGCAACTGCGTTTCGCGAAACCGGGCTCGCGCCGGAATTGCTCGCTCGCAAGCCTCACGAACTCAGTGGTGGTCAACGCCAACGGGCGGCCCTTGCCCGTGCCCTCATCACCAACCCTCGCGTGCTGCTGCTCGATGAGGCAGTTTCGGCGTTGGATGTGTCCCTGCGCGCCCAGATCCTGAGCCTGCTCTTGGAACTACAACGCCAACGCAGCATGGCGGTGGTTTTTGTAACCCACGACCTCGCCGTGGCGCGCACCCTCGCTCATCGCATCGTTGTGATGCTTGCCGGACGCATCGTTGAGAATGCCCCCGCGGATCAGTTTTTCGCCGGACCACTGCACCCCTACGCGCAGGAATTGCTGACTCACGTATTGCCGCCAGACCCCCGCGCTGCCAAGCAGGCACTGGCGCAAGAGCCGCGCGAGGGCGCGCTGAGCAGAAGCGGCTGCGCCTACGCTCTGCGTTGTCCGAGCGCTGTGCCGGAGTGCAAGGTCCGCGTGCCAGAACTCGTCCCGCGCGGCGAACGCTCCGCCGCGTGTTTCCTCGTCTAGCCGCCCGGTGTCAATGCGAGTTGGCGCTCCAAGGCGGCGTACATGCCACCTCCGCCCAACGCCGCGGGAGCAATGCGCTTCATCTGCGCCAATGCCGAGCGAGTCGCGGCGAGTGGCCCAGTCACCTTCAAGATCTCGACGCGTGCTTGCGCGATGGCGAGGCGTTGCGGTGTGAGTCGCGCCGCGGCGTCCACGTCCGCCAAAGCCGCCGCGAACTCTCCACCAATGGCGAGCAGCAGCGCGCGCTGGAAACACCGTTCCGCAGCCTCGTGAGCTGAAGCCTCTGCGACGTTTCCAGCCAGGGCAGCAGCCGCATCTGCAGGGCGCCCGAGGAGCAGCAGCGCTTCCGCAGCGATGGGGGCCAGTTTCGCGCGGTTGGCCGCCTGTTGCGCGACCGCGAGCGCTGCCCGCCAGCGCCCGTGGCGCAAGAACGCGGCGGCGCGACCGTGGGGATCGCTGCTCAGCCAGGTCGTGTCCCCATGCGGAAATGGCCCCAACAAATAGCGCGCCGTCCCTGCATCGGCAGGATGCGTCCACAGGCGAGCCACGAGCAACGGTTCTGCAGGATCCAATGCGTCGTGGCCCACGAAGCTCTCGACGCCGAAGTGCGCAAGTTCCGCCTGTGCGGCCTCGGCCGCCAGTGGATCAGCAAATTCGCCAACGCATTCGAGACTCGCGAGGAGTCGAGGCAAACCCGACGCAACACGCCGTCTGAGTTCCGCCACGGGCTCCCGCTCTAGCGCTGCGCGCCAGCACGTTCGACTCATGCGCTGCAACTCCACGCTGCACGGTCGACAGCGGCGCGCGTCTTCCCGGTGTTCGCGCAAACAAGAAGGACAAGCGAGCAGGCCCTCGTCGCGCTCGAACAACTCCAAACCCGGATCTAGGATGGGTGCGGGACGCCCATGAGGCAGGATGGCTTCGAGCGCCAACGCTGCACCACACAAGGGGCAACGCCTCGCCTCCCGGCGTAGATCCGCGGCACACTTCGGACACCGTCGCATGGCGGACATTATGCTGCGAACCGTGCCGCGAACGAATCTCCGCTCACTCGCGCTGTTGCTCCTGCCCTCCTTGTTGGTCTGGATGGCGTGGTGGCCCTGTCTCTCGGGCGGCTTCATCCGCGACGATTTTTTGTATCTCGTGGAGAACCCGGCGGTGGTGTCTCCCACGCCGCTCGCGGAACACCTTCTCGCCCCCTTCCCACCCCGCGCGGAAAACGGCCTTTATCGCCCACTCACCTCGCTGTCTTTGCGCAGCGACCAGTGCCTCGCCGCCGCCTTCGGGCGAGAGTTGCCCGACCCGTGGGTCCCGCATGTGGTGAATCTGATCTTGGGCTCTCTGTCCGCGCTCTTACTCGGGCTGCTAGCCCGTGCATGGGGCTCGACCCACGGCCTAGCGGCCTTGGCTGCCTCGTTCTTCGCAGTGGCCGCGGTGCGCGCCGAGTCGCTGTGTTGGATCAGCGGCCGCGCCGAATGCCTGATGGTCGTCACTGCACTCGCCACACTCCTCGCCACCGAGCGAGCTCAAGGGCTCTTGCTCACGGGTCTCGTTGCCGGCGCAGGGACTCTCCTCACCATCGGCGCGAAAGAACAAGGCTTTGTTCTGCCTCTGCTCATTGCGTTCTTGCCCGCGTCCTCCAAGCAGAGGATGGTGCGGGTCGTAGCTGCAGTGCTGGCCGCCGCGCTCATGGCGAGCTTGCGCATCCATGTTCTCGGGGCTTTCGGCCCCGAAGGCCTGCAATGTGTCCTGCGCGAACACGGATTCTGGCAACGAGCTGTCTTTGCGCTGCAGTGGCTCGGTGATTACGGCAGGCTGGTGTTCGCACCCTGGCCTCTCTGCCACGACTATGACGTCCCTGTGATGGAAACGGCTTGGCCCGCGTTGTTCACGGGGCTCGCCGTGTTGGCCATCTTGCTCTGGTTCATGCGCGCCGAT
>Ga0233425_10009266_pt1 | contig 12594 bp, 8 predicted proteins | sample Watercolumn_Towu_2_FD_181712 | JGI IMG/M metagenome (GOLD analysis project Ga0233425, IMG submission 181712) | Freshwater microbial communities from Lake Towuti, South Sulawesi, Indonesia - Watercolumn_Towuti2014_140_MG | ecosystem: Environmental > Aquatic > Freshwater > Lake | place: Indonesia...
GCACGAGGGCCTTGGTCGGCCGGTCGTGCAGCATGGCGCTCAAGACCATCGCCAGATTCGAGGAGTCCTCGGCCAGGAAGCTGCCGTCCAGGTTGGTGTCCTGCCGACGTCGCGCTACGGCACGGCGCCCCACATGCCACTCCTGGAAGAGGCGGATCCGCTCGTATTGCTGCCCTACGAAGGTAACCTCCGGGTACATTTCTGGGTCCCGCCGCTGCGCCAGGACGGACTGCTGCGGGTTCAGGTCCTCCCGCCGGAGTCGGCGCGACCTGGGGCTCTCGCCGCCAAGGTCCCGCACATTGAGCACCGGGTCACCACGTTGGTGGCGGTAGTAGAAGTACGGCTGCCGCTGGCCCTCGTGGGGATTCCGGTTCTCGATTGCCTCATCCGTGACGCGCAGTTCGGGACCTTCGCCCGCGAAGGTGACGCGATGGCGGAGCGGCTGTCGGTCCCCCTGGGTGTTCTCGACCGTGGCGTCGATCTCCGCTTCGGGCGGCTGATCCCCTCCGCTCCACAGCCACTGCGCGATCCCGTCACCCTCGCGAATGGCCGCCGCGAAGTCCCGCGGCATCGCGCGGAGCAGGCCGATAGCATCGAGCAGATTGGACTTCCCGGAGGTGTTCGGCCCGATCAGCACGTTCAGCGGCTGGAGGTCGACTGCCATGCCCGCCGGCCCGTAGGACAGCAGGTTGGTCAGCCGGATGGAATGCAGAAGACAGCCCACGCGCGTACCCTCCCGATCTCGCAGCGACCGGCACAGCGCGATTCTGGCACGCTCTGGGAGGACAAGTCAAGCCCGTGTCGTACCTGACCCACACGGTTCAGCCAGAGGCCAGCCCCGGAGCCCGACTCATGAGCACCACCCGACGTGACTTCCTGCGCACCGCCGGCGCCGGCGCGGCCGGGCTCGCCCTGGCCGGCGGCCGAGGCGGCGCCCAGGCCGGGCAGCGGCCCAACCTCGTGTTCATCTTCTCTGATGACCACTCGCTGGCCACCATCGGGCCGTACCGGACCTGGCTCCAGGACTTCCTCCGGCAGCACGACCTCACGCCCAACCTCGACCGCCTGGCGCGCGAGGGCGGGGTGTTCGAGAACAGCTACTGCGGCAACTCGCTGTGCGGCCCGAGCCGGGCGACGGTGCTCACGGGCAAGCACAGCCATGTCAACGGCTTCATCGACAACCGCAGCCGCTTCGACGGCAGCCAGTGGACCGTGGCCAAGGAGCTGCAGGCCGCGGGCTACCAGACCATGGTCTGCGGCAAGTGGCACCTGGTCAGCGACCCGACCGGCTTCGACCGCTGGGAGATCCTCCCGGGCCAGGGCAACTACTACAACCCCGACTTCATTGCGCCCCAGGGCAACCTGCGCCGCGGCGGCTACGTCACCGACCTGATCGCCGACCGATGTCTGGCATGGCTCAAGGAGCGCGACGCGAGCAAGCCGTTCTTCCTGATGTGTCACCACAAGGCGCCCCACCGCAACTGGATGCCGCCCGAGCGCTACGTCAAGCTGCTCGCCGACGTGACCATTCCCGAGCCGGCGAACCTCTTCGACGACTACGAAGGCCGCGCCACGCCCGCGCGCAGACAGGAGATGGAGATCGCCCGGCACATGAACCTGCCCAGCGACCTGAAGGTGACGCCGCCGCTGGGCTCGCCCGAGGGCGCCAACCTGAAGGGCGAGTTCGGGCGCATGACGCCGGCGCAGAAGACAGCCTGGGACGCCGCCTACGTCCCGCGCAACGAGGCCTTCCGCGCGGCCCGGCTCGAAGGCCGCGAGCTGACGCGCTGGAAGTACCAGGCGTACATGAAGGACTACCTGCGCTGCATCAAGGCGGTCGACGACAACGTGGGCAAGCTGCTCGACGGCCTGCGCGAGCTGGGGCTGGACCGCAACACGGTGGTCATCTACTGCTCGGACCAGGGCTTCTACATGGGCGAGCACGGCTGGTTCGACAAGCGCTGGATGTACGAGGAGTCGCTGGCCATGCCGTTCATCATCCGCTGGCCGGGACAGGTCGCGCCGGGCACGCGCTTCGCGCCGATGATCCAGAACATCGACTACGCGCCGACGTTCCTCGAGATGGCCGGCCGCCCGGCCCCCGCCGACGTGCAGGGCCGCTCGTTCGCGCCGATCCTGCGCGGCCAGACGCCGGCCGACTGGCGCCGGAGCATCTACTACCACTACTATGAGTTCCCCGCCGAGCACCAGGTGGCCCGGCAGTGCGGCGTGCGCACTGCCCAGCACAAGCTGATCCACTACTACCAGACCGACGAGTGGGAGCTGTTCGACCTGGCCAAGGACCCGCGCGAGATGCGCAGCGTCTACGCCGACCCCGCGTATGCGACGGTGGTGGCCGGTTTGAAGCGCGAGCTCGAGCGGCTGCGCACCGACTACAAGTGCCCGCCGCACGACCAGGAACCGCGCATGGGCGGGCGGCGGGGGTAACGCAACTGTCCACAGTTGCGACTCACGCATACCCCGACTGCGGCGCACCACCTCGGCGCCTGCGCGCTCCTCCGCGCGCCGAGCCATCGTGATCCGCAACTGTGGACAGTTGCGTTACTTCTTGGGCGCGTCGGGCTTGGGCTCGTCGGGTTTGCCGGCGATGATGCGGATGGGGATCGCCGGCACGCAGCGCGTGAGCGTGTCCTTGCCCACCTTGGTCACGCCGGCGAAGATCAAGTTCCAGCGCGTGCCCACCGCCGCCCCCTTGGCCACGGTGATCACCGCCACGCCGTCGTCCTTGTCGCCGGGGAAGGCGACCGGCTTGAGGTTGACGTTGGGGATCGGCGCGGCGAGGCGCAGGCCAATCCAGTTCTTGAAGTTCTTGTCGCGCACGACCTTGAGCGGGAACTCGGTCTCGCTGCCCTGAGCCAGCTCCAGCACACCGGGCGTCGCCTTGGTCCACACGAGGTTGAACATGCCGCCCTCGGTCACCGAGCACGCCAGCTCGCGACAGGGCGGGTACTGGGTGTAGGCGAACGCCTGCATGCACGTTTCGGCGGCGGTCACGGTGCGCGTGACCTCACGGTCGCCGATCTTGCCCGTCCCCGTGAAGACCGGCCCGAACGCCCCGAGCGGCGCGTCGGTGGCCGCCGTGAGGGTCAGCGCGGCCGAGGTCTGGTTGCCCAGGATCGTCGCGCCGCTGCAGACGAAGCCGGCAGGCAGGTCCTTGGGCTTGACCTCGATTTCGCCGTCGTAGCCGTCGCCGCGGATCGCCAGCACGGTGATCGGCGTGCTGTCGCCGCGCGCCACGCGCGGGTTGTCGGGCGTGATGCGCAGAGCGAAGTCGGGCTGCGGCGGGGTGATCACGAGGCGGTAGGTGAAGTCCTCGCCGCCTTTCGCCTGGCCGTCGCGGATCATCACGGAGTAGTCGCCGGCGGTCGGGAACGTCTGCACCAGCCGCGAGTCGGCGTGGTGGCAGAGCATGGGAAAGAGCGGGTCGACGTAGTCGTCGTGCTCGGCGATCTTCGCGCCGCTCGCGTTGACCACGCGCAGCACGGAGTCGAGCGGTGAGCGGCAGCGCCGGGCGAGCACCTCCAGCACCAGCTTCTGGCCCGCGGCGACCTTGAAGGTGAACCAGTCGACGTCGCGCGGGTTGGCGATGCGGCCGTTGACCGCGATCGGCGGCGTCACGCGCTGGGCATCCTCCTGCACGTTGTTCGGCTCGTCCTCCTCGACATCCGGCAGATCGCCGACGGCGAACGGGACGGTGTTGGTCTGCAGCTTGTTGACCACGGTGCTGATCTGGTGCACGTTCGGCGCGTCGAAGGGCAGCGCGAACGGCAGCGTCTTGCGCCCCAGGTTGGCGCCGGCCAGCGTCACCTTGGCCACCGTGCCGCGTCGGCCGCCGAGCGGGTAGACGCTGAGGATCTGCGGGATCTCGCCGAGGCTCAGGCGATACACCAGGTCGGCGCGCCCACGGTAGAGGATGTCCTTGACCTCGAGCAGGTACTCGCCGTCGGCGGGGATCTTGACGACCAGCACCGGGTCCGGGTCGAGCCGCACGTCGTCGACCGAGGCGATCTGCTTGCCCTTGAGGTCGAACAGCGTCAGGCACACGTCGATCCAGCCGGGCACGGCGTCGGCGATGAACGGCACGATGGAGCGTGCATCGGCGCGGCAGACCATCTCCTGGCCCGCCTTGGCGGCGAAGCGGTAGTAGTCGCGGTCGGTCTCGCTGAGCGTGCCGTTGATGGTCACCGGCAGCGCGGCGATGGCCTGCGCGTCGGGCCGGTTGGTGTTGGGCTCCTTCTCGATCACCTCGGGCAGTTGGCCGACCTGGAACCGGAAGTGGTTGGTCGACCCAGTCGGGTTGAGCAGGCGCACCTCGTAGGTGCCCAGTTCGGCTTCGGGCGCGATGTCGAACGTGACGTTGACCAGCCCCTGGTTGACCACCTTGACCAGTTTGGCGGTCACGCCCGCGGGCACCACGCGGAGCGCCGTGGCGCTCTGCAGGTTGCTGCCGCAGACGTTGGCGTCGAGCTTGGTGCCCCGCTGGCCGCCGGGCGGGAAGATGTGGCTGATGAAGGGCTGGTTGGTGGTTTCCTTCTGCGCCCAGGCGGCGGCGGCCCAGAGGGCGCCGGCCACGGCCCAGGCCCGGAGCGTGCCGTGCTTCATGGCGGGCTGCCTCACTGCAACGCCGGCGGCTGCGGGTTCTGGCCGGCGAGGACTTGCTTCACCTGGTCGGGGTTGAGCACCGCCTGCTCGATGGCGGCGGTGGCGGCCTCGAAGCCTTGGGGGAACCACTTGAGCAGCGGCTTGGCCGAGAGCGACGCGGTGCAGAAGCCCGGTGTGGTGGCGATCAGCCAGTGGCCGGTGCGCGGCGCAAGCTGGACCAGCACGGCGAGCTGCTTGGCGTCGGCCGCGTTCCACAGTTTGACCGTGCCGTCGGCGCTGCCCGAGGCGAGCCGCGTGCCGTCGGGACTCACCGAGATGCTGTAGACCCAGTCCGTGTGCCCGGTGAAGGTGAGCGACAGGTTGCGGTTGGCCGTGCCCAGGCCGTAAGCCTTGACGGTCTTGTCGGTACACGGCAGGAACAACCGCTCGCCCTTGACATCCCAGACCATGCCCACGGGCGCGGTGCCGCCGAGGTCGATGCTGCGGGCCACCTTGCCCTCGGCGCGCTCGCGGAAGCGCACCGCGCGCTCCTTCGCGCCGCCCACCGCCACCAGCACCGTGGCGCTGTCGGGGCTGAACAGCGCGCCGTTGACGCTGTCGAGCTGGTCCAGCTTGATCGCCAGCTTCCAGTCCTCGGTCTGCCACACACGCGCGGTGTGGTCGCCGCTGGAACTGACCAGGTGCTTGCCGTCAGGACTGAAGGCCAGCGTGTGCACCCAGCCCGTGTGCTCCGCGAAGCTCTTGACCAACCGGCGGTCGGCCGTGCTCAGCACGTGCACCTTGCCGTCGGCGCCGCCGGTGGCCACGAGGCGCTCGTCGGGGCTGAAGGCCACCGTGTGCAGCGAGTCGCCCGGCTCGTCCCACACGCCGACCTGCCGGCCGGTGGTGACGTCGAGCAGGCGCAACGCGCCCTTCTGGCCCGGCGTGCCCTCCGCGATCGCCAGTTGGCGGCCGTCGCGCCGCCAGGCCAGCGCGTGCACCACGTCACCGACCACCCCGCTGCCCACGCGCCAGGCGAGCCGCGCTTCGGTCAGGTCCCAGAGCAGCACTTCCTGGTAGCCGCCGACCGCGAGCAGCCGCCCGTCGGGCGAGAAAGCCACCGCGCACACGGGGATCACCGGCCCATACGGCACGCGGCACTCGACGGTCTTGCCGCCGGCCAGCGCCAAGGGGATGGTCAGCAACTGCTGCACCGGGGTGAGCGTGTGGCCGACCGGCGGCGCGACCGGCTTGTCGGGGTCGGCCAGGAGCAACATCGCCGCCAGCAAGAGCGCCATGGCGTCGCTTCCCGCCTACATGATCTCGGCCAACATGCCGCCGGTGGCCACCTCGCCCGTGGCCAGCGGCGAGACGTAGGCGACGCACCCGCGCGGGTGCGGCAGCTTGCCCCAGGGATCGACGCCCATCAGCTTGTAGATGCTCGCCGACAGGTCCCACGGGTAGATCGGCCGCGAGGCCACGCGGTCGCCGGTGCGGTCGGTCACGCCCACCACGTTGCCGCCCTTGAACCCGCCGCCGGCCACGACCGCCGAGAAGGCGTTGGGGAAGTGGTGCCGCCCACCTTCCCACGGCGGCTCGATGGCCACCTTGGGCGTGCGGCCGAACTCGCCGTACCAGACGACGATCGTCGACTCCAGCAGCCCGCGCTCGGCCAAGTCGGCGAGCAGCGTGGCGAAACCGCCGTCGAGCACGGGCAACATGCGCCGCATGGCCTCGAAGTTGCGGCTGTGCGTGTCCCAACCGCCCATGTTGACGGTCACGAACGGCACGCCATTCTCGACCATGCGCCGCGCCAGCAGACACGACTGGCCGAACGAGTTGCGCCCGTAACGGTTGCGCAGCTCTTCCTTCTCGGTCGACAGGTCGAAGGCCTTCTTGGCGCCGCTGGTGATCATCGCGTACGCCTTCTGCTGGTAGCTGTCCAGCGTGGCGTAGGCCGGATCGACTTCCGTGCGGCGGTCGAGGTTATCGACCAGCTTGAGCAGCTCGCGCCGGTCGGCCAGCCGCTCGTCGCTCACCGAGCGCGGCTGCTGCAGGCCCTGGACCGTGAAGTCGCGCGAGTTGGGGTCGCCGCCGGTCGCGAACGCGCGGTAGTCGGCACCCAGGAAGCCCGACTCGTCGAAGCGGCCGAGCGACGACGGGATGCTCACATACGGCGGCAAGGTGCCCTTGTAACCCGCCTCGAAGCCCTTCTTGAGCGAGATCACCGCGCCGATCGACGGGTAGACCAGGTCGGCTGCGGGTAGCGTGCCGGTCTGCACGATGTACGCCGCCGTCTCGTGGCCACCCGAAGGATGGGTCATGCCGCGCAGCAGGGCGTACTTGTCCGCCTGCTGGGCCATCAGCGGCAGCAGTTCGCTGATCCGGATGCCGGCCACGTTGGTGCTCGCCGGGCGGCGCAGCGGGCCGCTGTAGTCCTCGCCGGCGTCGGGCTTGGGGTCGAAGGTGTCGAGGTGTGGCGGGCCGCCCCACATCCAGAGCTGGATGACCGAGCGCGCCTTGGGCTGTTTGTCCTGCGCGACGGCGCGGCCCTTGAGCAGGCCGCTCAGGGCCATCGCGCTGACGCTCAACGAGCCCACGCGCAGGAAGTCGCGCCGGCTGGGATCGGGCCGCACGCCCATCGGTTGTCGGTCGTCCATGGTCTTCTCCTGGGTGCCGGGGCAGTTACCGGATGAACAGGAACTCCTTGCTGTTGAGGACGGCCCACAGCACGTCCTGGACCGCCTGCGCGCGGTTCTTGGGGTCCTTGGCCAGGTGCGCCAGGAAGCCCTTGCGCTCCGCCGCGCTCGGCGGGCGCGACAGGGCGCAGAGGTAGATCTCCTCGATCACCTCGGCGTCGGTCGGCGCGGTCGCGCCCGGCTTGCTCGGGCTGAGCAGCCGCTTGAGGCGGGTGCCGCCGCCGATCTTGTTCTCGATCTCGCTCGAACTCATCATGTACGTGGCTTGGCGCATCGACGTGCGCGAGCAGCGCTCAGACTCGAACGGCGTGTCGCGCGGCGGCCGGCCGAACAGCTCGAGGAAGCCGTTCTCGATGCTGCCGTCGTAGACCTGCACCGCGCGTGTGTCGCGCGGCAGCCGCGAATAGGGCTCGGGAATAGCTGTCCAGAAGGTCTCCGTGTTGCCGGTGACCTGGTTCACGGCGTCGAGCAACTGCTCGGCGGTGAGGCGCTTGACGGGGTAGTGCGAGAACTGGCTGGTGTCGGCGCGGTTCTGCTCGTTGGTCCCGCTGGCCAACTGGTACGTGCGCGAGTTGAGGATCAGCCGGTAGAGCGCGCGCAGGTCGTAGCGGGCGTTGGTCAACTCGGTCGCCAGGTAGTCGAGCAGCGGCGGGTTGCTCGCCGGGTTGCTCGGCCGCATGTCGTCGGGCTCGTGCACGATGCCGCGGCCCAGCAACCAGCTCCACACGCGGTTCGCCACGTTGCGCGCGAACCATGGGTTCTGCGGCGCGGTGAGCCAGGCCACGAACAACTCGCGCGGGTCCGTGCCGGGCTCGATCACCGGCGCCAGTCCACCAAGGAACTTGGGCGTGATCGGCTTGCGGCTGCGCGGGTGGTTGAACACCGCCTCAGGGTCGAGGTAGACCACCTCCTCCTTCCACTCCTGGGTCGCCTTGAGCTTGACCTTGGCGAAGAAGGCGGCCATGCCGAGGTTGTCGTCGAGCGTCCAACTCTCGTAGGGATGGCCGTGGCAGCGCGCGCAGCCGAGCCGCGCGCCCATGAACAGCAGGCTCACCGTCTCGGCATACGACTGCGGGTCCTTGGTCGGCACGGCGCGGTAGAAGTTGGCCTCGCCGCTCCGGAAGTTGCTGCCCGTCGAGAGCAGCAACTCGCGCACGAACTGGTCGTAGGGCTTGTTGTCGGCGATGCTCTGGCGCACGTAGCGGAAGTACGCCTGCACCGCCTTGGGCCACACCTTGACCGGGTACTCGCTCTTGATGCGCAGCAGGTCGCCCCACTTGAGCGTGGCGAAGTCGACGAACTCCTCGCGCGCCAGCAGGCTGTCGATCAGCTTCGCCCGCCGGTCCGCGCTCTGGTCGGCGAGGAACGCGCGCGCCTCCTCGGGCGAGGGCAGCACGCCGATCACGTCGAGGTAGGCCCGCCGCAGGAAGACCTGATCGCTGCACAGGTCCGCGGGCGGCATGCCGAGCAGTTTGAGCCGGGCGTGGACCAACTCGTCGATCTTGTTGTTGGCGACCAGCTTGGGGAACCCGGCCGAAGGCAGCAAGTGCGGCACGATCACGCTGCACCCGCCGTACTGGCCGCGGTAGATCACGATGATCGCGCACTGGCCGTGGTTCTTGGCGGTCACCTTGCCGCCGTCGTCGACCGTGGCGACGCTCGGGTCGGTGCTGCGGTAGGTCGCCTCGGCGGTGACCTCCTTGCTGGCCCCGTCGGAGAACGAGCAGACCGCGCGGATCTCGGCGCTGCGCCCCTTGATCACGAGTTGTTCGGCCGGCGCCACGCTCAGGCGGGTCGGGCGCACGCGCTCGGCGGTGCTCAGCAGCACGGCGCCCTGGGCGACCCAGCTCACCAGCGCTTCGTAGTCGGCCGAGTCGGCGGCGACCTTCTTGCCCCCTTCGTGGGGCAGCGCCCCGGTCGCCTTGAGCACCAGCAGGCTGCGCTTGGGCTCGACGCGGTTGAGCCGACGGCCGCCCGCGGCGCGCGTGAGCACGTCGAAGTCGAACTCGGGCTCGTTGCCGAACAGCGAGAGCTTGAGCCCGCCGCGCCCGGTGTACGCCCCATGGCAGCGGCCCTGCGCGCAGCCGTAGCGCACGAGCACCGGCTCGACATCGTTGATGAAGTCGATCGTCGCGGCCTGCGTGGGGTCGGCCACGACTTTCGACTCCAGCGGCTTGGCGGGCGGCGTGGCCGGCTTGGGCGGCGGAGTCGGGGCCTTGGCGGGTGGCGGCGCGCCTTTGGCCGGCGGAGCCGGCGCCTTGGCGGGCGGCGGGGCGGGTTGGGCCGGCTTGCGCTGGGCGACCAAAGGCGAGGCCGCCAGACAGACGGCGGCCAACAAGCAGAGCCTGGCCACCTTGGCACCCATCGCCGGTGTTCTCGGAGCGCTGCGTTCCCGCGCCCACCGTCTCCATTGTAGTCGGACGACGGCCTGCGCGGCAACGTTCGGTTCTTACCCGCGTCCGCGGCGGCGCAAACGTTGGCGCGCTGGTGGCGCAACGGGCCACAGTGGCGAAGCACGACGGTCCGCGAGGCATCCTCCGTGGCGCTACACCGCCAGCACCAACCCATCGTAGGCCAGCCGCACGCCCGCGGGCAGGCGCTCCTCGTCGCGCGTGGCGTCCCATTCGTGGGTCAGGTGGGTCAGCCAGGCCTGGCGCGGGGCCAGGTCGGCGATCACCGCGAGCACCTCGTCGGTGTGGAAGTGCGTGCGGTGCGGGCGGTGGCGCAGGCCGTCGATGACGAGGGTGTCGAGGCCGGCCAGGCGCTCGCGCGCGAGGGGCCCGATGCCGTTGCAGTCGGGGATGTAGGCGAAATCGCCCACGCGCAGGCCGAGCACGGTGAGCTGGCCGTGCTGCACCGGCACGGGCACGATCGCGACGCCGGCGACGGTGACGCTGGCCGCGCGCGGGTCGAGCTCGCCGAGCGTCAGCCGCGGCTTGGACGAGCCGGTGTCGCGCCCGTCGAAGGCGTAGGCGAAGACGCGCGCGACCACCTCCAGCGTGGAGCGGTCGGCGAGCACGGGCATCGGCGTCTGGGCCAGCGCGCAGAGCAGGCGCAGGTCGTCGAGGCCGAGGATATGGTCGGCGTGCTCGTGGGTGAGGATCACCGCATCGAGGGCGTGGATGCGCTCGCGCAGGGCCTGGGTGCGGAAGTCGGGGCCGCAGTCGACCAGGATGCGCGCGTGCGGCGAGCGCAGCAGGAGTGACGAGCGCAGGCGGTGGTTGCGCGGGTCGGGCGAGGTGCACACGGCGCAGTCGCACCCGATGAACGGTACGCCCACGGAGGTGCCGGAGCCCAGAATGACCGCTTCGATGCCTTGTCGCTCCACGCCGCCGGGGTAGAATAGCACACCATGAGCACTCCCTGGCGCCGCTTCGGCTGGCAGCAAATGGAGCTGGCGGCGCCCTCCGACTGGTACCTCTCCAAGGTCGCCGCCGAACGCACCGCGGGCGAACTGTGGCTGGCCGACGCGCTCATGCCTCGCCTGCAGGTCAAGTGGCTCGACGCGACCAGGCAGAAGTCGGTGGACACGGGCGACACGCTCAAGCGCTATCTGGCCGGCATCGAGCGCGCCGCGCGCCGGCGCCGGCTGGACTGGGAGCAGGAGCGCGACGTGCGCCTGGTGAGCCGCGGCGGGCGCGACGTGAGCAGCTTGGAGGGTTTCCATTTCCGCTCGGAGATGGAGGCCTGGGGCGTGATCTGGTACAACCCCGAGAGCCTGCGCGTGACGCTGGCCCAGGTCAACGGCCCGCCCGACGAGCCGGGGCTCAAGGGCCTGGCGCGCAAGGTGCTGGGCACGCTGCACGACGCCCCGCGCGGCGAGCGCTGCTTGTGGACCGCCTACGACCTGGCCTGCGCAGTGCCGCTGGCCTTTGCGCTGGCCGGCCAGACCATGGAGACAGGCCACACCGAGCTCAACTTCACGCGCGGCCGGCAGCAGGAAACACTCACCTTCGCGCGCTACGGCCTGGCCGCGATCGCGCTGGAGCGCGCGCGCGACCTGGGCGACTGGGCGTGGCAGCAGCGCTGGAAGACCTGGCACCACTTCCGCCTGGAGCGCGCGGTGACGACCGTCGCCGGCTGCCCCGCGGTGGCGTTCACGGGCCTGCGGCGCAGTCGGGTCGACCGCTTCCGCCAGCGCGCCTTCTCGTACCTCGGCGCCCGCTACACGATCGCGCTCTCGGCGCTCGTCTGGCACAGCGTCGAGGCCAACGCGCTGCTCGTCGTCGAGCAGCTCCGCGACCCCCGCGACCCGGATCTCGTGCCGGCGCTGGCGGAGCATGTGCCGTGTCAGCCTTTGCTGATCGAGCCGCCGCGGAGTTGACCGGCCCGCAGGCGGCGCTGCCGCTCGGCACGACGACCGCGCGGGTCGAGCGTCCCGGCCAGCGCCCGGTCGCGCTCGCGTTGGCGACCGAGTTGGGCGTGCGTTTTGTCGAGCGGCGCGAGCGGGGTGTCGAGCGGACCCTGGACGAGGAAGGGCTGGCCAGCCTGGTGGTGGTCAGCGCGGAGGGCATCTTCTGGCAGCCGCGCGCGGGAGGAAGGTTCTTCTTCCACCCGAACATGGCGTTCGTGCGCATCCGCTCGGCGGAGCGCAGCGGGTTGGCCGATCCGTTGGTGCGCGCGGCCCGCATCGCGCCGGGCGACCGGGTGCTCGACGCCACGCTCGGGCTGGGCGCCGACGCGATCGTCGTGAGCCACACGCTGGGCGCGGCCGGCACGCTGGTCGGCATCGAGGCGTCGCCGCTGATCGCCGCGCTCGTACGGCGGGGCCTGGCGACGTACCCGCATCGGCTGGCGCCGGCGCTGCGGCGGATCGAGGTGGTGCGCGGCGACCATCGCGCGCTGCTCGCCGACCCGGCCTGGGCCGGCGGCGGCTGGGACGCGATCCTGTTCGACCCGATGTTCGAGCGCACGGTGAGCGCCTCGAACGGGCTGGACGGCGTGCGCCTGCTGGCGTGCTACGATCGGCTGGCGCCTGCGACGCTGGCGGCGGCGCGGCGCCTCGTGCGCAAGGCGGTGGTGGTCAAGGGCCGCCGCGAGGATGGTTGTTTGGCGAGCCTGGGTCCGGACCACATCGTGCACGGGCGTCACAATCGAGTCGCGTACGGTGTGTTCGAGCCGCTGGTGTAGCTGGGAGAGGTTGATGGCGATCTGGGATGACATCCGGCGCGGTGCGCAGACCGTGGTCGACGAGAGCCAGAAGCTGGCCAAGGCGGCCAGGCTCAAGGGCCAGGTGCGCCAGCTCGAGGCCACGCTCGGCGACCGCATCTACGACCTGGGCACACGCGCGCTG
>Ga0233425_10009267_pt1 | contig 12592 bp, 11 predicted proteins | sample Watercolumn_Towu_2_FD_181712 | JGI IMG/M metagenome (GOLD analysis project Ga0233425, IMG submission 181712) | Freshwater microbial communities from Lake Towuti, South Sulawesi, Indonesia - Watercolumn_Towuti2014_140_MG | ecosystem: Environmental > Aquatic > Freshwater > Lake | place...
CAGTATTCTCTGTGCGCAAGCGCTTCCGCTCCGCGGCACGTCGCAGTACCTCCTCCAATTCAACGAGTTTGAAGGGCTTCGTTAGGTAGTCGTAGGCGCCCAGCTTCATCGCCTGGATGGCGCTGTCCACATCGGGGTGCCCGGTCAGGATGACCACCTCCGCCGAACTGCCGGAATCGCGAATCCGACGGAGCGCCTCCATCCCTCCGATCCCTGGCATCTTGAGGTCGAGGAGGATGACATCGAACTCCCGCATTCGTAACTGCTCCAGCGCCTCCTCTCCGCTTCCTGCGCAGGTAACCATATAGCCTGCCCGCGGCAGCTCCTTTTCCATGAGCAGCCGGATGGGTCGCTCGTCATCGACCACAAGCGTGCGGGTTGCGTCGCTTCGTTCACCGGCGTGAACCATCTTTACTCCCTGTCCTTCGGAGCCCCGGTTACTTGCCATCTGTGGCGTCGCGATCGGCCAGCGGAAGACTGACGACGACTACCGTGCCCTGGCCGGCCCCATGGCTTTGCACCTCGATGCCCCCTTTGTGCTGCTCGACGATACCCTGGCTGATCGCCAGGCCAAGGCCTGTCCCTTTGCCCACTTCCTTCGTGGTAAAGAAAGGATCAAAGATCCTCGGAAGGTTCTCCGGCGGGATTCCGCTCCCGGTATCGGACACAAACACATCAAGCCATATCTGTTCACCGGGCGGCTCGACGACCTGGCGACGATGATGGGCGTGAATACGAATCTCCCCACCGCTTTCGATGGCATCGAGCGCATTGGTTAGAAGGTTGAGAAAGACCTGTTGAAGCATCTGGGCATCGGCCCGGACCACACTGCCATCGGGGAATGGGACCACGACAATCCGCTGGTTTTCGAGACTGGCCTGCCGCTCCACAAACGAGACCGCGTGCAACACCACGTCATACAGATCTACCAGGCTGAAGGCGGGCTCGCGCTGCCGTGCGAAATCGAGCAGGCGGCGGACGATGGCTGCCGCGCGGGCTACCTCGTCTTGGATCATCGTCACATACTGTCCCCACTCCGCGAGAGCGGCAGGGTCACCGATCTCCTCTGCGTCGATACGCCGCTGTAAGGCCTCGGCGAAGCCGGCTACGGAGGAGAGGGGGTTATTCAGTTCATGGGCCAGGCCGGCCGCCAATCGGCCAAGCGAAGCGAGCTTCTCTTGTCGCACCAGCAACTGCTGCGACTGTTTCAACTCCTCGTACGAACGGCGCAGTTCTTCGTACAGGCTGGCGTTTTCGAGTGCGATGGCGGCCTGCGTGGCCAATGTGATAGCCAGGGTCTCATCTTCTTCGCTGAACTCGGCGGCGCCCTGTTTCTCCGTCACGTAGAGATTTCCACGGACTTTCCCTTTGGACACGACGGGTACGCCCAGGAAAGAGTACATCGCGGGATGGTGGGGAGGAAATCCGTGTGCGCGCGGGTCTGCAGTCAGATTCTTGAGGCGAAGAGGCTTTCCCTCTCGCACGAGGACGCCCAGAATCCCTTTTCCGGCCGGCGAAGAGCCAATGGCGTGTCTGGTGGCCTCGTCAATGCCCGCCGTGATGAAACGGCTGAGGCCGCCTTTTCCATCCAAGACGCCGAGGGCGGTATATTTGGCGCTCATCAACTTGCAAGCCATGTTGACGATGCGCTGCAATACCTCTTCAAGGGAGAGCTTTGCGCTGAGGATCATCCCAGCCCGTACGAGCATCCGGAGCTGATTCATCTCTCGTTTGTTCATCCGCTCCCGCTCCTCCACAAACGTGAGCGTGATCAGTGTCTGGACGCGGTGCGCCACGGGAGCGTAGAGGTCGAGGAGTTTGGCCAGTCGAGTCGCCTCACTGTGATACCTCTTGAAGAGGGATTGCCTGTATGCATCATGCAGCAACGCCAGGCGATCGATGATCTGCTCCGGAGTCCGTCCTCCGAGCACCCCCTGCTTTGCCTTGAGATGGGCATAGGCCAGGGCCGGATCATACCTGCCGGTTTCCACGCACTCCAGCACAATGGTGCAGAGCGCACCGGACTCGGTTTCGATCTCGTCGGGCGCAAGGCCCTCCAGTAGGCCTTGCGCCCGCATCCGGCGAACCCATTCTTGCCGGAGCGGTTCGCTATTCGCTGAAAAGTGGCTCACGAGTTCTTCGTGTAGCGTCGTATGTCGTTGAACCATAGCTGTATTGCCTTCTCGGACCTGCTTTTCCTTTGACATCACGATCTGTCAACCGACTCGATCCGATGGAGAGAGCCGAGAACGTTGAGTGTGACCGTGAAGACCGGCGTTGACACGCCCCCCCAAGACCTTTATGCTCCTTCCCTTGATACACGCCGTTGAGGGAGGAACAATGAAACTCATCGAGCACATCATCAGCACACAGGTCGTCTACGCAGGAAAATATCTTTCAGCCGAGCAACAGACGGTGGTCCTGCCGGATGGGCGGAAGGCGATCCGCGACATCATTCGTCCTCCGGACGCTGTTGCGATTGTGCCGATCGATGATGATGGCCGAATCTATCTGGTTCGGCAGTATCGGCCGGCGATCCGACGGGCCATCTATGAGATCCCGGCCGGCATTATCGATCACGGCGAACGTCCGACGACCACCGCCCGGCGGGAGTGCGAGGAAGAGATCGGACTGCGCCCGCGCCGGCTGCTTAAACTGTGTACCTTTTATTCCGCAGTCGGGTTCTCCACCGGGTCGATCCGGCTTTTTCTGGCTCAGGGGCTTATAGTCGGCCGGAATCGACGCCACGACGATACCGAATTCCTGCAGGTTCATGCGGTTCCGTTCGAACGAGCCTACCGATGGGTGTTGTCGAACACCATTGTGGATGCCAAGAGTATTGTTGGCATTCTCTGGGCGAAGCAACGGCTTGGCCTCCCATAACCCTGCGTTCGAGCGACATTTGGCCGGATGCCGGCGTTCGCGCAACGCGATACCGTTCCCCTCGTCACTTGCCGTCAAGAAACTCCAGAATCGTCCGATTGGTCTCGTCGGGCGTCTCCCACATCGGCATATGACCACTGTCTTTAATGACGACCAGCCGGGAATTCCGGATGGAGGCGTGAAGCTGCTTGCCGACCTCTACAGGGAATAGTTCGTCCTTTTCGCCCCAGATAATCAGCGTCGGCGTCGGCAAGCTTGTCAGCGCGTCCGCGTACCGGGCAACCTCATCAGTGTGACGCACTGTAGAGGCTATAACCCGCGCGGTTCCCGCAATGCGGCTGGTCCGGTATTGTCGCTCCACCACCTCATCGGTAATCAGCCGATCGTCATAGACGACCTGTGTAAGCGCTATCCGTACCATGTGGCGAGTCCGTAATGCGACGGCCACGTAAGGCAACAGGGGGACGTGTCGGATCGCGAGAAACCAACGAAAGAGGGGATTCCGAACAGCGGGAATCACCTGGGGAGGGATGCTGTCGATGAGAACAAGCTTATCGACTCGCTCAGGATACGCCAGGGCAAATGCCCAGGCGATCCCCCCGCCCATTGAGTTGCCGATCAGGCCGGCTCTGCTGACGCCGAGTCGTTCCATGAATTGCCTGATCATATCGATAAAAAGGGACGGCGTGTAATCAACCTTCGGCCGATCCGAATAGCCGTATCCGAGAAGATCCGGGATGTAAAGACGGTACCGCTTTGATAGTGCCGCTATCTGTTTTTCCCACATCCAGATCTCACCGCCAAAGCCGTGAAGCAAGATGAGCGGGGGGCCCTCGCCGGTTACAACATACGCGATCGTCCCCTCCTCGATCCTTACCAGGCGCGGTTCGAGAGTCAGGTTCCAGTCAATGGTGATGAGACGGACTGCCGGACCGGTATCGATGATTACCGGGGTGTCCGTATCTATAGACACGTCATCCGCATCTGTTTCCCGCACAGACCTCGGCGCGAGATCGCGACCAGGGTTGCTGTCCGTAAGACCGCAGTGAAAGAAAACACTTGTACGGATCACAAGAATGTATTAGCATCACCACGTTTTTTTGTCCACTTTCTCCTTGTGGACCTGTAGGACGGTACCTGTACATTGATGCGATTTGCACTGCTTCGGTTGATCATCTTTGCGATACTGATCGCTTCGCAGCTCTATCTCTTCACAAGAGGAGATCGGGCGCTGCGACAACTCCCCTGGAACTCGCGATATAAGATCTTGCTCCGTCTCGTCCTGACCGGCTTCTTTATTTCAACGTTGACCATCTATATCGCGTTCCTCTCGCAATGGGCGCCTCTGGAGCACCCGTCTCCGCTGACTCTGTATGCACTGATTTATCCGACCGCTGTCTGGAGCTTCGGATCGCTGTTCTCATCGCTGTTGCTGCTTGCGGCTGCTCTGACCGGCTACTGCGTCAAACGGCTCCGCTCCACGGTTGTCGAGCCGGATGACGTATTTCCACCACCGCCGGTTGATCCCACGCGCAGGATATTTATGCAAACCTCGCTGGGTGCTATAGCCGCGGCGCCCATCTTAATCTCAGGCTATGGAGCTGCCTATGCAAGCAGTGAATGGGAGATCGAGGAGGTGCACCTCTCGCTCAACCCGAACCATCCTGCTCTTCGTCATCCGCCGTTAAGGGTCGTGCAGGTATCAGACATCCACTCCGGCCTCTTTATGACTCCCGCCCGGATGCGCCATTGTGTCGAGGCGATCCGGAAACTCGAGCCTGATCTGTTCGTGATGACGGGAGATTTCATCTCCCACTCGGCAGCCGAACTCCCTCCCTGTATTAAAGAAATGGCCCAGGTTGAAAGCCGGTATGGAAGTTTCGCCGTCCTTGGCAACCATGACCACTGGCATATGGAGGCCGAACAGGTTATCGCGGCCTTCGAAGGCGCAGGGATCTCAATGTTGCACAATGCCCATCGGATCCTGGACACTGATCGCGGCACTATTGCTATTGCGGGCATCGACGATCTGCGCGTCGGCCGACCCGATCTTGGTCAGGCGGTAGAAGGTCTGGATCCGACGCTCCCAACCATCCTGCTGTCCCATCGTCCCGAGATCTTTCCGCAGGCTGCCGCTCGCAACATTGCCCTCACCCTGTCCGGTCATTATCACGGAGGACAGGTCAAGGTGAGCGCGCTTGGGCTGAGTCTCAGTCCGGCTCACCTGCTGAGTTCATATCCCGAGGGCCTCTACCGTCTCAGGAACTCTCACCTTTATGTGAACCGCGGTCTTGGAACCACCGCGACTCCCGTTCGCGTCAATGCACGTCCGGAGATTACGCTGTTCCATCTCACCTAGAGGTGACGAATCGACCGAACGGCTGGATGCGTGGCCGGAGATCTTTCTTCAGTTGGGGGGGGCCGGATTGTTGAGCAAGCCGAGACGGTCGGAGCTGACTTCAGAGGCGCCGCCTCGCTATCGGGCAAAGATCATCTTGAGCGAAATCAGGAGCAGTGCGGCTCCGAACAGTTTCTCCAGCATCGAGCCGGATAATCCCACCGCCAGTCTGGCGCCCAGTAAACCCCCGACGAAAAAGCCGATACAGATGAGGGCGGCTATTCTCAGATCGACATACCCTTTACTGTAATAGGTCCAGGCTGCCAACAGACCGATGGGCGGCACCAGGAGGGCCAGCGTCGTCCCCTGGGCCTGATGTTGCGACAACCCGAACACCAATACCAGCGCGGGGATAATGATAATTCCACCGCCGATCCCGATCAGTCCGCTGAAGACTCCCGCAACCACACCCAAGAGAACGTAGAGTAGTATCTCCGTCATGGGTACCATCCTTGGATGACTCGACATCGGAAGCGTACGACCCACCCACCCTTATACGCGTTCACGCCACCACTCTAACCGTGTGAAAGTTTACAGTTTCCTGCCCGAAGAAGGCAAGCGCTTTCCACCCGCACGTCGTCTCCAGCGCCGGATGTGACCGGCGACACCCAGGGATCGTAGTATAATTTAGACCGTACGGGTATGACAGGCGAAGTCTTGTAATCAGGGCAATGGATGATTCCGGAGAGGAGAAGAGATCATGAGAAGGTGGTCGAAAATCGGCACGGTGATGACAACGCTACTGCTTTGCTCCCTAATTGCGGCAGGACCCGTGTTGGCGGGGTCAGCTCCGGTCGGCGGTGCGCGACCGGCAGCGATCAGCAAAGCGACCGGGTCGGATCAGATTGTGGCAGCTCAGGCGATCCCTGCCTCCTTTACGGAAGTCACCGCTGCCTTCACCGCGAGTCCTACGACCGAAGGGTTGGGGGAGGCGTTGGCAGCATCACGGGCCACCTTCTCGAGCACAGAGACGATTGAGTTTAACGGCGTGCTGTTTGTATCCGGCCTGGCGGGGACTTCAGCGGACCTGGCGCTCTATCTCTTTGACATAAGAGGACGGCTGGCAGCGGGCCCTTTCCTCCTCAATGACGTCTCAGCTCCCGATGATCGAACGGACTTTTTCATCCAAATGAACGCCGCAAGTCTGTTGGTGACCGGGCGTTTCAACTGGGTCATGACGATCAGTGACGCCTTTGGGGGATTTATCGTGACCGGATTGCACGGTATTGAGATTCAGTAATAACAACCACCTCCCAGGAGATCTGCGGGGGCACGCTTCACGATCGGCTGCATGTCTCGATCCGGCGGCGCTTAGAGGTTTGCCGTCTCGATCTTGACCTTGGCTCGTGTCCGCACTTGGCGAATCCAGTCGGCAAACACCTGTTCCCGTTTCCGCTGTAGAAGCCCGCGGCTGAATTGGGCTTTCTCGCGTTCAAATTCTGCGGCATCCGGGTCCTTTCGATCGACGACCCGCAGGAGGTAGCTCGCCTGTGCGCCCTGAATGACCGGGCTGATTGCGCCTCGTTCCATTATCAGCGCGGCTTCCTTGAATCTTTCCTGGTCCGGTACCTGCGGGAGGCTGCGCTCCAATGAGAAGAAATCGGTGCCAACCGGCTTGAGTCCGGACGCCTTGACGATGTCCTCCCAAGGCTTCCTGACCTTGACCAGTTCGGCGACCTTCTGAACGGTGGCCTGTTGTGCCTTCGGGTCCGAGAACACCAGGTACTCGGCCTTGACGGAAGCCCGGTTGAAGCGATACGCCTCCAACGCCTCGTCAGGGAGCAGATGCACTCCCCCCTTTATCCACGCTTCAACCTTGCGAAGCAGTAAGTCCTCACGGAGGCCTTCTTCAAACTTCTCCGGCGTGAGGCGCGCCGATTCAAGCGTCCGGATATATCGATCTCGTTTAAAACCCGTTGCGTCGCTGAAGGCCGACATGGCGGTGATCTCTGCGACCAGTTCATCCGGACTGATCACCATGCCCAATCGTCTCGCCTCATGAAGGAGCAGGTGGCGTCCGATTAGCCCTTCCACGACCTGCTCTTTCAGGTTCAGTTGATCGAGGATCTTTTCATCAAACTTGTCTCCCAATTTCTCCTGGTATTGCCGATATTGACGCTGATAGGCCTGCTGATACTCCGCATATGGAATCTTCTCACCTTCCACGGCGGCAATGGAGTTTTCTTCCCCAGGGCCCGACGTGGAACGGAATCCCCAGACGAGGAAGGTTGTTCCGATAAAGGCAAAGATCACCAGCCACAACGTCACGCTCAGCGCCTTGGTATATCCCCGCATTCGCTTCAGCACAGTGTCCTCCATCGAGTTCCTCAGGCTCACACATTCATTTAATATAGCGATTTTTATGCTATCGCATTGTTACGAGCGGCGCAACCCTATTTATGGATCTGGCCGGTTTGTACTTCAGATACTGCTTGTGTTCCACAGGGTTCTATGCTAAAAAAATCGTTATTGGTGTGGGTTCCCTCCGTTAAGAGCGCCGCCCGTTCGTGGAAGGAGCTAGTCATGATTTTCGATTGGTTTTTCGGCATGTTTTCCAATGACCTAGCCATCGACCTCGGCACCGCTAATACGGTCATCTACGTAAAAGGGAAGGGGATTGTTCTCAGTGAGCCATCGGTGGTGGCGATCAAGAAGGGGACCAACATGGTCCTGCAGGTGGGACGCGACGCCAAGGAGATGCTTGGCCGGACGCCAGGCAGCATCGTCGCGATCCGCCCACTAAAGGACGGTGTGATCGCCGACTTCGATATTACCGAGTCGATGATCAAGCATTTCATCGTCAAGATCCACAACCGAAAAACCCTCGTTCGTCCTCGAATCGTCATCGGCGTTCCCTCCGGCATCACCCAAGTCGAAAGGCGAGCCATTCGCGATGCCGCAGAGCAGGCCGGCGCGCGCGAAGTGTACCTGATGGAAGAGCCGATGGCTGCGGCAATCGGGGCCGGATTGCCGGTCCAGGACCCCGTCGGCAGCATGATCATCGATATCGGTGGCGGTACAACCGAGGTGGCCGTTATCTCCCTGGCCGGGATCGTGTACGCCCAGTCGGTGAGAATTGCCGGGGATGAAATGGATGAGGCGATTGTCCAGTATCTGAAGCGGAAGTATAACCTGCTTGTCGGCGAACGGACGGCAGAGAGCGTGAAGATCCAGATCGGTTCGGCGTTTCCGTTCGAAGAACCGCACAAGATTGAGATCAAGGGGCGCGACCTGATCGGCGGCATCCCGAAGACGATTACCATCAGCGACAGCGATATCCGGGAGGCCCTCCACGATCCGGTCCATGCTATTGTGGATGCGGTCCGAACGGCCTTGGAGCGGACGCCCCCGGAGCTGGCTGCCGATATCGCAGATAGGGGGATCGTCATGGCCGGCGGTGGGGCCCTGCTGCACGGCCTGGATGTCCTTATCGCCCATGAGACCCACCTCAAGGTGCGGGTGGCTGAAGATCCGCTCTCGTGCGTTGTGCTTGGAACAGGGAAGGCGCTCGACGAGCTGGACCTCCTCAAGAGGGTGTGCCTCGAGGCGTAAGGGTGGTGGCTCGTAGGCCTGCCGGTCGTGTTGTCCTTGTGGCGCACATCTTGCTACCCTCCATAGCTCCGTAGGCAGTACAGACAGCCATGACTCGATTGCTGCTTCGATATCGGCGGACACTGGTCCTTTCGACAGCCCTTCTCCTGGCCTTTGTGCTGATGACGCTGCAAGCTCGAGGGGACAGCTCCCTCGTCCTATTGACGAAGCGGATCCTCCTCACCTCCATCTCTCCATTCCTGCAGATTGTGACGAAGAGCTTCGACATCACCGCGACCGTCTGGAATGAGTATATTGATCTTCGCCGGGTTCGCCGCGACAACCTGCTTCTGAGGGAGGAGGTCCGACAGCTCCAAGCCGAGGCGGGTGAACTGCGCGAAACGGCGTTGGAACACGCTCGCTTGAGCCATCTCCTTCAGTTGGACAAGCGGGTCGGCACAGAGATCGTCGTGGCCAGGGTCATCGGTAAAGACACGACCAACTGGTTCAGATCGATCCTGATCGATATGGGCGCGAACCGGGGGATCCGGCGCCACATGGCGGTCGTCACCAGTGAAGGGTTGGTGGGGCGGGTGGTGGACGTCACGGCGCTGTCGTCCCGTGTGCAGCTTATTACCGATCCGGAAAGTGCGGTCGGCGTGCTCATCCAGCGAAGCCGCGCCATCGGGGTCGCTGCGGGGAGCCAAGTCGGTGCCATCCAGATCAAGTATCTGCCTTTGATGGCCGACGTGGCCATCGGCGATCGGATCATCACGTCGGGAATGGGAGGGATCTTTTCGAAAGGTATCCCGGTGGCTCATGTGGTGCGTTCGAGCCGACCGACCAACGGCACGCTATTTCAGTTGATTGAGGCCCAGCCTCACGCCGATTTTTCGCGCTTGGAGGAGGTGATGGTTCTTAAGCGTTCGCCAACGACCGGCCTGTCATGGGCCGGTGAGGAATCCCCCCCATGATGACATTTGTGCTGGCGCTCCTTGGCGTGTGCCTTCTCCAAGCGATCATTGCCCCCCGCCTGGCCATCGGCGGTATTCAGCCTGACCTGTTTCTGATCCTCCTCTTCGGGTTGAGCGTTTCGGTAGGACCGGAACTGGCCGCCGCCGCCGGCTTTCTCATCGGACTCTATCAGGACTCTCTCTCGGGTGCTCCGCTCGGCCTCAATGCCTTCACCTTAAGTCTGATCGGCTTTCTGGTGAGCGGACTGAGCGAGCAGGTAAAAACGACCCAGCCGGCCTGGCGATTTGCGCTCCTCTGCATGGCCGGCCTGCTGTCCGGACTCATCACGCTCCTGTTGCTTCGTTTCTTCCACGGGTCCCGCCCCCTGGTATCCGCCTTCCTGTGGACCGCGCTGCCTGGAGCGGTTTACACCGCGATATTGGGGACCGGGCTGCTCGGCATGCTGAAGCCCAAAACCAGCGTGGGGGGTCTGGTCTGATGAGCGGGGAACGCGAGTTCTTAAACCGCTATGCCCCTTTTCAGAAACGGATCAGGATGGCGGCCGTCGTGATCTCTGCGGCCGTCCTGATCCTCGTGCTTCGCCTCTGGGCTCTGCAGATTCTGGAAGGCGATCGTCTGCTCCAACTCTCCCTCAACAATCGCCTGCGTCTGCGGCCGGTCGAGGCGCCCCGGGGGCTCATCTTCGATCGAAACGGACAGCTCATGGTCGAGAATCTGGCATCCTTCGACCTGTATGCGACGCCGGAAGACATGCCTGATGTCGAGGAGATCACGCGGCGCCTTGCGGCGATCCTCCAGTCCTCACCGGACGAGTTGAAGCAGCGTGTCGCCCGGAGACAGGGCTCGCAATTGGACCCGGTACTACTGCAAAAGGGTGTGGACGAGCGGATCGTGACGGCCATTGAGGAACAAAAGATCGATCTGCCGGGTGTCAGCCTCCAAGTCAGGCCGGTGCGTACCTATCCGAATGGCGGCTCAGCCGCTACCCTGCTGGGCTATGTCGCCGAGGTGAGCCATGCGCAACTCAAGTCGAAAGAGTTTCGAGACTTTCGCCCGGGGGAGACGATGGGGCAGGCCGGCATCGAGCGTCGATATGACGCGTTCATACGGGGCGTCGACGGCGGGGAACAGATAGAGGTAGACGCGATCGGAAGGGTCAGCCGGCTGATCCAGCAGGTTGAGCCGCAGTCCGGGTTTAATCTCCACCTGACGCTTGACAACCGTTTGCAGCAGGTCGCCGAGGAGGCCTTACAGGGAAAAAGTGGGGCGCTCATTGCGGTCCACCCGTCGACCGGTGAAATCCTGGCCATGGTCAGCCAGCCATCGTACGATCCGAACCAGTTTTCCCAACGCCTGACGCCGGAGCAGTGGCGGAAGCTCATCGCCGATCCTCGTCATCCCATGCAAAATAAGGGGCTCCAGGGCCAGTATGCGCCAGGCTCCATCTTCAAGTTGGTAACCGCGCTGGCCGCTCTTGAGAGGGGAGCCATCACGCCCGAAACGAAGTTTTCTTGCGACGGCGCCTTCAGTCTCGGTTCCCATATCTTCCACGACTGGAAGAAGGGCGGTCACGGGACGCTGGATCTTCGGCAGGCCATTGCCAACTCCTGCAACATCTACTTTTACAACACCGCGCTCAAAGCCGGAATTGGAGAGATTACCCGCGTTGCACGCGAGTTGGGTCTGGGCGCCCCCTCCGGACTTGGACTGGGCGGTGAAGCCAGGGGAGTGATCCCCCCCAAGACGACCGTCCCACCGGAGGCCGGTGGATGGTATCCCGGCAACACCGTCATGGCCGGAATCGGACAGGGGATGGTTACGGTCACACCGATCCAGGCTGTGATGATGGTGTCCGCCATTGCAAACGGGGGGACCCTCTACCGGCCGTGGGTGGTGCGGAAGGTCGAAACGCTGGACCGCGAAGTGATCGAAGAGTATGGCTCGGAATTCGTCCGGAAGGTCAATATCGATCCCGACAATCTGGCGATCGTAAGGGACGGGATGCAGGCGGTGGTCAGCGAGGGTACAGGCGGCCGCGCCAAAATTCCCGGGCTTCGGGTCGCCGGCAAGACGGGAACCGCGCAGGTTGTGGAGAATGGCGGTTCGCAGCGAGGCGATAAACGGGACCACGCCTGGTTTGTCTCCTTTGCGCCTGCAGACAATCCGCAAATCGCTATCGCGGTAGTGGTCGAGCATGGCGGGTTCGGCGGGCAAGTGGCCGCGCCGATTGCGAGGAGCCTCCTGGAGGCGTGGTTTACACTTCCCAAGGAAGCGGTACCGATTCACGCGGCTGAGCCGGAACCGACCGAAGGCGACTGACGGGAGCCGATCCTATGTCGACCGCGCGCCGCGCCCTATTGACTATCGACTGGCGACTGTTCGCCGCCGCCGCAGGGCTTGCCGCCCTGGGCGTCCTGATTATCTACAGCACGAGCGGGATGCACGCCTCTCTTGCCCGGAGATCGCTATACCTGAAACAGGCGACTTGGGCAGTGATGGGGTTCGTTGCAATCATCCCACTGTATATCTTCTCTTACCGGGCAACGTGGCGCCTGGCGTATGTCATCTATGGCGCCCTGCTTGCTGCCCTGGTACTTGTTGCGTTCATTGGCCGTTCCGGCATGGGCGCTCAGAGATGGCTCAGCATCGGATCGTTTGCATTTCAACCTTCAGAGTTTATGAAGTTGTCGCTCATTATCCTGCTGGCCCGCTATTTTGAGGATCGGAGGGAGCAGTTGGACGCGCCTCGGATTTTTATCCCCCCGATACTCCTGACTCTCCTGCCGACGGCTCTTGTGTTGCGGC
>Ga0233425_10009268_pt1 | contig 12590 bp, 5 predicted proteins | sample Watercolumn_Towu_2_FD_181712 | JGI IMG/M metagenome (GOLD analysis project Ga0233425, IMG submission 181712) | Freshwater microbial communities from Lake Towuti, South Sulawesi, Indonesia - Watercolumn_Towuti2014_140_MG | ecosystem: Environmental > Aquatic > Freshwater > Lake | place: Indonesia...
CGAGGCCGCCGGCGCGAAGATCGAGCTGAAGTGATCTATCGCTTGGCGCAACCTCCCGCACCGCTGACCGGCACGGGCCGGACCGGGCTCCCGCCCGGCCGGTGCCGCCGCTCCGTGTCCCCGGCCGCCCCGCCCCATGGCATTCGCCGCGGGGATGGGCCGGCGGCCGCCGCCCTTCCGCTTTCCGCCCCCTAAACTCCACCGGGAATTTCCATGGCCGACCGCAATCATTCCGACCGCGTCAACTTCGGCAAACTGCGCGAAGTGATCCAGCCGCCGAATCTGATCGAGATTCAGATTTCGTCCTATCTCGACTTCCTGCAAAAGGGCGTGCCCGAGAAGCAGCGCAAGCCGCAGGGGCTGGAAGCTGTTTTTCGCGAAGTTTTCCCCATCCTCTCCTACGATGAGCGGCTGACGCTCGAATACGTTTCGTACAGCCTGGGTGAACCCAAGAATACCGAGCTCGAATGCCTGCGAGAGGGCATCACTTACTCGGTTCCCCTTTACGTCAAACTGCGCTTGCGGGAGGAGGATTTCATCAAGGACGAGGACATCTACATGGGCGAGATCCCGATGGTGACGGAGCGCGGCTCGTTCATCATCAACGGGGCGGAGCGGGTGGTGGTTTCGCAATTGCACCGCTCGCCCGGCATCGCGTTCGAAGTGACGCCGCATCCGAATGGCAAGCCGCTGCATTCCTTCCGCATCATCCCGGATCGCGGCACCTGGTTGGAAGTGCAGTTCGACAACAACGATCTGCTCTACGTCTACCTCGACCGCCGCCGCCGTCGCCGGAAATTCCTCATCACCACGCTGCTGCGCGCCATCGGTTACAGCTCCGATCTCGATCTCCTCAACCTGTTTTACGAGATCAAGGAGCTGCGGGTGTCGAAAGCCCTCGACATGGAAAACGTCTCCACCCTGGTGCTGGTGGAGGACGCCATCGATGCCCAGAAGGGCGTGGTCCTGGCGCGGGCTTTCGAGCCGTTGACCAAGGCGATCGTCCGCACGTTTGAGAAGCATGACATTACCACGCTGCGCGTGATCGACACTTCGGTCGACGAAGGCGCCATCATTCGCGCCCTGAAGAAGGATCCGACCCGCAACGAGGAGGAGGCGCTGAAGGAGATCTACAAGCGCCTGCGGCCGGGCGAGCCGCCCACCACGGCCAACGCGCGGGCGCTGCTCAAACGCCTGTTCTTCGATCCCAAGCGCTACGACCTCGGACGGGTCGGCCGCTACAAGATCAACCAGAAACTCGCGCTCAAGGCCGACCTCGAACAGCGCATTTTGGAAAGCGCCGACATCGTCGCCGCCACCAAGTACCTCGTCCGCCTCAAGCGCGGTGTCGGCGTGGTCGACGACATCGACCACCTCGGTTCCCGCCGCGTTCGCACCGTGGGTGAACTCCTGGCGAATCAGTGCCGGGTCGGGCTGAGCCGGACGGAGCGCCTCGTGCGCGAGCGCATGACGATGTACGACCAGAGCGTCGACTCGATTACGCCGCAGAAGCTCATCAATCCGAAGGCGCTGACCACGGTCATCCGCGATTTCTTCGCGCGGTCGCAGCTGTCGCAGTTCATGGACCAGATCAACCCGCTGGCGGAGGTGACGCACAAGCGCCGCCTGTCAGCCCTCGGGCCGGGTGGCCTCAACCGGGAGCGCGCCGGGTTCGAGGTACGCGATGTGCACCCGTCCCATTACGGCCGGATCTGCCCCATCGAGACGCCGGAAGGTCCGAACATCGGCCTGATCAATTCCCTGTCGACCTATGCCCGGGTCAACGAATTCGGTTTCATCGAAACCCCCTATCGGGTGGTGAAGGATGGCCGCGTGACGGATAAGATCGAGTACCTCACCGCCGATCAGGAGGAGGGCAAGATCATCGCCCAAGCCAACGCCGAGATCGACGACAAGGGCCACTTCATCGGCAAGGTGACCGTGCGCCAGGACGGCAACTTCCTCGAGGTCTCCGCCGGCGAAGTCCACATGATGGACGTATCGCCCAAGCAGGTGATTTCCATTGCGGCAGGGATGATCCCCTTCCTGGAACACGACGACGCCAATCGCGCCTTGATGGGGGCGAACATGCAGCGCCAGGGCGTGCCGCTGCTCCAGGCCGAGTCGCCCTTTGTCGGCACCGGGATCGAGGAGCGGGTCGCCCGCGACTCCAAGATCGTTGTCGTCGCGGAAGAGGCCGGGGTGGTCGCCTCGGTCGACGCCAAGCGCATCGTCGTCACCAAGGACGGCGAGTTGCCGCGCAACCTGCGGAACGATCCGAAGAACCACACCTACATCTACGAACTGCGGAAGTTCATGCGCTCGAATGCCGGCACCTGTTTCAACCAGAAGCCAATCGTGCGCCAGGGGCAGAAGGTCAAGGCGGGCCAGATCATCGCCGACGGGCCGTCGACCGACCACGGCGAGATGGCCCTGGGCCGCAACGTGCTCGTCGCCTTCATGCCGTGGAATGGCTATAACTTCGAGGACGCCATCCTCATCTCGGAACGGGTGCTCCGCGACGACGTCTTCACTTCGATTCACATCCAGGAGTTCGAGGTGACGGCGCGCGATACCAAGCTTGGGCCCGAGGAAATCACCCGCGATATCCCGAACGTGGGCGAGGAGGCCTTGAAGAACCTCGACCACAACGGCGTCATCCGCGTCGGCGCGGAGGTGAAGCCCGGCGATATTCTCGTGGGCAAGATCACGCCGAAGTCGGAAACCGAACTCGCGCCCGAGGAGAAACTGCTCCGCGCAATCTTCGGCGAAAAGGCGGCCGATGTGAAGGATACCTCGCTGATCGTTCCCTCGGGCGTCACCGGAATCATCATGGACGTCAAGGTCTCCTCCCGGGTCGATAATCAGGAGGAGAAGCTGTCGCCGTCGGATCGCCGCCGCCAGGCGAAGCAGATTCAGGAGGAATACAAGACGCAGATGGACAAGCTGCGCGAAGGCCTGACCGAGGCGTTGTCCAACATCCTCCTCGGCGAGAAGATCCCGCTCGACGTCATCAACGGCGAGACGGGCGAGATCATCATCCCGGCGAACCGGAAGATCACGAAGACGCTGCTGCGCAAGCTCGCCGCGGTGTCGAAGCACGTGCAAATCGACCCCTCGCCGGTGCGGATCAAGATCATGGAGATCATCGGTTCGTACCAGACGAAGTTCGACGAGCTCGAGTCGGACCGCGAACGCAAGATTAGCTCGATCGAAGCGGGCGAAGGCTCGGCCGACGGGGCGATCAAGCAGGTCAAGGTTTACATCGCCACCAAGCAGAAGCTCGAGGTGGGCGACAAGATGGCCGGCCGGCACGGGAACAAGGGTGTGGTGGCGAAGATTGTGCCGGAGGAAGACATGCCGTTCCTGCCCGATGGCACCCCGGTCGAGATCTGTCTGAACCCCCTGGGCGTGCCTTCCCGCATGAATGTCGGCCAGGTGCTGGAAACCCATCTGGGCTGGGCCTGCAAGAAGCTCGGCATCAAGGTGGCGACCCCGGTGTTCGACGGTATTCCGGAACGCAAGGTCCGCGAATATCTGAAGGACGCCCACCTCCCTGCCTCCGGCAAGAGCGTCCTGATGGACGGGCGCACCGGCGAGAGGATCGATCAAGAAGTGGTCGTCGGCTACATCTACATGATGAAGCTGAACCATCTCGTCGCGCACAAGATCCACGCGCGCGCGGTGGGGCCGTATTCGCTCGTCACCCAGCAGCCCCTCGGCGGCAAGGCCCAGTACGGCGGTCAACGCTTCGGCGAAATGGAGGTCTGGGCGCTCGAAGCCTACGGCGCGGCGCACACGCTCCAGGAACTGCTCACGGTCAAGTCCGACGACGTACAGGGCCGCACCAAGATCTACGAGTCGCTCGTCAAGGGCGACAACACGCTGCAGGCCGGCACGCCCGAGTCGTTCAACGTGTTGATCAAGGAAATCCAGTCCCTTGGCCTGGACATCAAACTCCAGAAACGCGACGCCCTGAGCTACGGCTCCTGAGATCGCCGTCGCCACCCCGTCAATCGTCACCTTCAGGGAAACACCACCATGATCCAACCCAACGACACCGCCGCCAGCACCCGCGAACAGGCTCGCGAGGCCATCGGCCTCGAGGAGAGCGCGTTTGACTGCGTGTCCATCACCGTCGCTTCCCCGGACGTCATTCGCAAATGGTCCAAGGGAGAGGTGAAGAATCCCGAGACGATCAACTACCGGACGTTCAAGCCCGAGCCGGGCGGCCTGTTCTGCCAGAAGATCTTCGGCCCGGTGCGCGACTACGAGTGCGCCTGCGGCAAGTACAAGCGCATCAAGTACAAGGATGTCGTGTGCGATCGGTGCGGCGTCGAGGTGACGATTGCCCGCGTGCGCCGCGAGCGGATGGGCCACATCGAGCTCGCGGTGCCGGTGGCGCACATCTGGTTCCTCAAGTCCATGCCGAGCCGGCTCGGGCTGCTGCTCGACATGACCGCGCGTTCGCTCGAACGGGTGATCTACTACGAGAACTTCATGGTGATCGATCCGGGCAAGACCCCGCTCGAGCCGCGGCAGTTGCTCACCGACACCGAGTACCGGCAGGCCGTCGACGAATATGGGGACGAGTCCTTTGTGGCCAAGATGGGCGCCGAAGCCGTGCGCGACGCCCTCGTGAAGACCGATCTCGAGGCGACCGTGGCCGACCTGCAGGAACAGATGCGGGCGACGAAATCCAAGCAGATCAAGAAGAAGCTCTCGAAGCGGCTGAAGGTGATCCAGGGTTTCATCCATTCGAAGAGTCGGCCGGAGTGGATGGTGCTCGAGGTGCTCCCGGTCATTCCGCCCGATCTGCGCCCGTTGGTGCCGCTCGAGGGCGGGCGCTTCGCGACCTCCGATCTCAACGACCTCTACCGCCGCGTCATCAACCGCAACAACCGCCTGCGGAACCTGATGCAGCTCAAGACGCCCGACGTCATCATCCACAACGAAAAGCGCATGTTGCAGGAAGCGGTCGACGCGCTGTTCGATAACGGGCGACACGGCCGGCCGGTAACTGGGGCGGGCAACCGCCCCTTGAAGTCGCTGTCCGACATGCTCAAGGGCAAGCAGGGTCGGTTCCGGCAAAACCTGCTCGGCAAGCGGGTCGACTACTCGGGCCGTTCGGTGATCGTCATCGGCCCCGAGCTCAAGCTGCACCAATGCGGCCTGCCCAAGAAGATGGCGCTCGTGTTGTTCGAGCCGTTCATCATCCGGCGGCTAAAGGAACTCGGTTTCGTGCACACCGTCCGCGGAGCGCGCAAGATGATCGAGAAGAAGTCCCCGGAGGTCTGGGATATTCTCGAGGAGGTTACCAAAGGACACCCGGTGCTGCTCAACCGGGCGCCGACGCTCCACCGCCTGTCGATTCAGGCCTTTGAACCGCAGTTGATTGAAGGCGAGGCGATCCGCATCCATCCGCTGGTCTGCACCGCCTACAACGCCGACTTTGACGGCGATCAGATGGCGGTGCATGTCCCGCTCTCGCTCGAAGCCATCATGGAGTGCAAGCTCCTCATGATGGCGACTTCGAACATCTTCTCGCCGTCATCCGGCAAGCCGATCCTCACTCCCTCGCAGGATATTGTCCTTGGGGCTTACTACCTGACGATCGAGCCGCGCCGCAAGCCGAAGAAGGGCGAGCGCATCCCGCTCCTGAGCGGTTTGCAGGAGGTGCTGTACGCCCGGGCGGATGGCGAACTGCAGGTGCACGACTGGGTCGATGTGCCGAACCCGGATTTCGGACGCGAGAGCGTCTTCGGCGATGCGAAGCGCCGCACGCTGCGGACGACAGTGGGTCGGGTGATCTTCAATGAGATCTGGCCCACCTCCCTGGGCTTCGTGAACTTTCCCGTGCCGAAGGGCAAACTCGGTGACCTCATCCTCCACACCTACAAGATCGCCGGCAACCAGGTCACGGTCGAGACCCTCGACAAGCTGAAGGAGCTCGGCTTCCAGACCGCGTTCCAGGCCGGCATCTCGATCGGGATCGACGACATGATCATCCCGGACACCAAGAAGGAAATCGTCTCCGATGCCCGGCGGAAGATTTCCGAGGTCGAGGGGCAATTCAACAAGGGCATCATCACCGACGGCGAACGCTACAACAAGGTGGTCGACATCTGGACGGGCGCCACCGACCAGATTGCCAAGCAGGTGTTCTCCAAGCTCGAGAACAACGACGGTCGCAACGAGGTGAACCCGGTGTACATCATGATGGACTCGGGCGCTCGCGGCAACAAACAGCAGGTGCGCCAGCTCTGCGGGACGCGCGGCCTGATGGCCAAGCCCTCCGGCGAAATCATCGAACGGCCGATTCTCTCGTCCTTCCGCGAGGGCCTCACCGTCCTCGAGTACTTCATCTCCACCCACGGCGCCCGCAAGGGCCTGGCCGACACCGCGCTGAAAACCGCCGACGCCGGGTATCTTACCCGCAAGCTCTGCGATGTGGCGATGGATGTCATCATCGCGGAGGACGACAGCGGCTCGCGCGACGGCGTGTGGAAGCGGGCCATCTTCGAGGGCGACGACGAAATCGTCGGCCTGAAGGAGCGTATTGTGGGCCGCTTCTCGACCGATGATGTGCCCAATCCGATCAACCCCTCCGAGATCCTGGTGGACTCTGGCGAGCTGATTACGGAGGAGATTGCCGCGCGGATCGACGAGCTCGGGATCGAACGGATCAAGGTGATGTCGCCGCTGACCTCCACTTCGAAGGGCGGCATCGACGCCAAGTCCTACGGCATCAATCCCGCGACCGGCAAGGTGGCGAAGATTGGCGATTCGGTGGGTATCATTGCGGCGCAGTCGATCGGCGAGCCCGGCACCCAGCTCACCATGCGCACCTTCCACATCGGCGGCGTGGCCTCGGGCGGGTTCAAGACGCCCGAAATCCGCGTCCGCTCGGAGGGCACGGTGCGCTACCGGGGCCTGCGGCTGGTCGAGACGGCCGACGGTGGTTCCATCGCCCTCAACAAGACCGGCACGATCCAGATCGTGGACGCCGACGAGAAGGAGCTCGAAGTCTACAACATCGTGGTGGGTTCCTACCTCCACGTGGGCGACGGGGAGAAGATCAAGAAAGGCGAGATCCTCGCGCAGTGGGACCCGTACAATGTTCCGGTGCTGTCGGAGAAGGGCGGTTCGCTGCACTTCAAGGACATGATCCCCGGAGTTACGGTGAAACGAGAGCTCGACGAATCGTCGGGCCGCATCGCCACCGTGGTGATCGAGCACAAGGAGGACTTGAACCCGCAAATTGAGGTTCGCGACTCGAAGAACAAGCCGCTCGCCGCCTACTCGATTCCGGTCGGGGCGCAGATCGCCGTCAACGAGGGCGACACCATCGCCCCCGGCGCCCTGCTCGCGAAGACACCGCGGCAGGCGTCCAAGACCAAGGACATCACCGGCGGTCTGCCGCGCGTGGCGGAGTTGTTTGAAGCCCGGCGCCCGAAGGATGCCGCGGAGATGTCGCGTATCGACGGCATCATTTCGTTCGAGGGCACGGTGCGCGGAAAACGCAAACTCGTGGTCAAGAACGACGAAACCGGACAGGAAGAGGAACACCTGATCGCGACCGGCAAGCACATCATCGTTCAGCCGGGCGACGTCGTGCACAAGGGCCAGCACCTCACCGAGGGCGCGGCCGACCCGCACGAGATCCTGGAAATCCTCGGGCCGTCGGCGTTGTACGACTTCCTGATCTCTCAAGTGCAGGAGGTCTACCGCCTGCAGGGTGTGACGATCAACGACAAGCACATCGAGATCATCATCCGGCAGATGCTCCGCAAGGTCCGGATCACCGATCCGGGCGATTCGGAGAACTTCTGGGGAGAACAGGTCGACCGCTCCGCCTTCCTCGAGGAGAACCGGCGGATTGAGGCGGCAGGCGGCAAGCCCGCCGAGGCCGAACCCATCCTGCTCGGTATCACCAAGGCTTCTCTTGAAACCGAGAGCTTCATCTCGGCCGCGTCCTTCCAGGAAACCACCCGGGTGCTGACGGACGCCTCGACCCTGGGCAAGGTGGACTTGCTTAAGGGTTTCAAGGAGAACGTGATCATGGGCCATCTGATTCCGGCCGGCACCGGCTTGCCCAAGTACAAGCAGCTCAAGATCACCCTCCCGTTTGGAGCTGATCTGCCGCTCGAGGAATCAAAACCGGCCGAAGCCACGGCGAGCTGAGGTCCGAGTCCAAGCCAATTCAACCAGGGGGCGTCGACGCAGGTCGGCGGCCCTTTTTCTTGGCGTGAAAGTCCTCTGAAAAATTCGCCTTGTCATCGGTGAGGGGTGTGCCACCTTTATCCTTCCTCCCGCCAAAAATCGAAGGTAGAGCTTAGCTCCCTTTGGTTTTTTAACGCCCGCTCCTCGTGAGCGGGCGTTTTTTTCCCCTGCTTCGCGACCGCACGGGGTTGCGCGATGGGCGATCGGAGGGGTGCGAAAGCGGGAGACCAGGTACCGGCGGGAAGTCTGCCCGCTCCCAGCGGTCCTGACACCGCTTGCCCCAGAATCCTTGGATTCGCGCTGCGCCCGGTGGCCACCCCGAGGCTGCCCCCGGGGGGCGGCCGCACCGCCGGTTCGATGACAGAACTGTAATCGAGCGGTCACGCTGCGGAGCGGCAGGGGCGGGCATACTGCCGCGGCTGTTATCCAAAAACCGGCCAATCCAATCCAGTCGCAATCCATGAAAACGCTCCGCTTGGTTATCCCAACCGTGCTCGGGTTCTTGACCCCGGCACAACTGTTCGCGATTCCCGCGTGGTCTCGCTCCGAAGCCACGGCCTGCTCGAGCTGCCACGCCTCTCCCACCTACCAGCTCACCAGCGTAGGGCTCGACTTCCTCCGCAACGGCCACCGCAACGACCCGTTCAAGTTCAACTCCAAGACCCAGACCTGGGACAACTACTTCAGTCTGATCTGGAAGGGCCGGTTCTGGAACGACCGGCTCGACGACGCCCGGACCGGCAACGCCAACACCCAGCGTCCGAGCACCAATTTCGAGCAACACTCGTTTGCCCTGTACACCGGGGGATCTTTGTCGGAGCGCTTTTCGTACTTCACGGAAATCTACCTGAGCGAGAACACCGGTTCCACCTCCGGCGCCAACATTTCGCAGGGTGACGCCGCCCGCAAGAAGCTTGCCGAGGCGTTCCTCCAGTACAATCACCCACTGGCCAACGGCTTGTTCCTGTCGGCCCGCGCCGGCGAGATTCTGCCGGCGATTCTGCACGTCTTCGGCGTGGGGGCGCGGAGTGCCGAGCAGCGCGCGGTGGTGCTGAACGAGGCGCTCGCGGGCAACAGCAACACCTATCGCCCGTTCAGCCGGCAGCAGGGCGTCGATCTGACGCTGAACGGCAAACATTTCGAAGTGGCGGTGGGAGTCGTCAATGGTTCGGACACCTCGACGACCAACTCGATCGATGCAGACAGCCACAAGGATCTCTTCCTTTCCGGCCTGGTGACCTTCGACGAGCAGGAATCCGGCGCAGGCGTCTTCCATTACGACGGCCAATTTGCAAACTACACCACCCGGCAGGACTTCTCCACACCGCTGCTCTTCCGGAACGACTTCCATCGAACCGGCGTGATGGGGCGCTTCATCCGCGACAAATGGCGGCTGGTGGGCACCTATTTCCAGGGCGAAGAGACGCTCAACGCCGCGCGGACCAAGGCGAAAAACCGCGGCTATTACGCGGTGCTCGATTACAACTTCACCGATCGGTACGGCTGCTATGTGCGGTACGACTACCTGGATCCGAACAAGGACCTCGGCCGCAATGAGACTTCGATGATCCTCGTCGGGTTCAACACGATGCTCTACGCTTCGCTGAAGACCGGCGTGCGATTCCAAGTGGAGTATTCGGTCAAGGACACCTACCTCGGCGGCACGATCGCCTCGGCGGGCACCACCAAGTTCTCCGACGGCAGGCTCTACACCCAGCTCAGCTGGGGCTTCTGAGTCAGCCGTCGCGGTTGTATGGTCGCCAGCGCGGTTTGGTCGCCGCGCTGGCTTTCTTTCGTTTTCCGGCTGCCCGCGCCCCGGGAGACTGACCGGCTTGCGTCCGCCTGGTTGACCGGCCGGGACCGCTTGTTCCCCATGATCCGGCCGCCAGCCCACGGCAAGAAATGCTGCACAATTGCCAAGACGGGCGAATCGATCGCGGTCGCCAGTGCGTCGAGTCTGTCGCTATGAATTCCGGCATGCGCATTCTCGTCGTCGAAGACGAGCGGAAGACCGCCGACTACCTGCACAAGGGGCTGTCGGAATCGGGGTTTGCCGTCGACGTGGTGAATCGCGGCGAAGACGGCTTGCACCGCGCATTGACGGAGGCGTATGACCTCCTCGTGCTCGACGTCATGCTGCCCGGCTGCGACGGCTGGTCGATTCTCGCGGCCATCCGTGCAGCCAAGCGCCAGACGCCCGTGTTGTTTCTGACCGCCCGCGACACCGTGCCGGACCGCGTCAAGGGGCTCGAAATGGGAGCGGACGACTACCTGGTCAAACCCTTCGCGTTTTCCGAGCTGCTCGCGCGGGTGCGTTCGATTCTGCGGCGCGGCCCCGGGCGCCAGCCGGAAGTCCTGCAGATCGCGGACCTCGAACTCGATCTCCCGCGGCACCGGGCCGTCCGGAGCGGGCAGCGGCTGGAGCTGACGCCCAAGGAATTCGCGCTCCTGGCGCTTCTGGCCCAGCGCCAGGGCGAGGTGTTGACGCGGACGTTGATTGCCGAGCAGGTCTGGGAGATGAACTTCGATAGCGACACGAACGTGGTCGATGTCGCGATTCGCCGGCTGCGGGCGAAGGTCGACGACGCCTTCCCGCGGAAGCTGCTGCATACGGTGCGCGGAGTCGGGTATGTCCTCGAAATCCGTTGAGGCCCCTCGGGGGGCGCGCTCGTGGTCTCTGACCGCCCGTCTCACGCGGCACTACATCGTGTCCACCACGCTGCTGCTGGCGGCGGCCGCCGGGTTTCTGCACTGGACGCTCGAACGGGGCCTCGATGCCCGCGACCGGGCACAGGTTCTCAGCAAGGTGCAGGTGCTGCAGTTGTTGCTGCGGGAGCATCACGACAAACCCGAGGTGATCGCGAGCGAGGTCGAGCACGAGGCAGGTGAGAGCCAGGCGATGAGGTATTACCTGCGGATCCTGGACGAGCAGGGGCGGACGGTAATTGAAACCAAAGGCATGCAGGACCTCCTGCCGCCGGGGGTGTTTCCGCTGGCTACTCCGGAGGTGGCGACGCAGGAGATCGGCGGCGGAGGCGTGCTGGGCAAACACGCGACTTACCTCCTCGCCACCGTCGAAACGGAAACCGGAACTGGCACCGGCCGGAAACGCCGCCTGCAGGTGGCGCTCGATCTGACCCCGCACCGGGAACTCAGTGCGGAGTACCGACAAACCCTGCTGGCGATGCTGGTCATCGGCATTGTCCTGACCTCGCTCGCGGGTGCGGGAATCGTCCGCCACGGCATCAGGCCACTGACGCAAGTCGCCGAGAAAACCCGGCAGATCACCGCGAGCCGACTGTCCGAGCGGGTTTCGTCGCAGGAATGGCCCGAGGAACTGCGCCTGCTCGCCAACTCCTTCGATGAGATGCTCGTGCGCCTCGAGAGTTCGTTTCGGCGGTTGTCAGATTTTTCCGCCGACATCGCCCACGCGCTGCGCAATCCCATCAACAACCTGCGGGGCGAGGCCGAGGTCACTTTGGCGCGGGTGCGCACGCCGCAGGAGTATCAGCAGGTGCTTGGCTCGAGCCTCGAGGAACTGGAGCGGCTATCCCGGATGATCGACAACCTGCTGTTCATCGCCCGCGCCGACGACCCCAGTGTTGCCCTCGACCGGACTTCTTTTCCGGCCCGGCCGGAGCTGGAAGCGGTGAAGGAGTTTTACGAGGCGGTGGCGGCTGAAGCGGGCGTGGCGGTCGACTGCGAAGGCGACGCGCCGATGAGCGGCGATCCGATGCTGGTGCGCCGCGCGGTGAGCAATCTGCTCGGGAATGCCTTGAAGCACACGGCGGCGGGCGGGCGCGTTGTCGTGGCGGCCCGGCTGCCTGAAGGCGGCGGGGTGGAAATCTCCGTGCGGGATACTGGCGCCGGAATCCCCCGGGACCTGCTGCCAAACGTCTTCGATCGGTTCTTCCAAGTCGAAAAATCGCGCGATCTCACCGCCAAGGGCGCCGGCCTGGGGCTGGCGATCGTGCAGTCGATCATGCGACTGCACGGCGGTCGGGCGGCGATCGAGAGTACGGTCGGAGCCGGCACAACCGTAAGGCTCTGGTTCCCGCCGGGCCCGGCCGATCGCAAAACGTAATCCCGGCGTCACCGGATTGACAGCCTGCCACTGGTAGAATCGGAGACCATGAATGCCGCATCGGAGGATGGAGCTGCCACCCCGCGACCAAACGCGCTCCGGGCGGTGGCGGCGGGCACGGGGTGGGCGGTCGATCTGCTGGGTTTTCGCCCGCTCCGCGGCGTGGTGCGATGGCCGGGATTTCCGCGCGCGATCCAGTGGTTGATGCTGGCGGCGTTTGTGGCGCTGATTCTGTTGGCCTGGGGGCAGGGGACTCCGGCCGGGGTGAACGACAAGCTCTTTG
>Ga0233425_10009269_pt1 | contig 12590 bp, 8 predicted proteins | sample Watercolumn_Towu_2_FD_181712 | JGI IMG/M metagenome (GOLD analysis project Ga0233425, IMG submission 181712) | Freshwater microbial communities from Lake Towuti, South Sulawesi, Indonesia - Watercolumn_Towuti2014_140_MG | ecosystem: Environmental > Aquatic > Freshwater > Lake | place: Indonesia...
TTAGTTAAAACCGATCACATTTTATTCATCGCCTCCGGCGCATTTCATTTATCCAAACCATCCGATTTAATTCCTGAAATGCAAGGGCGCTTTCCCATTCGCGTCGAGCTCAATGCACTTTCTGCAAATGATTTTATGCGTATTTTGGTTGAACCCAAAGCCTCGCTGGTTGAACAATATACTTCATTGATGAAAACTGAAGGCTTATCCATCGAATTTTCCCAAGATTGCATAAAACGCATTGCTGAAGTAGCTTTTCAGGTCAATGAAAAAACCGAAAACATCGGCGCGCGGCGCTTATATACAATTATGGAACGATTATTAGAAGAAATTTCTTTCACCGCACCCGAACAAAAAGGCGAACACATCACGATTGATGCCAATTATGTCAATAAACAACTGGCAAAACTGATAAAAGATGAAGATTTGACGAGATATATTCTTTGATTTTTTGTAATATCATTTAACTAGGATTACAACCTTAAAACCATATACTATTTTCTCAATTCATCTTGCGTCAAACAGTTTTTCTCGACTTTACTCCGTATTTTATACTGAGGTCTAATTTCTCCTTAAAGATATAATTAACGTTAATTAACGTACAAAAACCTAAGGAGAATATAACCATGCTAACTGCAACCGAAATTCGTAATGCACAACAAAATTTGATTTATTTAGACCAATGCTTTCAATTAAGACAACAACTAGAAAATATACGTGCAACCAGAACTGCACTGGAACACGAACTAACACAAATGCGCAGCCAGTTGGATGAACAACGCCGCGTTTTACATCAAAGATGGGAAGAATTATATGAACGCATTAGGGTTGAAGGAAAACTTGATCACATCCAAGACGTACTCGATACATTAAAAATAATTATAAATGAACTGAGTAATGTACGAAGAGGTATCAATATCATAGAAAAAGATATCGCCTTTTATGAAACACGCCTGGCAGCAATCGAAACCGAACTAGGCGATTTAACTGTAAGACTATCTCAATATAAACAACCCACAAGAGACGATTACTATAGTTTACTTAGCGAATTCCGCCGTAATCTGCTTGGTTGGGACGAACTTAGCGCAAGTCGCGTAATCGTGTTACCAGAAAACTTAAAGAACCTCGTTTGTCCTTTGAGTTTACAAGTCTTTAATTCCGAACATGCAGTTACCATGTATAACGCAATTACTGCCAATCAAGAAGCAATGCAACAATGGCGAGAATTCTGCGTAAATAAAGGATTTATTCCCTGCCTGATGCAAGGCGAAAATTTGGTTCCGACATTGGGAACTGTCACTCGCCGCGAATTAACAGCCGAAGAAAATATGCGCCGTGAAATGGTTGTAAATGAACTTAAGATGGAACTCGGAAGATTAGGCATTATTGTTCCTGGTATAAATTTCGCAGCTCCCGCTCCGTCAGCAGCACAAAACGCAGCACTCAATGCGGATACTGATGCAACTGCCGCTAATGCTGCGCAACGCATTTCAATTATGGTCCCTGTTCCACCGCCTATAGAAATTCCAGTTCCTATAGCTACCGACGCAACAGCAGGTCCAAGCGAAATCGTCGTAACAGACGAAGCTGCACCAGCCAGATATAGCCTCGAACAACACTGTAACGAATTCTTCTCCCGATTAGCACAGCGCAGAATCATCACCATTGAACGCGCTGAGCAACTAAGTAGAGAGATCGCAGAAGAGTTCCGTTATTGTTATTTCGAGCAAATTAAGGGGCTTAATGACGCAGACCTACAAAAAATAGCCACAGTTGCTCTGGCAAGAATTAAACAGTATTTGGAAAAACATAAAAGCGCTACCACTGATGAATTATTATTAGCAGTGCGTACTACTAAAGTAACCAAAGATTTTCAATGCCGCTTTTCCTTTGAGACTCCCGTGCACAGCGCTTTATCACAAACGGGATTACTAACTCCCAGAGGACAAGAAGTTTTTGCTAATGATCCTGAAGATCCTGCTACCTTACAACTGGCAGTACATGCTCCGCGTGATAGTAGTAGCCATTTCCGCACTAATTCGCGCCTTTTCGGCAATGCGCGTCTACCACGAGGTCTTGCTGCTACTGAAAGAACTACGTTGGTACAACTCATGGAACGGTTTGGTCTAAGGATACAACCAATACCAACTCCCGTTGTAGAACCAGCAGCTGGAGCTGAAAACGTTGCCGATGCGGCTGCAAGACAGCCAACACCGCCGCCAGATGGAACCGCGGGTGGTCCAACTGCTCAACCCTCATCGGGAAGCGTTTAAACTGTAATCGGTATTGATGGGTGAACTGCAAACCACTATAATAATAACACTCTTCACGAAACTGCAGTTCGCCCACATACCTTAGTATTCAGCTTTTTGACTAACCATGCAAATAAAATTATCAATAAAATCAATGAATTAGAGTTTCTAATTAATCATTTGGAGGAAAATCACCATGCCGCGAACATCTCATAATCCAGTCGGAGTTAATATAATAATGCTTGCATTGCTATTCTTGCCAATGATAGGAATCTGCCTAATCACTAACAAGAACGATAGTACTACCAACACTTCCGGGCAAACAGTAAATGCAATGACGCATGCCATGACATCGTCATGGTTCGAATTCTTAGGCAATATAACTGCAAATTCTATTATGGATTCTGCAAATTATATCGATTTATTTGGAAGACTCCCTTTTGTAACCGCGGCAAAAATTCTAGGCATTATCGGCGGAATAACCGGAGGCGTGATTGCTGTAGTTCCACCATTAAGAAGAAGAACACAACGCGCTTGGCACAGTATAAGAACTCAAATTGTAACCCCCATGGAAAACTTAATGCCTCGTTGGCATACGTTTTTTCCCAACACGTCTTTGCCCATCATTGATCCAGCAGAAGTAGAACACCGCATTGCGCACATTAAAGCAGATATCGCTTTATATACCCAAATGCTGGAACAATCCCCATACGCACGGGCACGCGAAATTAATGCCAAAATTGCACAATGTGAAGCATTAGGAATCGATTTAACCGATAAAATTGAGAATCGCGATTGGTTTTGCCCAATCTTACGTCGCTTAATGGCTGAGCCGATTAAAGCCCCAGATGGACATTATTTTGAAAGAAGTGCACTCCAAGCGTGGTATGATGGCGGTGCAAGGCAGGCGATTTTAAACGCTCATTTGCGCTTAGAAAACCCGCGCAGGATTGCAGTAGATTTAAAATTACAAATCAGCATTGCCAACAAATTAGATGAGATACTGCGCGAAACTCACACCATCGAAAGTGGTAGCGCTCATCACCGTAGCTCCTCCAATCACATGGCAGGTTCAGCGGAATAAACAATAAACGCAACTACTCACCCAGTAGATAGGGACGCACATTTATGTTACGGTTTTTTACAAAAGTGAATTCTCACTGGATTATAAAAAGTAAAATTCTCCATCGCCGCCTCCTGGATTAAAATTGGTTATTTTTTTTCTACACGCGTAAATGCGTGCAGAAAAAAATTATACATCAATCCCCGTAATCTTTTTAATCAATTCTACCGGCATTCCTTCTCGTTTCATTTTTCGCGCAGTTTTGAGCATAGCTTTTTCAAGACCAACTTTTTCTCCTTGTTTTAATCCTTGTTTTAATCCTTTTTTCAATCCTTTCTTTTCCCCGTCAATCACTCCTGAGCCATAATTGGACTTAACCATGCTCGCTTGATAATGCAGATTATCTAAATAAATACTGTACTCACTCTTTTCTGGTTTCGTAAGCTTGAAAGTAGCTAAGCGGTCTTTAGCCTCAGTTAATCCTTGAGCTTTGAAACCGTCTTCAATCTCCTCGTTCTTTAAAAAATAAATCCATTCGTCTAACGTGTTCTTTGCAATATCATTAAACTGATTAACTTTAATTAAATAATACTCCGGATAAATGTGATGGACGAATTCTTTTTGATACAGCTCTTTTTGTTTTTTATTTAAGTCTAACTCGTCACGTTCGTGCATACCAATAAAACGCGTGGTCCCATGATAAATGTAATCTTTACCATGTCCTAAATCAAAATATAAAATATTTACCGAATAGACTTTCTTGATATTGGCATAATCTTCCCCTTCTTTTAAATGCTGCGTGATTACCTTGGAAGTTCCATATAACATTCGATGAAAATAATCATATTCGGTATTCGCCTGCACTTCAATCAAGACGATCTCTTTACTTTCTAATTCAGCTAAAATGTCTACGCGATTTTGCTTATCATCGCGTTCTTCTTTATTGCTTTCGCTTTCAAGTAAATTTAATATTTTTACCTGGCGTTTTAAAAGCTCGCTTAAAAAGCCTTCCAAAATACCAAAGTTTGCCTTACTTCTTAGCAGTTTTTTCATCGCCCAGTCAAATCTTACTAGTTCGCCCATAATAACCTCGTGAAGCTATAAGAAATTAATGTACTAATTCTACCTGTAAAAACATCAATGCGAAATACCGTAGAGATCAATCATTTCCATATTTTCTACGTAGTCGAAAAATACGACCATGCAAAAAATTTTATCAATAAAATCAATTAGTTAGATTTTTAACCAAAGCTTCATCAATAAATCCAGCTCCAAAATAGCAAAAAACCAAAAAATGTTGTAGTATCGCGGAACTTTATATCTTGAGGTATTATGGGCATGTACATTAGCTTGGTCGCAAAGCTATTTTTTAAAAAAACTGGAGAATAAACAAATGACAAAATTTGAATTAACCGCCACTAATCGCAAAGACGTGGGGAAAGGTGCGAGCCGCCGCTTACGTCATAACGATCAGGTACCGGCAATTATCTATGGCGCACATATGCAGCCACAAATGATTTGCGTTGATCACAACAAAATCAGTAAAGCTTTAGAAAATGAAGCTTTTTATACCACCATTTTAACGTTAAACGTTGATGGCAAATCTGAACAGGTGGTATTAAAAAATTTACAGCGCCATCCCTACAAACCGCGCTTATTACATCTGGATTTTCAGCGCATTAGTGCAACTGAAAAAATCACCATGCGGATTCCACTACACTTTACAGGTAGCGATGTTGCCCCAGGCGTCAAACAAGCTGGCGGTATTGTATCGCACTTAATGTCGCAAGTAGAAGTTCGCTGCTTACCCAAAGATCTGCCAGAATTTATTGCGGTTGATTTATCACATTTAGAACTAAATCAAACTGTGCATTTATCAAATTTAACGCTGCCTCAAGGTATAGAAATTATTGATTTAACGCATAAGGAAGATAAACCCGTCGCGACGATTTACATACCTTCAGCAATTGAAGAAGAAACTGCTGCTCCAGTCGCGCCTGCTGAAGGCGAAGCTGCTGTTGCTACAACAACTGAAGGAGCTGCTCCTGCTGCTGAAGGCGCTGCTGCCGCTGCAACACCTGATGCCGCAGCCAAAGGCAAAGCAGCACCAGCCAAAAAAGAGGAAACCAAAGCTAAAGGAAAATAATTACAGGACATAACCTTGTCTATTCAATTAATAATCGGTTTAGGGAATCCTGGTCAAGCATACGAAGCCACGCGCCATAATGTTGGCGCATGGTTCGTTCAATCACTGGCGAAACAACATAAAACCGATTGGCGCCCTGAACAAAAATTCAAAGGCCAAATCGCATCTCTTCCGGTTAACGCATACGAAGTTAAGTTGCTATTGCCAATGACGTACATGAATAATAGCGGCGCCGCAGTACAAACCATGGCCGCATTTTATAAAATCCCAATTGAAAATATTTTAGTCGTTCACGACGAGTTAGACTTTCCTCCCGGCATTATTCGCTTAAAACAAGCGGGAGGTGTTAATGGACATAATGGCTTGGCAAGTATCGCCAAACATTTAGGTAAGAATTTTTTGCGGTTACGCATCGGAATTGGGCGCCCCAATGACGCATCCGACATGTCCAATTATGTTTTATCCATTCCACCACAACCCGAAAAAAAACAAATCATGGAAGCCATCGAAAATGCCCTTAAAATAATGCCGCAATTGTTATCGGGAAATATCGCAGAAGCAATGCAGATTTTGCACAGTTAATCTACACCAATCGCATACGCATATTCCACCCCCACCAAACATAATCCTTGCGGTGGCATAGTAACTCCTGCCAACATGCGATCTTTGGCTTGCAATAATTCTTGCGCCCAAAACGGCGGTTGCTTGCCCAAACCAATTTCAACCAAAACTCCAATTATATTACGCACCATATGCTGTAAAAAAGCGTTGGCTTTAATCGTGATTACAACTAAATCATTTTTTCGTTCAAGCGAAATTTCCTTGACGCAACGAGTTGCCGTTCTGGCTTGGCAACTTTTGCCGCGAAACGAAGAAAAATCGTGTTCGCCGATAAGATATTCTGCGCCTAAACGCATCAACTCAAGATCGAGTTCTTTAACCAACCACGCGGCACGATAACGAAGTAAAGCGGGATAAACCCGACCACTATAAATCGAATATTGATAAGTTCGGGCAAGCGCGGAAAAACGCGCACTAAAATCCAAAGACACCTCTTTCATCCAATGCACGCGAACATCGTCAGGCAAATGCGTATTTACGCCCAAAACCCAGGCAACTTCGGGACGCACAACTTCAGTATCAAAATGCACCACCTGCCCCGTCGCATGTACGCCAACATCGGTACGTCCCGCACAAATTACCGCTACTTCATGATTAGCAATTTTTGCTAACGCTTGTTCCAAAGTATTTTGTACCGTCGGCAAATTACGCTGCTTTTGCCAGCCAAAATATTTGGTACCATCGTATTCAACGCCAAGCGCAATTCGTTTCATTTTAGACCTCTTAAATGTATGATCCTAGAAAGAGCAATTGAAATCGCAATAAATTTCAACTGCTTTTTCTAGGGTGATTCTTCCACAGAATATCGCTTTTTCAATATTTATAAATATCCTAAATTCTAATTCATTGATTTTATTAATATTTTTTTTTGCATTGTCTTTATGCGGCTTTTCCATTAGGATTATTATTAACTTATGAATTTAATAAAAAAAATATGCTCCTCAAGCGGAGGAAAAATTTGTTTGTTTTTAATGACAGCTGGACCGGGTTTGATTGTCATGCTTGCCGATACCGACGCCGGTAGCATTATTACCGCAGCCCAAAGCGGCGCTCTTTGGGGTTATAAATTAACCGCCTTACAACTACTTTTAATTCCCGTTTTATATATCACTCAGGAACTCACATTACGCCTGGGCTTATGCACAGGCTCAGGGCATGCAGAACTCATAAAAAAACACTTTGGCGGTTTTTGGGCATGGATTTCAGTAGTCACCCTGGTAATTTGCTGCATTGGCGCGATACTTACTGAACTGAGCGGTATTGCAGGAGTTGGATTATTATTCGGCATTCCCACGTGGTTTAGCATGTTACTGACCACACTATTTTTGATGTGGCTGGTATGGACTAAAAGTTATCATTCAGTTGAACGCATTGCTCTGGCTATTGGCGCATTTGAATTAGTTTACTTAGTCATCGCCTGGCAAGCGCATCCTTCATTAACCGAAATTATAAATAACTTAGGTTCTTTTCCTTTAACCAATCACAATTACCTGTATTTAGTATCGGCTAATATCGGCGCAGTCATCATGCCATGGATGATTTTTTATCAGCAATCGGCGGTTATTGACAAAAGATTGGAAACAAAACACATCAATGCCGCGCGTTTAGAAACCGCAATTGGCGCAATCATTACTCAGATCATAATGATTGCGGTAATTATTGCCATTGCTGCGACCATCGGTAAAAACGCCCCCGGAAAATCTCTAGACAGCGTACAACATATTAGTGATGCCATCACACCGTTTCTTGGCAATACCGTAGGCCGTATTTTATTTGCATTTGGTATGTTGGGGGCATCTTTAGTAGCAACTATCGTGGTATCACTAGCAGCAGCCTGGAGTATTGGCGAATTAACTGGTTTCAAGCGCTCACTGCAAGATCATCCGCTGGAAGCACCGTGGTTTTATGGCATTTACTTTTTAGTAATTATTCTTGGGGGAATTTTAATTTCATCCAATATCCATCTGGTAAATTTAAACGTCGCAGTCGAAGTAATGAACGCCTTACTTTTACCAATCGTCATCGGCTTTTTATTTTTACTCGCTTGCAAAACCCTACCCGAACCTTATCGCCTCAAAGGAAAATATGCGGTAATTGTCGGCATTATTTTATTTACCGTTAGTATTTTTGGATTGATTTCAGGAATTTGGGGCACGATGCAGCCATAAATAACGTTAAATAATTATTCGTTGCCTTTCTCCGCTATCTTCAACGCATCCTGAATATCCACCGCAACAATGCGCGACACGCCCGCCTCTTGCATGGTAACTCCGATCAATTGCTCCGCCATTTCCAAAGTAATTTTATTATGGCTGATAAAAATAAGCTGCACTGCCCCTGCCATTTCTTTCACTAAATTACAAAAACGCCCGATATTTAGATCATCAAGCGGCGCATCTACTTCATCCAGCATGCAAAATGGCGCAGGATTTAGCTGGAAAATCGCAAAAACCAATGCAATTGCTGTTAAAGCTTTTTCGCCGCCGGATAATAAATGAATACTAGAATTACGCTTGCCCGGCGGCTGCGCCACAATTGTCACTCCTGAGTCTAACAAATTATCTCCTACCAATTCCAAGCCTGCAGTGCCGCCATTAAAAATCTTAGGAAATAAATTTTTGAATTTCTCATTAACACTGGCAAAAGTTTCCTGGAATTTCTCTTTGGTATCGCGATCAATCTTAGCAATTGCTCCTTCCAAAGAACTCAAAGCCGTAACTAAATCTTGATATTGTGCTTCCAAATAATCTTTGCGCTTTTGTTGTTCGGTAAATTCATCAATCGCCGCTAAATTAATGGGGCCCAAACGTTCGATACGCCGTGCTAAATCGCTAATTTTTTGTTCCAACTCTTCCACTTTTAAATCTGCGGGTAACACTAAATTCAGGTCATAACCTAATTCCGCTAATTGCTCACGATAAGCCTGGCCGCGAGTTTCCAGCCCCTGTCGCACCACTCGCAATTGCTCCAAATTTTGCTGCGATTCCTGAATTTCATTATAAGCAGCAACTCTGCGTTTTTCTAAAGATTGTAGCTCATGGTCCACTTCTCCAACCTTGCACTTAGCAACATTCAGTTCTTTCTCAATTGCTAACTGTTTGCCTAACTCAACTTGCAATTCTTTTTCCGCGGTAAGCACCGGCTGATCCAAATCTTGCAACGATCGCGCTACACCTTGGCGATGCTCAGTTAAGCTTTGTAGGCGCTCGCGATTGCGCTCTAAATTTTGCGCCAAATAACCAAGCTCGGTTTGTAAAACTTCTAGACGCGTTTTTAATTCATCGAAAACTAAACGATTGCGTGCGGCATTTTCGCGTGCTTTATTTAAACTCTCTTGCTGTTCGTTACGCTTAGCTAACAATAATTCACGCTCATCCAAATCGCGATCGCGTATTTTTGATGCTTCTTGCAAAATCACCTGTACCGTCGCAAAGTTTTCCTGCATTTTGCGCAATTCCATTTCACTTGCAGATATTGCTTTAGTTAGACGCTCTTCTTGCTCGCGTATATAATCCGTTTGCACTTGTTTGGCATTTAATTCTGCCTGGCATTCGCCATAAGCGCTAACTTGAGCACGCAATTTTTCCTGCAAATCGTGATATTCTTGCTCTAAAGAAACTAGCGTTTCCTGACAACGCTGTAGTTCTGCTTCTTTTTCGCTGCCCTGCGCTTGTTTTTCTTTTAATAACCGCTCTAATTCGTGTAATTCACGCTCACGCTGTAACACACCTGCTTTGTGGTCTGCCGTTGGTGACAAATGTAGCCACGTTCTTCCCAACCATAGTCCATCTTTGGTGATAATTGATTCATGCGGTTCTAACTGCGTACGTAATTGCAATGCGTCCGCCAAATTTTCAGCTGCATAAATACCAAACAATAAATTATGAATGGGCCACGCAGAAGTAATTTTATGCGTGAGCAATTCGGCTTTGGTGCTGCCATTAATTATCTCTTCGCCACGATCCAATAATACCAAATTATTGTGTTCCATTTGCTTAACTACTGCTGCTAATGCGCTAACATCATCAACGCAAATTGCTTCCAGATAGCCGCGCAAAACCGTTTCTACTGCCACTTCCCAGCCAGGCACTACTTGCAATACTTCCAATAAGCGCGGCTTGCGATCTAATTGGTGCGTTTGCAACCAGGCATTTAAATCAGCATCATTTTTACCAAGCGCCACTTGTTGCAAAGTCTGCAGCGAACTACATTTACCGGATAAATTCTGAATTTGCTGCCGAATATTGTCCAATTTACTGGCGACATCATCATTCGTCTGGCGTTGCCGAGCGATTTGCTGCTGTTTTTGCTCTAATTCCTGTTCTAAAATTTGCTGTTCTTGCTGCAACAACTGCGCACGTTCCTGTACCATTTTAATCTCTTGCGCCAAAGTAACTGCAGTAATTTCTTTAAGTTCTAAGCGTAATTTTTCCAGGCGAGATGTTTCTTCTTGCTGCAATTGTTCCAAGTGTTTAACCCGCATTTGTTCAACTTCAACTTGCTGCGTATTTAATGCCGCCGCTTCAGTAAATTTATCCCAGCGCTCTTGTAACACCCGCATCGCCTGCTCTGCTTGCGCTAATTCCTGGCTCGACGTTTCAGCCAATGTACGCAATTTCTCATGTTCCAAAGTCAAAGTCTCGCGTTCGCGCGTTAACGATTCAAGTTGCGCCTGATCATTGATTTGATGCTGTGAAGTTTCGGTTAATACCGCATCCAATTGCGTTAATTCTTGCGCCAACTCTTCTTTACGCTCCCGATGATGGCTTAATTGCTGCTCTAAACGCGCAATATGCGCCCCTGCCTGATAATAGCGCTCTTGTACTGCATTAAATGCATCTAAGATTGCCGTTTGCTCTTCGCGTTTTTGGGCAAACAACGCATCACAGCTGTGTTGTTCGCCTATTTTTTGTTCAAGCTTTAGCTCTTCGCTGTGAATGGATTGATTATGCCGAGCAATTTCGTTGTTCAACAACCGCCAATGTAAAACATGCAATTGTGCTTTATGTAAGCGTTCTTCTTCTTTTAAAGTCTTATAACGATTGGCAGCATTTGCTTGATATTTTAAATGGCGCAACTGTTTATCTACTTCCTCTTTGATGTCATTGAGACGATTTAAGTTATCGCGCGTATTGCTAATGCGGTGCTCCGTCTCACGCCGCCTTTCCTTATATTTGGAAATCCCCGCGGCCTCTTCCAAATAACGCCGTAATTCATCTGGTTTCGCATCAATAAACTGGGAAATCGTGCCTTGACTAATAATGGCATAACTATCAACTCCTAAACCAGTACCTAAGAAAATATCAACAATATCTCGTCTGCGGCAATTAGCGCTATTTAAAAAATAATCGGATGCGCCATCATCCCGTCCAATTTCACGCCGAATTGCAATTTCACTATACTTAGCATATTCACCGCCAAAACTGGCATCGCTATTATCAAAAACAATTTCAACGCAAGCGCGACCTACGGGTTTACGCGAAGACGAACCATTAAAAATAACGTCGCTCATCGCCGCCCCACGCAGCTGCTTCGCGGAGCTTTCCCCCATCACCCAGCACACCGCATCGATAATATTCGATTTACCGCATCCATTAGGGCCAACAACGCCAATAAGATTACTTGGAAAATGGATAGAAGTCGGATCGACGAAAGACTTAAAGCCCGCAAGTTTTACTTTCTTTAAACGCATAAATTACAATGCAAATAAAAAACTTAATATAATCAATGGGTTATAATTTCTTGCCCATTTTTAGGACATAATGTTAACACAGCTAACGACGATTTCTAGACTTTAACCAACAATTGGTTAGAATTTCCGCACCTAATATAAGAATGGATGAGAAATAAATAAGTACAACAGGATGTTGTACAATAATTATTCATTATTCATTATTCATTATTAATTATTCATTGTTTTTTTTAAACGGGGCTGTAGCTCAGTTGGTAGAGCGGCGCGTTCGCAATGCGTAGGTCGGGAGTTCGACTCTCCTCGGCTCCACCAAAATCAAGCGAAGGCATGAATAAACTTCACTATTTAGTACAGAACAAGGCGCCAACGGTTCGAGCAGCAGAATTTATGTAATGATAAATGAGCAGCGCAGAACCGTTGGCAACGCAGTTATGTGCTAAATAATGAAGTTTATTGAGCTCAGTTGGTAGAGCGGCGCGTTCGCAATGCTAGAGTCGGGAGTTCGACTCTCCTCGGCTTCACCAAAATCAAGCGAAGGCACGAATAAACTTCATTATTCATTGCCTTTTCCCCGCCCCGGTGGCACAGCTGGATAGCGCAATCCCCTCCTAAGGGATAGGTCGGAGGTTCAAATCCTCTCCGGGGCGCCAAGTTGGCACGATATATCATGTGGCACGATGAGGCTCACAAATGCGACACGGATGAGTCCATCTTATTACTCATTTTCTTTTACAAAAATCATCTAAGACATTGAGCCACAAGGATTTTTAGCGAAATAAAATTTCCCGAATATGGCTACAATTTAACTTTTAATAA
>Ga0233425_10009270_pt1 | contig 12590 bp, 8 predicted proteins | sample Watercolumn_Towu_2_FD_181712 | JGI IMG/M metagenome (GOLD analysis project Ga0233425, IMG submission 181712) | Freshwater microbial communities from Lake Towuti, South Sulawesi, Indonesia - Watercolumn_Towuti2014_140_MG | ecosystem: Environmental > Aquatic > Freshwater > Lake | place: Indonesia...
GAAGCCGTCGCCAGCACGGTTCCGTTCGTCGGGCTGATCATCCGCGCCAACTGCGACGCCGGGTCAGTGAACGCCGTGAACTCGTAGTCGTTCAGTTTCCACGTCCCGTTGATGAGCGACCAGAGCCGCACATACAACCGCCGCCCGTCCGCAGGCAGGCCCGTCAACAACCCCGACAGGTTGGTGCTCAGGTTGGCCGCGTAAAGGCCATACGTGCCCGGCGCCGTGCCCACCCAGAGCGCGTATTGGCTCACGCCCGCCCCCGCGTCCCAGTTCAGCGTCACGTTCGTATCGGTCAACGTCGCGCCGTTGGCCAGACCCGTGAACCGCGCTTTCATCGCGTTGAACGCACGATAGGTGTAGTTGGTGTATTGCCATTGTGCGAGGGACGGCCAGTTGCCGTTCATCAACGACCAGAGGCGCACATAGAGCGGCCGTCCATCTATCGGCAGGTCGCTCACAGTCTGTGACAGGTTCGCGCCCACCGCCGCGGCATAGATATCGTAGGTATCAGGGGCATTGCCAATCCAAAGCGCATACTGGCTTGGACCGATACCCGCAGTCCAATTGAGCGTCATCGAATTGCTGCCATTGGTCGCTCCACTGAGCGGGCCAGTCATTGCCGCTTTCTCTGGCGAGGGGGTTAGGTAGAAATAGTCGTTGTGTTGCCATTGCGCCAGCGATGGCCAGTCGCCGTTGATCAACGACCACAGGCGCACATAGACATTGCTCCCGACAACTGGCAACTTCAGCATTTGCGCCTGGTTGGTGCCCATGTTTACTGCGTGCAAGTCGTAGCTGTTCGAGGTGCTGCCAACCCAAAGCGCATACTGGTTCGCGCCCAAGCCCGCATTCCACGTGAACGTCGCCGAGCTGCTATCGTTCGTAGCGCCATTGGGTGGAGTGAGCATGTCGGCTTTCACAGGCGACGGTGTTGTGTAGCTGTAGGTGTTGTATCGCCACACATTGTTGACAAGCGACCACAACCGGACATAAACCGTCCCGCCGGTCGCCGGCAAGGTCACCGTCTCCGACAAATTGGTGCCGAGGGCTTGCGCGCAGATATCGTAGCCGTTCGATGCGCTGCCCACCCACAACGCATACTGGCTCACACCCAATCCACCTCCCCAATTGAATGTCACCGAAGCACTGCCGTTGGTTGTTCCGCTCGCCGGGTCGAACATCTGCGCCGGCGCGGGTTCCGTGACTATGTAGTTCAGCGCGACATTTGTGCTCACGCCCGCCGAACTGCTGGTGACCAACCTTACTGTATTTGTCCCGATCGAGGTGTAGGTGTGCTCCACCGACCCCAGCGGTGTATTTGTCGTTACCCCGTCTCCAAAATCCCAAAAGCGATTAGTAATTGTTCCCGCCGTGTTATCTGTGAAGGTGACCGTCAGCGGCCCCGGCCCGTTCGTCGCGCTTGCGATAAACTCAGGCGCGGGCGGCTGGAGGCTGTAAAAGCGGATATTTTCCACTTGCAGCGTTGCGTTGCTGGAGGCGCTGCCCAGAAAGCCAAAGAACAACTCCACTTGTTGTCCACTCCAAGCCGATACGTCTATCAACCGGCTTGAGGAAATCGTATTCGTTGGAATGTATCGCGCCTGCAATGTAAAGAGATTTGTTTCGCCGATGCCACATACCAACGCGTCGTTCGCCGGATTACCCATCAGTTTGAAATCAAAAGCTAACGCCGCTGCGTTGGTTGGAATGAGCAGTGGCAACCATGCCATGCCCGGCGCGCTGGATTGTTCGTTGAAAGGCGCATTGGTCGTTCCCGATGGGGAGAAACCGCCCCCTCCGCCTGTCTCCGGTGCAGAATGTAGGTTTAATCTCAAACTCGCTGATTGCCATAGATTCAATACTTGGTTCTTGCCCTGGACCATCGCATTTGCAGCATTGTCCATTGCTCGATCCACCCAGAAGTCAACTGCCTCGGCTGCGTCATCAACCGCAGCAACGACGGCTCCCTTGACTCGAATGTAGTTGGCGACCGTTCCGTCAACAACCCATTCAGCGGGCATTCCTGCAAAAGGCATATAGGACAGCTTCTGATCAAGCCAAGACATTGGTTCCAATGCCAGTTCGTCCGATGCAAGTGGTTGTTGATGATACGCAATACCAGCCGGATAATTGGCAGGTGGAAAACTCGATTCGGACAGTTCTGCAACTTCTGTAAACTCAAAACTTGTTTGAAAGCCAAGTGTGACTGTAGGGAGGTTTGCAGTGGCGTGGCAAATGCTGTTGGTATACCAATCCATCGCATACCCATGCTGAAGGGGTTTTTTCTGTAGCGCAATGTTCACTGTCGTCGGCTGAAAATAACCAACAAAAGAAATGTAATTATCCGCCCATGCCATGCGTAGAGGCACCGCAGGCTTCCAGTCCGTAACAGCCTGATAAGCGTAGACCATTGTTCCAGCCACGGCATTCTCGGTGACTGCCCCCACTGCCACACCATCAAAGACAACTTCCTGTCCTGCCAGCCGTGATGCCTCCGCTTGGTCGAATAAGGTCATGTGCGTGCGCTGTGGAGACCATGGAGTCTCGGAAATCTCGGCACTTGTGCCTGGCATCCGATCTCCATGCACATAGTTCGCTGCCGCCGCATTAACGAGTGCGCCGAGACTGTGTCCGATGAAGTGGATGTTCTGTGCATAATTTGAACCGAGCGTCGTCTGCAACGCCTGACCCAACGCCACACCTTGTGCCGGTGTGCGTTCTTCCGGTGGTAACGCGCCACTGGCGGCGGTATGCCAGTCCCAAGCGACAATATTGATAGGAGGCGAGCCTATGCCGAGCGCCCCGAGTTTTCTTGCCATAATAACCGGCCAGCCAATGATTCCACTTCGTGAGAACACCTCATAACCTGCAACATCCCACACCCAGCCATGTGTTAGGACGATTGTCATGCAATTGGTCGAAGGCGCGTTGTCGGCAGTGATCTCGGCGAAATCCGCACCATCGAAAACCTTCAGTGAACTACCCATCGGCCCCGGATTCGGCACCACAAACGTTGCGGGTGGTTGTTCGGTAGTTTGGACCAACGATGGTGTTGATTTCTTCGGCTTAAGCCGAAAGTCCTGAGATGCTGTCGCTGAACTCAGGGTGAGCACGCGTGATGAATTCGCCATTCCCGCCCCGGATACTTTCACCATATATTCCCCCGCGTCTAGTGCCGGAAACCTGTAGTTGCCGTTCGTGTCCGTTGTAGTCACCGCCACGGCGTTCTTCTTCACCAGAACAGTCACCGTGGCACCAGTTACTCCCCTGCCATCGGCTCCGGTCACTCGGCCAGACAAGACCACAGGCGGCCCCAAATTTGCCGGCTGGAAGAAATAGCCTACTGACGGACTGGTGACGGTCTGATACGTGATGTTACTGGGGGCGTCAAAATACTGGTAAGTCACCGCTGGACTTACGACCGGGGCATTGGTCACGCCGCTTAACGAATCGTAATATTGATAGGCGAGAACCGAACTGACCACGACCGAATTGGTCTCGTCACCCTGAGCCGTGAGGCTGGACGCGAAAAGCAGCCAGATCGGCAGAACTGTTCTGCCAAGGAGTCCAAAAGCTGCACTGCGTCTTGTGCGGAAGGTGCGCATCAAATCACTTTGCGATGAGTCGGGTCAAAGCGGGTAGCGTTTCCCCGATGCAGTCAAGAAGACGACTTTCTGCCTGCCGCCGGGTGTGACGGTGAGTTCTATTTTCGCGAACCGCTCGCCGCCAACCGTCAGGCCGGTCTTCGCGTATGACTGGTATTTCTGCCCATTATCGGCGCTGGCAATCCCAATCGGGGCGAGAGCTTTGGCGTAAATGACCCCACCACCGCGCGGCATGTCGACGTTTATCGTCGCCGTGCTGGAAGCCTGCGTGCCGAAATTGTTCATGCCCACCGTCGTCACCGTTGCACCACTCGCCGGATTCACTTGGACAGTGATGGTTGTATTCAGCGGAATGTTGGAACACTGAACAACGACCGGGATCGGATTTGCTTGCTGGCCGGGGATGACGACGGCGGGGTTCAACAAGGTGCTAACGGTGTTCGACGGCACAGCGATGCCTGCAAGGCTCGTGATTGCCAACTGCGCTAGCTGACCCGGTGCGGGAATGATGATCGGTTGATACCCTGATGTGAAAGCACCATTGACGTTCCCGCCAAAACTCAATTCGAATACGTCGAAACGGATTCGTCCCAAGCCAGCGCGCCACATTGCTATGTCTGGCCTACCTCCAAGACCGCCAGCACAATCAATCGAACCTGTTCCAATCAGTCTTGAAGCGACAAGACGCACCGCACCACCACTGCCACCGCCACCACCAATACCGTTGCTCCAAATATAGTTGCCATTTCCGCCTCTTGAGAAGATTGCTCCATTGACCTGAATTTCACTCGATGCAGCTATGAGAATTGCACCTCCGCCACCCCCTCCACCACAAACGCCTGGGGGGCCATACGTCGATCCCCCTCCACCCCCCGAACCACCGATCAATGGAACAATAAACTGGTTTCCGTAGATGTCACCGGGCTGAACTCCTGCATCTGATCCGAGAGTTCCATAGGAGGCGAAAGGCGAATAACCACCTGCACGGCCACCGCCTGGCCCCATGCCCATGCTTGGAAAGTTTCCACCGTTTCCACCTTGAAAACCGCCGGGGCCACCTAGTCGGCCAATGGCATCGGTTGCTGATTGCCCAGATAAATCCACTGTGCCGTTAATAAGACAGTTGCTTTGGACAAGCCAAACAACTGGCGTGTTGTTCGCGTTGGGGAAGAAGGACACCGTGACGCCGGCGGGGATGTTGACGGAGGTGTATTGATAAATCCCATCGGGGTGGTCGGCCATGTTGATGACGATGTTGGTATTCTGGCCCGCATAAGCCGAGAGATCCAACGCCCCATCACTGCCATTGCTGCCGCTGTTGACCTGCGCCCAACTGCTCGCCGCCAACCAAAGCGTCACGCACAGCATGATCGCCACAGTTTTCAGGGTTCCTGGTTTCATAGTCTTTCTCCTTCAAAAGTGTTTGTCTGCATGTCCGACCATGCCGTGCCGGTTACGTCGAGCGCCGCGCCGGGACAATCGCGTCTATCTGGGTGGGGAATCTGCCGCGCCGCATCACTACTGCCCAAGTCATGGACGGAGTGTAACAATGTTCATGGTGGAAACAAGGAAGTTTGGGAGGCAAGGGGCAAAGGGAAAGCGGTCAGAGATCGGGGAATCTCACGCAAAGACGCAGAGACGCGAAGACGGATTGTTGAACCACGAAATGCACGAAATGCACGAAAGCTGTGTGAGCCGGTTTCCCTTTTCGTGTCCTTCCGTGCATTCCGTGGTTTCATCTTCGTAACGCGCTGATGAGTTCGTTCACCTTGGCGAGGATCGCGGAGCAGATGCCAAAGGGCAGGAGTCCGCCGCCGTCCTTTCGGCGCGTTTCGGCGCGTTTTGCGCTTCACGTTTCAGGATTCATCGCTAGAATCCTGCGCCATGACAAACACAAGCGACACTCTCCTGACGATTGACATCCCTGGCTTGAAGAAACTGCGCAGCGGCAAGGTCCGCGAGATTTTCGACCTCGGCGACCGGCTCCTCTTCCTGGCCACGGACCGCATCTCGGCGTTCGACGTCATCATGCCCACCGGCATCCCGCTCAAGGGCCGCGTGCTCTCCTCCATCTCGAAGTTCTGGTTCGAGAAGACCGCGCACATCATCCCCAACCACGTCCTCACGACCGAGTTCAGCGGTTTCCCGGCCCAGTTGCAGCCCTTCCGCAAGCAACTCGAGGGCCGCGCCATGATCGTCAAGAAATGCGAGCCGCTCGCCGTGGAGTGCATCGTGCGCGGCTACCTCGCCGGCTCCGGTTGGAAGGAATACAAGCAGAGCCAGAGCGTCTGCGGCGTCAAGCTCCCCGCCGGCCTGCTCGAATCCTCGGAGCTGCCAGAGCCGATCTTCACGCCCTCCACCAAGGCCCAGAGCGGCCACGACATCAACATCAGCTTCGAGGAATCGGCGAAGATCCTCGGCCCGGCGCTCGCCGCCCGCGTGCGCGACGCCTCGCTGGCCATCTACAAATGGGCGCGGGCCTTCGCGCGCGAGCGCGGCATCATCATCGCCGACACGAAGTTCGAGTTCGGCCTGCTGCCCGGCGGCGAGGCGATCCTCATTGACGAGGTGCTCACGCCCGACAGCTCACGGTTCTGGCCGGCGAGCGAATACCAGCCGGGCCGCGGCCAGCCGAGCTTCGACAAACAGTTCGTCCGCGACTACCTGGAGACGCTCGACTGGAACAAAACCCCGCCCGGCCCCGCGCTGCCCGCGAACATCGTCACCAAGACCCAGGAGAAGTATCTGGAGGCGTATCGGCAGCTCACGGGAGAAGAACTAATACGTAATGCGTAACGAAGCAGCCGCGCCGTCTTACGCATTACGCGTTACGCATTACGCTCCATGCAGGCGCTCATAGACGAGTTCATCACGCACGTCGCCTTGGAGCGCGGCCAGGCGAAGAACACGCAGGACACTTACCGGCGGATGCTGACGCAGTTCGCCGGCTACTTGCAGGGCCGCGACGTAGCGCGATGGGGCGAAGTCGTGTCGCAGCACATCACCGACTACCTCCTCTATCAGCGCAAACGCGAGATGGCGCTGAACTCCATCCTGCTGGAGCTGGCCGCCATCCGCGTTTTCTTCCGTTTCCTCTACGCGAACCGTTTCGTGCCGTCGAACGTCGCCGAGTTGATAGACCGGCCGCGGAAGTTCAGGTCGCTGCCCAAGTCGCTCACGATGAGCGACGTTGACAGGCTCCTCCAGCCGCCCGCGACGGAAGACCCGCGAGCCGTGCGCGACCAAGCGATCCTGGAGGTCATGTATGCCAGCGGCCTCCGCGCGTCCGAGTTGTCCTCGCTGAAGCTGGAGAACATCAACTTCGAGTCCGGCTTCCTGCGCGTGATCGGCAAGGGCAACAAGGAGCGCATCGTCCCCATCGGCCGGCAGGCGCTGGAGCGGCTGAAGTTCTACCTCGACCGGATGCGCCCGAAGCTCGTCCGGCCCCACACGCCCAGCGCGCTGTTCCTGAGCAACCGCGGCCGGCAACTGAACCGCGCGACGCTGTGGCAACTGGTGAGCCGCTCCGCCAAACGCGCCGGCGTCTCCAAGCACGTCAGCCCGCACATGCTGCGGCACAGCTTCGCCACGCACCTGCTGGAGAACGGCGCCGATCTCCGCGTCATCCAGGAGATGCTGGGCCACGCCGACATCTCCACGACCCAGGTCTACACCCACGTGGACAGCCAGCGGCTCAAAAGCGTGCATTACCAGTTCCATCCGCGGGCAAAGTGACGCGGATTCTCCGCTTGGCATCGGGCGCGGCATCCGCTAACGTTTCAGCGTGGCCGATCTTCAGCAGCTCGAGGAGCGCCTCGGTCACCAGTTCAGCCGGCGGGAACTGTTGAGCGAGGCGCTCACGCATCGTTCGGTGCTCCACGAGAGCAACCCGAAGAAACCCGCCCTGCCCAAACTCGCCGCCGACAATCAACGGCTGGAGTTCTTCGGCGACGCCGTTCTTCAACTGGCGCTCACTGAGGTTGTCTTCGACCGCTTCCCCAAGGCCCAGGAGGGCGAGTTGACGAAACTGCGCGCGCGATTCGCCAACCGCCACATGCTCTGCCACCTCGCCCGGGCGCTTGCGCTCGGCGACTACCTCCATCTGGGCAAGGGCGAGGAAGCCAGCGGCGGACGTTCGCGCCCATCCAATCTCGCCGACGCGTTCGAGTCGGTCGTCGGTGCGATCTATCTCGATGCCGGCTTCGAGGCCGCCCGGCGATTCGTGCTGGCGCAACTCGCGCCGGAACTGGTCCAACTCGACGCCGGCCCGGACGCTGACAATCCCAAGGGCGTCTTGCAGGAGATCATCCAGGAGCGCCACGGCAAGAACCCAATTTATCGCATCACCAGCCAAAGTGGCCCCGACCACCAGAAGCACTTCGTCGCGGTCGTCGAACTGGACGCGCAGGAACTCGGGCGCGGTGAAGGGCACAGCAAAAAGGAAGCCGAGACTCACGCCGCGCGTGACGCCATCCTGCGGCTCAACGGCTGAAACCGGCGCGGCTCAGTTCACGCGGAACACCTTCTGGTAGAGAGCGCGCACTCGCTGTCGCGCCGCGCGATAGAGCTTCCAAAACTCCTCCAGCGACGCCGCGCCGAGCCGGCATGCGAGCGCCCCCTGTTCTTCCGCCGCTGCAGGCAGCCCCGACACGGGGTTGTTCTGGACACGCCGCAGCACCAACTCGATGCGGCGCTGCACCATGTAGTCCTCGCGCAAGTGGCGCGCGTCCACTTCACTGAGCGCGCCGATCTTCACGAACTCGCCGAGTGCCTCCAACATGTGCGGCCGCCGCACCGCCGCATGCGCCGCGCCATGCCGCAACTGGAGCGCCTGCACAACAAACTCCGCCTCAATGATACCGCCGGCGCCAGTTTTGAGATTCAGTTCCGGTTGCTTCGGATCGCCGCGCTCCCGCTCGACCCGCGCCCGCATCCGCGCAATCTCCCCCAGTTCATCGTCCGTTAGCGGACGAGCATAGATGGTCTTCTCAACAAACCGCTGGAACTGCCTGCCTAACGCCGCGTCGCCAGCGATGAACCGCGCCTTCGTCAGCGCCTGCCGCTCCCACAACAACGCGCGCCTCTCGTAGTAGGCCGCGTATGCGTCGAGCGACGGCGCCAGCACGCCTTTGTCGCCGTCGGGCCGCAGCCGTGCATCCAGCGCATACACTGCGCCCTCGCCGGTCTGCCGGCCCATGAACTCAATCAGCCGCTTCGCCAGCGCCACCGCGGCCGTGGTCGTCTTCACGCCGCCCTGCGTGACGAAAAGCACGTCGAGATCCGCGCCGTAGCTCAACTCGTGGCCTCCGAACTTGCCCACGCCGATGATCGCGAACGGCAGCCGCGCAATCTTCATCTCCTTCAGGCACGCCGGCAGCGCGTAGTCAACACACGCCTCGGCCAGAGTGGATTGCTCGTCGTGAACCTTCTCCAAATCGCTCAAGCCAAGCACGTCGCGCACGCCGCAGCGAAGCAACTCGGCTCGCTTGTAAATGCGGATCCAGTCCTCCGGCTTTCGCCGCCCGCGCCCGCCACAAAGCTCCTCCAGCAAATCCTCGCGCGTCTTGCTTCGCCGCAGGATGTCCGGCCGCGTCACCTCCTCAAACAATTCCGGCTGACGAATAACAACACCCGCCAAGAACCGGCTGTTGTCGAAAAGCCGCAGCAACAGGTCGAGCACCTTCGGGTTCGATGCGAGCATTTCGAACAGCATCGCGCGCGAGCCGTAGCTCTCGGCGAAACGTTGCAGTTGGTTGAGCGCCTCGTCGGGCTGCGCCAGCCCGGCGATCGTCGTGCCGCCGCCCTCCGCGTGATGTTCCGCGATGGAACGCGGGTTCACCACCCGCAGAATCTCCGGCAGGATGCGCGAGAAGAGCGCGCTCGTTCGCGCCGAAATGTGGACATGGTCCGGCCCGCGTGCCATTTCGTAAAGCACCTTCGCCGCCGCGTCAGGCTTGCGGAACCCGGCCCCCGCGAGCGCCCGCACAAACTCGCCCTGTCGCGCCTGGTCGGCGAACATATCGCGCCACCTCGCGCGCGCCTCGTTGCGCGGCGCTCTTAAAAGTCGGTCGTATACTTCGCGCACTCGCCGTGTGTGCGACGCGAGCTGTTTCTCAAACGCCGCCACTGTGTCGAAGCTAAGCGAGCGCGCCAGCCGCAGTGCCGCCGCGCGCTCCGTTGGGATCGTGTGCGTCTGGAGGCCGGCCTCCATTTGCAGCCGATGCTCGACCATGCGGAGGAAATGATAGGCCGCCCCCAAGTCGCGCACCTCCGCATGGGGCAACTGGCCGTATTCGCCGAGCTTCTGCAACGCTTCGAGTGTGCTGGCGGTTTGCAAAAACGGACTGCGACCGGCGTGAAGCAGTTGCAGCGTCTGCGCGGTAAATTCGATTTCGCGAATGCCGCCAACGCCGAGCTTCACATGCCGCGTCAAGCGCGTGTCGCCGACAATCTCGCGCTCAATGCGCTGTTTGATCAACCCCACTTCCCCCAACACCTCTTCGCCGACGTAACGCGGGTAGCGGAACGGGTGGATCGTTTCCAAAAACTCCTCCACCAAATGCGCGCTGCCGGCGCAACACCGTGCCTTGATAAGCATCATTCGCTCCCACGTTTCGCCACGGCTCGCGTAGTAGGCCTCGCAACTCTCCACGGTGCGCACCAGCGGGCCGGCGTTGCCCTCCGGCCGCAGCCGCAAGTCCACGCGAAACAGGTCGCCCTCCGTCGTCCGCGCGCTGACGGAGGCCACGATCACCTCGGCGAGCTTGGTGAAGAACTGGTGGTTCGACATCGTGCGGCGGCCGTCGCGCATCGTGTCGCCGTCTGCGCAGTAAAGGAACATCAGGTCAATGTCGCTGCTGTAGTTCAACTCGCGCCCGCCAAGCTTGCCGAGGCCGAGAATGGCGAAGTCCCGGTTCGACGGCTCGCCATATTTCGCGGCCAATTCCGGCCAGTGAATCGCAAGCACCTGCGCCAAACACACGTCCGCAAGATCCGAAACGCCCGTCACCACTTCCGCAAGATTGGCGCGCCCGCTGAGGTCGCGCAAGCCAATGAACGTCATCTCGCGCTGCTTGAATCGCCGCAACGCGTTCAGCTTCAGGCCCGGCAACGCGATCATGACGGCGTCGTTCGCGTCGCGCGCCAGCGCCGGCTTCCGCCGCGCCTCCTCAAACCGTCCATCGGCTATCAACCAGTCCAAGTATTCGGGATGCCGCACCAGCGTCTCACCGATCGGCTGCGACGCGCCGAAACCCGCCGCCAGCACGCCTGGCAGCCAGACGTTCTGTTCGAGTCGTTGCATCAACCCAGCCCGGTCGCCCGCGCTGTCGAGCAACCGCTGGAAGTTCCGTCGCGCGCGCTCCGGGTCCGCTGCCCCGCGGCAAGCGCAGTCAATCGTGTCGGGCAAGGATAACGATGGAGGTTTCATCATTTCGCGCGACTGGACGGGCTGTTTTTCATTCGCGTCTGCGCCTGCTCCAAAATCGCGCGCTCCCGGCGCGTCAGGCTGTGGATTCCTTCCCGCGAAATCTTGTCGAGGATCGGGTCCACCTGCTCGCTGATAAACTCCTCCGGCGGCAGGTTTTTGACACGCCGCCGTTCTTCCAAAAGCCGGCCCACCGGCCGCGCTGCAAGTCGCAGCGACTCCACCCAGCGCGACGGCTCGCCCCAACCAAGCCACTTGATGAACACATAACCGACCACCACACCTCCAAGATGCGCCAGATGCGCGATGCTACTGCCGATCTCCACCACCGAAGCGTAGGCCACCAGCGCCACCACGATCCACGCCCACCACTTCGCCTTCATCGTTACCGGCAGGACAAAGAACAGCAGCATCGTAATCTGTCGCTCCGGCATCAGCGTGGCAAACGCGATGCAAACCGCATAGACCGCCGCTGACGCACCAATCAACGGCACGGGACCATGCCAGTTAAGAGCGAGCCAGCACGCCGCACCAATGAGACCGCCGGCAAAATACAGTTGCAGGAATCGCCGCGAGCCGATCCATTCCTCCACATCCCGGCCAAACATCCAAAGCGCCAGCAGATTGAAAATGATGTGGAGGATGTTGATGCTATGCAGGAACATATAGGTGACAAGCTGCCAGACCATGCCAGAGCGCAGCCCGCCGCTGCTCAGCGCAAAGACGCGGTCGAAGAACGAATGCCACGACGCACCGACGCCAAGCAATTGGCCCGTCACGAGCAACAACGTTTGCACCACGAAGACCGCGACATTGATGACCAAGAGCACGCGCACGGCGCCCGTCGGCGCGCCCAGCCAGCCGAAGCGCGGCGTCTCATCCGTGTCCCATGAGCGATACCGTCTCATGACATTTCGATCTTCACCTGCTCACCATCGCGAACTCGCCGGAACAGCGTTGCGTCTCCAACCACCCGGCCCACGACGTTCACCGGACTGGCTGGCCGCACCTCGTCGCCCACGCTCGCCGGCGTCGGCCCGAAAAACACGCAGACCGCCCGGCCCGGCGGCCAATAAGCCAGATCGCCCACGGCCACGACTTCCCGTGGATTCTCCTCGCCTGCGGCAACCGCGACTCCAAAGTAAATCTCATCGCCCCACCGGCTCGCCCGCGCCTCGATCGGCAGCGAGCGGGCAATCTGCCGCGCGGTGTCGCTGTTGTTCAACGTCCCCATTAACGACACTTGGCCGGCTGTAATTTTGATTTTCGTCGTCGCGCTCATTACATCGTCTGTTTGCGATGTTCCCGGCCATTAAACCCTCCTTGCCCACCCTTTGCGAAGGAAAATCGTGTTATCCGGCGGCGCGCCGTTTCATCCCGACAATTTGGCCACTTTCTCGGTTTTCGCGTTGACCTCGGCAAAGTCCTGAATATAGTCAGCGCGCAATTTCACCGGTTCCGGAGTAGCTCAGCGGTAGAGCGGTCGGCTGTTAACCGATTGGTCGTAGGTTCGATCCCTACCTCCGGAGCCATCTTCTACTGGACGCAAAGCCGGG
>Ga0233425_10009271_pt1 | contig 12589 bp, 10 predicted proteins | sample Watercolumn_Towu_2_FD_181712 | JGI IMG/M metagenome (GOLD analysis project Ga0233425, IMG submission 181712) | Freshwater microbial communities from Lake Towuti, South Sulawesi, Indonesia - Watercolumn_Towuti2014_140_MG | ecosystem: Environmental > Aquatic > Freshwater > Lake | place...
GGACTGGCTCGTTGAGCGCAGCGAGGTGTTCATCCGAGCACTGATGGCTCGGTGCAGGTGATGCTGTCAAGAGCGTTGACGATGTCGCTTCGCACCCTGTGTGCCCCGAACGCCGGGCGCCTCCCGAAAGACGCCTGTCGTCACCCTGGGACACGCCTCCCCCCTACCCTTTCACCACCACTCCGAGGGTGACGAGCTGGTCGAGGAACTCGGACAGGTCCTGCCGGGCCGTGGGGAGGTCGACCTCGAACTCCCGGACGACCGCCTCGGAGCATGCCGAAAGCGTCGCCGGAGCCTGGTTCAGCAACTGCCACACGAACACGCCGGTCGGGCTGTCCACGTGGTGGAGGTTGCCATCGGGCGTGACGGCAAACAGCTCCCCGTCCACGATCCGCCAGGCGGCATCGGTGCTGATGCGGTAGATGGGGTCGGTCATCGGGGCACTCCGCAGCGGGAGGGCCGGGAACCCAGTGAGCGGTGGGCTGTGAGCAGTGAGCCCAGGAGAAGAAGGAACAGCAGGACGGAACCGCCCGCGTCGGAGGTCGATGCCGAGGAGCAACCGCCCGACTTGGATGCGACGGGCTCTTCGGTCGGGCCGGGCTCGACCACAGAGGGAGTATCCGACTCGATCACGTCGGCCTGGGGAGTCACGCCGAGACACAGGCCGTCACCGGAGCAGGATTCCCCATCCGCACAGGTTCCGCACGAGCCGTCACAGCCGTCGCTTCCGCAGACGCGGCCTTCACAGGACGGCGTGCAGACCGGGTTGGCCTGGATGCACTTGCCGGCCTCACAGTCGTAGCCCTTCGCACAGACGCCGCAGTTGCCGCCGCACCCGTCGTCGCCGCACTCCTTGCCCGCACACAGCGGGATGCACGCGCCCACGCAGTCATACACGCCGGCACCAGGCACGAAGCTGCAGGTCTTGCCGGCCTCGGCGCAGTCCGTGGTCACGACCTCGTTGGCAACGCACTTCTTGAGGAGGTCCCCCTGGCACATCCCTGCGGACGTGATGTTGCCGCAGCCGTCGGGCTGGGCCACACACAGCCCGTCCTGGCAGGAGAAGTCCTTGGGGCAGGAGCCGCAGTCGCCGCCGCACCCGTCGGGGCCGCACGCCTTGCCGTCACAGGCCGGGGTGCATTCCGGAGCGCAGGTGCCGGCGGTGCACACCTCGCCGGCCGGGCAGGTCCCGCACAGGCCTCCGCAGCCGTCGTCGCCGCACTCCTTTCCGGTGCAGACGGGCACGCATCCGGCCTCGCAGGCTCCCCCCTGGCACGATGAGCCGGCCGGACAGGTGCCGCACGATCCGTCACAGCCGTCCGGACCGCACTCCTTCCCCTCGCAGACCGGAGTACAGACGGGAACGCACTGGCCGTCGGCCGAGCAGGTACCACCGGCCGGGCAGGTTCCGCAGGTGCTTCCACAACCGTCGGGACCGCACGCCTTGCCGCCGCAGGCAGGCACACACGGTCCCGGCTTGCACTGGCCGTCCGCACCGCACGACTGTCCGGCGGGGCAGGTTCCGCACGACCCGCCGCAGCCGTCGTCTCCGCAGGCCTTGCCCGTGCAGGTCGGGGTGCACTGCTCCTTCTCGATGCAGTAGAACCCGTTCTTCGGCGGATGGAACTCGCACACGTAGTTGGGGCCGAGCTTGCTGCAGTCGGCCTTGTGGATGGCGTTGTTCTCGCACCACACGAGGATGCTGCCGTCGCAGAGGCCCGCGTAGGTCACGTCGCCGCAGTTGTTGCCGCTGACACAGTTGCCGTTCGTGCAGAGCTGGCCGGCCTGGCAGGTACCGCAGGAGCCGCCGCACCCGTCGTCGCCGCACGACTTGCCGGCACAATCCGGGATGCACTGGCCGCCCGGGCAGGTGAGCGGGAAGGTCCCGGAGGGGTCGGCCCCCTTGAAGTTGCAGTCATAGTACTGCTGCCCGCCGTTCCAGCCGCAGCCTGCGGTCCCGCAGGCCAGGGAGAAGAGCTGGGAGTTTTCGCACCAGTAGAGGGAGGTTCCGTCGCAGCACCCCTGCCAGGTGATCCCCAGGCACGGGTCGGCAACCGGGACGCACTTCCCGCCCTGGCACAGATTGTTTGCCGGGCAGGTGCCGCACGTGCCGCCACAGCCGTCGTCGCCGCACACCTTCCCGGTGCAGTCGGGCTTGCAGGTGGACACGCACTTGAAGTCCGCGGAGCATTCGAAGCCGACAGGGCAGGTACCGCAGGTACCGCCGCAGCCGTCGCCGCCGCACTGCTTGTTGGTGCAGGCCGGCACGCACGAGGACACGCACTGTCCCGACGCATTGCAGGTGCTGCCGGCCGGACACGTGCCGCACGAACCACCACAGCCGTTGGAGCCGCACACCTTGCCCGTGCAGTTGGGCACGCACGAGCTCACGCACTTGCCCGCAGCGTCACACGTCTGCCCGGCCTGACACGTGCCGCAGATACCGCCACAGCCGTCCGGGCCGCACTGTTTTCCGGAGCAATCGGGCACGCACGAGGAAACGCACTGCCCCGATGCACTGCAGGTGCTGCCGGCCGGACAGGTACCGCACGAACCGCCGCAGCCGTTCGGGCCGCACTGCTTGCCCACGCAGTTGGGAGCACACACGCACTGTCCCGCCGCATTGCAGGTCGTTCCGGCCTGGCACGTGCCGCACGAGCCCCCGCACCCGTCGTTACCGCACACCTTGCCCGTGCAGTTGGGCGTGCACGAGTTCACGCACTGCCCTGCCGCATTGCAGAGCTGTCCCGCACCGCACGTGCCGCAGGACCCGCCGCAACCGTTGTCGCCGCACACCTTGCCCGTGCAATTGGGAACGCAGGCGCACTGTCCCGATGCGTTGCACACCTGCCCCGCCGGACAGGTGCCGCACGTGCCGCCGCAGCCGTCGCTGCCGCACACCTTGCCCGTACAGGCCGGCACACAGGCACCGCCGCAAGCCTTGGGGTTCTTCCCGGAGGGATCGGCACTGCCGTTGGTCCCGCAGTCATACCAGGAGTTCTGGGTATTCCAGCCGCAGCTCGGGTTGGACTGGGTGCAGTTGATGCAATAGAGGGCCCCGTTCATGCAGTAGAGAACGCGTCCCAACTCGTCGCAGCAGCCGATGTCGGACACGTTGCCGCAGGTGTTGGCACTGGGCGTATTGGGGCCGAGGCACTGGGCCGGCCCCCCCGACGTGACGCACGTTCCCTGCTGGCAGACCTTGCCGGCAGCGCACGTGCCGCACGAGCCGCCGCAGCCGTCGTCTCCGCAGACCTTGCCGGTGCAGTTCGGCTCGCACACCGGGGTGCAGGACTTGGGGTACTTGCCGGAAGGATCGGCTGCGCCCGCGGTCCCGCAGTTGTAGTACTGGTTGGTGGAATCCCAGCCGCAGGAGGGCTTGCTGGTGCAGCTTGCGGTCTTGAGCACGTTGTTCTCACAGTACTTCAGCGTCTGCCCCTCGCAGCACCCCTGGTAGGCAATGCCGCCGCAGTTGTCTCCGGTGCCGCCGGGATAGCAGGCCCAGTCGCCGCCGCACGCGTACGCGGGGTCGGTCTGCATCTTGGCATAGGTCGCATCGGCCACGGTCATGGTGATGCAGTGGATCGCGCCGGCCCAGGCGATGACGTCATCCGAGTTCATGGGCACGTGCTGCCAGGTGGGCATGACCTGCTGCCACACGGCCATGGCCGCGGCTTCCTTGTCCTTGTTGATCGAGTAGACCGGCACCATGTTGACGCCGTTGACGAAGAGGCTGTTGATGTAGGTGCGGAAGTTGCCGTCCGCGTTGCTGGGCATGGGCATCCGGACGACCTTGTAGCCGAGGGACTGGAAGTATGCGGCGTTGTCGTCGGTGATCTTGTCGTTGGTCGCGTCGACGGCCGCGGCATACTCGCCGACGACGATGGTGGAATCGTCGACGATCTTGGCCTGCATGTCGATGTGGGTGGTTCCCTCGCCGCTGAGGGGCTTTGCGATGTAGACGTTCTTGCAGCCGACGTAGCTCTTCATGTAGCCGTCGACCTGGGCCTGGGGGACTCCGTTGGCGTAGTAGAGGCCCTGGCTGGCAAAGCAGTTGCTCTTGCTGTCGGACATGAAGTTCCCCCCTTCGAAGTCCACGGGGGCACGGAAGACCGAGAGGTTCCACAGGCTGCCGAGCTTGGTCGGGATGGAGTCGTCGTAGATGCGCTGGTGGTAATAGCGGAAGTCGACGATGCCCGCCTTGTTGTCTGCGCTGACGATGGGGAGGGGACCGAAGTCGCGCACCCAGATCGAGTCAATGGCCATGTTGACCCAGGTGACGGCGCTGGCAGCCACGCCGGCCGCGGCCAGGGAGTTGGTAAACGCTGTCTTGACCGGGTTGGTTCCGTAGATGACGTAGACATCCACGACGCCGATGCCGGACTTCACCACGTCCACGAGGTTCTTCCAGATCCCTGCCGGGAGGCCGGAGGACGATACCGTGATCATCAGCCGGGATGCAGGCTCGTACTCGGCAACGGGGCGCACCACCACGGAGGGAGGCTGGGTGATCCCGTACAGCTCGGGGTGGGCATTCCTGAAGTCGTCGTACTGGTCGGCCTTGGCCGGGCGGTGGTCCCCCGGGAGCTTGTAGGCCGGGAGCATTGGCTTGTCATCGACGGCTGCGGCAGCAGGCTCCAGGTTGTCCGGAACGGCAGGGGACGGGGCCGGAACCTCCTGCTGGCAGGCCACGAGCACGAGACAGAAACATGCGAGAAGGTACTTCATGCGATCCTCCGTGGGCTTCCCGGGCACGCGAAAGGTACGGCGAAGAGCCCTGGTTGGCGGTCCTCGGACCGGAAACAACAGGGTGCGGCCGGGAAGAACGGGGCGAGTGTACTCATGCGCGCATGCGTGTCAACAGGGTCTGGGAGAACGCCAGGGAAGATTCCGCATTGCACCGGAGGGCACGGTGCGCTATGGTTGTCCGGGGTGGAGGTACGGATGAGCAAGGAACCGACCGGCCGAATCAGGGACATCCTGAGCGTGAAAGTGGAACAGGCCCGTGACGGGGACTACCTGGGGTTGCTGGAGTGCACCGAGAACTCCACGGACAAAGACCTCAAGGATGCGTACTTCAAGCTGGCCCGTCTGGTGCACCCGGATTCTCTCCAGAAACAGTCGCTGGCGGACCGCAAGGAAGATGCCTCGTTCATCTTCGAGAAGCTGACCGAGGCCTTCCAGACGCTCAAGGACCCGACCAGGCGGAAGGCGTGGGAGGAGCGGCGCAAGTCAGGCCAGCCTCCCCCGGCCGACAAGGGCAAGATGCTCGAGGAGCAGGCCAAGATCGCGCTGCACCAGGGCAAGATGCTGCTCAACCGACGGGCCTATGCAGAGGCCGAGGCGCAGTTCAAGCGGTTCACTGAGATCAGGACCGACGATGCCCGCGGGTTCCTCTTCCTGGGCTGGGCCATCTTCCAGAACCAGAACCGTCCTCTCGATGCACGTCTCGAGGAGGCTCGCAACTGCTTCAATCGGGCGCAGAAGATGCAGCCCGACAACGCGGACTGCTATTACTACCTGGCGCTCTACTACAAGGAACGGGGCCAGCTTGCCGAAGTTGAGCGACAGCTCAAGAAAGCGCTCGACCTGAACAAGGAGCACGTGGGGGCCTTGCGCGAGCGCCGGCTCCTGGACATGCGGCAGGGGCAGACTCCGGCCATGCAGAGCGTCGGCGGCTACCTCAAGGATCTCTTCGGAAAGCTCAAGAAGAAGTAACGCGTCTACAGGTTCCGTCCGCCCTGCTTCGCAACGCTCTGACTGCCCCGGGACAGGAGGTTTTCCATGTCGATGATGGCTTCATCGCGGGCGTAAACCGGCGGTGCATGAAGCCCGCTGTCGACGCGGATGGCATCGCATGGGCAAGCCTCTTCGCAGTAGCCGCAGAAGATGCACTTGAGCAGGTCGATCTCGAACTTCTCCGGGACCTTCTCGATTGCGGGATCGGGATGCTCCCGGGCCACGATGGTGATGCAGCTTGCCGGGCAATGGGTGGAGCACATCATGCATGCCACGCACCTCGGGCTCCCGTCTTCCCTTCGCATGAGGCGGTGCAACCCGCGCCATCTCGGGGAATAGGCGCGCTTCTTGTCCGGATACTCCAGCGTGGCCGTATCCTTGCGCCGAAGCCAGTTGCGCCAGAAGTGCCGGTTGGTGGTCAGGAGCCCGCGGACCAGCTCGGTGACATACAGGCTTTCCGCCACATTGAGCGGGGGAAGACCGACCTTCTTGACCTTGGCTACCATGATGTTACCTCCACACCGCCAGGACCACCGCGGTGACGAGCAGATTGGCCAATCCGAACGGGATCAGGTACTTCCACCCGAAGTCGATGACCTGGTCGAAGCGCATCCGGGGAACGGTCCAGCGCACGAGCATCTGCAGGTAGACCAGCGCTCCGGTCTTGGCCAGGAATGCCCCGACCTGCAGCGCCACCACCCACCAGGCATCACCGGCCAGCCCGGGGACGTGCCAGCCGCCCAGGAAAAGCACCGCACCGAACGCGGAGACCAGCAGGATGCCGACGAACTCCGAGAGGAAGAACATGGCGAACCGCATGGACGAGTACTCGGTCGAATACCCGGCGACCAGCTCGGAATCGGCCTCGGGCAGGTCGAACGGGGCCCGCTTCGTCTCGGCAATCGACGACAGCATGAACAGGATGAAGGCCAGGGGCTGCGTCACGATTCCCCAGCGGGGGAGCCATCCAAACATCAGCTCGCTCTGTGCCGAGATGATCGCCTGGGGCAGAATGGTGCCGTACACCATGAAGACGCCCAGCAGGCTCAGGGTCAGGCCGACCTCGTAGGAGAAGAGCTGCGACGACGTGCGCAGTGCACCCATGAGGGAAAACTTGTTGTCCGAAGACCAGCCAGCCAGCGTGTGCCCGTAGATGCCGATGCTGGCCACGGCCAGCAGGAAGAGCACCCCCATCTGCGAATCGGAGACGAGGAGCCATTCCTTCCCGCCGATGGGAGGTCCGAACGGAATCGCCATGAACGCCAGCAGCGGCGGAACGAACGAGAGCACCGGAGCAAAGAAGAACAGCATCTTGTCGGCCCTGGCCGGAACGAAGTCCTCCTTGAACAGCATCTTGATTCCGTCCGCGATGGGATGGAACAGGCCGAAGACCGTGATTCCCAGGACGGAGGCGCGGTTGGGACCGATCCGGTCCTGGATCACGGCGCTCATCTTGCGTTCGACCCACGAGAGGATCGCTGCGCCGCCCAGCAGAAATGCCAGGAAGAGGACGACGCACTTGGCCAGAGCGATGAGAATCACCTCAAGCATGGCTACCCTCCCCCGTCCCGATCAGGGACAGCGCAGCCGTCCGGGCGGACGCCAGGTCGGAAGAGCCGAGCGAGCCCCCCATCTTCGAGGCGATCTCGGACAGCAGGACGTGGGCCTGCACACAACCGTCCGGTGGGCTGAGTGCCGGTTGGGAGCGCTGCACGAGCCCGGCGGAGTTGACGTAGTGGCCGTCCTTTTCGAAGTGCCCGGGGATGGGCAGGAGCACGGTGGACTTGTCCGCAACCGGGTCGAGGCAATGGGCCAGGGTGACGGCCTCGGACATCCTGGCCCCCTCCGGCAGCATGGGCACGGCGTACTCGGCACCGACCGAAACGAGGCCTGCGACCTCGGCGGCCTGGGCTGTTGCGAAGAAGCCGGCCAGGTCTGCGGCCCCGAGCCCCATCCGGGCAGCCAGCTTCGACAGCCCGTCGCGGTTGCAGTTGGCATCCTGAGTGCGAAGCAGGGCATCCTTTTCGCCATCGGGCCGGGACGCGATCAGAACGAGCTTCTGTCCAAGGACCACGGAAGCGAATCGGAGAGCGGCGTACCCCTCCTCGAGCGAGATCATGGAGGAGAGGATGAGGATGATCCGCCCTCCCTGGCTTCGAATGGCCTGGAGGCGCTGGGCGGCGACGGCTGCGGCTTCCAGCGTGGCGGCCCGGGAGGTTTCGCGGGGAGCGTAGTCGACCAGGGCCCGATCCGCCCGGCGCTGCTCAAACCGGTGGAATGCCAGTCGTCCGTGGTCGCAGGCCCACCATTGGTTGACTGCGGGGTTTTCGCGGGGGCGGATGCGCCACAGCTTCCCGTCTGCGGCATCGGCCCAGACATTGCAGCCGCGGGAGCACTCGGGGCAGATGGCCGGTGCGGGCTTGAGAAACCAGGCCCTCTTCTGGAAGCGGAAGTCCCGGGAAGTCAGCGCCCCCACGGGACAGAGGTCGACGGTGCACAGCGAGTACGGGTCATCGAGCTGGCGGCCGGGGAACACCGAGATCTCGGTGTGGTTGCCTCGCTGGACCTGGACGAGCTGCCGGCTTCCGGTGATCTCGCGGCAGAACCGCACGCACCGGGTGCAGTTGATGCACCGCTCCTTGTCCAACGTGACGTTCGGACCGACGGGGACGGCCTTGGCCTTGTGCACCTTGCGGACCTGGGTGCGAGAGGGGGATGCGCTGTGGTCGAAGTAGTGGTCCTGGAGGATGCACTCTCCCGCCTGGTCGCAGATGGGGCAGTCGACCGGGTGGTTGAGCAGGATGAACTCCAGCACCGACCGTCGTGCCTCGAGCACGAGGGGAGATGCGGTGAGCACCTCCATGCCGTCACGGGCCTGAATCTCGCACGCGGGGCATGGCTTGGCGGCTCCCTTCACCTCGACGAGGCACATGCGGCAATTGGCCGCAACGGGCAGGCCGTCGTGGTAGCAGAACACCGGAATGTCGATGCCGAGCTTCGCTGCGGCCTTCAATAGTGTGGTCCCCGGTTCTACTTCCACCTGCCGGGAGTCGATGGTCAGCACGGGCATGGTTCCCCTCACCGGTCGATTTCGCCGCCGATCATGTTGATGGAATCGAAGGTCGGGATGATGTCGGCCACCATGGACCCCTTGAGCATGTCCCCCAGCGCCTGCATGATGGCAAAACAGGGCGGGCGCACGTGCAGCCGATAGGGCCGTCCGGAGCCGTCCGACACGACGTAGAATCCCAGCTCTCCGTTGCCCCCCTCCACCGAGTGGAAGACCTCTCCGGCCGGCACGACGGGGCCACGGAAGACCAGCTCGAACTGGGCAATCATCCCTTCGATGGTCCCGTACACCTCCGTCTTGGGCGGATGAGTGACCTGCCAGTCGGGATGGTTCACCGGGCCCTCGGGCATCTGGTCGAAACACTGGCGGACGATGCGGAGCGACTGGCGGATCTCCTCCATTCGCACGAGGTACCGGTCGAAGTTGTCGCCGTTGTCCCCCACCGGAACGTCGAAATCGACGCGGTCATAGACCAGGTACGGGTCGTCCTTGCGGACGTCGTACGGAACCCCCGACGCTCTCAGGCAGGGCCCGGAGAACCCCCAGTCGACTGCCTGGGCGGCGGACATCACTCCGAGGTGGCGCATGCGGTCGACAAAGATCCGGTTCCTCGTGAGGAGCTTGTCGATGTCCACCATGAGGCGCTCGGTGATGGCAGCTGCCTTGTGGAACTTCTCTCGGAAGTCCGGCGTGAGATCGTTGCGCACCCCGCCGACCCGGCAGTAGGAGAGCGTGACCCGTGCGCCTGCAACGTCCTCGAAGAGGTAGTAGTAGTGATCCCGGGCCTCGACCGCCCAGAGCATGGCCGTGAAGCCGCCCAGCTCGAGCGCCGCTGCAGCGATTGCGGTCAGGTGGTCCTGGATCCGGGCGATTTCGCTGAGGATGACCCGGATGTAGCGCGTCCGCTCGGGCACTTCGATGCCCAGCAGCTTCTCGACTGCAAGTGCCAGCCCGACGCCGTTGATCGCGGGGGACACGTAGTTCAACCGGTCGGCATAGGGGAAGCACTGGTTCCAGGTGCTGGCCTCGCACATCTTCTCGAAGCCCCGATGGAGGAACCCGATGCTGGTGTCGATGCCGACGATGGTCTCGCCGTCGAGCCGCAAGTCGAGCTTGACGGTACCGTGCATGGCGGGATGCGAAGGCCCCATCTGGAGCAGCATCTCCCTGCAGGTGAGATCGGGCATGGGGAGGTGTTCTCGAGTCATGGTCACTCCTCGGGGTGCGAGCCGGGCACCCTGTCGCCTCGAGGGAGAGTGGGCATCGGCATCGTGGGCTGGTAGCCACGGATGGGATAGTCCTTGCGAAGCGGATGGCCGACGAATTCGGGGTACAGCAGGAGGCGGCGGAGATCGGGATGACCGTCGAAGCGGACTCCGAACATGTCGAAAGCCTCCCGTTCGAACCAGGAGAGCCCCTTCCAGACCGAGGTCGTGGACGGAACCACGGGGTCGCTCTCGGGCACGGGGACCCGCAACCGCAGCCGGTGACCGTGCTTGAGCGAACGCAGGTGGATCACCACCGCGAACCGCTCCTCCTGCGGCCTGTTCCCCTGCCACGACAGGTAGTCCACCACCGTGAGGTCGATGGGCTGGTCCATGTCGGCAGCGGGGTCATCCCGGAGGAACCGGCAGATCTCCGCCAGCCGGGAGCGTTCCACGACCGCGGTGTGGTCACCCCGCTCCGAGTGGGTGGAAAGCACCCCCTTTCCGAAACGGGACGAAAGAGAGCTGAGGAGACTCGCACTCACTGTGCACCTCCAGGAAATCCGGTCGAGCTAGTCGAGCCGCAACGCATCCCGCTTCCAGACGTACAGCAGACCGACCGCAAGCACCGCCACGAAGAGCAGGGCCTCCAGCAGGACGAACCCGCCCAGGAGGGGCGAGTCCAGCAGGCGTCTGTATTCCACGGCCCACGGCAGCAGGAACACCGCCTCCACGTCGAACACCAGGAACACCAGCGCCACGAGGTAGTACTTCACATGGAACCGGTTGCGGGCGGGTCCCGCTGCGGTGTTGCCGCACTCGAACGGCTGGTGTTTGGACGGGTTGCCGCGCTTGGGGCCCAGCAGTGCGTTGAGCACCAGCATTCCCAGGGCAGTGCCCATGGCCACCACGATACCGACGATCAGGGGGACGTACTCGATGAGCTGTCCGGACATGGGCACCTCGCAACCGTGCCGCGGTTCCAGGCGGCACGAAGTTTTCTTATCAGATGACTGGGAAAGCGTCAACACGCGCACGCCCCCGTTCTCTGGAATAGACGCGTGGGACGGCGGATTTGGACAAGTCGGCGGACGGCATTACAATACGGTCCCGACAGGTAGCGGCCGCCCTTTCCGGTGTCCCGGCACACCACCGTCGCCGGGGCCGCGGCGGCCACGCAGGAGGTACAGCAATGACGGTCAGTCGTCAAACCCGAGTCGTCGCAACCTTGTGGTGTCTGGCAGTGCTGCTCCCGGGAACCCAGGCACTCTCCGTCGAGCCCAAGCCGGCGCAGCCCGAGCCCGGTATCGAAGATCCGGACGATGCCACGGTGGAGGAAGGGGGCGCCCCGATCCTGGTGAGCGTGAGCCCCGGTGCCCGTGCGCTCGACCCCGTTGCGATTCCGGGCGTGTTCTGTCGCTCAGACGGCAAGGTGTGCGAGACCATCGTGGACGTGATCACCCGCGACCTCACGCTGTCCGGCTTCTTCAAACCGCTGGACCCCGTCTCGTTCATCGCGGACATGGACCGGGAAAGCCTCACCTCCACCAAGTGGGAAGACTGGTTCAACGTCGGGGCCAAGTACCTGATCAAGGCGCAGGTCGAAGGCGCGGGGAAGGGCAACTACACCCTCTCGTTCCGGCTCTACGACGTCGCTCAGAAGAAGACCATCGAGGTCAAGTACCAGGAGGCCGCGGTCGGCGCCAAGAACGTCCGCATGGCCACCCATCGCTTCGTCAACGAGGTCATCCGAGCCATCACCGGCATGCCCGGACCGTTCGGCGGCAGGATCCTCTATGCCGCAAAGACCGGGAACGACACCAAGGGCGTCTTTGCCATGGACGTCGACGGCTACGGCAAGAGCCGGATCGCCACCGGCGACACCATCAACATGCTCCCGTCCAGCGCAGGCGGTGCCACGGTGTACACCTCGTTTGCCGAGGGGTTGCCCAACATCTACGTCAACGGCCAGAAGATCACCAGGGACGGACGAGCCTACCGGGGGGCCCGCATGTCTCCCGGCGGCAAGGTGCTGGCCGTCGCTGCGGATGATGGCGGGCAGTGCGACATCTTCCTGATGGACCTCGAAGGGAACATCAAGGCCAACCTGACCAACCACTGGGCCGACGATCTGTCCCCCAACTGGTCTCCCGGAGGCGATTCCATCGCGTTCGTGTCCAACCGCAGCGGCGGGCCGCAGATCTGGATCATGGGGGCCGACGGAGGCAACCCGAGGCGCCTCACCATGGCGGGGTACTACAACAGCACGCCCGACTGGGGTCCCGGGGGTATTCTCGTGTTCGCAGGCATGGACGAGGAGGCCCACTCCGACATCTTCACCGTGGACCTGGCGGGCAACATCAACCGCGTGACCCAGGACCAGGGGAACAACAAGGACCCGACCATCTCCCCCGACGGCCGCCACCTCGCGTTCGTGTCCAACCGCGACGGCCGCAACCGCGTCTACATCAGCACCATCGACGGGCGCTACCAGTTCCCCATCACGGAGAAAGGGGGATCGTACTCGACGCTGTTCTGGGCGAGGTAGGGGAATAGGACGAATGGGACAGATAGG
>Ga0233425_10009272_pt1 | contig 12588 bp, 9 predicted proteins | sample Watercolumn_Towu_2_FD_181712 | JGI IMG/M metagenome (GOLD analysis project Ga0233425, IMG submission 181712) | Freshwater microbial communities from Lake Towuti, South Sulawesi, Indonesia - Watercolumn_Towuti2014_140_MG | ecosystem: Environmental > Aquatic > Freshwater > Lake | place: Indonesia...
ACCCGACGACCCTTCCCCCATGTGACCGACGCCCCACCGGGCGCCGCATTTGAATCTGGCGGAGCGGCCGGGCGCGGCTAGAATGGCGCGAAGAGCGGAGGCGGCGACATGGGCAGGGACAAGAGCGCGGACGCGTGCTGGGTCGGCTTCGACCTCGGCGGGACGAAGATGATGGCGGTCGTGTTCGACGCCTCCTTCAAGCCGCTGGGCCGTGCGCGGAAGCGCACGCACTCGAAGGACGGCAAGGAGCCGGCCGTCGACCGCATGACCCGCACGATCCGCGAGGCCCTCGCCGAGGCCCGGCGCGGCGACGAGGACCTGGCGGGCGTGGGCATCGGTTTCCCGGGCCCGCTGGACCTGGTCAAGGGCGTCGTCCTGCAGGCGCCGAATCTCGGCTGGAAGAACTTCCCCCTGCGCGACGAACTGGAGGACCGCTTCTCGTGTCCCGTCGTCGTCGGCAACGACGTCGACGTCGGAACCTACGGGGAGTATCGATTCGGCGCGGCCGCGGGGGCGCGCTGCGTCCTGGGGGTCTTCCCGGGCACCGGCATCGGCGGCGCGTGCATCTACGAGGGCGCGATCCTGCACGGCGCGCGCGCCTCCTGCATGGAGATCGGGCACATGAAGGTCGTGCCCCGCGGGCCGCTCTGCGGGTGCGGCGGTCGCGGCTGCCTGGAGAGCGTCTCCAGCCGCCTGGCGATCGCGGCGGCCGCGGCGGCGGCGATCTACCGGGGCGAGGCCCCGCACCTGGCGAAGCTGGCCGGGACGGACGTCTCGGAGATCCGCAGCGCGGCGCTCGCCGAGTCGATCGCGGCCGGCGACCGCGCGATCGAAATGATCGTCCGGCAGGCGGCCCGCCACATCGGAACGGCCGTCGCCAACGCCGTCAACCTCCTCGCGCCGGACCTGGTCGTGCTCGGCGGGGGCCTGATCGAGGCCCTGCCGAAGATCATGGTGGAGGAGTGCGCCGCGCGGGCCGAGGAGGACGTCATGCCCTCGTTCCGCGGCACGTTCCGCGTCGTGCCCGCCAAGCTCGGCGACGACGCCGGGGTCTTCGGCGCGGCCGCGCTGGCGGCGAACCCGGAGATCTGGTCGTGAGCCCTCGCGCCGCCCGCCGCCGCCCGACGGCCGCTCCCCCGCCGGCCCCGCCGCGCGCATCGGCCGCCCCGCCGGCCGCCGCCGCGCCCGCGCTGATCGCGGTCATCGACATCGGCGCGACCGCGATACGCCTCGAAATCGCCGAGATGCGGCCCGACGGCGCGGGCCGGCCGATCGAATCGCTCCACCGCGCGGTCAACCTGGGCAAGGACACGTTCTCGGGCGGCGCGATCTCGCGCGAGACGATCGAGCAGTGCGTCGGCGTGCTCCGGCAGTTCCGGCAGAAGCTCGACGAGTACGGCATCGCCGACGACCGCCGCATCAACGCCGTCGCCACCAGCGCCGTCACCGAGGCGCGCAACAGCGAGGCGTTCCTGAACCGCGTCTACGTGGCGACCGGTCTGTCCGTGCGATGCCTGGAGGACGTCGAGCTCAGCCGGCTGACGTACCTGGGCGTGCGCGACCTGCTGGTCCGCCACCGCCTGCCGGTAGCGTCGCACACGCTGGTGATCGAGGTCGGCGGCGGCACGACGGAGCTGCTCCTGATCCGGGCCGGGCACGTGACCTTCTCCGAGACCTACCGCCTCGGCTCGCTCCGCCTGCGCGAGACCCTCGAGACCCACCGCGCGCCGGCCGCGCGGCGCCGCGGGCTGTTCCTCCAGGACATCGAGCGCACCCTGCAGCAGATGGCGCACAGCCTGCCGGCGCGTTCCGCCGCCTGCCTCGTGGCCGTGTCGGGCGACGCGCGGTTCGCGGCCTCCCGACTGTTCGAGGGGTGGGAATCGACGGACCTCGCCCGCATCGACGCGGCGGCGTTCACGGCCTTCGCCGACCGCGTGTCGGCGCGCTCGGTCGACGATCTGGTGACCGAGTTCCAGATCAGCTACCCCGACGCGGAGACCGTCGGGCCCGCGCTGCTGATCTATGCGCAGATCTGCCGCGCGTTCAAGGTCCGCCGCGTGCTGGTCCCGCGCACGAGCCTGCGCACCGCGCTGGAGATCGAGCTGGCGGGGCCGTCGGGCTGGTCGGAGGACTACTGCCGCCAGGTCGAGCGGGCGGCCCAGACCCTCGCCCGCAAGTACGACGCCGACGCGCGGCACGCGGAGCACGTGGCGTGGCTCGCGGGACGGCTCTTCGACGCGATGCGCGACCGGCACCGGCTCGCGCCGAAGCACGGCTTCCTCCTCCGGATCGCGGCGCTCCTGCACGAAGTGGGCCTGTTCGTGAGCAACCGCAGCCACCACAAGCACTCGCAGTACCTCATCCTCAACAGCGAGCTCTTCGGCCTCACGCGCGACGACCTGGCCCTCGTGGCGCTCGTCGCCCGCTACCACCGCCGCTCGCCGCCCCTGCCCGCGCACCCGGTCTACGCGGACCTCAACCTCGAGGGGCGGGTGACGGTCCAGAAGCTCGCCGCCCTGCTGCGCGTGGCCTGCTCGCTCGACCGGCGCCACGCCCAGCGTATCCGCGACGCGGACATCGCGGCCGGCGACGACCGGCTGACGATCGCCGTGCGCGGGGTGGACGACCTCGGCCTCGAACGCGTGGCGCTGCGCGAGAAGGGCGGCCTGTTCGAAGACGTGTACGGCATGCCCGTCGACCTGCGCGCGGTGTCGGCGCACGGCGAGGAATGGACGGCGGACCTGTGAAGGCGGACCGCCCGCCGCGGCGGGGAGACGACGGCCCATGACGAAGACCACACGGCGGTTGAACGACGCCTCGCGCTTCCTGAACCGCGAACTGAGCTGGCTCGAGTTCAACCAGCGCGTGCTGGACGAGGCGCGCGACCGCTCCGTGCCGCTGCTCGACCGCGCGAAGTTCCTCGGCATCACGGCGTCCAACCTCGACGAGTTCTTCATGGTGCGCGTCGGCGGGCTCTCGATGCTCGCCGACGAGGGACGCGCCTCGACCGACCTCTCCGGCCGGACGCCGGCGCGGCAACTGTCCGAAATCAGCGCGCGCGTGCATGCCATGTCGGCCGACCAGTACCGCTGCTTCCTCGAGGACCTCGAGCCCGCCCTCGCCCGCGAGGGCATCCGGCGGCGGACGATGGCCGGCCTCGGCGCGGACGCGCTCGGCTACGTCGGCCGCGCCTTCGAGCAGGAAATCCTGCCGCTCCTCACGCCCCGCGTCGCCGCGCCGGACGAGGACTTCCCCCTGCTGGCCGGCGGCACGCTGCACCTCGCCCTCCGGCTGCGCGCGGCGGCGGGCGCGGCGAGCGCGGCGGGAGAGGACCTCGGACTCCTCGCGCTGCCGCGCTCGCTGCCGCGCTTCGTGAGCCTGCCGGCCGTCGAGGGCCACGAGTATCTCCTCGTCGAGGACGTCGTCGCCGCTTTCCTCGACCGCCTCTATCCCGGCCGCGAGGCGATCGAGTGCCGGCCCTTCCGGCTGACGCGCAACGCGGACATGAGCGTCGCGGAGGACCTCGCCTACGACCTCCTCTCCGAGATGGAGGAGGTCCTCGCCGCGCGCCGCCGCAGCGAGTGCGTGCGGCTGGAGACCGACGCCCAAATGTCGCCGGAACTGCGCGACCGGCTGGCGGTGGCCCTGGCGGTCCACCGGCAGTCGGTGTACGAGGTCCCCGGCCCGCTCGATCTCTCGGCCTACGTCGGCTTCGCGTCGCTGTCCGGCTACGACCGCCTGCGCGAACCCCCGTGGCCGCCCCGTCCGCCGCCGGCCGTCTCGGAGTCGGAGCCGCTGTTCGACACCCTGCGCCGGCGCGACGTGCTGATCTTCACGCCCTACGAGAGCTTCGATCCCGTCGTCCGCTTCGTCGAGGAAGCGGCGGCGGACCCCGACGTCCTCGCGATCAAGCAGATCCTCTACCGCACCAGCCGGAACAGCCCCGTGGTGGCCGCCCTCGCCCGCGCGGCCGAGCGCGGCAAGCAGGTCACGGCGCTCGTCGAGCTCAAGGCCCGCTTCGACGAGGCGCGCAACATCGAGTGGGCCCGCGCGCTGGAGCGTTCGGGCGTGCAGGTGATCTACGGCATCCGCGGCCTCAAGACCCACGCCAAGATCTGCCTGGTCGTTCGGCGCGAGGCCGGTGGGCTCCGCCGCTACGCCCACTTCGGCACCGGCAACTACAACGAGCTCACCGCGCGGATCTACAGCGACGCGAGCCTCCTCACCGCGCGCGAGGACTTCGGCGCCGACGGCTCCGCGTTCTTCAACGCCATCACGGGTTACTCCCAGCCCCTGCCCTATGCGCGGATCCAGGCCGCGCCGATCGGCCTGCGCCCCCTGCTCATGGACCTGATCGCCCACGAGGCGCAGCGCCGCCGCCAGGGCCAGCCGGCGCGGATCATGGCCAAGGTGAATTCCCTCGCCGACGCCGGTCTCATCGACGCGCTCTACGACGCCTCGTGCGCCGGCGTGCGCATCGACCTCAACGTCCGCGGCATCTGCTGCCTCCGCCCCGGCGTCCGCGGCCTCAGCGAGAACATCCGCGTGGTCAGCGTTGTCGACCGCTTCCTCGAGCACGCGCGCATCCTCTATTTCCACCACGGCGGCGACCCGCGGATCTTCCTCTCCAGCGCCGACTGGATGCCGCGCAACCTCGACAAGCGGATCGAGCTGATCACGCCCGTGCTCGACCCCGACGGCCGCGCGGCGCTCGTGCGCATCCTCGAGACCAGCCTCGCCGACAACGTGAAGGCCCGGGAACTACAGCCCGACGGCTCCTGGCGCCGCGTCGAGCGGCGTCCCGCCGAAGCCCGCTGCCGAAGCCAGGAGGACTTCTACCACCGCGCCCGCCGCGCCGCGCGCGAGGAGACGAAGTCCCGCCGCTCCACCTTCGAGCCCCACCGCCCGCCCCGGGCGGAGTGAGGCGACGGGCCAGCAGGCGGCAGAAGGCCGCCCATCCATGAGCGGGTCCATGGGGTTCCCCGGCTGCCCGTTGCCGCCCCGACCGCTCCGGTGAACGCCTTTCCTTCACGGACCCAACGGCGCCGTCGAAGGTTCGCCCGGAGCGCCGCGGAGGGCGATGCGCTCCGACGGCGGGTTCGCGATCTAATCCTCGGCCAACGCCCGGCGTCTGGTACGCGAGCATGCGAGCGTAACCAGCCCTCCGTGGTTCGATCATCGTTCATAGACCCCTCTCCGGTGCCCGATCCGCAGCACGAGAACTAGGTCGCCGAGAATGGCGAAGATGATCCGATAGTCTCCGACTCGGAGTTTGCGGAGACCCGAGAACTGGCCTTTCAGCACCGGATACGAGTCGGCCCTCGCCGGGAGTTCCTTCTCGATCTTGTCCAGAATGCGCCGAGATTCGGCTTTGCCGAGACCGGCGAGGTCCTTCCCAACGCTCTTCTTGTAGGCGATTTCAAAGGCCAAGGGACTTCCTCAGTGCGCGGCTAGAAACGACCGGGTCCTTCTGATCGCGCAGGCGATCCAAGGCGATCTGGACGTCAGCGAAGTCCTCGATGTAGAATTCCACGGCCTTCTGGATGTGGAAGGACCGAGGCCGTTCGGTCTCGTCCGCGATGTGGTCGATCTCTCTCGCCAGCGCGTCAGGCAAGCGAATGGATATCGCCGTGCTCATGCTGTCTCCTTCTGTATTGTTCTGTCATACAGAGTACACATCGCAGACATGCCCGTCAACACTCTGTGGCCATGCGGCGGCCCCTTGGCCGGCGCTCCGCGCCGCGCCAACCGTGTTATTGACCTGACCTCGCGACTTGCCGGCTTCGATCGGTCACGGGCTTCAGGGTGCACGGACGTCGATCCGGTTGTCAACACGCACGGGCGCCTGTCGGAACGCGGATTGTGACCGGCCGAAGGGGTTCCAAGCGGGCACGGAAGCCGGCTTCCTGCATGTTGCGAGACAGGCTTCATGACGAAACGGCAGGAGTGGCGCCGTTGCGGATGTGGTGCGGCGCATCCCCGGCTCACACGCCCACGAGCGGGGCGCAGGTGACCGGCGGACGCCCGCGGCATGAACCCATCTCGAGGCCGACATGCCGGACCGCGGCGCGGTCAGCCGGCGCGCAGGCACGCACCCGGCACGCCATCGATGAACTCCCCGGCGTCGCGCCCCGCGAGGTCCCGGCCGCGGAGGACATCGTAGAGCGCGAACAGCCGTTCGAAGGTGCGGTCGATCGAGAACTCGCGGACGACCCGCTCGCGGCGGCGCGCGCGCGCGGCGGGCGTGTCGGCGGCGGCCAGCACGCGGCGGCAGGCCGCGGCCAGGGCATCGGGGCCGGGGTCCTCCGCGAAACCGCGCGCCTCCTCCGGCGCGAGGGTCGAGTCCAGGCCGCCGCCGCGCACGGCCACCACGCGCGCGCCGCACGCCTGCGCCTCGACGGAGACCAGCCCGAACGTCTCGGTCATGCCCGCGTGGACGAAGACGTCCGCCGCCGAGTACAGGTCGGAGAGGCGGTCCGGGTCCCCCGTATACGGCCGCCAGAGGACCGGCCCCTCCGGCCGCGCCCGGGCGACGACGGAGTCGTGCAGTTCGCCGTCGCCCACGAGCAGCAGCCGCGGCGCGGGCGACGACAACGCGGCCAGCCGGTCGGCCATGTCCATCAGCGAGCGGATGTTCTTCTCGCGGCACAGCCGCCCGACGAAGAGCAGGAGCGGCGCGCCCGGCGGCAGGCCGAGCTCGAGGCGGACCCGGTCGCGCGCGTCGCGGGGCCGGAAGCGGGCGGTGTCGACGCCCAACGGGATCACGGCGATGCGCCGCACGCCGAGGCGCTGCAGCAGGCCCGCGGTCTGGCGCGAGGCCGCCACCGTCGCGTCCATGCGGTTGTAGAGGCCCGCGAGGTAGCGCTCGATGGCGCCGCCGAGACAGCGCTCGGGCACGCGGCCGGCGAATCGCCGGATCGTGCGGCCGATGGCGCGCGGGAAGTCGGAGTGGTAGAACGCCACGACGGGCGCGCCGCGGGCGCGGCCGGCCTCGAGGGCGACCCACGCGGACCGGTAGGCGTTGTCCACCTCGATCACGTCCGGCCGGGCGGCGTCGATCAGCGCGCGCAGCCGGCGGCGCGACGCCATGACGCGGTAGCTGCGCGATCCGAGGACGCGCGGCGAGCGGACGCCGACGATGCGCGAACGGCCCTCCCGGCGGATCCCGGCGGAAGCGGCCGGCACCAGCACGGTGTGCTCGACATCGGGGCGCGCGGCGCAGAACGCGATCTTGTCGCCGAGGTACCGCTTCACCCCGCCGCTGATCGGGCTGTGGAACTCCACGACATCGCACAAGCGCATGCCGGTACGGTAGGGACGCCGGGCGTCGGGCGCAAGCGGGCGGCGCCGCCGTAGCGAGAATCTCGCGCCGTCCTTGCAGGATCCGAACGGATTCCGACCAGTCTGGCCTCGTGCCATGAAGCGCGCGCGGACACCCTCGTCGCAGGAGCCGGGCTCGGCCGACCCGCGCCGCGCGGGCGCCGGGGTCCGGGGGGACCGCGGCGCCGCGAACGCGTCCCCCGTCCGCCCGCTCGACGAAAGGAGTCCGCCATGAGCCGCGCCGATCTGCATTGCCATTCGCGCTGTTCCGCGCACCCCTCCGAGTGGTTCCTCCAGCGCATCGGGACGCGCGAGTCGTACACCGAGGTCGAGGAGGTCTACCGCCGCGCGAAGGCGCGCGGGATGGATTTCGTGACCATCACCGACCACAACACGATCGAGGGCGCCCGGCAGCTCGTCGAGCGGCACCCGGAGGACTGCTTCGTCAGCGCGGAGGCCACGACGTACTTCCCGGAGGACGGCGCCAAGGTGCACGTCCTCGTCTACGGCGTCACGCCGGAGCAGTTCGAGATGGTGCAGCAGCGGCGGCCGGACATCTACGCCCTGCGCGACTACCTGCGCGAGGCCGACATCGCCTGCTCCGTCGCGCACGCCACCTACAGCGTGAACGGCCGTCTCACGCGCGAGCTGCTCGAGAAGCTGCTGCTGCTGTTCGACGTCTTCGAGGGCATCAACGGCGCGCGCGGGCCGTTCCACAACGGCGTCTGGGGCGAGATCCTGCGGGGGTTGACGGAGGGCGACCTCGCGCGCATGAGCCGCCGCCACGGCATCCGCCCCTGGCGCGAGGATTCGTGGCGCAAGGGGGTGACCGGCGGCACCGACGACCACGCCGGCCTCTTCATCGGCCGGGCCTACACCGAGTCGCCCGCGGCGGACGTGGCCGGTTTCCTGCAGTCGATCCGCGCGCGCGGCACGGGCGCCGGCGGCCACCCGGGCGACCACAAGTCCCTGGCCTTCGCCATCTACAAGATCGCCACCGACTTCATGCGCGAGAAGAGCGGGGGCGGCGGCGGCGGCTTCCTGGGCGAACTCGGGCGCCTGCTCTTCGAGGGCGGCCGGCCCGGCGTGCGGCACTGGATCGCGCGCCAGCGGCTGCGCCAGGGCCGGGGTTCGAAGGCGCGCGCCCTGCACCGGTTCCACGAGACCCTCGCCGCCTGCGGCCAGAACGGCGCGGGCGACGTCGACGCGCGCATCGACGCCTTCTACAACGGCCTCTCGCACCTGGCCGACGACTTCTTCGCGATGATCGCCGCCTCGCTCGAGCACGACCTGCGCAAGGGCCACGCCGACCGGGTTCTGAACAGCCTGTCGTCGGCCATCCCCGCGGCCTTCATGGTCACGCCCTTCTTCACCACGCTGCGGCATCTCCACCGCTCGAACCGCGAGGTCATCAGCGGGTTCCGCCACGAACTGCTGGGCGCGCCCGCCCCGCGCGACCGGCGGGTGCTGTGGTTCTCCGACACGGTCGCCGATCTCAACGGCGTCGCCGTGACCGTGCGCGAGGTCGCCGGCGCCGCCCACCGCGCCCGCCGCTCGCTCAAGCTCGTCGCCTGTCCGGCCGCCGGCGACGGCGCCGCCCTTCCGCCCAACACGCTGCGGCTGCCGTCCATCTACTCCCTCACGCCGGATTTCTACACGGCCTTCACCCTCTCCGTCCCGTCGATCCTCACGTCGATGGACGCGATCGCCGCCGAGCGCCCGGACTCCATCGTCGTGTCCACGCCCGGACCCGTCGGCCTCCTCGGCCTCGCCGCCGCGCGCCTGCTGGGCGTCCCCTGCACCGCCATCTACCACACCGACTTCGCGCGGCAGGCCGACTTCATCATCGGCGACCCGCAGATCTCGCGGCTCATCGACGCCTACCTGCGCTGGTTCTTCGGCCTGGCGGACGAACTGCGCGTGCCCACGGCGGAGTACATCGACCTCCTGGCGGCGCGCGGCATGGACCGCTCCCGCATGCGCGTCTTCCGCCGCGGCATCGACCCGTCCTACCCGGTCGACGAGCCCGCCCGCCGCGAGGCGTGGCGCGAACGGCTCGGGCTGCCCGCCGACGCCTTCGTGCTCCTTTTCGCGGGGCGCCTGGGCAAGGAGAAGAACCTCGACTTCCTGCTCGACGTCCACGCCCACGTCGCCCGCCGCCGTCCCAGCGCGCGGCTCGTGATCGCGGGCGACGGCCCCGAACGGGCGGCGATCGAGGCGCGGGCGCGGACCGACGGCCGCCTCGTCCTCGCCGGCCGCATCGACCGCGCCGAGCTGCCGCACGTCTACGCGCTCGCCGACGCCTTCGTCTTCCCCAGCACCACCGACACCTTCGGCATGGTCGTGCTCGAGGCGCAGGCCTGCGGCCTCCCCGCCCTGGTGACCGACGTCGGCGGCCCGCAGGAGATCGTTCGCGGCAGCCCGTCGGGCTTCGTCCTGCCCGTGGATTCGCCCGCGCGCTGGGCCGACGTCCTCGTCGACCTCGCGGAGCGCCGCGAGCGAGACCCGCGGGCCGCCGCCGAACGGCGCGAGGCCACGCGCGCCCACTTCCGCACCGGCTACGGGTGGGACCGCGTGCTCGACGACATCATGGGCGGATCGCCCGCCGGCGCCGTCCCGCCCCCCGCCGCCCCCGCGCGCGCCCCCCGCCCGCGCCCGGCCGCCGCGGAGCTCGCCGCCGTTTCATGAAGCGCCTGCTGATCGACGGCATCGGCCCCTTCTTCGCGCGGGAGGGACGGCGGCGGGTCAACTGGTCGAAGGTCCCCTTCGCCGACTTCGAGCCGCGCGGTCGCTTCGACGCCGCGCGCTTCGCCCGCGTGCGGCCGGACTTCCGGCGCTTCGCCCACACGGCGGCCTCGATGGGCTTCAACGGCATCACCCTCGACGATATCGCCCACCTCTCCGAGCAGCCCGGCCAGTCCGACGCCGTGCGCGCCCTCGTGCGGTCCTACCGCGAGGCCTACACGCCGCTCTTCGACGACGCGGCCGAGGCCGGCCTGGAGGTCTTCCTGACCGCCGACGTCCTCTCCACGCCCGCCGACGACCCCGTCCCGCCCACGCCCGACGACGCGCTCGCCGCCATCGGCCGCGCCGCCGAGGACCTCCTCGACCGGTTCCCGCCGGTGGCCGGGTTCATCCTGCGCCTCGGCGAATGCGACGGCCGCGACGTGCGCGGCGTCTTCCGCAGCCGGCTGGCCCTGCGCACCCCCGAACAGGCCCGGCGGGTGATCGAGGGGCTGCTGCCGGTCTTCGCGCGGCGCGGCCGCCGGCTCATCGTCCGCACGTGGACCGTCGGCGCGCACCGGCTGGGCGACCTGCAGTGGAACCGCGACACGTACGACGCCGTTTTCGGCGGACTCGACTCGCCGCACCTCGTCGTTTCGATGAAGTTCGGCGAGAGCGACTTCTTCCGCTTCCTGCCGCTCAACAACCTCTTCTTCCGCGGCCCGCACGCGAAGATCGTCGAGCTCCAGGCCCGGCGCGAATACGAGGGCTCGGGGATGTACCCCTCCTTCGTGGGATGGGACTACGAGCGCTACCTGCGCGAACTCGCCGCCGCGCCCAACGTCGTCGGCGCCTGGGTCTGGGCGCAGACCGGCGGCTGGTCGATCTTCCGCAACCGGACGTTCCTCGACGGCTCGTCGGTGTGGAACGAGATCAACGTCGCCGTCACCGCGCGGCTCGTGCGCGACGGCGCCAGCGTGGAGGACGCGGTCGAACGGTACGGCCGCGAACGCTGGGGCGCGGCGGCCGTCCCCCGCCTCCTGCGCCTGCTGCGGCTGTCCGACGAGGTCGTCAAGGAACTGCTCTACATCGAGCCCTTCGCCCGCCGCCGGCTCTTCTTCCGCCGCGTGCGCGTGCCGCCGCTGCTGTCCGTCTACTGGGACCAGATCCTCGTCAATCACGCCCTGCGCAAGCTGATGCGCTGCTGGGTCGAAGACCCCGAAGCCCTTCCGCGCCAGGATCGCGCGTCGCTGGCGAAGATCCGCGAAATGCGCGCCCTCGCCGAGCAGATCGGCCTGCCCGCCGGGGACCTCGATTTCCAGTACGACACGTTCGAGATCCTCGCCGCCGCGCGCGACTACTACTTCGGCCCCTACGGCCCCGCCATCCGCAACCGGCTCCAGTCGCTCGCGCAGGCCTACCGTCGGCGGCATCGCATCCGCTACACCGTGCGGATGGACTTCTCCCCCTTCCACTTCCCGCGGCGCCGCCTGCGGCGAGTCCTCTCGCTGTGGGTGCGCGACCGCCACAACTACCGCCTGCTCGACCGTCTCCTGACGATCCGCATCGTCTCCCTGCTCTCGCCGGTGTGGTTCCTCGCCCGCCGCCCCGGCCTCGCCCGCCTCACCCGCCGCCGCGCCATGGGCCTCGACGCCGTCCTGCGGTGAGGGCCCTTCGATCGGACGGGCCCTCTTGCGCGAACGAGTCAATGGGTTCCCTTCTCCGCCCGACGCGGAAAGCGACCGGATCAATGGGCGCACAGATGGTCGCGGGACTGAACGGCTCTCCGCGGGCTCATGCCTTTTCGCTCCTCTGCGATCTTCTGTTACCCGCTTCCTTCGAGCCGGCGCGCGGGCAGGGCGCTCGGTTCCGTCGAATTCCACAGAAGACCGCCGAGCGACGCAAAGGGGGACGGGACTGACGGGAGAGAGATCCGCCGTGGCCGGCGCTTGATGCCGGTGGAGACGATGCCCTAGAAATCCGGCACCAACTTGCGCCCCCACGCCTCCGCGATCGCGCGATAGGCGCCCGCCAATTCGGACGATTCGACCTTCAGCGAGCGCGCGCGCTGCTCGATGCGCTTGCCCACCAGCCCGAAAACCAGGACCACGCCGTTGGCCAGCAGGACGCGCAGCAGCCCGACCAAGCCCTGCCGGGCGCCGATGAGGACGGAGCAGACGATCATCACGACGACCGCCGGCAGGCCGACGAAGACGAGATACATCCCCGTGCGGGCCAGCTTCCGGAATCGGTCGAGGTCCGCCTCGGACGCGATGGCCGGCGTCCGGCGCAAGAAGATCCCGATCACGATGGACTGAATCGCCGTGGCCAGCACCATGACCGTGCACGCCGCCGCAAGGATGATCGTCAGTTCCATGCCGGCGTCCCTCCCGTACCGAAACGCGGGCATGCTATCCCCCGCCCGACGGCGAGTCAATCCGGCGCGCGGCGTGGGGCGCCTGGGGGGCGCATCGGCGAGTTGTTGCCGTCGACGTCGGTTCGTGCGCGACATGGGCTGCGCACGCCGGCTCGCTCGGAGAGCTC
>Ga0233425_10009273_pt1 | contig 12587 bp, 8 predicted proteins | sample Watercolumn_Towu_2_FD_181712 | JGI IMG/M metagenome (GOLD analysis project Ga0233425, IMG submission 181712) | Freshwater microbial communities from Lake Towuti, South Sulawesi, Indonesia - Watercolumn_Towuti2014_140_MG | ecosystem: Environmental > Aquatic > Freshwater > Lake | place: Indonesia...
ATCGGGCTTGAGTTTGCCCTTAGCCAAGCCGTCGAGGACGTCGGTGAACATGGAGAACTGTTTGCGGGCGTTGGCCGAGTCCTTCTTCATGAAGCAAGCGAGACCGATGCCGTATTGCGCCTCGGCCCACGCGGGCCATTCACCGGCTTTCTTGGAAACCTCGCTCATCTTCTGATAGATGCCGACGGCTTCCGCATACTTGGCGTTGTCCATGAGGGCCTTGGCATAGGCTTCGTAGGCGATCGCGTCGAGCGGGACGTCGGGGCCTTCTTTCACGGCGCGCTCGAATGTGGCCAGCGCGCGCTTGGAATCGCCGTTGACGTTTTGCAGGTTGCCGAGGGCGAAGAGGGCGTTGACCTTGAGGGTCGTGTTCTTGCCGGCGGGACCTGCGAGCAGATCGTTGTAGTATTTCTCGACGCCCGCGCCGTCAATGAGCTTCGCGCGCAACTTGCTGGAGAGCAACTCAAGGATGCCGGCGGTGGCCGTGGTGGCGGCGGGGGTTTCGGCGAAGTTGGCCATCGTCTGCTCGTAGGCGGCGAGGGCCTTGGCAACGGCCTCGTCCCAAAGCTTGGCTTTGTCCGGTGTCATGCTGCCGCGGAACCGCCCGAAAGTGCCCGACAAAGCCGCCCAAGACTGGCCGACGCGCAGCGAAGCTTCCGACGCAACGCCGCTGGTGGGGTAATCCTTGGCGACGATCGCAAACTCCGCCGCCGCCTCGGCGTTCTTGCCTTGGACCTGATAGTTGTAGCCGATCCAGAAGTGGGCGTCGGCGCGGAGCGGCGAGTCCTTGAACTTCTCGCTCAACTCTTGGAACGCCTTCGTCATCAGATCGAACTCCTTGGCTTGGAAGTAAGCCATGCCAACGCGATACTGCGCCATCGGGGCCGTCTGCGGGTCGTTTGGCGCGCGGGTGATAACCTCTTTATAGGCGTTGACGGCGTTCTTGAGGGCCTCCTTGGCGCCAGCGGCGTCGTTTTTCTCAAGCAAGATCTGGACCTTGCCCGAGTAAGCCTCACCGAGTTGCAGCAGCGCCGACGGCAGCAGCGCTGAGGTGGCGAACCGCTCTTTGAACTGCGTCAATTCCGCGATAGCCTCGTCGAACCGCTTCAATGCCACCAGCGTCGCGCCGACCTGAAGGTTGGCGTCGTCAATAAACTCCTCGTCCGGATACTTTTCGCGGACCTCCTTGAAGGTTTTCAACGCGTCGTCGAGCTTGTTGACTTGGCGATAGACCTGCGCCAGACGATGAGTGATCTGGCCGCTGAACTTGCCTTTGCCGACGTAGGCTTTCTGATACTCCTTGATCTGATCCAGCGCCTTCTCCGGCTCGCCTTTGTTGACGAGGATGGAACTCTTTGTGACGATCGCCTCCTCGGCGGCGGAGGTCTTTGGGTAATCCGCCAGCACGCGGTCGCACATCACGAGCGCGTCGTCGGGGCGTTCTTTCATCCAGTAGAGCTTGGCCAGCAGGATGCCGTTGTCCTGCGCGACGGGGTCTTTCGGGAACTCCTGCTGGAACTGGTCGTAGAACTTCCGGGCTTCCTCGACATTCTGAAGGCCCATCTGGACACGGAAGTTGGTGTCAACCGTAAACTTCTTGTCCTCCTTCGTCGCCTCGGCCGGGAGGCTCGCCAGCAAGTGCCGGCAAAGGATGTCCGCTTCCAGCCAAAACTCCTGCGCCATGTAGCAGACCGCAGTGCCGAGCCAGGAAGACACGTAGAGGTCGGGGTTCCGCTTGATGGACTCCAGCTTGCCCACTTCCTGCTGCATGTATTCCTTGAACTTCACCACCGCAGGCGCGTTGACGCCGCCCTGGTTCCGGTATTGCACCGCGAGCTTGGAATAATAGTCGGTGAGATAGGTCACTTTCGCCTGCTGGCTCTGGATGATCTCGTTCTTGGGACGGACTTGGCGATAGAAGTCAATCGCGTCAGCGTAGAGCTTCTGGTCATACCACATCTGCGCTGCGCTGATGGCCGCCTCGCTGGCTACCGCCATGTCAGCACCGGGTCGCATGAGTTGCTTGAACAGCGTCTTCGATTGCTGCAACGTCTTCGCACCATCCTCCTTCTGGCCGCCTTTGATCTGCGTTGCGGCCTTCGCGGCAAGGATGCGGGCACGGAGGAAGTGCGACGCCGGAATCTGCATGCTGTTCGGGAACTGCTGCTGGAATGTGTCCACGTCCTTGATGGCGTCGTCATAAACGCCACGGAACATCTTGGCCGCCGCCCGGCCAAACATCGCCTCGTCCCGCGCCTCGCTCTTCGGATAGGTTTTCAGGAAGTCGTCGAACGTGGCGATGGACTTGTCCAGGTCGGCATTTTTGGCCTTCGGATCCTTCTGCGACTCCGCCTGCCGCCCATAAGCTTGCGCCATCATCAGCGTCGAAGCCTCGCGAATGGCAGGGTTCGGGAACGTGGGTGCCGAGAGTGGCGTCAGAATCTTTAGGGCGTCGGCGCTGTTACCCTTCAGGAAATGCGCATAGGCGAGCTTGTAGCGGGCCTCGTTGGCGCGCACCGACGCCGTGCGCGTCGTAGCGAACTCGTTCATCACCTTGATAGCGGTGTCGAAATCGCCCTTGCCCAGGGCTTCTTCGCCCCGACCAAACAACGCCTCGTCGGACTCCGCCGCCAGCGCGCCCGGCACCGAGCCAAGCAACACCACCAGCCACAAGCCCAACCACACGCCGCACCGCATCCTCCGCAGTGACGGCCCCACGGCGAGGGAAGCTCTCCTCATAGGTGCCTTTCGCTGATTATTTCTTTTGTGCCGCCGAGGCGTCTTTTTCCGCCAACGCGGCTTTACGGCTCAATTTGACTCGGCCTTTCTCGTCCACGCCGATGCACTTGACCCAAATCTCTTCGCCCATCTTGCAGACATCTTCCACCTGACGGACACGGAAGTCGGCCAGCTCGGAAATATGCACCAAGCCGTCCTTGCCCGGCAAGACCTCGACGAACGCGCCAAACTCCTTGATCGTCACAACCTTGCCGCGATAGATCTTGCCAACCTCAATCTCCGCCGTCATGCCGCTGATGATTTCGCGGGCGCGCGCCATGCCGTCCGGATTCGTCGAGAAAACGAATACGCTGCCATCGTCCTCGATGTCAATCTTGCAACCTGTCTCCTCGGTGATCTTCTTGATCGTCTTGCCGCCGGGGCCGATGAGCAGGCCGATTTTGTCGGGCGGAATCCGCAGGGTTTCCATCCGGGGCGCGTATTTGCTCAACTCTGGCCGCGGCGCAGCGAGCGTCTGGGCCATGATGTCGAGGATCTGCATCCGCGCGACCTTCGCCTGCGCGAACGCCTGCCGCGTCAGTTCCAGCGTCAACCCTTGAATCTTCAGGTCCACCTGGAAGCCAGTGATGCCCTGCCGAGTGCCGGCGACCTTGAAGTCCATGTCGCCGAAGTGGTCTTCAGAGCCGAGGATGTCCGTCAGGAGCACGCCTTTCTTCTGATTTCCCGGCTCGGTGACGAGGCCGATGGAGATGCCCGCCACGGGGGCCTTGATCGGCACGCCCGCGTCCATCAACGCCAAGCAGCCGCCGCAGACGGTCGCCATCGAGGTCGAGCCGTTGGAGGACATGATCTCGCTGGTGATACGCGTCGTATAGGGCCACTTGTCCACCGGCGGCAGCACCATCTCCAGCGAACGCTCCGCGAGCGCGCCGTGGCCAATCTCGCGGCGGCCGGGGCCGGCGATACGGCCGGTCTCGCCGGTGGAGAACGGCGGGAAATTATAGTGGAGCATGAACCGCTTCTCCGGCGAGCCGCCGGTATACGAGTCCAGTTCCTGGATGTCCGCCATTGAGCCGAGCGTGGCAAACGTCAGCGCCTGGGTCTCGCCGCGCGAGAAGAGCGCCGAGCCATGCGGACGCGGCAGCACCGACACCTCGGCGCTGATTGGCCTCAACTGATCCAGCCCACGGCCGTCCGGACGGCGGTTGTTGGCGAGGATGAACTTGCGTATCTGCTCATACTGGACCGCCTCGAAGGCCATCTTGACGACGTTTTCCTCGATGGCCGCATTGTCGGCCTTGGCGGCGGCGAGCAGTTCCTGGTAAACGGCGGCAATCGCCGCGATGCGGGCCTGTTTGCCCTGCGTCCCCAGCGCGACCAAAACCTTCGGGCCGGCCAAAGCGTGGGCCTTGGCCTGCAACGCTTCCGGCACAGTCTGGAGGGCTACCTGACGCTTCGTGACACCCACCTGCTGCGCCAGTTGCTTCTGCGCGGCCACAAGCTGCTTCACGATGCCTTGGGCGAAATCAACCGCCGCCATCACTTCGTCTTCCGAAAGCTCCTGCGCGCAGCCTTCAATCATCACCATGTCGGCTTCGTTGCCGACGTAGATGAGGTCGAGGTCGCTATCAATCATCTGGGAGTGGGTCGGGTTGGCGACGAACTGCTTGTTAACACGGCCGATACGGACGGCGCCGAGGGGGCCGTTCCACGGGATGTCGCTGAGGGTCAACGCCGCGCTGGCACCGTTGATGGCGAGAATGTCCGACTCGTTCTCCAAATCGGCGGAGAGGAGGATGGACATGACCTGCACTTCGCAGAAGTAGCCTTCGGGGAAGAGCGGGCGGATGGGGCGGTCAATCATGCGGGCGGTGAGGATTTCCTTCTCGGTGGGCCGGCCTTCGCGCTTGAAGTAGCCACCGGGGAACTTGCCCGCCGCGCTGGCTTTCTCGCGATAGTCCACCTGAAGCGGGAAGAAATCCTGTCCGGTCTTGGGTTTGTTGGCCGCCACCGCCGCCACAAAGACGACGGTTTCGCCGAGTTGAACGGTCACAGCGCCGTCAGCCTGACGGGCGAGTTTGCCGGTTTCGATAATGAGGTCGTTATTGCCTGCTTTGACACGGATGGATTGTTGCATGGTTCCTGTGGCGAAATCCCGCCCCGCTCACCGGAAGAGCTTCAAAGAAAACAGCGCGCTGGCTCTGGGTTCTTTGAAACCTTCCCGTCTCGCGGGCAGGCTGCTTGGGTTGTTGTTGTTTCAGTTAAAACTCCCAGCCCTCGCCCCGGCAAAAAAGGGCGCGTGCGGCGAGGGCCGGAAAAATGGCTTACTTGCGGAGTTTCAGCTTCTTAATGATCTGGTGGTAGCGGCTGTTATCGGTCTGGTTCAGGTAATCCAGCAACCGACGGCGCTTGCCCACCATCATCAAGAGACCCCGGCGCGAACTGTGGTCCTTCTGATTCGTCTTCAGATGCCCGGTCAGGTCGTTGATCCGCTCGGTCAGGAGGGCGATCTGCACGTCCGCCGACCCGGTATCACGCTCGTGAAGCCGGAACTCCTTGGTTATGTCTGTCTTCTTTGTTGCGTCCATAAATCTGCTGAAAGCCGCTTTATGTATGTCCGGCTGAGCCGAAAAGCGCGCGCATCATATAGACAACCCCTTTCCCTGTAAAGGGGGAATTTGGCCTGATTTGACTAAAGGTCAAAAGGGACGTCAGAACGGCTCCCACGTCCTGTCCAAGGCTCTCCAAGGACGCGGCACCCCCAAACCGCGCCGTTTTTGCTCAGAAGAACGGATAGAGGAACGGCGCGAGAGCTGAGGATTGGGCGAAAACAATTAATCCGCCAATGATGACCAGAATCACCAAGAGTGGGATGAGCCACCATTTCTTCTCCCGCATTGCAAACTGGACCAGTTCCTTGAGCAAAGGTTGTTTTGCCATGTTCCGTTTCCTCCAAACATCCGCCTAATCCGCCGGGACCGCCGCCGGGGCGTGGCTCCACTCCAAATTCACGCTCTCGCGCATGCCCTTCTCAAAATCCACGTTCTGGTCCTTGTGCCGCAGCACGAAGCTGCCCATCACGAGCACGTCTATGCCGGTCTTCACGAAGGTGTTATAGGCGTTCTCCGGCGTCGTCACAATCGGCTCGCCGCGCACGTTGAAGCTCGTGTTCAGGATTACCGGCACGCCGCTCGCCTCCCCCCAACGCTTGATGAGGTCGTAGTAGAGTGACGCGATGTCGCGCTCGACGGTCTGCACGCGGCCCGTGCCGTCCTCGTGCGTGATCGCTGAGAGTTTTGCGCGCCACTCTTGCCGCACCTGCGGCACCAGCAGCATGTAGGGCGAGTCGAAACCTTCAGGCATCTCAAAGTAAAGGTGCGCAGCCTCCTTGAGCACGCTGGGCGCGAATGGCCGGAACCACTCGCGGAATTTCACCTTCGCGTTGATGATGTCCTTCATCTTCGGGTTGCCGGGGTTCGCCAGAATGCTGCGGCTGCCGAGCGCGCGCGGGCCAAACTCCTGCCGTCCCTGAAACCAACCGATGACCTTGTCGCTCGCCAGCGCCTTCACGGTCTCGTCGAGCAACTGTTCGCGGGAGAGCTTCTCGTATTTCGCGCCGACGCGGTCGAGCGCGGCAGCGATTTCCTCGTCGCTGTATTCCGGCCCCCAGTAGGCGTGGCGCATCGTGAACTTGCGCGGCTGGTTCAGCACGCAGTTCCAGACCCAGAACGCCGCGCCGAGCGCGCCGCCGTCGTCGCCCGCCGCGGGTTGGATGAAGATGTTTTTGAAACCACTGCCCTGTTTGAGGATCTTCCAGTTGGCGACGCTGTTGAGGCCGACGCCGCCGCCGATACACAGGTCGTCGAAACCGTAGCGTCTGTGGACGGCGGTAGCCATGCCAATCATGATCTTCTCGACGACCGCCTGGCCGGAGCGCGCGATGTCATAGTGGTATTTCGCCAGCTCCGTCTCCGGCTTGCGCGGCGGCTGGCCGAAAAGCCGTTCCCAGCGGTTGAGCATCGTGCTCTCGCTCCAGTGGTGCGCGTAGTAGTCCATGTTCAGCCGGAAGCTGCCGTCCGGCTTGATGTCCACCAGTTGCATGAACGGGTCCACATACTTCGGCTCGCCGTAAGGGGCGAGGCCCATGACCTTCCACTCGGCGTCGTTGACCTTGAAGCCGAGATACGCCGTCAGCGCACTGTAGAAGAGGCCGACCGAGTGGGGAAACTCGATCTTCTTCTCCAGCACCATGCGATTGCCGTCACCGTAGCCGATGCAGGTGCTATCCCACTCGCCGACGCCGTCGGCGGTGATGATGGCTGCTTTCTCAAACGGTGAAACCAAAAACGCGCTGGCCGCGTGGCTCATATGGTGACCACAGAAAAGGATGTCCTTATCCGTGCTGAGCTTCTTCTGGATATAGGAGCGGAGGCGAATCTTGTCCTTCATCCAGATCGGGATGGCCTTGAGGAAACCCTTGTAGCTGTGCGGCCATGTGCCCAGCGCGCAGCTCAAGATGCGGTCGAACTTCACGAACGGCTTCTCGTAGAAGACGATGTGATCCACCTGCTCCAGCGTGATGCCCGCCTGCTTGAGGCAGAACTGGATGGCTTGCTCGGGAAACTCGGAGTCGTGCTTGTTGCGGCTGAACCGCTCCTGTTCGCACGCCGCCACAAGCTGGCCGTCGCGAACCAGCGCCGCCGCCGCGTCGTGGTAGAAGAAACTGAGGCCGAGGATGGTCATGGGAGATCAGAACGGCCGGCCGGCGTCTTCGAGGGAGTTGGACAACGGTTTCACATCATCCCAGTAGGTTGTGGCCGCCGGGTCGAGTTTCAGCCGCAGCCGCTTCTTGCCGGCGATGAGCGCAAAAACCGGGATGATGAGGAAATAAAGCACCGTGAGAAGGATGTTGGTCTGAACCACTCCCAGCCTGTGGGCGACCTTCTTCCAACCCTCCCAGATTTGCCGGAAGGGCATGAACAGCCGCAGCACCAGCACCAAGGCCGCAAGCGCGCCGAAGAAGTAGAGAACGAATAGCAAATGTTTCAAACCAGCCGCCCCCGTTCATCTGTAGCGGCAACATTCGACTTTCCCTTGCGCGCTGGGTTCTTCATGTGCTGCGCAAGCTACACTCTCCCCCGCCTGCCGCACAAGCGGTAAAACGCCCACGCCTCACTGCTTTCGATAGACCTTGCCGGCGCGATACAACGCAAGGCGCGCCAAAATCTGCTCCATCAACTCCACATCGCCGACTGCACCCGCCAACCGCGCTGCCTCCGCTGCGGCGGCACAGGCTTCAGAAAATTGGCCAGCCGTTGCACAAGCCGCACCAAGCACATCAAAGGCCTGCGCCAACATCGGACCAGGCTGGCGACAAAACGGCTCGACGATGGAGAGAGCCTCCGCCGCGTTGCGGACGCGGTCGTCCCGGCTCGATGCCAGCAACGCAGCCATCTCCAACGCCACGCCGGGGTCGCGCGCCGCCTGCAAGGCCGCGCGATAACGCCGCAATCCCTCCATATCATCCCCCTTGCCCACAGCGACGCGCGCCTGTGCCGTCTCCAGTCGCAACGCGGCTTGCATGTCGCGTGGGTTCATCTGAACCGCGCGGCCAAAATACTCCACGGCTTCTTGTGACTTGCCTTGTTTCTCCAACGACGCGCCGATGTTCAAGCAAAGAACAACGCTCGGCTCAATGGCCAGTGCCCGCTGGAACTCCGCCACCGCACCAGTGAAGTCGTTGGTCCTGAACCGAACCATGCCTAAGCCGTTGATGGCAGGGACATGGTTGGGATTCAGCCGGATAGCCCGGCTAAACTCCGCTGCGGCAGCGATGTATTTCTGCTGCAAAGTGAGAATCTCGCCCATGCCACGGTGGATGTTCGGCACATCGCGCCAACCTTTCGCGGCCAGTTGAAACTGCTCCATCGCCTCATCGAGCCGGCCCAACCGCCCCAACGCCTCGCCCAAGTTTAGATTCACCCCTGCCGCAAACAGAGTGCCAGCTGGCATCCGTGCCAGCACTTTCTGCCACCTTGCCGCTGCTCCCGCAAAATCGCCGTGCTCCATCAGTAAGCTCGCGAGGTTGTCGCGCAACAACCAGTCGTCCGGCGAGCGGTTGATTGCCGACTCGTAAGCAAGCCGCGCGCGGTCAAAGGCGTTCGTGAGTGTCGAGCGGAATCGTTCCACCTGCTCCGCCCGCCGCGCCTGCCGCTGCCGGTGGTCAAACTGGTTCACGAACGGCGGCCGCGCCGTCATCGCCAACATTGAGGCGCACATGCGCGCTTCATCCAACTCCGTCAGTGCAAGCAATGCCGCGCACGCCGCAAGATCCACCGTGGCTACGGCAGGCAAGTCGCGCATCCGCGCCCGGATGGTTTGAGCCAGGAGGAAATTGCCGCGCGGCCTCAGATGCACATGCTCATAAAAGAGCGTGTCGCCGGGGATTCGCCCGGCAGTTCGCTCGCTCTCCTCGAACGCCTTCTCCGCGTCGGCCAACCAGATGCCGGCGTGTTCACGCCCTGCAGCTTCCTGCCGGATGATGTCGTTGATGCGACTGTCGGCACGGAACCGCAGCGCGTCAAGGTCGCGGGCCTCCGCAAACAACGCGTGCGCCTCGTCGAGTTGCCGCAACGACTGATGGCAACCGGCCATTCGGAACAACAACTCGGCATGATGACCGTCTATCTGCGCCGCCGTGCGATATTGTTCGAGCGCCACAGCGTGGCGGCCGGCAGACTCCTCCATGACGCCAGCCTTAAAGAGCGCGTCCCAGCGCGTCTGGTCCACGACGGAGAGGTTGGCACGATGAAGCGATGCAAAAGGCGGACTATCGGCGAGGTTTGTCGCAACCGTAGCGACGATGACTTGCGCGCCAGCCGAGCGGGCCTCGGCGCAGATGTCACGAAGGTTGCCGCGGAAGTTGTCGTAAACCGTCGCGAGTCGCCGGTCATCCGCCGGCACTTGATGTCTCATGAACATCTCCATGCCCTGCCACGCCGCCGACCTGTCGTCTGGCCCCGCAAACCTCTCTACGACATCGTGTGCCAACTGGCCGATGCGCAAAGTTCCTAACCACAGGCCAGCGCGAATAAGACTGCGACGCGACGAGCCGCCGCCAAAGACCGTGCCCGGCCCGAACGGCCCAACCACTTCGTTGTTACCCGTGTAGACAACAACGAGATCGGGTTGCAGTTGGCGACAGTCTTGCGCAATCAGACGGATGGCGTGGGAGTTGATCGCGGTCATGGCAGCATTGACCACCTCGAAGCGGCGAGCCGGATATTGAAGTCGCAACATCGCCTCCAGAAATCTGCCGAAATTGAATGCAGCGTTCGGCGTCCCCTCCGCCGCCGATTCACCGAGGATGACGATTCGGTAAACACCAGCGGGTTTGACGGCGGAAACATGGAGAGCAACGGGCGAGGTGGCCAGCGACTTAGGAAAAAAACGCCAGCCAAAACGGTCGTTGCTCACAAACTGGTCGCCGGAACGAATGAGGAAACGGGTGTCGTAGCCGCAGCCAAACACCCATAGCACTGTTTCCAGAACGCCAATCACCAGCAGCGGCAACGCCACCACGAGCACCATGCGCCCCATCCACAACCGCGTGTTAGAAGGTTCTGATTTCATCCAGCCGAAGAACAATTCACTACAGCGCCTGTGCGGTTTCTTCTTGACCGTCCACTCACACAAATCAACCCCGAAGCCCATCGCGCAAGGCCGTGAAGTCCGAGAAGCGCACAATCTCCTCGACCTCCGCCAGCGATTGGAACCGCACCTCAGTGTGCGCCTCACACAACGCCGCCACAGGGTTCAATCCGCCGTTCACGATCAACCCAGCCCTGCCTTCCTCGACGGGAATCTCAAACAGCGGCTGGTTCGGATGTCCGATGGCAAGGATACCGTCCAGCCCCTGGCGCTCCAGTTCCTTCTTGATCCGACGAACATCCGACACTGCCGCCGCCGGGACTTCGCGGAAGCTGACGCCGATGACGCCATTTCCGGTGCGGGCGCAGTCGCGCACGCGTGTCATCCGCGCGTGGATGAACAACTCCAGCGGGTCCAGTGTCGTGCCGCTGTATTCGATCAGCGCCGTGAGACGCACGGGCTTCCCCTCGCGCATTTCCATCAACCCGCCAAACCGCGATGTCACAGGAATCCCGTGCTTCAACAAGACTCCGCTCGCCGTGATGTTGCACACGGTTCCGAGTGCTACCATCTCCGCCGGCACTGTTGTCGCGCCAAATGTCTCGCCCGCGCGCGCAATCGCCAGTCGCGTCCCCATGCCCAGCCGGCGCGCGAACACCGGCTTCATGTCTTCCACTGCGCGGATGAGAAACCCTTTCGGGATCAACGCCAGGTTTGCGACAATCGTGCCCGACGCCGCGCGCGTGTCGTAGCTCATGCGGTAGAGCAGCGAGTCAATCCGCGACGCAACGAAGCCGACCTTCTCGATGATGTTGGCGTGCTGCAACTCGCCGTCTCCCCGCTCCGTGACTTGCCGGCCTGCCCGGCGGCTGACGGTCTTGGTGAGCCCCTCGCGATCCATCTGCAACAAATAGAAACGAACCGTCCGTGGTTGCAGCGTCAAGCCCGCCGCTAGGAGCCGTTGCCGTATGCGGGCAGCCCCGGCAGGACCGTGAATTTCCTTGAGGGCCTTGAGGATTGCGACCTTGATGGCAGTATTCTTTTCATTCATACATACGGCAATCATGCCGTAAACTATTTTACATGCAAGCCGCGTTTCTCGTTGATGACGTGAAACTCATCGTTATCATACGGCCATTCATTGCCTATCAGAGGCAAAAAAATTATAACCTCTAACAGACAGGCCAGCACCATGAGTCACATCGGAGAAGTCCTTCAAACGGTCGAAAAACGAAATCCCGGCGAAGCCGAGTTCCTTCAAGCCGTCCGCGAAGTCCTTGAATCCCTTGAACCCGTCATCAAGCGTCACAAGAAATATCAAGATGCCCGTATCCTCGAACGCATCGTGGAGCCGGAGCGTCAGATCATGTTCCGCGTGCCGTGGCAGGACGATAAAGGTAACGTCCAGGTCAACCGCGGTTTTCGCATTGAGTTCAACAGTGCCATCGGACCCTATAAGGGCGGCCTGCGCTTCCACCCGAGCGTCAACATCAGCATCTTGAAGTTCCTCGGCTTCGAGCAGGTCTTCAAAAACTCACTGACCACGCTGCCGATGGGCGGCGGCAAAGGCGGCTCGGACTTCGACCCGAAGGGCAAGTCCGATAACGAAGTGATGCGCTTCTGTCAGAGCTTCATGACGGAGTTGCAGCGCCACATCGGTCCCGACACGGACGTGCCCGCCGGTGACATCGGCGTGGGCGGCCGTGAGATCGGCTTCATGTTCGGCCAATACAAGCGCCTGCGCAACGAATTCACCGGAGTGCTCACCGGCAAAGGCCTCAAGTGGGGCGGGTCGCTGATTCGCCCGGAGGCCACCGGCTACGGCGCGGTTTACTTCGCAGAGGAAATGCTCAAAACACGTGGCGAGACGATCAAAGGCAAGGTCTGCACCGTGTCCGGCTCCGGCAACGTCGCTCAATACACAGTAGAAAAACTGTTGCAGCTCGGCGCCAAGCCCGTGACTCTCTCCGACTCCAACGGCACCATCTACGACAAGAGCGGCATCACTGAGGAAAAGCTCGCCTGGGTGCTCGACCTCAAGAACGTCAAGCGCGGCCGCATCAAGGAATACGTGCCCAAATTTGGTGGTGAGTATCTCGACGGGCAGCGTCCTTGGAACGTCAGGTGCGAGTGCGCGTTCCCCAGCGCGACCCAGAACGAAATCACGAGCGAGGACGCCAAGGCGTTGCTGAACAACG
>Ga0233425_10009274_pt1 | contig 12586 bp, 10 predicted proteins | sample Watercolumn_Towu_2_FD_181712 | JGI IMG/M metagenome (GOLD analysis project Ga0233425, IMG submission 181712) | Freshwater microbial communities from Lake Towuti, South Sulawesi, Indonesia - Watercolumn_Towuti2014_140_MG | ecosystem: Environmental > Aquatic > Freshwater > Lake | place...
TACTTACAGACAAAATAAGGATGCCTGAGGTTTCAAATATGGTTTCAAAGGTATCCGCTGTAAAAGGTGTTAGAAAACATATGGTGATGCATCAGCGCGCGATTGCTAGGAGAGGCAACGCCATCGTAGAGGGGAGGGATATTGGTACTGTGGTTTTCCCTGATGCTGACATAAAACTATTTGTTGTAGCGGATCCGGAGGAAAGGGCAAGGCGAAGATACAAAGAACTTTTGGAAAAAGGGATTTCGGTAAATGAAAAAGATGTTAAGGAAAATATTCTTAGCCGCGACGAGCGTGATAGCTCGCGAAAGGTATCCCCGCTAAAGCCAGCCAAAGACGCGGTAGTGATAAATACAACTAAACTTTCTATTTCACAGAAAAATGCGATAGCTCTTAAACATATAAAAGAGAGAATGAGATGATGTTTTATAAATTTTCAAGATTTATATGCTATCTGGCCGCGAAAATGTTTTTTCATCTTGAGATTCAGGGTGAAGACAATTTTAAAAAAGTAAAGGGAGCCGTTTATGCTGTTAATCATGCCAGCTACCTTGATCCGGTTTTAGCCGGTGTTTCTACTCTGCGGCCTGTTTATTATTTGGCGAGAAAAACCCTTTTTAGAACTAGGTTTTCTAATTGGCTATTGAGGAACGTGAATGCTGTTCCGTTTAATAGGGATGCCGCGGATTCGTCCACACTGAGAAAGGTTATTCAGCTTTTAAAAGAAGATAAGATAGTCCTAGTCTTCCCGGAAGGGACACGTTCTTTGGACGGCAGATTGCAGAAGGCGCACGCGGGTGTGGGTTTTATAGTATTAAAGTCGGGGGTTCCGGTTGTGCCTGCGTATGTCCATGGTTCGTATAAAATATTTCCGAAAAATAGAAAGTTCTTTAAGATCGCTAAGGCGAGAGTTACTATCGGTGAGCCGATCTATTTTGACGCGTGGTTAAAGAAAGAGCGTATTGAAAAATCTGATTATGAAGCGGTTGCGGACCTTATCATGAAGAAAATAGCTTTACTTGCTGAGAAGTAGGAGCAATGCCAAATTACGGTTTTTTCTTCACTTGTGCTTGAGATAAATTGCGGATATAATGACCTTCTGTTCGAAAGGAGAAGCTATGAAAAAGAGGATTTTAATTACCGGAGGAGCGGGCTTTATAGGGTCGCATCTTTGTGAAAAGATGCTTTCTGAAGGGATGAGCGTTATCTGTATGGATAATCTCATTACCGGCAGTAAGAATAATATTGCGCATTTAGAAAATGATCCAAATTTCAAATTTATCAATCATGATGTGAGCCGTTTTATAGAGATTGATGAGCCGATTAATTATGTCATGCATTTTGCTTCTCCCGCCAGTCCTATTGATTACTTGAAATTGCCCATACAGACATTAAAAGTAGGATCGTTAGGGACCCATAATGCCCTCGGTGTTGCTAAGGCAAAAGGCGCGACATTTATGATCGCGAGTACGTCAGAGGTTTATGGCGATCCGCTGGAGCATCCTCAGAAGGAGACTTATTGGGGACATGTCAATTGTATTGGGCCGCGCGGGGTTTATGACGAGGCAAAGAGATTTGCAGAGGCCATTACGATGGCATATCATAAGGTGCATAAATTGGAAGTAAGGATTGTGAGGATATTTAACTGTTATGGCCCGAGGATGAGAATAAATGATGGTAGGGCGATACCGAATTTTATTTATCAGGCCCTGCGTGACGAGTCCGTGACGGTTTATGGCGACGGAAAGCAGACTAGAAGTTTTTGCTTTGTTTCCGATATGGTGGATGGGCTTTACAAGCTACTCATGAGTAATATTAACGAGCCGGTGAATATAGGTAATCCGATTGAAATGACATTATTAGAAATGGCGGAGCAAATTGTAAAACACACGGACAGTAAAAGTAAAATTGTGTTTGAGCCTCTTCCTGTTGATGATCCAAAAGTGAGATGTCCAGATATCTCTAAAGCGAAAAAATTACTTGGATGGGAACCAAAGGTTGAGTTGGCAGACGGGTTAAAGAAGACGATAGAGTATTTTAAAAATAGTTCGAAGTTTTAAGTGTGAGAATTTTAAGCGGGAGAAATTTTTTATGCGTACAATTGGCGGTCTTTTCGGGCGTTCGGCGTGGGGTCCTTTGTGGGAGCATCTGGAAAAATCAAAAGAATGCATCGATCATTTAAAGGACTGCATCGAGGAATTTATTTCCGGGGATATGGATAAGGTGCGTGATCTTTCCAAAAAGGTTGCTAAGCTGGAAAAAGACGCTGATACCATAAAAGAGAATATTCGAAGCCGTCTGAGTCGAAGTATTTTTTCGACTGTAGAGCGGTCTGAAATTATGGCATGGCTGAGACAGCAGGACGGTATAGCGGACAGCTGTGAAGACGCGGCGAAATTACTGAGCCTCCGAAGAACAAAAGTTATAGGTGAGTTGGTGGAGCCGTTAAGGGCGCTTGTGGATAGGACGAAGAAGATGGCCGAAGATCTTGTGAAGGCCGTTAAGATATTTGATTCAATGCAGGTCAACGAGGTTTCGCAGGCGCAGATTAAAGAATTGACTGAAATAATTGATGAAACACAAAAGGGAAAGGACGATGTAGATACCATGCAGATGGAACTTCTAGAGACTTTATTCAAATCAGAACACAAAATGGATCCTGTTTCTATTTTTTTTCTTAGAGATATAGCGGACAAAATTGCACGCGTTGCGGATAGAATAGAAAATGTCGGAGATATAATCAGGCATATGTTGATAAAGTAGATAAAGCGACTCATTATTACAAAATACTCCGTGGTAAATACGCGGAGTATTTTTTTTAAGAAAATCATGATGAGATATCATTTAGTTGGAATAGGCGGTGTTGGGATGAGTGCTCTTGCGCAGGTTTTGGCGCATGATGGGATAAGTGTTAGCGGGTCAGACAGGGATTATGACAGCGGCGCCAATAGGGGCTTATTCAGAAAACTTGAAGTTGCCGGGGTAAAACTTTGTAAACAGGATGGTAGTGCTATTGACGGTAAAATCAAAAAAGTCATTATTTCAAAGGCCGTCGAAACGGATAATCCTGATATATCCGCGGCGGTCAAATTAAAAATCCCAGTTTCCTACAGACAGGAAGAATTAAAAAAAATATTCAAAAATTCACGAGGTATCGCGGTTGCCGGTACATGCGGAAAGACAACCGTAGTAGGGATGATCGGATGTGTTTTTGACTCCGCGGACAAAAAAATAAATGTGATTAACGGCGGTGTTATAAAAAATTACGCTGACAATAACCGAGTCGGGAATGTCCGCATGGACACATTCCCGTATACTTGTGTGGAAACAGACGAGAGCGAGGGTGATCTAAAGGGATACGCTCCTGATATTGGCGTAATTACCAATATAGGCGCCGATCATATGCCTCAAGAAGAGGCAAATAGGGTATTTAATGAGTTCACGAGAGAAATAAAGGATGTTTTGGTAGTCAATAGCGAGTCATTACAGATTTTAAAATACAGGCCAAAGAAGGTTTTTTCATTTTCAGTAAACGCTAACGCGGATATAACTGCACAAAATATAAACTTATCGAACACATGTTCTTCATTTACGATAGACGGACAAAAAGTTAGGTTAAATATTCCCGGGATTCATAATGTCTATAACGCGCTTGCCGCCATTGGCGCCGGCATGGCGTACGGACTGCCTTTGAAATCTATAATCGAAGGTTTGGAAATATTTAGAGGGATAGGAAGAAGATATGATATTTTGGGAGAAGTTAATGGAGTCACTGTAGTGGATGATTACGCGCACAATCCGGAAAAAATAAGAGCGTCTATTCAAACAGCTAAAATAGGCGGAAAAAATGTAATAGCTGTTTATCAGCCTCACGGATACGGGCCGTTACGGATGTTTATAAATGAGCTGGCGGAGATGTTCGCAAGAAATATTTCTAACGGGGATTATTTATTTATTCCCGATGTATATTATGCCGGTGGTACGGTAAATAAAGATATTTCGTCTAGAAATCTGGTCGAAAAAGTAAAGCTTATTAATGGCAGAGCGAACATTGAATATATCGCGGATCGTTCTGTAATCGAAACAAAAATAAAAAGTATTGCAAGAAGAGGTGATACCATTTTAATAATGGGAGCGAGAGACAATACTCTGCCGGAGTGGGGAAATAAATTATGTATATCTCCGAGTATCTTAAACTCCTATTCCTAGTATTTCTTCTTCATAAGGGCCGCTTCCACCGATGTGCATGCGATAAACTTCTCCATCATCACTATGTAAAACATCTAACCTTGTTTCATGCCCTCTTTTGAATGCAGGTAGGTTTAATGATAGCATTTTCTTATCATGTGTTGTGCCTCGAATGATGTCAGCTCTGGCATGTTTTATGGATTTTTTAACCAATTTTCTAATATAATCAAGTATTTCGGGATATTTCGTTTCATCCCATTCCGAGATATCTTCAAAAACGGCAAGACAAGAATGCTGAAATAACTCTTCATATAGTTCATCACCATAGCTTCCCGGACCGGCGTATCTATAAGTCTGGGTTTCCTCCAATATTTCGCGTATAAAAACCATCATTTTTTCAAACAGAATATCTCTTTGTCTATTGTCATTCTCATTGCGGACAAGAGCATATAACTGTTTTGCTTCATCTTCAGTAATTCTACCACCTTTAGATATGTGCGATAAAATTAGCGCGAAACGGCCATGATCAACTCCCCTGAAATCTCTTTCTTTGGGTAACTTAATTCCATGCAACCAGCAAGAATATAAAAGAGCCCTATTCCCGCCATCACAAATATTTCTATTAAGAGCCTTAGGTGTGTTTTTCGGAGATGCCAAATAGTTTATTGCTCCTGCACGTTTTTTTAATTCGACAACACATTGTTCTTTTGGTATTTCAGCATATTTTTGGCCGGTACTCATTCTTAAAAGTTCTAGATATCTTTTCCCGCGTCTATCTTTGGCGGGCAATTGTGTGTCACTCGGCAAGAAATAGTCGCCTTGACTCACATAATCCCATATACTTACTAATCTTCTATCCCTACTATCACTTAAAACATCTCTTCCGGCTGCTTCTATTCCGACATACACGGGGAATAAATTGTTGCATCTGAAATCGGCTCTATATTTTATAAATCCCAAGGTTGTCCACACGATTGCCGTATTTTCTTGATATAATCTAATGATAATTCCTAGATCCTTATCCCAAGAAAATTTGACTAAATACTTGCCGCTAAATTTATCTTGATACTTTTGAAAAAGTAGTTTGTTGTCTCTATCATCAATACTAATATAAATCGCAGTCTGTTTCTCGCCACAGTCGAGTTCTATTGCATGGGGCAAGGATTCGATCCTTTGCCTCAAAGTTGTGATTCTATCACGAAGTGCTTCTGCCTCCGGCACGGAAACGGCATCTTTCGGATAAAGAATTTCACTATTAAAAAGCACAAATGCACGGCCGCTTTTTCGCATAGCATCTATCTCGTTTAGCAATTTTGCCCATTCAACACAGATTGAACCATATTCCTTTCGCATTTCTCTTTGCTCCACTGTCTTTTTGGCAGCCAAAGCCTTATCTGATACAACATCGTCCACTAATTCTTCATCTGTCCAACTTTCTTCAATAATATTCAGATTTTTGGTGGTTCCCTTGCCAGCGGCGCACGCTTCGATGTATCTTTCCAATCCGTATTTTCTTTGGCGGCCAGTCCGCCTATTTCTTACGATGACGTGCACTTCTTTTTTGTCTTTACTGTATTCCAGCATTAATATACATTCAGCATTTGGTTCAATTGAAAGTACAATGTTCGGCTTATTTGAGCTTCTTGGGTTCGAAATTTCTTTTTTGCCTTTTTCGCCAACCGTTAAATAGTATTTTCCAAATGTTTCTATATCCTGGATCAATTCTGGACTTAATTCCCGATCTGGATGATCTGTTTTTTCAGTTGCGCAGTTATTAAGAATGGCTAATAATTCTTCAGGCTTGCATTCCAATTCTGATGAAAGTGCGCTCTTGTCTTTTGGAAGCATTTCACTGGTACTCTTAGGTAATGTCTCGTAACGTCCGGAATAAACTTTATAAGTAGAAACCTTCCGTCCATGATCTCTATAATTTTTACCAAAAACTCTTCTGCTTCCTGGTTTTCTCCTGCCGCCTGATTTATAAAAAATATACGTGGCCTGACATCTAATGTCGGGGAAATCATAGGTCATAACAAGGCCAAGTTCGTTATCTAGTGAAAAACTAATTAGAACTTCCCTTTCACTGTTATGACATAATTCCTTAGGTAATAGCCTATATAGATTTATCGGGGCTCTATAATCTCCGTGCTTCAACATAAATGTTCTCTCGCCTCCGCCAAGTTTACATCTCTCCAGAAATTGAGTGCCCATTAAGGGTCGCAATGCATCATAGCTAGGGTTTTCTTTTTCTGATTCTTTCAGGTAAGCGCAGATAACACGGTTCGCGCTCCATTCACACGACGCAATATCTAATCCGCGTCTCAAGTCGGCTTCGCCGGCAGGACCCAATTTCTCCGTAAGCTCGCCTATGAAACTCTCATGCGCAAGCGTGTGATATTCTATATCCGCCCATACTACGGTATCGAACACAAATACCGCGCATAAGACTACTGAAACCATTTTCCCAATTGTTCGATTATCTCTTTTAATCCGCATTAAAATATCCCTTTATAGGTTATGACCCATAGACATACTGTGCCTACCAAATTACTGCCTTACAGACTCATTTCTGTCAAGGGGTCGGTGTGTGGACAGGGGTTGGTGTGTGGACATTCCCCAAAATTCTATTATTCGGGCAAATATTTGCTTGCACAAATAAATTATGGGGAAACTCCAGGGTGTTTTATATTGACGTTTGGAATTAGACTGCTAAAATCTTCTTCCATGAAAGCATTTATTTTATCCGCAGGACTGGGGACGAGATTGAGGCCTTTGACATATACTCTGCCTAAGCCTCTCCTTCCTGTATTTGGGCGGCCGGCGATTCTTCAGATCATTGATCATTTAAAAGCTGCCGGAGTGGAAGATGTTTTCCTAAACACTCACCATTTGCCTAATACGTTTCGGGAAGTTTTGGGAGGCGGAAGTAAATTCGGCGTGGATATTAAATATTCTTTTGAAAAGGTATTGCTTGATACAGGTGGTGGTTTAAAAAAAGTAGAGCGTTATTTTAAAGACGAAACATTTATAATGTACAATTCAGACGTCATAACAAATGTAGATCTAAGAGAAATGGTAAGCTTCCATAAAAAGAATAGAAACTATGTTACTCTTTTAGCCAGCGACAAGCATGATCCAAAACACTTAAGGGTGAATAAACAGGGCAGGGTGTTGAGTATTGAACCGAGAGTTGTTAGCGGCGGGCATACTTTCTGCGGGATACACATAATTGAGCCTGATATATTTAAGTACATTCCAAAAAATATGCCTATTTCAATTATTCCGATATACAGAAAATTAATTGAACAGGGTTTCTCGATCTGTGTATTTCCTGTTAAAAATGCATTTTGGCAGGAGATCGGGAGCAGGGATTCATATGAGGAAATTAATGCGAAATGAGGTATGAAGGCGAAACAGGATTAACGCAGATAAACGCTGATAAAAGTTTATGGAACGCAAAAAACAAATCTACATAGAAAGCATTCTTAGAGATAAATTAAAATGGGAAATAAAAAAAGGTCCCATTAAGATTACTCAGTTGACCGAAGGCGGGTCAGAGAGAAATTTCTACAGGGTCAGTGCCGATAAGCATACCCTTGTGTATATGAGTTATACCGGCGAGAAAGAGGAAAATAAATATTATTCCGACATAGCGCGTCTGCTGGAAGATATTAAAATTGATATCGCGAAAATATATTTTGAAGAAGAAGGAAATATTTTCTTAGAGGATCTTGGCAATGTTCATCTTTACAATCTTGCCTTATCTCATCCCGAGAAAGACATTGTAAAATACTATGATAAAGTTTTAGAACAGCTTGTGATCCTGCATTCCCGCGGCGCGGTTGCTTTTAAAAATAGGCCTTTTAAGATTTCGAAGGAGTTTGATGGCTCATTGTATAAATGGGAGTCTAAATATTTTATGGATAACCTTATAGGCAGGTACTATGGTTTGGAGATAGATAAAAATTTGAGCGCGCAAGTTGACGCGGATTTTAATTATCTTGCCGAATCGCTTTCAAAATGCGAAAAGTATTTTGTACATAGAGATTGCCAGTCAAAAAATATTATCGTAAAAGACAATAAGCCGTATTTTATTGATTTTCAAGGCATGCGATATGGCCTGCCGCAATACGATTTGGCGTCGCTTGTTGAGGATCCGTACGTCTATTTGTCGGAAGATGTGAAGGATGAGCTGAAAAAATACTACTTCGATAAGTACTACGATATTGCGGGGAAAAAAATACTAAATTACGACGATTTTCTAACCGTTTACAGGCAATGCGCCATCCAGCGGCTTATGCAAGCCTTGGGAGCGTATGGTTTTCTTGGCCTTGTAAAAGAAAAGAAGGAATTCCTAAAATACATCCCTAACGCCCTCTGTAGAATCAGATCCATTCTAGACCAAAGTAGCGGCCTCAACGGCCTCAAACGCCTCCTAGATGTTATCCCGGAAGCAGTGTAAATAATTATTGTCGGCTGGAATTTCCCCAAAATATTATAAAACTACATTTCTAACGCGAATGAGAAGAGACACCGTTTTGGGTCAATGTCTGGTTTTCCATTTTGCATTTTACGCTATAAGTAATTCATTTACGTGTTCCGTGAAATCTTCTCTGCCAAAGTGTTGCTACAACCCGAAAATCCCTGAATGGACAGGACTAATAAGTAAGCTAAATACGCTGGGCAAAACTAAAATAGTGGCATTATTTGTATAATATAATAAAAGAAATGGAAAGTCTTCAAAGAGAAATAGAATCTTTAAGCAGAGAATGTCAGATGTATTCTGATGCGGCGGACAGAGGGGACAATGATTTTTACAGGGTATCAACTGAGCAAGACGCTGAAAGCGCAAATGCAAAAGAGGAAGAATTAACACGCCAGCAAATCAAAAAGTGCCGCAGTTGGCACATAATGTCGAAACGAGTGTGTAAATTGATTTTCTATATAACTAATTTTATCATCAACGCCTTTTGCGCGTGGAGGCGGTTTTCGGCTTCGTCAAAAATGCAGGACTGAGGCCCATATAGGACATCTTTTGTTATTTCTTCGCCGGGGTGCGCGGGCAAACAATGCATTACTATGGCACCGGGAGAGGCGATTTTTAGAATGTCCTTATTTATCTGGTAATTTTTGAATTGGTTGAGGCGTTTTTCTCTTTCGATCTCTTGTCCCATACTTACCCAAACGTCTGTGTAAAGCACGTCGGCATTTTTTGCAGCTTTCTTAATGTCATCGGTAATCTCGATATTTTTTAAATCGGAACTTTCAAGGATTTTCTTGTCTGGTGGGTATGAGGATGGCGTGGCGATACTTAAGGTTAATCCTATTCTGCCAGCCATTTGTATCCATGAATGCGCCATGTTGTTCGAGCCATCGCCGATGTACGCAATTTTGATGCCGTCTATTTTTTTCTTTTTTTCTAAAATCGTAAAAACATCCGCTAATATTTGACATGGGTGTAGCAGATCCGAAAGGCCGTTTATTACGGGCATTTGCGAATTTTGACTGAACTCGACCAGATGCTGGTGGTCAAATGTCCTTATAACAATTCCGTTTAAGTAGCGGCTAAGCACTTTTGCCGTATCCGCGATACTCTCGCCGCGCCCTATCTGAATTTCTTTTTCCGTGAGAAAAATAGCGCTTCCGCCGAGCTGGTATATTCCGGCCTCAAAAGATACCCGTGTTCTTGTGGAGGGCTTATTAAATAATAAGCCGATAACTTTTCCCTTAAGGACATCGGCGTATTTATTTGGTTTGGATTTTACCTCTTTTGCCGAAAAGAGGACATCCATCAGCTCTTTTTTGGAGAAATCATCAGTGGATAAAAAATGTCTAGTTGGCATATTCTTTGAGGACGGAAGATAGAATGTCTAATCCTAATTTTAGTTCACTCTTTTTTACCGTCATGGCCGGCATAATTCTTAGGACTGTATCATGTGTGCAGTTAATAAGCAATCCTTTTTCCATGCACTTTTTCGCTATGTCCGCGCCGGGTTTATTGAGCTCAATGCCGAGCATCAATCCCATTCCCCTGACTTCTTTAATGAGGTTCGGATACGTTTTCGCGAGCTTAAGAAGCCGACTTTTTAAATAACCGCCTAGTTCTCTGGTTTTTTCTATGAGATTTTCTTTTTCCAATGCCTCAAATACCGCAATGCCTGCGCTGCACGCGATGGGGTTCCCTCCGAATGTTGACGCATGTGTCCCTGGGACGAGTACATCCGCGACGTTTGCCCTTGATATGATGGCGCCTATAGCGAGTCCTCCACCGAGCGCCTTTGCTAGAGAAATGACATCAGGTTCGATTCCAAAATGTTTGTAACAGAATATTTCTCCCGTTCTCCCTAGACCGGTTTGAACCTCATCAAACATGAGAAGCACATTATTTTCATCGCAGAGTTTTCTAAGGGCCTGGAAATATTCTTTTGAGGCGGTATTAATTCCGCCTTCTCCTTGTATTGGCTCAATTAATATCGCGGCAGTTTTCGGCGAAACCGCGTTTTTCATGGCGGCTAAATCGCCGTAAGGGACATGTTCAAATCCGGGTGTTAGCGGCTCAAAACCCTTTTGGTATTTTTCTTGAGCGGTTGCTGTTATTGTCGTAATTGTTCTGCCATGAAAGGCGTTGTAGCATGTAATGATTTCATTTCTGCCGTTAAGGTTGCCGTGCCTACGGGCAAGTTTTATAGCCGCTTCGTTTGCCTCGGCGCCGCTGTTGCAGAAAAAGCATTTGCCGGCGAATGAATTCTTGATCAAAAGTTCAGCCAATCGTCCCTGCAATTTATTGTAAAAATTATTCGGAACGTGCATTAGGGTCGTAAGCTGTTTTTTAACTGCTCCCGCTACTTTAGGATGGCAGTGACCAAGTCCGTTTACTCCCCATCCGGGAAATAAATCCAGATACTTCTTTCCTTCGCTGTCCCAAAGCCAAGAGCCTTTGCCTCGTACCATTACAAGCGGTGTCTTGGTGTACGAATTAATTACGTATTTGCTGTAAAGTTCAATCGTTTCGTTTGTCATAATTGTCCTTTCGTTGTCCTACACAATCTCTGTTCCGATTCCTTTGTCGGTAAATATTTCTAGTAAAAGCGAATGTGCTATTCGGCCGTCTATTATATGTGTTTTTTTCGCGCCGTTTTGAAGGGCGTTTAGGCATGATTTTACTTTCGGGATCATGCCGCCTTTTATGATTCCTTCATCAATAAAATTTTCAATATCTCCCGATTTTATCGTGGAGATTAAAGATGATTTGTCTTCTATGTCACGCATGATACCTTCGACGTCTGTGAGGAAAATCATTTTCTCGGCGTGAAGTGCCGCGGCTATTTGTCCTGCCGCAGTGTCAGCGTTAACGTTGTAAAAATTTCCTTCATCGTCATAACCAAGAGGGGCAATCACCGGGATGATTTCTTTTTTGATGATTTTGGCAATTGGTTCTGTTTTTACATCGATAATATCTCCCACAAAACCAATGTCGATATTTTCAACTGCGCCCGTCTCCGGATTTTTTACTTTAGAAAAAAGTTTTTTTGCTTTTAAAAGACCGTCTCTCCCGGACATGCCATGCGCTTTTCCGCCTATAGACTGAATAGTGTCGACTATGGATTTATTAACTTCCCCAAAGAGAACTTTCTCGACGGTTTTGAGTATCTCTTTATCCGTGACACGAAGGCCGTTTATGAATTTAGGCTGGTAGCCGGTTTTTTTTAGGGCGTTATTTATGGCGTTACCGCCGCCGTGAACGAGTACAGGATTTATTCCGATACATTCCAAAAAAACCATGTCTTGAAGTACGGTCTCGGAGTAGTCATCTTTTCCTATAACACTCCCGCCGTACTTTATAACAAAGGTTTTTCCTCTAAACCGTTGGATGTATGGCAGTGCCTCTATCAATACGTTTGCTTTTTGGATATATGGTTTCATCTTTAGTCCATGTTGATTTTAACATACTTTGGCGTGAGGTCGGACGTCCATACAGTCGCATTCCCTTCGCCGATATTTAATTCCACTTTAATGCAAATCTTCTTCTGTTTCAATAGTTGTTGAATTTCCGATCCGATGTGCGGGCAGAATTGCCCATTATTTAAAACCAGGAAATCGCCGGCATAAATATTTATTTTTTCAGGATCAATAGTGGCAGGGCAAGCGCCGATCGCGGCCATGATTCTTCCGATATTAAGAACCTCGGCGAAGAACGAACATTTTAATAGATTATAGTTTGCTATGCTAAATGCCGTATTCTTCGCGTCTTCGTCTGATTTTGCCCCGGTGACTGTGATTTCTATTATTTTTGTCGCGCCCTCGCCGTCCATGACAATCGCGGAAGCAAGTTCTTTTGTGATGATATTGAGTTCGTTTTGCATCATGTTGAAATGCAGATTCTGGGTGTCTATTATTG
>Ga0233425_10009275_pt1 | contig 12585 bp, 11 predicted proteins | sample Watercolumn_Towu_2_FD_181712 | JGI IMG/M metagenome (GOLD analysis project Ga0233425, IMG submission 181712) | Freshwater microbial communities from Lake Towuti, South Sulawesi, Indonesia - Watercolumn_Towuti2014_140_MG | ecosystem: Environmental > Aquatic > Freshwater > Lake | place...
ATCTCGCCTGCCTGTGCAGCCGGGACGGCCGCACCACAAACGGCCGAACTCGTCCTGGGGATCGATGGCGGCGGCACGAAGACCGTGGCGTGCCTGGCGCCGCGCGAGGGAAAAAGGGGACAGCCCCCATTTGTGCGAAGCACCCTTCGGGCCGTTCCGGCAAATGGGGACTGTCCCCTTTTTCCCGAAATCCCGCAAGTTCATTGCGAGTGCATCGGCCGCGGCGCGGCGGGGCCGTCGAACATCCAGGCCGTCGGGCCGGCCGAGGCGCTGGCCAATCTCGACCGGGCGATTGCCGCGGCCTTTGCCGACGCCCGCGTGGAGCCGGGGCCCGTGGCCGCGGCCGTGTTGGCCCTGGCGGGCTCCGACCGCGAGGAGAACCGGCAGTTGATCGGCCGCTGGGCCGAGGGGCGGCAACTCGCCCGCCGCGCGGTCGTGGTCCACGACGCGCTGCCCGTGCTGGCGGCCGGAACGCCGCAAGGCTGGGGCGTGGCCCTGATCGCCGGCACCGGTTCGCTGGCCTTCGCGCGCGACCGTGCGGGCCGCACCGCGCGGTCGGGCGGTTGGGGATACCTGTTCGGCGACGAGGGGAGCGCGTATGCGATTGCCGTAGCCGGTTTGCGTGCGGCGGCGCAGGCCGCCGACGGCCGCGGCCCGACAACGCTTCTTCTGCCGGCGTTTCAGCAGCGATGGAATCTGCCCAACGCACTGGCCATGATCCCTGCGGTTTACCCGCTGGCTGGCGACCGGGCCGCGATTGCCGCGCTGGCCGCAGTGGTGACCGCGGCAGCCGCGGCCGGCGACGGCGTGGCGCAGCGAATCCTCGACGAGGCCGCCGGACAACTGGCCGAGATGGTGGCCGCGGTGGGCCGCTCGCTGGAACTTCCGGCGGCGGTCCCGTTGGCGCTTGCCGGCGGGCTGTTGACCGGTGACGACGCCGTCCAGAAGCGGCTGGTGGCCGAATTGCACCGCCGCGGCCTGCAGCCCGAACCGGTCATTGCGGTAACCGATCCCGCGCTCGGCGCCGTCAGACTCGCGCAAGCGGAGGCGGAGTCCGCACGCCTGCCGCAGGGCCGCTGCGGATGAGCGACCAGGCGTGCAGCAGCAGGCCGACTTGCGAGAGGGCGAACCAGCTCAAGACCAGCGTGGTCGCCCAGGCCGCCAGCGTAATCCACCGCGGCGCGGCGTCGGTCACGGCGGTGATGTCGGTCTGGGCTTCGGCCAAGTCGGCGTCGAAACTCTGCAAGGAATTCTCGACGTTCTCCAGCCGCTCGGCGATGCCGCGGACTTCCTTGGCGAAGCGGTCGGCGGCGGCCGGCGTCAGTTCGGCCAGACCGCGCCTTGCCTGCTCCAAGCGCGCGGCAGCTTCGGCCAGACCGCGGATCGCGGTGCGCAGCCGGCCCGTTCCCGCTCGATCCGCGTGCGTCGGCTGCCAGCGGGCCAGTACCTTGTCCAACGCCCCGGCAACCAGATCCAGGGAGTTGGCCAGCGACATGGCCGGCTTCAGGTACTCGACGACCAACTCGTTGCCTTGCGCGAGCGTGGCCGCGGCGATCTCGTTCGGCGGCTCGATGGCCAACCGCTGCGCCTCGCGCTCGATGGCGGCCACGGCGTTTCTGACCTTGGCGATCTTCTCGCGGAACTGGTCCACGGTCTTGTCGGCGGCCGCCAGCGCCTCGGTGGCCGACGTGCCCGCCTCGGCGACTGCCGGAATCGCGCGGCTGCGGAACATCCAGGCCCCGCCGATGCCGCCGAGGCAGAGTAACAAAACGACGACACTCACGACCGCGAGCGTCGCGCCCAGAATCCGTTTACCCCAGGGCATGTTGGCCTCCCATGAGAGCGCAGACTGCCTTCTCCCGCCGCGCGTAAGAAAAGGCCGCCGGACCGCGCGCCAACGGCCTTCGCCTGAGCAAGGGGTGGCTGAGGGGACTTGAACCCCCGACATCCAGATCCACAATCTGCAATCCGCATGACGTAAGTGTAGCAGTCAAAGAACTTGCGTCAACGCCCGCGCCGGTTTGCACCAGCGTTTGCACCAGCGAAGCGGAAAACGATCACGCGGACACTCTCGACGCCGGGACGCATCCCGTTCAAGAAGACCCGCTGGCGAAGCTCGCCGCGGCCCTGCTGACTCTCTCACCGGCTGACCGGCAACGGCTGGCCGCGATGCTTGCCGGGCAGCAGGCTGCGGCCGAAGGCGAAAGGGGGAACGCATGACGCGGCATGCCGTCGGGCATGGGGCCAACTCTCGCCCACGCACGCACCAGGCATGCGCTGGGCACGCACGCGACGAGCCGCCGGGCAGAGCGCGGCCTTCGTCTCGACGCACACGACCGCGGGCTGCGTCCGATGCCGCGGGGAACCCGGGCTGCCGGAAAATGCCCCAGACCCCCGGGGTAGCGCGCCCGCGGGACTCCGGTTATCCCGCTCGGGACAGACAACGAATTTTGCGCGTCAAACTGGGCAAGAAGGAGTTGCCGCCATGAATGAAAGCAAGATCGAGTTGACCGAACGCCTGCGGCAAGAAGGCCGCTGGGGTGAGGCGTCGCGCTTCAAGGATGAAGTGCTGCGGGAGTGTCGGGCCAAGGGCATGAAGAAGGCCGAAGCTGCGGAAGCGGCGTGGGAGGCGACGGCTGACGCCTTTCCGCCGTTGCCAACCAACAACAGGCCGGACTTCCCACCGGTCGCGCCTGAGGGCGAAGCGGGCGACGAACTGGCCGACGCCTTCGACGATGGTCGGGAAATGACGCACGACCTCGTGCGCGACGTGTTCTGGGCCTACAACCACCTTGGGCGGCGTGTGGTGCCGAAGGACGCACCCAGCCCCGGGGCGTGGAGCCTGCTGGAGTACGCCCGGGAGTACCGCAAGCCGTTCTTCGAGAACCTCGTCCCGCGGGCGATGGCCGCCCAGAGTAAGCGGCAGGAAGAATCGGCCGAGGAGAAGCGGGAGCGGGTGCCGATCGCCGAGATCGAACGGATAATCAAGGACATTGACCGGCAGTGGGAAGAGAAGCTGCTCGCCGACGTGCCGGGGACCGTGCGAGAGGGTGTGCGCAGTCGGCTGGACGATTGGGCTCGGCGGTTCCACCTGGACCTCGCCGCTGACGCGCGGACCAGTTTGGAGGCCCATATCGGCGAACTCGTCCACAAGAGCGTGGAGGCGATTCGACGGGCTCCGGGAGATGTTTCGGCGGGGCTGGAGGCCGGGGGATAGCCTGATCCGGCAGGCGTCCGGGATTATTCCTCGGGCGCGCGGGCGCGCGAGGCCCCAACCGGGTTTGCCGGGCGGTTCTGGCCGCTGGCCTGCCTTGCCAGGCCACCTTGGGAGCGTCCCCCCCTAGAAAGTTGGCCAAAATGCTGGACAGCGGCGTGGCGGGTTGGTAGGGTAGTAGGCGTTCCCGCCTTGTACTCCACGCCCGCCAAGAGGCAGCGATAGGACGCAACCACGGCCGCCGCGGCAATGCGCGTTGGCCGTTTCTTGCGTGTCCGTTTCCGGTTGGTCCGATTCTCGGGCTGACCTTCCATGATTTCTAGCGGCAGGGGTTCTCTGCCTTTGCATCGGTCCTTGGGCGAGGAGTCGTCCGCACATCGAAAGGCGAACTGATATGAGACGGCGGATTACAACGTCTACCAGGACGTTTTGTCGGCGAGCGTTTCCGTTCCTTGGACTGCTCTGCGGGGCTGCTGTCGGCTTTGGCGTTTCACGAGCCGCAGCACAGTCGAACTACGTCGCAATCCGCATGGGCAGCGGCGATAACTTGACCCTGCGTGGCGTTGGCGACGGCCAGCAGGTCGGCACCTGGACGGATGGGGCTCCAGGTAACAGCCAAGCTGCCCTACTGACGGGAACGGCCAGCACTCTCGTCAGGTTGGCGCCGAGTCCATACCCTTATGCCTCTTGGGCGAATGACACGGCGGGCGGTCAGCAGGTGGGTGGCGTAAGACTGTCTTACGATACTGCGAACCGGGCCGCGCTTTGGCAGGGGACCGCGGGCAGCTTCGTCGATTTGCAGCCCGCGTGGGCGAGTACTTCGGAGGCCCATGGCACGGACGGGCTTCAACAGGTCGGAGCAGCCTCGGTTGGGCAGGATCACTTTCACGCAGTGCTTTGGAGCGGCTCAGCGGCTAGCGCTGTAGACCTTGGCTATCCGAGTGGTTTTAGTTGGTCGTCGGCAAAGGCGGTTCTCAATGGCGTACAGGGCGGATTTGGGGCAGCGCCTACTGGGATGCATGCGCTTATGTGGACAGGCACAGCGAGCAGCGTGGTCGATCTGCACCCGAGCGGCTACAGCAGTTCCCAGGTCTATGGCCTCGGCGACGGCATTCAAGTGGGGACTGGCAATCGCTCCTCGGATGGTGCTCTCCGTCTGCTGGTTTGGCACGGCACGGCGGCCAGCGCCACGGACGTGACTCCCAGCGGGTTTTCAGGCTATTCGACATCCGTTTATGACGCGGCCGGGCCTTATGTTGTGGGCGGAAGAGCTCCGGTCTCAGGAGGTGGCGGTCATGCGTACCTGTGGTCAATCCAAGGCGAGGCGACGGACCTCCAAGCATTGCTCCCTGCCGACTACGGTACCTGGTATTCCGATGCGAGAGGGGGCGACGCTTTCGGGAACGCCGTTGGCACCGTCACCTTGGCCGGCGTCAGGAGTGAGGCCGTGTTGTGGTGGCGCGGCGGCCCGCTGAATCCGCTGACGTTTACCGTGGGGACCGACACGTTCTTTCCATCGGTCACCATCGACGCGGGCAAGGTGATGAACATCTCCACACTCTTGACGGTTCCCGAAGTCTGCTCGTTGGTTCTCGACGGCGCGAACATCACGGCGGGGACGACGAAGATCAAGTCCGGCGGCACGTTGTCGGGCCAAGGAACGGTGCAAGGGGGCATCGTCGCCGAATCCGGCTCTCGGATCATGGCAACCGGAAGCCTGACACTGGGCGACGCGAACGCCTACAACAGCTTCGACGCGGCCGGCACGCTGGAAGTCGGCAGCGCGACGGTGACGATCAACAGCAAAGGGTTCGCCACGCTCGGCGGGTTGACGACCATCAACGGCGGGACGCTTGCGGCGGCCAATGGCGTGGCCCTTGGCGTGGGGCGAAACCTCTCGGGCGCAGGCACGGTGGCCGGCAGAGTGGCGGCCGGCTTCGGATCGACCATCGAGGCAACGGGAAACCTCACGCTCGGCGACAGCAATTCACTGGTGGGCTTCTTCTCGGATGGCGAGATGTACGTCCGCCAGCATACCGTCACACTCAACGCCAAGAATGCCGTCGTCTTGGGGTCGCTCTCTGAGATTGACGGCGGTACGCTCAAGGCCCCCAGTGGCGTCCTATTGGAGAACGGCAAGAACCTTGTCGGCAAGGGCGCCGTCAGTAAGGGGACCGGCCCGACCGCTTCGCGCTTCGTGAATCGCGGCTACGTCGAGGGACCGCCGGCTTCCTCCAGCGATTGGCTGACCTTCGACCTCTTGTTCAAGGGCAGCACGGGCCAGACGGCCGGAAATCTGGGATTCCTGGCGGGCTACTCGCCCGGCGACAGCCCCGGTGTAAACAACCACAACGGCAACATGCTGCTCGGCGGTACAAGCGCCTTCGACGTGGGCGGCGACACGCCCGGCAACGGCGACGGGCACTACAGCCAATTGAACGTGTCGGGCAACCTGACGTTCGCACCGGGGGCAACGCTGTCCATCGTGCCGTGGGGCGGCTTCGTGCCCGATCCCGGCGACACGTTCACCGTCCTGACGTGGAACGGCTCGCTGTCCGGCAGCGCGACCATTACGGCGGATAGATGGTACGACAGCCAAGGGCTTCAGTTCGCACCGACTTGGAACGCGAACAGCCTGGTACTGACCGCGGTGCCTGAACCTTCGACCTTTGTCCTGCTGGGCATGGGTGCCGTCGGCCTACTGGGCTTCGCATGGCGATGGCGGGCGCGGACTCTGACCGCATAGGCCAGCGGGCCATTTTCGGCTACAATTCCGGCATCGGGACGGCCGCGGCTGTTGCAACAGCGGGGGCCTTCAATGCGGTCCCCGGCGCGATCGGTGTTTCTCGCCTTTCGTACCGTCGCGCTGGAGACCGGCCCGACCAACGAAAGGCGAGTTCTCATGCGAGACACCGAGTTTGCCGCGATTCGCCCTCATCTCAAAAAGGCGCGTGATGACATCGACGACTTCCTGAACGCACTGAAAGAGAAGGAGAAGGTCCAGGCGGAACTGTGCGAGTTGTACGACTTGATAGTAGCCGGCAAGACGCCCCCGGAAGTGAAGGGACGCGGAAAGCCCGTAAAGTTGACGCCGGAGCAGTATGCGGCCCTCGATTGGCAGACCGTTGACGGCAAACCGATCACCGCTGAGGAACGAGAGACCATCCTTGCCGACGTGTTGCCCGGTCAACCGGTGACCGATGAGCAGTGGGACGGCCTTCAATTCACGTTGCGGGGTGGCTGGCAGAAATCTTCACGGGTGGCGGCCGCCTGGTTGCGGAACGCGGGAGAGACCGTCGTAGCAGATGGGATCGACGTGGCTTTGGACGGGTTGTCCACTGAATTGAGGGACGCGCGAGAGGTAAGCGACTGCCGCAACGCAAGGCGAGTTGCCGCCGAACGGGTGAAGTCGATTTTGACCGCTTGTCTAGCGGAATCGGCCGACTCGCCGGGCAACGCCGACTTGACGCCGCCGACCGCCAAGACGAACGACGGCGAAGAGGGCGGTGGAGCTAGCTCGGCATCAGGGAAGCCGGAAGACGGCAAGTCGGCGAAGCGGAATCGCGGCCGACCCGCCGATACTGACCCGAAGCAAGACAAGCGGATATACGAAGCATGGAAGACGGGCCAGCACAAGACGCAAGCCGATTGCGACCGCGAATTGGGTTTGCTGACCGGGGCAACCTACGCCGCTTGCGAACGTCACCGAAAGCGTCTTGGACGTCGCAACAAGCGCCGCCGGACAAAATAGGCGGCAACGCCCGTCAATAGCGCCACGATTTATTCCGTCCGGCTGTCCCTGTCTGTCTTCGACCGGCAATTCGGGGCTCTTGCGTTCAACGGGCAGAATCCCTTGCCCCGGACAAAATCAGAACTCTCGGGCGCGTCCGTTCCTTCGGAGAAGATGTAGCGATGCGACCGGCACTTCGCTGGTTGCCGACTTTTCCGAAAGGAGTGTTCGCGTGAATGTTACACTCACCCCGGCCGATACCTCGGCCAAGAAATTCCTCGACGCCAAGGAATGCGCCGTCCGCTACGGCGTCTCCTGGCGGCACTGGCTTCGGCTCGTTGACTCGGGTCGCGCACCGCAACCGACGCGATTCGGCCGACTGGTCCGATGGTCACGGCCTGCTCTTGAAGCCTGGGAGGCCGACGGTTGCAAGCCGGTCCGCCACCTGAAAGGAGGTGGCCGATGATCCGCTCACCTCTGATGGCCATCCGGGCACACTGCGTGGACTGTTCGGGCGAAAGCCGCGCCGAAGTGCGCCGCTGCCAAGTGATCGACTGCCCCCTGTTCCCATTCCGCATGGGGCGAAATCCCAATCGCCAGCGCCCGGGCGGCCGGAAAGTCGCCGATCCCGTCGCTTGCGGCGAATCGCTCGTTGGAACGGGCGTTCCTGCGCCAGAAACGGCTTTCGCGGCAACGTCCGGCCTGCCGCCGACTGCGGCTGGTGACGAGCAGACGAAACGCTCACCCTTTACCTTCTCACTGCACACCACAAACGACACGGGCGCGGCGGCGGCAACCGCAGCGCCCGTGATGGAGGTATGACCCCCATGAATCGAAAATCTCTTTCCGACATTCTACGCGAAGGCGACCGGCAGAGTCTATCCCGGGCTTGGGGCGAGACGCAGGCCGCCGAAGAGTTTGCGCCGCTGCCGGCGGGCGAGTACGTCGCCCGGATCGTGGGCGGTGAACTGTTCACCAGCAAGAACAAGGGCACGGCCGGGTACAAGCTGGCCTTCCGGGTGTTGGAAGGCGACCATCAGGGCCGCCAGTTCTGGCACGACGTGTGGCTCACGCCGGCCGCGCTGCCGATGGCGAAGCGCGACTTGGCCAAGCTCGGGGTGACGGCGATGGAGCAATTGGAGCGGCCGCTGCCGCCGGGCATCCGCTGCCGGGTGAAGCTCGCCTTGCGCAAGGACGACGAGGGCAACGAGCACAACCGCGTCCGGTCCTTCGAGGTCGTCGGGATCGACGAACCGGAGCAAGACCCGTTCGCGCCGACCGACACCCCCGAACCGCCACAAGACGCGGCAGGGGGTGGAAAATGAACGTCGCCGACTTCGGCTTCGGTTTTCGGATTGTCGGCAAGACTTGCGAACCGCGCCGGCTGGTCGATGCCGGCGCGGCCTTCGCCGCTCACTGTGCCGTCGATCCGCGTTGCGAACCCGACAAGGAGTGCTACTTGTCGGCCTTCCGCTTCGGCTCCGACTTCCGCAAACTGCTCACCGCGAGCGCCTCGACGGCGGGCTACGCGGGGCCGTGCTGGTCGCCGTGGCTGTGGTTCGACATCGACGCCGAAGAATTGCAGTTTGCCTACAAGGACGCCGGCGCGCTGGCCACCATCTTGGTCGAACGCTACGGCGTCGATCCGGCCGAACTACTGATCTTCTTCTCCGGCAGCAAGGGCTTTCATCTGGGGCTGCCGACGTGCTTGTGGTCGCCGGCGCCGTCGGCCGACTTCCACCGGACGACACGACACTTCGCCGAACGGCTCGCCGAACTGGCCGCCGTCACAATCGACACAGGGGTTTATGACAAAGTGCGGGCCTTCCGGGCGCCGAACTCCCGCCACGCCAAGACGGGTCTTCACAAACGCCGACTGACATTTGACGAACTGTTAGGACCGCTCGACGCAATTCTTGAACTTGCCAAGACGCCGGCACCGTTCGACGTGCCGGAACCGACGGGCACCAGTGAAACGGCCGCCGCTGACTGGCAAGCCGCCGCCGCCCTGGTGGCAAGCGAAGGCGAAGCGAAGGCCGCTCGGCGCGCCGCCGGCAACGGACGGCCAACGCTCAACCGCGCGACGCTCGACTTCATCCGGGAGGGGGCGGCAACGGGGGACCGGCACCGGCTGCTGTTCTCCGCGGCCGCGAACCTAGCCGAGTTTGGGTGTACACCGTCGCTGGCCTTTGCCCTGCTGGAGGAATCGGCGCTCGACTGTGGGTTGCCGCCGAAGGACGTTCGCCGGCAAATCGAGTGTGGGCTTGCCGCTGTCCCTTCGCCTTCGCCGCTGGCACCGACGCTAACGCCCGAATCGCCGCAAGCCGCTTCGGACGGCTCGACAGTCGAGGAACCGCCCGAAGCTGCCGCAAGCAATTCTGGAAGCTCTGAGGGGCAGTCTTGCCAGCAACCAACCGGGGCGATGGAATTGGCACCCGCTGCCGATCTTCAATCCGCGCTGGCGAAACTCTGGCAATCGACGCCGGCCCCGTCACCGAAGACTGACCAGGGCGAAGCCGTGACGTTGCCGCCGACGTTCGACGGGCAAGACGCGCCGGCCGTGTTGCCGCCGGACCCGCCGCCCTTGGTGCCGTTGCCGCCGGGGGCCGTCGGCTCGGGGATGCTCGACAAGCCGTGCCGCTGCGGCTCGCTGGAGTACGCCGAGTTGCCGATCAGCGAGGGCCGCACCCGCCGGGACTGCCGGCGCTGCGGGCGGTTCGTCGGCTGGGGCCGCTGGTACGACCAAGGAGGGCCGACGCCATGACCAAGCCGACCTTTCAGGCGGCCGCCGACGTGTTCGACGGCTGGCGCGATGATGTGCTGGCCGGCTCGCCGCCCGTGTTCTGGCCGGTTGGCACGGGCGAACTCGCACGGCTGGAAATCGGCCCCGGGCTGGTGACGCTGCTGGGCGGGGCACCGGGGGCCGGCAAGACCGCCTTCGTCATGCAACTGGTGACGGACGCCTTGCGGCTGACACCGACGTTGCGGGCACTGGTGTGCAACGTGGAAATGTCGCCCCGGGTGCTCCTGGATCGGCAGTTGGCACGGCTCTCGGGAATCGACCTGGGGACGATCCGCTACCGGCGGTTCGACGCCGAACACGCTGAACGGATCGACCAGGCGATGCACACCTTGGAACCGCTCGCCGACCGGCTGGCCTTTGTCCGGCCGCCGTTCAACCTGGAGAACGTCGCCGCATCGGCCGACGGTTTCCGTGCCGACCTGCTGGTCCTCGACTATATCCAGCGCATCCCGCCGCCGGGTAATCACGCCGACAAGCGGGTTGCCGTCAACGCGACGATGGATTACCTGCGGCAATTCGCCGACACCGGGATTGCCGTGCTGGTACTCGCCGCCGTCGGCCGGACGAAGGACAGCAAAGGCCGATCCTCCTATTCGGGCGACGGCCTGAACCTGGCTTCCTTCCGCGAATCGTCGGAATTGGAGTTCGGGGCCGATGACGCCTTCATGCTGGTGCCATCCGAAGGCGGCGTGGAATGCGGCACCGTGACGGTCGCCGTCAAGCACTTGAAGGCGCGGCACACGCAGCCGAAAGACTTGCTCTTGGACTTTGACCGCCGGACTCAACGGTTTACCGAAGCCGAAGACCCGCGAACGTGGAAGCCGGGCGGATCGGCAAGGCCGGCGCGGCAGCCGAAGAGTACGCAGGTGCAATCGGCGCTGGCCGCTGCATGGGCGAAAACGCCGTCGGCTGACGATGACGCCGACGCATCCTCGGGATCGGGGGACGAATCATGGTAGGCAATCCGCACACGATCCCCGTCGGGTGCGAACCGCCGCCACTTCGGCCGCCGCCGTCACCGAACGGGGCAGAAGGGCGACCGCCGACACGGCATCAGGGGCACAACGGCAGGGCGAAGGGAAAGCCGGCGCGACGCAAGGGCGACCGCTTCGCCGTGCTCAACGCCTTTGTGGACTTCACCATGCGGGACTTGTCGAGGGGCGAAGCCCTGGTGTGGCTCGCCCTGTTTCGGGATACCAAACCGGACGGCATCGCGCAGACTTCGCAAGCCGACCTGGCGCGCCGGGCTGGGGTGAACGTCGGCACCGCCAAGCGGGCCGTCGCCGGGCTTCGCCGCCGGGGACTGCTGACCGTAGTTTTTCGGGGTAGTTTGCGCCGGGGGCCGTCGGCCTACCGGGTTCACCCACTGACAAGCTCGCCGGATAAGGGCGCGCCCGCGCCACCTGATAAGGGCGCATTTCGCGCCCGGAACCGGGTGCGCCGGTGCGCCCCTTCCCATAAGGGACCAGAATAGGCGACTGGTGCCTATCGGCACCGTCGCCAGAGAGAGAAAAAACGCGAACCGAGTTGCAATCCACTTGACGGATTCGTCGATAAGTGCAATAATGCCGCTATGAGCAAGAGCAAACCACAACCGACGCTGACCGATACGTTGCGGGCCGCCATCGAGCGAAGCGGCTTGACTGTGTACCGGATTGGCCACGCGACCGGCATTGACCCGGCCAACCTGGGCCGTTTCGTGCGGGGCGAGTTGTATATCCGGCTCGACAAGGCCGACCGGCTGGCGGCCTACCTGGGGCTGCGGCTGGTGGCCGATCCTGACGCGAAGCCGCCGGAACCGACGCCGGAGAACCTGGCGCGGCCGATGCTGGCGAAGCAGCAGAAGAGGCGAAAGGCGAACTGACCGGCGCGACGCCGGAGAATTGAAGGGTGAAGCATGGGAAGCGTTTTCAAGAAGACCGCCACCAAGCCGCTGCCGGAGGGGGCGAAGATCATCGTCCGCAAGGGGCAACGGCTGGCCGAGTGGCTCGACGCGAAGAAGAAGCGCCGGACCGCGCCCGTCACCGTCGGCCAGAATGGCACCGACCGGGTTGTGATTACCGCGCGGACCTTCACTGCGAAGTTTCGGGACGGCGGGGGCGTGGTGCAAGAAGTGGCCACCGGCTGCCGGGACGAATCCGCCGCCCGGTCGATGCTCACTGAACTGGAGAAGCGGGCCGAGAAGGTGCGGGGCGGGATTCTGACGCCGGTCGAAAACGCGATGATCGACCACCAGCAGACGCCGATGACCGCGCACGTCCGCGACTACTTAGCTTCCTTGGTGGCCATCGGACGGGATGAGGGGCATATAGACAATCTCACCCGCCAACTGGGCCGGCTCGCCCGGGAGTGCCCGTTTTCGACGCTCACCGACCTGAAACGAGATCGACTGGAGGCGTGGCTTGCCGGGAAGGCGCGGGCCGGAATGAGCGCCCGAACCCGCAACAGTTATCGGGGCGCGGCCGTCGCTTTCTGCAACTGGTGCATCGAGACGGGCCGGCTGTTGGCCAACCCCTTTTCCAAGATCGACAAGGTGAATGAAAGTGCCGACACGCGAAGGCAACGGCGGGCGCTGACCGAAGATGAACTTCGCCGCTTGCTCGACGTGGCCCAACGACGACCGCTGGAAGATCGGTCAACCGTCTACAAGGGACCGCGCAAGGGGCAGCGATACGCAAAGCTCCGGCCCGAAGTGCAACGCCGGCTGGAACGGCTCGGACGGGAGCGGGCTTTGACCTACAAAGTGCTCGTGCTGACCGGACTGCGCAAGGGCGAGTTGGCATCGCTCACCGTGGGGCAACTGGACCTGGACGCCGATCCGCCGTATCTGACGCTCGA
>Ga0233425_10009276_pt1 | contig 12585 bp, 11 predicted proteins | sample Watercolumn_Towu_2_FD_181712 | JGI IMG/M metagenome (GOLD analysis project Ga0233425, IMG submission 181712) | Freshwater microbial communities from Lake Towuti, South Sulawesi, Indonesia - Watercolumn_Towuti2014_140_MG | ecosystem: Environmental > Aquatic > Freshwater > Lake | place...
CCAGCCAAAACCACTGCCGAAGCCAGGCCCAATGCGACAACCGATAGCAAAAACAGCACACCCCCCCGGGCCACAGCATGATGCTGATCCGGCGCACCAGCGAGGTGTGGGCACCGGAGAATACCGCCGCCTGCCCCGCCGCCGCCTCGATATCACTGCCCAACAGCCTCCAGGTATCCGCCAGGCTCTGCCGGTACCGCTCAGCCCCCCTCATCATCTGTACTCCCCCGGCGCAAGATTCGTGGCTCGTCAAGGGTTACTACCCCGCCAGAGGGTATGTCGCGAGTCACCAAGGTTCGCGCTCCGAGCCGCGCCCCCTTGCCGATCCGCACCGGCCCCAGCACCACGGCACTGAAATGCAGTACCACGTCATCTTCCACCACCGGCAGGCCAGAGCCCGCCCCAATATCTTTCTGTGACAGCCCGCCACCGATGCCGACATGCCCATACACGGTGACATTGGCGCCCAACCGGCCGACAATCACCACTCCCAGCGGCGAGCTCAGCAGCAGGCCAGGGCCAATTTCCGACAAGGGGTTTATGTCTGCGCCGGTCAGCAGCAGATTTAAGTGCCAGTAGGCGCGGGACAACAACCGGCGGCCATTGACAAAATGGAAGTAGGACCAGCGATAGAGCCACACCGCCTGCCAGGCGGGCACCAGCCAGAAGGCCCCGCACACCTGGCCGGCCTCGCGCATGGCCGCTGTCAAACGCTGCCGATCGACCGCCAGACGGCTACGGGTCTCCTGCCGGGTCATTGCCTGCGGCGCCGGGCATTCAGCATCAATCGAAATTATACCCATGACATCCCCTCTCTGCCCATCTGCCAACTGCTCCGCCCGGAATGACCGTCGCATGACCGCCATATCCCAACTCTCACGCGGCACGTCCTTGTCAGACTATACCAGTTCCTCTTACTCTTTGCACCTACCATGTGGCACTAGTCCCCAGGACCCTGATGGCACGTTTCATGTATCCCCAGGAAGAAGACGCCTTACCCTCAGCCCCGCTAACGCCGGCCAACATGGCCATGCCAAACAGCAATGCCCTCAGAAAAAACCCGACAACTGTCAACAGATCGACGATCCAAAGCTTTCGCCGTCCTTGGGTTGCAGCATAAAAAAACCGTAACCCTTTCAGTGAGCTGAGCAGAATATCCCCCTGCTGCTGTTTTATACTCGCCCCCTGATGGTGGACGATGGAGGCGGCCGGCGAGTAGACAACCCGCCTGCCGCCCTGCTTGACCCGGAAACACAGTTCCATATCCTCGCCATACATGAAGTAATTGGGATCAAAAAGCCTCTCCCCGGCAAGCTCCCGCCAGATCACCAGGCAGGCGCCACTCACCCAGTCGACTTCCGTATCCCCGGTGCGATCATGATCCAGGTAGAGCGGGGCTGTGCGGAGGCAGCCGGGCAGCACCCGGTCAAGAAAAAGATAGTGTTGAGCCACGTTCCGCAACCGCGGGAAGGCCCCGCCGGTCCATTTCTGGAGACTGCCATCACTGTTGAGGAGGCGGGGACCGACGATGCCGGCGCCGGGGGTCTTCCGCAAACGCTCCACCAAAGTCGCAAGCGCCCCTGGCGCAACCACCGTGTCCGGATTGAGGAGCAACAAAATCTCGCCCCGGCACAGCGTGAGGACCTGATTATGGGCGGCCGCAAACCCGACATTCTCGCGGTTGGCCACGACCTCCACCCAAGGAAACTCCTCACGCAGCATCGCCACCGTCCCGTCGCGGGAGTCATTATCGACCACTATCACCTCGAACCGGCCAGCAGGCAGGCCGCCCGCCTCAAACAGCGAGCGCAGGCAGGGCCTGAGCAGAACGGAAACATTCCAGCTGACAATGATGATGCTGACCTCGATTCCCAGGCTCACTGCAAAATCCTGCCGCTATGGTCTCCCGGCTCCCGGACCGCCACCACCATGGAACGCAGCCGTACCGCCACCGTTGCGCCGGGTGAGACATCCTTCATCAGCAGCACATGGGCGCCGATGGTGGCCCGATCGCCGATACGGACAGACCCGAGAACCGAGGAGTTATGACCGATTTCGACATCGTTGCCGATCAGGGGCAGCCCCGGCCCACCGCCGACATCCTCTTCCCCTCTGCCGCCGCCGACGCCACTCCGCCCGAACAAGGTGCAACGGTGGCCCAGCACCGCTGCCACGATGACCCCGTTGGGGTGAGGGAGGTAGGCGGAATGACCGAAGCGGGTCTTGGGGGTGATGTCTGCCCCGGTGATGTATAAATTCAGGGCCCAGAGTAGCCAGGCGACGGCTGGGATCCCCTTGAGGTGCCAGTAATGCGACCAGCGGTGCAGCATCATGGCGACAAAAGAAGGGGTGATCACCAGAAACAAGCTCTTGGCCACGGACCGGGGCATGGCCAGCACAACCCTGATCCGCCGCAGGTCAGATCGGAGCAACCGCCACGTCCCTAGCACGGTGGCCGGATCTACCCCCGGCACGTCCTGCCCGGCCTCCCCGTACAAAAATTCCTGGCGCTCTTCCTGGGCGGTAAGGCCTGGCGAAGTCATAGCGTGACCCTCTGGGCAATGAGCGACAGCATGGAAAACGAACACTCGAAAAACGCCTCGGCATACCCAGCCCCTCCGGGCAGACCGATGGCGCGATAGGCGTTAAGCCCCTCGACGCACCGGACAAAGTCCCGATCCCGCAATTGCGACTGATGGGCAGCCATGGCGCGCAACTTCTGGGTCATCTCTCCACTGATGTCAGCGAGGCGGTTGGCGACAACCGGGGCACATACCTCATAGCAACGCACCCGGACCGAGTCCCTCCAGGCAAGCGGCATACGCGCCCCCGCAGCGACAAATATCCGGACCGCCTGCCAGTGATCGGCGTGGGTATCGAAGGGTGATGGGAGATACACCAGGTCCGGAGGATGGCCGGCCATCTGCTGGGCCAGACGAGGGGCCACAGTGGGATCCAAGCCCAGCCGGCCATCCTCAGCCTCCATAAAGTGCAGCTTGACAACGCCCAAGAGCGCAGCCGCGGCTTCAGCCTCCTGCCGCCGCACCGCGACAACCTCCTCCTCCATGGCCAGCGCGGCTGCGGGGGTGATTCTGGCGTCATGGAGCCGGACATCGCCCCGGCGCCCGTCAGTGAGGTAGACGATTTCCACCTCCCCGCCGGCAGCGCCATGGCGGATCGCCACCCCGCCGCAACCGAAGACCTCATCATCCATGTGCGGGGCCAGGATCAACACCCTCTGCTCGGCAAATGAGGCTATCAGCTCGGGCCATCGGGATTCGCGATGGAAGAGGAGGGCCGCTTCGATCACCCTCTGCTTCCCTGCCCTCAGCCTGCGATAGAGCGCCTGAACAGCCGTCTCAATAATATTCTGCATCCTCGTGTTACCCTCCCGCCACGTCACGATAGAACCGTTCCTGTTTCGCCGCAATCTCCTCCCAGGTAAAGCGCAATGCCCAACTGCGACAATGCCCGCCAAGCTCCGCCAGTTCAAGGGAGGACATCCCGAGCAGGTGCCGAAGCAATTCGGCATACGAATTACTCTCGAAGGCGACAGCCCGCGGACAATCCGGGGGAGCGATTTCATTCATCGGCGGGGCATCAAAAAAAGCGACCGGCTTACCGGCGGCGCAGCCCTCCAGCAAGGTCATGCCGAAGGTCTCATGCCGTGATGGCATGCACACGAACCGGCAACGCCGCAGCAAGTCGTTGCGCTCTTCATGGCCGACCTTGCCAATATGCTGAACCCAGGGCGCCAGACCATGCTGGCCGATGATGGCCTCGATGGCCGGCCAGGCATCGCCATGACCGGCCATGATCAGCGGCAGCCGCTCCTCCTCCGGGACTTGGGCATAGGCGAGGAGCAGGAGGTCGAGGCCCTTGATGCCGACATCCAGCGCCCCCAGGTAAAAGATAAAATCCCCATATTCGGGAGTCAGCCCGTACAACCTCTGATCGACGGCGTTCGGGATCACTTCAATGCGTGCCCTGGGATGCAGCCTGTCGATCCGCTGGCGCATCGACTCGGTGAGGACAATGAAGTTCTTGTACATCCTGACGCCATGATCTTGCAGCCAATCAAACGGTAGCTTGAACTGATCCCGCCAGAGCCCGGCATGGAACCACTGCACCGAGGCAATGAGAGGTTTGTTTTTCTTGACCAGCGGAGTGAGGGTTACGCTGCAGGGCGGCATCATATCCTCGACCAGCAAGTCATAGTCGAAACGGCGGATAGCCGCCGGCAGGCTGAGCCAGAACGTGATATGGTGCGATGAGCCATGGTCTCCTATCTTGCGCCCCAAACGCAGGTACCGCACCGCCCCACGCCACCGCTCCGGGGTAGAGCCGGGAAAGGTCGGGGTCAGCACAGTGATCTGATGGCGGAGCGACAGCCGCTGACAGATCTCCAAGGTGCGGACAGGACCGCCTCCCGACAGCGGGTTATCGACATCGTCGGGGTCGAGGTGGAGTATTCTCATCAGACTGCCCCTTGCGCCCGGTCTCGCCGGCACATGGCCAATAGTGCCTGGGGCGTGATCCCCATGACAGCGAGTCCGCCACCGTAACAGAGCAGCCCGCTCGCTGCGGCAAAATACGGCTGCCAACGCCACAGCAACCCCATGGGGACGAGCATGGCCACAACTGCCACCAAAACGATCCGCAACTCGTTAAGCATCTGGGCGCCAAACAGCTCCCGGCGCAGGATCAGGAGCCGGAGCCCTGGCTGCAACAGCGCCGTAGCTGTCGTTGCCCAGGCCGCACCCAAGGCGCCGGCCCGACCGATCCACCACCACAACAACATTGCGTAGAGCAGCGCCGTCACCGCCACAACGCACAAATCGGCCTTCTGCCGTTTCATGGCAAGCATCGCCGCGGCCAGACACTGATTAAGGCCAACCGCCGGCAAACTGACCACAAGCCAGACGAGGATGAGGGCCGCCTGGTCATATCGTTTTCCAAACATCGCGATCAACACTGGGGAAAAGGTCGCCCCCAGGACGGCACATGGTGTCAGCGCCAGGAGAGCCAGACGCACGGCGCCGAACAACAGCCCGCTAAACTGCTCCCTGCCCTGGGCAAAGGCGGCGGCAAGGGACGGGAACAGGGCCACCAGCAGCAGCGTCGGCACCATCATTGCCAGCTCATAAAACCGGTAGGCCGCCGAGTAGAGGCCCACGGTCTCCATGGCGGACCAGGCGTACAGCAAAAGAAAATCAAGCCGATTCAGCGAGGCGGCACAGACCATGATGCCAACAAAGACCGGCAACTCCCTCAGCAAGCGGCCAAACTCCTCTCGCGTCAACGCTTGAGCCTGGACCCAATGCCCTACCCCCTGCTGTGTCCAATATGCCCAGGCTAGCCAAAGGCGGCACAGCAAAAAGACAAGGTAGAGAGCGACGAGACCAAAGCCCGCCAGCAAGAGCGCGATACTGATCACGGTCCGGGCAAGATTCTCGTAGACGTTCCAGCGGGCAAGGGCCTTCATCGATTCCGAGCCGATCAAAAATGACTCGGCCACGCAAATCCACGCGGTTGGCAGCATTGCAATGCCGACCAGCATGGCTGCCACTGAAAAATCCGGGCTCGTGCCAGGTTTCATGGTGCCGCTGATCGCCACCCCTATGCCTAACACCAGACTGACCAAGATGGCGAGCCCGGTCGCGCTGGTGACAACCTCCGCGCTTCGCTCAGGGGCAGCCGCCACCTCGCGGATCACCACCACGTGCAGCCCAAGAAGCGGCATCAGCTGGAGGAAGACAAAGATGCTCTGCAGGGCCGAAAACTCTCCCAGCAGCGCCGGCCCTTGCTCCCGGCCAATCATCACGACCAACGCGAACGAGGCCCCAGCACTCGCAACACGCATTGCCCCGAGCGACATAAGGTTGCTGAACAGCCGTTGCCAGGCCATGGGAGGGGTAACTATCAGTGCCACCTCATCCCGGCAACAATATTGTCTCCGGAATAAGGTGGGCTCAGGTAGCTATCTGCCGCAACGCAGGTAGCACCAGCCGTATTACCCTGCAACGAAGTTACGCTACCGAGCAAGGCAAAAGTGATCCAAAGCAAGTGCTCCAGTGTGCCAATATAAAAATGGTCGAATAGAAACAAGACCATCTGACCGATAATGGCCGCGGATAGACTCAAGGCCAACACCTGCTCCAAGGGCGTCGCCCACCGGCGCACGGCAAGCGCCGCCCCGGCAAAACGGGTATAGAGCCAGACGATAAAGGCCATGACCAAGAGACCGTGCTCAGCCGCGGTCAGGACGTATTTATTGTGGACCACACTGCCGCGCAAAATTTTTTGATGCACTTCAGGGATAACGGCAAAGGAGCTTGGTGTGTAATCTTGGGCCGCCGTGACATACCCCCCCAGCCCAACCCCCAGCATCGGGGCATCGGCAATAATCAGTTTAGCCTGGTCAAGCAAGAGCCAGCGGGACAATGAAGACCCCTGGTCATCCTCGACCATCCGCAGATAGAAGGCTGGGTAAAACACCGCCAGCAAGGCGGCAACGACCGCTGCCATGATGGCCAACGAGGCAATCTGCCGGGCGCCGACAACCCGCCGCCGCCAACCGACGAACAAATACCAAAGCACTGCGGCGGCCATGGCGATCCAGCCGCCGCGGGACAAGGTGCAGGCCAGGGCAACCCCGCCCGCCAGCAGCAGAGCCACGGCACGCCACCAGATACGCTCGGCAATCCGGCCACGCATCAGGGACAGCCCGAAAAGGACCGTCAAGGGTAAGAGCAAATAGGCGGCAAAAGAAATCGGATGTGACAACAGGCCGATAGCGCGAAAATGGGACAACCCGCCGGTCCCCTCAAAAGACAGCGAGGCCTGCATGGCGACGGTCTTCATCCCTTGAATTTGAAACCCTCCGTTGGAGGCGACCTGGGCAAACGCCACTCCGACCTGTAGGAGCAGGCCATAGGCCAACACCGTCAACGCACCGTGGAACCGTTGCCGTGAATCCAGATAGTCCCGGAGAACGACAAAGGTGATTATGTACTTCGTATAACTGAGCGAGGAAAAGACCCCTGCCCAGACGTCGGGCGAATAAAACGAGGAAAGCCACATCAGTACAAGAAAGACAACCGCCCAGCCGTTAGCCCGGTCCCCCCGGATCCACTCCCTGGCTGCGACCTTATGCAGGAGCCAGACAGCCAGAAAACCAGCAAGAAATATGTCCGACAGGACCAGAGAAAGTCCAGGGCCAAAGACGCCATGCTCGGCAATCAAACCCTTGGAGATATCCATCGGCACCGTAAACAGAAAACCATGGAGCAGCAGCCGCTGACGGTCCGCCGACCAGGCCGCAATAACGCTATAGAGTAGCGCTATTATCAGCAGAGCGATCCAGGTCGGCGAAAGATCGCTGACAGCAAGGACGGCCATGCCAAGGATAGCACCCGCCCCGATGGCGATGGTGGGATAGATCAATCGAGTCATGCTGTTCAGATTGTGCTCCCCGGGAAGGCGACGCCAATCGGGCTGATTGCCCAAAAGGTTACAGGGCGGAATAGAGCCAGCGTGGGATATGCCTCGGCTGACGGTTGAGAATGATGCCGGAGAGCCGCCGGGGATCAAAGTGGGCCACCTCCATCGCCCCCCACACTGTCTCACTGCTGGTCCTTCTGGCGTCAACGGTAAGAATCACCGCATCGGCGCTGTCCCACAGAAGACTTGTGCACTGGGGAAGAGGCGGGCTATCCACTACCACCAAGGCGTAACGCTGCCGCAACGAGTCAAGAAGGCGGAGGGAACCTGTTTGCCAGTCCTCTTCGGCAACCAACGATTGTGAAGTAAGGCAGCTGAGCCCTGGAGTTCCGGGGACAGACGCCGGTTGGTCACCGGCAGCCTGCCCAAGAGAGCCGGATGCCTGCCACAAGACCACCGCCCCTTGCTTCAATCCCGCTGCAAAGGCGGCCACGGCTTCTGCGAGGGTCGAGGTTCCTTCTCCGTCCCTTACTCCCGTCACCACCACAACCACGCCTCTGTCCGCCTCAGCCGCCCTTGCCTGGAGCCAGAGCCTGCCGACCATATTACGGAAGCGGACCCCCAAGGACTCCTGGCCGAGCACGGTCACATCACCATGGCAAAACCGTTTCAGTCTAGGGCGAGACAATCGACAGACCGCTGCCAGGGTAGGCAACCCGAGGCGGATACGCACATCCTCCATGCTCTGTAACGTATGATCGCCCATCTCCCGTAAGCCCGCCAGGGCAAGGCCTAAGAGTAGGCCCCCCACGGCCCCCACCACTCCCACCAAGGCCTTCTGTTTCCATTCCGACTGTTCAGGGAGTGTTGGCGCCTCCACCAACTCGCGCTGGGACGACTGGGTCGGCGTCATCTTCAAAAACAATTCTATCTGATTGTTTTTTCTGTTAAGATCCATGAACTTCTCTTCCGCTATGGAAAAGTTCCGCTTCAGCGACATGAGGGTCGAGTCTTCCTCGGCCCCTTTGGCCACGGTATCTGACAGCCGCTTGCGGACACGGCTGATGGCCGCCTTCAAGGCCGCCACCGGAGCGGATGTGTCGGTATATTGCTCCTGGGCCTCAGCAAGATCCAGCTCCAGCTGGGTCAAACGGGCCCGCAGCAACCCTGCCTCACTGGTCACGCTCCGCTCTCCAGAGTCAGCCATGGACGCTGTATCCTGCTGGAGAGTCCCCCCTTCCGCCTTGCGGGCCACAAATTGCTGCAAGGCCTGCTGAGATTTCCGCAAATCCTTCTCCGCCGCGGCGAGATGTTCCCGCACCACGGCAATCGCCTGTTCACCCGCCCGTTGATCGACGGCCATGCCGTAGGGGAAATACTCTTCCAGCAAGACCGACAAGGCCTGCTCGGCACGCTGAGGGTCAGTGGCCCGCAGCTCGACAGCGATCAGGTTGGAGTTGGTCTCCGCCTGCTTGCTCTTCAACGGCACCAGCTTAATGCTGCCAACAAAGGCCTCCGCCAGCTCAGCTTGGGTGACCTGACTCTCTTTGGCAAGGCCAAACCAGGACATCATAACCTTCCACCAGCCATTAACCCGCCGGATGATGTGGGCGAGGGGAGGATGATAGATCTGCTCATAGCCGAGCCCCAGTTTGGCAACAACACGCTCTGCCAGCCCTCGGGAAGTGAGGATCTGCATCTCCGTTTCTATTTTGCGGCTTGACGGATCGATCAACTGAGCCTCCCGGTACGCGCTGATACCAGACAAGAAATTCGGCGTGCCCTGCTGCTCTGTCTTGAACAAGATCTTCGCTTTGGATACATAGGTGGGAGGGATCGAGGCCAACCCGCTGAACATGACCGCAGACACTGTGGCAAACGCCGTCAGCACCAGCAAATTGTGCTTGAATAGCAGCAGCAGCAGATCTCTTACGGTCAACAGCCTCTCTCCCTGAGTAATGGCTGGCAGGAGATTGGCAGGCCGGGGGCGGAAAAAGTCGTTATTGGTTTTTGACATTGGTGGTAGTTTCGTTCAGGTAGTAAGTGAAACCAAGACTGCTGTTGCGCAAGAACGGCAGCAGCTGGATCAGGTACTGGTCTACCACTTCAACCACAGTGGCGATGCGAGTCTTGGGAACAATCACGATATCAAACGGTTCAAGCCAGACATCCTCCGCCCCGACACTGTTCATGTCGTAGCGCAAATCGCGATGGAGGAGGAGCGGCGGGCCATCGGCCTGCTTTCGTAGGATCATGACGCTTGCCAACTCGGCAGTGGGCCGATGTCCGCCCGCTTCGATAAGCGCCTCCAGCAGGGTGATCCGGCCCCGGTAGGGGACAACCCCGGGGCGGACCACCTCTCCCCCGACGTACAGTTTCAGCGGCGCATGATCCCTCAGGATCACCACTGGTTCAAGCTGATCCAAGCCGAGACGCACCTCCCTGCCCGGCATACCGCCCTTCATCGGCGATGCGCTGCGCACGTTCAACGTCAACTCTGGCCGTTTGAGGTGCTGGCCATAGGCCTGTCGCAGCCTGACGCTCAGCTCCTCGGTGGTCAACCCCTCCACCGCCATAGACCCGACCAGCATTAAGGAAATCTTACCATCGGGGCGGACTCGCGGGGTCTGGTTGAGCTCGCCCTTAAACGGAAAGCGGATGTCCAGTTCGTCCTCGATTCGGATGCGATACTCCCAGGCATCCTCTTTCCCTGCCCTTTTCTGCTCCCGGCTCAGTTCGCGGTACCCGAGCTTGATGCCGTCCCTTACCTCGTCCACTGTCCTCCCCTCGCCCCGGACTGTACCGAGATAAGGGACGGTAAGCCGCCCGTCCGGGGGCAATCGTTGGCTCTGGTTCAACTCCGGGTGCTCCGGGAAGCGAAGCTCGACCTCGTCGTTGACGTTCAGCCGATACTCAGCCGGTGGAATGGCAACCCCAGCAGCCCCATAGGGCAGGCTGGAAAAGGGAGCCGCCGGCTGCGGGGCTTGGGCGCATGAAGCGATGAGGGCGGTGCCTATCATCGCCCACACCGCCGGTCTCAACAAAAAAACGATACGAGTCAGTTTCACGATCTTCCGATGCACAGTAAATTCTCTGTTGATAACAAAGGCAGCAGGGAACCGTAATCGACTACGCTCCCCGGGTGCCATTCCCAGTCAGCCAACGCTCCAGCATGGCTTCGTACGCCTTAAGCGGCAGTTCCCAGCGGAACATGGCTGTATGTCGAAGACGGCCAGCCGTGCGCATCTCGTCCAGCAGAGGGGCATTGTTCAGCAGTTGATCGAAAAGCCGGGCGCAATCCCCTTCATCTTGAAAATACTCTCCAGCCTCTCCTAATGTCCAGCGATTAAATGCATTGTCATGGGCCAGGACCGGAGTTCCGGCACTGAGCGCCTCAACCAAAGACGGGTTGGTCCCTCCGACTCGATGGCCATGGACGTACAGTGCCGCATAAAAGCGCAAGGCCCGGATAATCTCCGGCCGATATATCGCGCCAGGAAATAGCACCTCCTGATTTGCTGCCGCGCGGACTTTGCGGTGGTAGGGAAAGCGCTGCACATCATAGGCCCCGAGAACCACCAGTTTGACCCCGCGGGGCACCCGGGAAAACGCAGTGACAATATCCAAAATCGAGTTCTCAGGCTCGGGCCTGGCCACAACCAAGGCATAACGATACGGCTCCACACCCAAGGAGGCAAGCAGCGACCCATCCGCTGAGTCAATGGCATCGGCGCCATAAGGGATCATCGTGACCTTCTCCTTGGGGACGAAGCCATGCAAGCGGCGGGCTATTTCAGGATTATCGGCAACAAGATGATGGGACAGCCAGCACCCCAAACGCTCATTGACGTAAAACCAAACTTTCACGGGCAACGACCATTTGCTGCGCTTCCACTCCAGACCATCCATGTTCATCACGGTGTACCGGCCAGCGAGTCGGTGCAGCAAAGAAAATACCGCCGTGTTATAGCCGAGGATAAGGCAGAGGCTTGGCGATTCACGCAAGGCGTGCCAAGTGCCTTTTAAATCAAACTCAATGGTTCCAAGAGGCCCGCGCATGCCGACAGGGATATGAACTCGCTCAACCCCCCGCCAGGTATCGCTATGCAACTGACAGGACGGTTGCCGACTGCTGCCCGCCGCCCTATCCTGCTGGCAATAGACGACAACCTTCCATCCCCGTTGGGCAAGGTAGAGCGACAATGCCTCGGCAAAAGTCTCAAATCCGCCATACTCAGCAGGGACGCCTCGAGTGCCGAGTATCCGTAGTTTTTTTTCCATCATTATGCCTGTGCGGCAGAAGTCCCAGGAAATAGTCCGAATGACCTCGCTCCGGATCGTACTTCTGCTCTATTGCTTTCGGTAAAAATTATAGGTGTGTCTGTTGTCTGTGGCGGTCTGAAAACAGGCTTCCTTCAATGGCGGGAACACATAGGGTTGAAATAGCTGCAGGCTCTCGATCTGCTCCAGCGGGAACGGCTTATGCTCTGGAACATCATTCCAGCCGACCAATAAAATTCCGCCTGCCCTCAGACTGAGATGCGCGCCAGCGAACGCCTTTTCCACATCCTGCCGCTCGTTGAGTCCCCAACCAAAGACACCATTACATATGATGAGGTCCAGCGACGAGGGAAGGAAATGCCTGCCGATAGTAACGACAGAGTCACAGATGTGGCGTCTGGCGCCATACCGCCGCTGTTCCGGCAGGATATCCATTGTCCAGTACTCGTCCTTGCCACTGAACTTGCTATTGTATCCCCTGGTATACCAGTCGCAGCCGACAGATAAAATTCTCCTGAGCCCTGAATCGGCGATAAGATAGGGGAAAATCACCTGTTCAAGGATCCGGCGGTCTTCGGTCCGCAGGTACAGATCCACCCCGGCCATGATCAGGGCGTTGCGAAACATAAAATAGAGCCTGCTGAACATTTACATACGCTCCCAATTACCTAATTACTCTCAATCTTATCTAATATACATGAATCTATCGGCCTTTTCAACCTGCTCCATCCAGGCCACAGGGCTCCGTCAAAGTCACCCGCAGTCAAGTAGGCAGGGCATAAGCCGATAGCACTGGCTATTCGTGCCGCGATTGGTTATGCTGTTGATATGGACAGCACGACCAGCAACCCTTTCGATCCC
>Ga0233425_10009277_pt1 | contig 12585 bp, 12 predicted proteins | sample Watercolumn_Towu_2_FD_181712 | JGI IMG/M metagenome (GOLD analysis project Ga0233425, IMG submission 181712) | Freshwater microbial communities from Lake Towuti, South Sulawesi, Indonesia - Watercolumn_Towuti2014_140_MG | ecosystem: Environmental > Aquatic > Freshwater > Lake | place...
GGGCCAGCGAGGTGATAAAGGCTGCCTTGGCTAAGAGATCACTCTGGAACATTCTTCGTCTGACGGGGCTTCGTAAAGGAAAAGCTTGTCGAGTGCAGCACCTCACGTCGGATCACTTTTTAACAGTTCACTTGGGCCGACTAAAGGGAGCGGGTGCTTACTTAATCGATCGGAAGGCAGCTTCTATTCTCGTTAAGAAGCTGTTGCCGATGTGGCTTCCTTGGGATCATGCCATTGATCGTGAATGGAATTTTGGGTTAAAAGCACTTGCTGTTGCCCCTTTTCCTATTTCGCAAACAGAAGAAAAATTTGAGAGTGCGATTCAAACACTCTCACAGCCAAAACTCCCTACGTGGCGCCGTTGTTTAACGACCTATCCGTATCAGGCTCTAAATGAACTTTTGAGATGGGGAGCACGAGGAGCATATTTTTTAAAGTTGAAAGTGCTTAGCCCGTTTTAGCCTTGCCTTTTTTATAAGCATTGTGAAAATTGGAATCAATAGTTCCAAATTTCAAATATTCTTATGAAGAGAAATAGCGAAGTAGAAGAGGTGTATCGTGATTTTAAGACAGCTAAAGTGGTTGCTCTGTTAGGGCCACGTCAATGTGGCAAGACGACCTTAGCTCGGGACTATTTTAAAAAATATCGTGGAGTTAGTGAGCAATATTTCGATTTGGAAAATCCCCACGATGTTTTGAGGCTGTCGGACCCCATGTTGACACTGGAGGAAATGAAGGGGCTTATCGTCATGGATGAAATTCAGCGAGTGCCTGATTTATTTCCCGTCTTACGTGTCTTAGTCGACCAGAAAAAACTGAAACAACATTATTTGATTCTTGGAAGTGCCTCGCGCGAGCTGATTCAGCAAAGCTCTGAGTCATTAGCAGGGCGCATTCATTATCGCGAGCTGACGCCTTTTTCTTATCATGAAGCCTCTGACTTAAATAAACTCTGGCTGCGAGGAGGCTTTCCTCTTTCGTACCTGGCTCGAAGTATGGCTGCAAGCGCACAATGGAGAATTGATTACGTTCGCACTTTTTTAGAGCAAGATATCCCTGCGTTAGGCATTCGCATTCCAGCTGCAAACTTGAGGCGGTTTTGGATGATGCTGGCTCACTATCATGGCCAGATCATGAATGCTTCAGAAATTGGTAATGCCCTAGATCTTTCACATCATACGGTTCAAAAGTATCTCGATATTTTGTCGGGTACTTTCATGATGCGTCAGCTTGCACCATGGCATGAAAATATTGCGAAGCGGCAAGTCAAAGCTAAGAAAATTTATTTTCGAGACTCAGGTATTTTTCACACGCTTCTTAATATTGCTGACCGGTCTGAACTCTTGATGCATCCTAAGCTCGGAGCTTCTTGGGAAGGATTTGCTTTGGAGGAAGTCATTCGCCATCTCAAAGTGGATGCTCAAGATTGCTATTTTTGGAATGTGCACAACGGCCCTGAACTTGATCTCCTCATTGTTCAGGGAACAAAGCGAATGGGATTTGAATTTAAATTTTCTAAAACGCCGCAGCTGACTCACTCGATGCAGCAAGCGATGAAAGATTTAAAATTAAAAAAACTGACCGTGATTTATCCCGGAGAACATCCGATCAAGCTAAGTCGAGAGGTGACAGCGATAGGATTAGAACCTTTTTTGAGAGGACGTTAAGAACATTTCTTCCACAGGGGCCTTGCTTTTAAAACTGCTTGATAGATGGGGCACTCTGGGATGTGGGCTCCAGGCAGGTAGCCAATGCTCATTAAGAATTCACCAACAATTTCTCCGCCGGTGAAACGAAAAGTTTTTTTAAAAAGCTTTACCCACTCTTCTTTTGGCTTTGGATGGTGTGAATGGAGCCACTGTGCGAAAGAGCCGTTTTCTTTTTGGAGTTGTAAAATAGTCTTAGCATTCTCAATGGTGGCATCGATTTTTAAACGGTTGCGAATGATGCCAGCATCGCCCAGAAGCCTCTTTCTATCAGCCTCGCCATAGGAAGCAATTTTTTTGATGTTAAAATTATGATAGGCTTTTCGAAAATTTTCTTCCTTTTTTAAAATGGTTTCCCAACTGAGGCCCGCTTGATTGATTTCTAAAATCAGCCTTCCGAAGAGCTCTCGGTCATCGTTTAAAGGAAAGCCATACTGCATGTCATGATATTTTTTATGACATTCCTTTTTTGGATCTATGATCGTGGCGACGAAGCTGCAGTAGGACATGGAGATATAGGTTGTAGGTTGTAGGTTATAGGTTGTAGCTTTTAGTCAGTCAAAATGACAAATTCATTTTCAAAACTACTTTCAGTAGGAGGCGCTTTAGTCCACTGGGTGGCCCTACTCCTACCGATGTCAGCGGGCATTGGCTCGGTCTGTGCTTTTTTCCTCTGGAGTCTCAATGTCGTGACGCAGTGGCGCTTTAACCATCCATGGTTGCTTTATTTTTTGCCGTTTGCTGGGTTGGGCATGGGATTAGTTTACCATCACATTGGGAAAAGCGTTGAGAGTGGAAACAATCTCATTTTAGAAAAAATTCATCAAATGGGAGGAGGTGTGCCGCGACGAATGGCACCCTTAGTTTTATTCGCAACGTTGGTCACACATCTCTTTGGTGGATCGGTGGGACGAGAAGGAACGGCTATACAAATGGGAGGAAGTATAGCGAGTGCTTGGGGAAAAATTTTGGGCCTGCGGCCTAAAGAAATGAGGGTTTTGCTTTTGAGCGGCGTGGCAGCTGGATTTGGAGCTGTTTTTGGAACCCCTCTTGCTGGGGCTGTTTTTGCTATTGAAGTCTTGGTGGTGGGGCATCTTTATTATGAAGCTTTTTTACCAGCACTCGTAGCGGCTTTCTTCGGGAATGTTTTTTGTCACCTTTGGGGAGTGAAACACATGATCTACCAACTCCATGAAGGAGCGTTTCAAATAATGAATATTTCTTTTGAAAGAGATCTAATTCTTTTTTTAAAAATTGTTTTCATTGGGATTGCAGCAGGATTAGTGGGGCGACTTTTTGTAACAACAGAACATTTTTTTCGATCTGGATTTAGGAAGATGACCTCTTATGCGCCCGTGTGGCCATTAGTTGGTGGTACGCTCATCATTGGACTAACGTTTCTTTTGGGAACAAGATCTTATCTTGGATTGGGAGAGTGGTCTCTCAATCCCCATGATGTGACCATTGTTTCTCTCTTTCATGGAGTCAATGCCGTTCCAGAAGCGTGGTTTTGGAAACTTCTTTTTACCGTGATCTCGTTAGCTGCTGGGTTTAAAGGAGGTGAAGTCACGCCGCTCTTTTTTATTGGAGCAGCGCTTGGAAATCTGCTTGCTGTCTTGCTGGGAGGCCCCTCTGATCTTTTTACAGCACTTGGCTTTGTGGCTCTTTTTGCTGGAGCTTCTAACACACCATTAGCTTGCACCATTATGGGAGCAGAATTTTTTGGGGCGACGCATTTACTTGAAATGGGTGTCGTCTGCTTTGTTGCTTATTTTTGCAGCAGTCATCAAGGCATCTATCATGCGCAGCGTCGGCCTCATTCAAAAAAATATAAAACGATGCTACGAAAACAATCTTTTTGACGAAGTCTAATTGGCAAAATAAGGATGGTTCTGAAATGCCGTAAAAGCAGCTTCGCCTGTTGGGCCTGGTGCAGAAGCACGGAAAGCAAGATCAATGATTTCTCTCACTTGGGGATATTTTTTTAAAATTTGTGCTGTTTGAGAATGAGGTTCCACTTTTTCAGAAAAAACAGCATTCGTATCAACTTTTTGCTTCTTTGCTAAAGGCTGTATATCCTGTTCACTGTTTTGCCCAGAAACATAGTTGTTATTTGAAACAGGATCCATTTGCGTCAGTTCATTGTTTACTACTGCAGCTTCTGCAGTAGCAACTGATTCAACTTAATTCCATCAAGAAAATTTCTGAGCAGCATGTTTTCGTTGGGAGAATGCATGCCGCAATCAGGATTGGCTAGGCCAACTAAGAGAGCATCGACGCCAAGAATTTTTTTGAAAGCGGCGATGATTGGAATACTGGCGCCATCTCGTAACAAGAGTGGAGGTGTTCCGAAGCTCTCTTGAAGGGCTTCCTGGGCTGCCTGGCCATCTTTTGATTGCGGATCAGAGAAGCTGGCCTCGCCGGAATGCCCCATGACAATCTCCAAGGAAACGCCGGGAGGAAGTTGCCTCCGGAGATGAGCGGCAGCGAGGTCGAGGATTTTTTGGGGATCTTGGTTAGCGACGAGACGGAAGCTTAGTTTCACAAAAGCTTCTTTTGGTAAAATTGTTTTCGTTCCCTCGCCCTGATAGCCGCCGCCAAAGCCGTTGACCTCAACTGTGGGACGTGCGCCGATACGTTCGAGTGTGCTGAATCCGGCTTCTCCAAAAAGCTCAGTAACCCCTGCCAGAGCCTTCATCGAGGCGTCGCCGCCCGAGGCTTTTTCTAACGCTTGGGCCGCTTCTCGCTCCCATGCCTGCAGAGGCTGAACATCATCATAAAATTCAGGAATTAAAACGTGTCCTTTCTCATCATGGAGCGAGGCAATCAGGCGTGCAGCAACGGTGAGCGGGTTGGCTACAGCGCCACCAAATAAGCCGCTATGCAGGTCATGAGAAGGGCCGCGCACGACGAACTCCATCGCCGCGACGCCACGCAGTGCATAAGTCATCGCCGGAAGGTTGCCTGGAGCCATGCCGGTATCGGAGACGAGAATGACATCTGGTTTTAATTCCTCACGGTGTTTTTCAAGAAAATCTGCAAGGTGAGGACTGCCGATTTCTTCTTCTCCTTCGATAAGGAAAATCACATTAACGGGCAGATTTCCCTTTTTTTCCAAGGCCTGAGCTACTCCGAGAATGTGAGCAAGCGTAGGAGCTTTGTTGTCGGAGGAACCGCGGGCATAAATTTTTCCCTCTTTCTCTTCGATACGAGGTTCAAAGGGAGCCGAGATCCACTCCTCAAGCGGATCTGGCGGCTGCACGTCATAGTGTCCGTAAATCAAAATGGTCCGCTTTTTTGGATCAGGAGCGGTTTGTGCTACGACAATCGGATGTCCTGGTGTTTGATGGATCGTGGTTGTGAGACCCATTTTTTTAAAAAGCATCTCAAGCCATGCCGCGCAGGCAGCGACATCTTTGTTGTGTTCCGGTTGAGTGGAGACGCTTGGGAAACGGAGGTATTCGATGAGAGTGGAGATAGGGTCGAAAGTGGGCATGATGAAAATAATTTTCTTACGCGTATTCGGTTTAATGCTATCATTCTCATGTCATGAAAGCTAGCGAACAAACTTTTTTCTGCAGCCTGCCTCCTGCATCCAGGCTAGGCCTCCTCGGCAGTGGTCAGCTTGGTCAGATGATGGCGATGGCTGCAAAAAAAATGGGACATCGTGTGATTTGTTACGATGTTCTTCCTGGAGGTCCAGCGACTTCTGTCGTAGATGAGATGATCGTAGCCCCCTTTGATGATGAAAAAGCATTGAAAGAATTTGCAAGTCGCGTTGATCTCATCACGTTGGAATTTGAAAATATTCCGGTAGCAACATTGGAACTGCTAGCTGCGCTGCGCCCGGTTTACCCAGCACCAAGCGTTGTTCAAATTTGCCAAGATCGCATTTTGGAAAAAGAATTCTTACAATCCCATGGAATTCCTGTGGCTCCATTTCGCGCAGTGAGATCACTTGAAGACTTGGTGAAGGCCATACACGAGATCAAAAGCGATGCCATTTTGAAAACAGCAACATTGGGGTACGATGGAAAGGGACAAATCTCAATCGAAGCAACGGCTTCGGAAACCGCATTAAACGAGGCCTGGGAGACTCTTCGTGCAAAACGTGCTGTCCTAGAAAAGCGCGTCTCATTTCAAGCAGAAGGCTCTGTCATCGTAGCGCGTTCCACACGCGGAGAAGTCGCTGTTTTTCCACCTCAAGAAAATGAACATGCGCGAGGAATTCTCGATGTTTCACGAGCGCCAGCTCGATTTTCTCAAAAAGTTTTGGAGCAAGCAGTATCTCTAGGACGAAAAATTGCTGTATCACTCGATGTCGTAGGATTGATCACGGTGGAATTTTTTGTGCTTCCTGATGAAACAATCATCGTCAATGAACTCGCACCACGACCTCACAACTCAGGACATCACACCATCGAGTCCTCTAAGACAAGTCAGTTTGAACAAGCCATCCGCGCGGTGACAGGAGCTTCTCTTGGCTCGACTGCATTAGTCCAACCAGCGATCATGCTCAATCTTTTGGGAGATCTATGGCGGTCTGGAGAGCCAGATTGGAAGCCCTTTCTAGAACACCCCGACATTTTCCTGCATCTCTATGGAAAAAAAGAGGCCAAGCCTGGACGTAAAATGGGACATGTAACTTTTGTGGGAGAACATCGGGAGGAATTGCTGCAGCAAACATTAAATTTTTGTGTCTACCAACGTCAGTTCAACAGCAAAAGAAGAGAAAAAGAAGTAACCGCTAAATTCGCTAAAAGACGCTAAAATAAATTTCTTTTTTCGTGTGATTTCGCGTATTTCGCGGTTTAAATTTTTCAGTGACGTTGGTAGATACAAATTTTTTAAAAAAGAAATAACCGCAAACGCAAAGAATATTTTTTGCGTTCCCTGCGTTCTTTTGCGGCTATTAAATACTTTGATTTTTTTGTCATCTTTGTGGTTAATTATTTTCAACTTTTCACATAATTTATGAACAACTCAATTCAAGAACTCGATCGACGGGTGCAGCAAGCAGGAGCTTGGGTCCATCCATTAATACAGGAAGTCAGTCGCGTGGTGATCGGGCAGCAGGGACTCGTACAAAGTCTCCTCATCGGATTGCTAAGCAATGGGCACGTGTTGCTGGAAGGCGTTCCGGGATTGGCTAAAACACTAACCGTGCGGACGCTGGCCTCTTGCATTCACGCCTCTTTTCAACGTTTGCAATTTACGCCTGATCTTTTGCCGGCCGATTTGATTGGAACGTTGATCTACAATCCACGCGAGACGATGTTCACCACGCGCAAAGGACCTATTTTTGCTAATCTCATTTTGGCCGATGAAATTAATCGTGCTCCCGCCAAGGTACAAAGTGCGTTGTTGGAAGCCATGCAAGAACATCAAGTCACCATCAGCGAAGAGACCTTCCCCCTGCCTGATCCTTTCTTGGTCTTGGCAACTCAGAATCCGCTGGAACAAGAGGGAACATATCCGTTGCCTGAGGCGCAGCTTGATCGATTCATGCTCAAGGTTGTGGTTGGCTATCCGAGTCGCAAGGAAGAGCGCGCCATCCTCGATGCAATGGCCACCTCCTCGCCACGTCTTGGTGTGAATACTGTGATTTCCAAGGACCAAATTTTAGAAGCGCGTGATGTCGTCAATCAAATCTATGTCGATGACAAAGTGAAAGATTACATCGTCGATCTTGTTTGGGCGACGCGGGAACCAGAGGCTTACAAATTAAAATTGGAGGGAATGATTCGTTATGGAGCCTCACCTCGAGCCACGATTTATTTGACGCTCGCCGCGAAAGCTCATGCTTTCTTGCATGGACGAGGATATGTAACACCACATGATGTGAAATCTATCGGAGTGGAAGTGTTACGTCATCGTGTTGCCGTCAGCTACGAAGCTGAAGCCGAATCGATCACCTCCGAAGATGTCATCGGAAAAGTTTTTGCGGGACTCTCCGTTCCTTAAATAGAAGAAAGAAAATTAACCACAAAGAACACAAAGAGCACAAAAAAAGAAAATAAAAATCTTTGTGTTCTTTGTGGTTAATTATTTTTTAATTTGTGATGAAAACCTCTTCAGAAATTCTACGTAAGATGCGACGCATTGAGTTGCAGACAAAGCGACTCGTGGAATCTTCTTTTGCGGGGCAATATCAAAGTGTCTTTAAAGGACGTGGAATGAATTTCGAAGAGGTACGTCCCTACACGCCTGGAGATGAAATTCGCACAATCGACTGGAATGTGACGGCACGCACGGGAGAGCCATACATTAAAAAATTTAATGAAGAGCGCGAGGTTACCGTGATGATCTTGCTCGATGTGAGTGCCTCCGGAAATTTTGGAAGCGTGAATGAAAGCAAACGGGAAGTCGCCGCAGAAGTCGCGGCCCTCCTCGCTTTCAGCGCCATTTACAACAATGACAAAGTGGGGTTGATTCTTTTTTCAGATCAGATTGAACTTTTTATTCCTCCCAAAAAAGGACGACTGCATCACTTGAAACTCATTCGCGAAATGTTTTTCTTTCAACCAAAGAGCCGCAAGACCGATATCGCTCAAACGCTTGAATTCTTAAACAGAATCCTCACACGTCGCGCTATTGTTTTTGTCATTTCTGATTTTTTTGATGGTGACTTCTCACGACCTCTAACGGTATCAGCTAAACGTCACGACATGATTGCTCTCCCCATCATCGATCCCGTGGAAGAAAATTTTCCTGATGTTGGCGTGATCACGCTCCAAGATCCCGAAACGGGCGAACAAGTAGAAATCGACAGCGGCGCTCGCTCCTTTCGTATTACTTACCAAGAAGAACTCGACCGACAAAAGAAAAAGTTGATGCATCTTTTTGGCTCACATCATGTCGATACCGTTCCTCTTCGAACTGACGAAGATTACTTGCCGATCTTGCGCTCCTTCTTCGCTCATCGAGAGCGAAGGAGGTAGACTCACAGGCATAGAAGCAATGAAAGAGATCCAAGCAATTTTTTTCCTGTAACCTAGGGCTTGTCCTAGAGCATCTTTATTTTGATGCTATGGTCCTGGAAGCTTGGTAAATTCTAATGTTTCAGACGAAGTAATGAGTAACGAGTAAAGAGTAAAGAGTGGATATGAACAGCTAAAATTCACTATTTTGATGAAATTGACATGTTATGATAATGCTCCTTCATTCGAATTTGCCGAAGGCAACTAACTTTTACTCGTTACTCTTTACCCTTTACTCATTACTTTGTCTGTAGTTGTTTCGGTTGACAAACAAAAGAAAAATATCTTTTCAAAAATTGCTTCCATTCGGACAAGCCCTAATCTACAGCCTACAGCCTATCACTATGATCAAACCCTCCGCCGAGTGGCAACATTGGATTTTTATTGCAGCGCTTGCCTGGCTTCTTTTTGAGATGTGGCGCGGATGGCGGCTTGGCATGATTCGCGGCATCGTAAAAATTTTCCTCTTGGTTGTTGCATGGATGGGGGCCTCTGCTGCGGCCGCGGCAACGAGCGCAGCCTTAGCCATTTTTTTCCGCACCCCGTCTACGGCTATTCCAACAGGCATTGCAGCAGTAGTGGGTTTTAGCATTTATTTTTTAGGAACATTACTTGCAGGATTTTTATTGAAACGCACAGAGCATCATCATGGCTTGTTACACACGATTTTTGGAATTGGAGGAGCTTGCTGCGGATTGCTGTTTGGACTTTTTTTCTTGTGGGGTGGCATCTCCCTTGTTCGCAGTTTAGGACTGTTGGGAGAGATGCGCCTCATTGAGGCACAGCGAAACGGATGCCCTATCAAAGATCAGACTTTTGCTTGCAATCTCGTGCGACTCGAGAGGTCGTTAGAAATGGGACCTGTAGGCGAGTTTCTTATTTCAACAGATCCGCTCTCACCTGCTTTTTATGATAACACTCGCAAGAGCATGAAAGTGATGCAAGATCCTGAGGCGTTCCAACGCTTTCTTCATTCGCCCAACGTCGAGCGACTCTTGATGAACCCAAGACTGAATCGCGTGCTGAGCAATCCAAAACTTCAGGAGGAGTTGAAAACTGGAAATATTCCTGCGTTTTGGACGAACCCCGATGTGCAAGCGCTCCTTCACGATCCTCAATTGATGAAAGAGCTAAAACAATTCGACCTCTCACAGGCCCTTGATTACGCTTTGCAGAAGAATTGAAGAGAAATTTCTTAGTTTTTTAAATTATGACTACGCCTTCTTACATTGCCACCATCGGACTCGAGGTCCATGTTCAACTCAAAACTAAAAGCAAGATGTTCTGCTCCTGCAAAGCCGAATATGGCGCAGAGCCTAACACGCATGTCTGCCCCATCTGCCTTGGAATGCCAGGAGCTCTTCCGAGCATCAATCATGAAGCGCTTTACTTGACCACGCTCGCTGGAATGATGTTGGAATGCCGTATCCCGGATGTTTGCAAGTTTGATCGGAAAAATTATTTTTATCCCGACATGCCGAAAAATTATCAAATTTCTCAATTTGATCAACCCCTCTGCCTTGGAGGTGCTGTGCCACTGCATGAGCGGGCTTATCCCAAGGAAGTGCAAAAGAGTCCTGTGGCTGCGGAGAAAAAAATTCGCCTCACGCGCATTCACCTCGAAGAGGATGTTGCCAAAAGTTTTCACCTCGAGACGACAAGTGGCATCGACTTCAATCGTGCAGGGACGCCGCTGATGGAAATTGTTTCTGAGGCCGATATCGCTTCACCCGAAGAGGCCTTTGCTTACTTGACGGCACTGCGACAAATTCTTGTTTATGGAAATATTAGCGATGCCGATATGGAAAAAGGACAAATGCGTTGCGATGTGAATGTCTCCGTACGACCAAATACGCAAAAAGAATTTGGAACCAAAATTGAATTGAAAAATCTCAACTCCATTAGCGGTGTGCGGCGTGCGCTCACTTTTGAAATCGAGCGCCAAATTCAAGTGCTTTCTGCTGGAGGAAAACTCGCACAGGAGACGCGGCGTTGGGATGATGTGCGTGGCGAGACAACGTTGATGCGGATCAAAGAATCGTCGCATGATTACCGTTATTTCCCTGATCCAGACTTGCTCCCCGTGCATACGGAAAAATTAGTAACAGAAGCAACACGCCGCATACCAGAGCTGCCTCAAGCGAAACGGAATCGCTTTATTCGCGATTATGAAATTAGCGACTATGATGCCGCTGTGCTGACTGATGATGGAGCGCTGGCTCATTATTTTGAAGCTGCTGTAAGCGCAGCCGCAGGAGCGGCAAAACCGAAGACGCTAGCTAACTGGATCATCAACGATTTATTGAGTGCTCTGGGAGCTGCTTCCTTGGCCCTTTCCGAGGCGAACGTAACGCCAACAGCTTTGGCAGAACTTACAGCGCTCATTGAAAAGGGAACAATCAGCGGACGTCAAGGAAAAGAAGTTTTTGCAGAAATGATGACGAGCGGCAAAGCGCCTGCGATGATCGTACAAGAAAAAGGGATGCAACAAGTCAGTGATACCGGGGCTCTCGAAGCCTTTTGTGATGAGGCGGTCGCTGCTCATCCAGCTGTTGTCGCCGATTTTAAAGCGGGCAAGGAAGCGGCCCTCAACTTTTTGAAAGGACAAGTGATGAAACTCTCCAAGGGAAAAGCTAATCCAGCTATCGTTGGAGATATTTTGAAAAAGAAATTGTCATGATTAAAAGAATCGCCATCTTTTTTTTAGTAGTCATTGCGTTGATCGATGTTTGGAAACAGACAAAATCGTGGCGCTTTCACAGATCACAAACTGTTTTTAAAAAAGCATTGATCGAATCAGGAATTTCTGTGGATTGACTAATTCAAAATCGCTTGATAGACTTCTCTCCTCTCTCTGCGGGTATAGCATAGTGGTAATGTTCCAGCCTTCCAAGCTGGCCAGGAGGGTTCGATTCCCTCTACCCGCTCCAATGTTGAAATTTTGTAATTGCTCATCTCTTTCTGTGCTTCGGATGGAATTAGATATTAAACATTGGCAAAATTTTTACTTCTTTCCTCTGCAGCAATGCATGAGCGTCTCATAAGCAAGGGGGAGCATTGAAACGAGAATGATTGCAATGACGACGGCTTCAAAATGTTGTTGCACCCATGCGATCTGACCGAAGAAGAGACCCGAAGTCATCATTAAGAAGACCCAACAGAAACTTCCAAGCACGGTGTAAATGAAGTAGGCACGTCCGTTCATCCGCGCCATTCCTGCGACGAAGGGAACCATTGTTCGGAAGATGGGGAGAAACCGCGCTAAGATGATTGCCTTCGCTCCATGTTTGCCAAAAAATGTATGCGCACGATCGAGGTACGATTTTTTGAGAACGAGTGCCTCTTCTTTAAAAATATGGCCGCCAATGCTGATCCCAAAAATAAAATTAATAATATTACCTATGATCGCCGCGATGCAGAGCAACACTAGCGCTGTGCTGTAGTTCAAACCGCCTCCAGGATGAGCTGCTGCAAAGGCTCCAATGGCAAAAAGCAACGCATCTCCTGGAAGAAACGGCGTTATCACCAGTCCCGTCTCACAAAAAATAATGGCAAAGAGAATGGCGTAGACCCAAACACCGTAGAGATTCACGATGTGAGCAAGGCTCTTGTCGAGGTGAATAAAGTTTTCTTGGAACCAGTGGATGAAAGTCATCATTGCAGATTACAGGGTACAGGTTGCAGGTTACAGAAAAAAACACTTCTCAATATGCCATCTCCGCCGACACTGTCAGAATGCTGAAAAGACTTCGACGACAGACGAACAGGTCCCAGATAGAGTCCGTCCTGGAGAATTAGTTTTTAAAGTTATCGCCTCAAAAGCTAGTAACTATCTGGTTGTAGAGACAAGTAACGAGTAACGAGTAACGGGTAACGAGTAAATATAAACAGACGAAATT
>Ga0233425_10009278_pt1 | contig 12583 bp, 7 predicted proteins | sample Watercolumn_Towu_2_FD_181712 | JGI IMG/M metagenome (GOLD analysis project Ga0233425, IMG submission 181712) | Freshwater microbial communities from Lake Towuti, South Sulawesi, Indonesia - Watercolumn_Towuti2014_140_MG | ecosystem: Environmental > Aquatic > Freshwater > Lake | place: Indonesia...
CAAGCTGTACTAAAGAAGCACCTGCTTTTATTTTCTCAATTGCATCTTGACCGCTAAATGTTCCTCCACAACCTATAATTATTTTATCACTGCGCTGATGAACAAATCTGATGGTTCTGAGGCTCGGTTCTTTTACGGGCAAGCCGCTGAGTCCTCCTTTTGGTGAAAAAGAATCAATTTTTTCTTTACTTACTTTCAGCCCTTCACGATGCGTTGTTAAGTTACTAATGATAAATCCGGTTATCCACTGATGTTTATTTACTATCTGAATGATCTTTGATAGTTCTTCTTCTGAAAAATCTGGCTTTATCTTAAGAAATATGGGCTTTTCGTGTTTTTCTTGCGCTAAAGCATCTAACAATCGTTGCAAGTTTTGAGGATGTCCGAAGGTTTGTCCATCTGCAGTGTTTGGACAACTTACGTTAATTGTTGTGTACATTCCTAAATGATGTAGATGGCGGTACGCTTTTATGTAATCTTTAATTCCTGAATCTGTATCTAAAGAAGGATCGTTGGTTTTTGCAACGCTAAGACCTATAGGAATTTTAAATTGTTTATTTTTTAATCGCTCTGAAATTATTTCACAACCATCATTCATCAGCCCGTAATTTACGATGATCGATTTTTCTTCCGGCACACGAAATAATCTTGGCTTAGGATTTCCCAAGCACGGTTCGCCGGTAATTGAGCCTAATTCTGCAAAACCTAATCCTATTTCGGGAAGAATATCATAAAGCTGCGCATTTTTATCAAATCCGGCGGCAAGACCTATCGGATTTTTGAATGAAATACCCGCAACAGTTGTGTGCAGCGAAGGATGGTCAAATTGATATATTGCGTTTGTTATCTTTTTGGTTAATCTATATTTTCCTAACGTTTTTCCTAACGCAGTTATTTTATTATGCACTTTTTCTGGATCTTGCTTGAATAATAGCGGTTTTATTATTTTTTGATATGTTCTACTCATGTTTCGTCACCTGTTGTATTTTTATTCAATGAAAATGGGTCCAATACCCCGCAGCTTGCTGCGACCCATTTTCAAGAGTAAAAATCCCAATTGATTCTTTGTTAAGGAATGCCCCGTAGCTTGCTGCGATTGGGATTTTTACTCAAAGTTCTCTTTTTGATTACTTTTTGGAATGCTGGATGATTTCATTTTTTCAAATTTATCTTTATATCATATATTTATCCTCCACGATGACTCATCGGAAGAGAAAAAAGATATATATTTATTCCAATAATTATTATTAATAATAGGGCATGGGGCATGAATATTTTCCAGGCACTTGCGTTATTTTGTTCTCTTGCTTTTGCAATCTTATATGCAATATAAGCGGTTCCGACACTTCCTAATGCAATCAGCGCGTATTGCAGACTTGCAACTGTTGTTGATGAGGCAAGTGGACCACTGATCATCACATTTCCAGTAAATAGACCGATCAAAGCGCCGAGTATTTGTTTTCCTTCTGAAAGAAGATGATATAAATTATGAGCGATGTGCCCTGCGACATCAATGGGGATAAAAGCGTAACCAAAAGCAGCAAAATTATCTTTCGTTGTCAAAGGAGTTGTTTGTAATTTGTTTGAGATATAACTAGATAAGATCATCAATAATAAGGGGAGCGCAATTGCAGTAAAATAGAGAATGATTATGGCACTCTTTTCACCGATTCCATAATTCATCAATTTTTGTTCTAAATCCATCCATACTGCAAGCATCCCTAAATTTTGGATGATAACAATTCCTACCATCAATTTTGCAAAAAAACTTTCTGAGAAGCTTACTTTTGCATGATTCCATAATTCAGAGGCAATGCTTCTTACTCTTATTGCTACATTATCATGCGGACAATTTTTGATGCAATTAGCACAAAGCGTACAATTACGCATTCCTTCTTTTGTTGGAATGACATTAAAATAAGGACAAGGACCTGCTTTTCCTGAGCCAAAATAACAAGCTTTTACATTGCAAGAATGACATACTTCTTTGTTTTTAGATTCGATTGAAAGTCCAGAGAGCATGGAATAATTACCGCTCACTCCTCCTAAGAAACATAAATGTTTGCAGAAGGTTCTTCGTTCGTAACGTAAGGAAATTACAATAATCCCTAGAAGAATGAGGAGGAAAATTATTCCTGATAACCAGGGAGTTTCTACCATTTCATACAATCTATCAAATAATGTGATTGCAATAAACAACCCATCCATGATCCAAATACCGTATTTTTGCAAGAAAATTCCTGGTTTATGAGTTGCTTTTGTAAATTTTTGCAAGAAGTCGCCGATGAGGGGAAGGGGGCAAATTAAACACCACATCCTTCCAAAAAGGATGAATGTGAGAGGAATTAAAGGCCACCAAAGGGTCCAGGCAAGAATTGATCCGGGATTTTTTGCGTAAAAAATTGACCCAAAGAAGAAATAATATAAGATAAATCCAAATAAGACAAATGTTGGAATTTGTAGAATCTTTGGATATAATTTACTTTTTGCAATTTTTTTGATTATCTTATATTCTAGGAGATCTTTTCCTTGGACGCTTCTGATAAATAAAATTGTTCCGCTTGTTATAATCATGATAAGAATAATTGTGAGCCAATCAATTGCTGGAGTGGAATTTATTGCATGATTTGTTGCTGAATCAATGATCTTTTTATGATCAGTCATTTTATGATCTGTTACCGGTTCATGGCTTCCTTCTGCTATTACTACATTGGAGAGGATTATTCCTATTATTCCGATGATTATCAGTTGGTATAATCTCATTATATCATTATTAAGAGAAACAGCTTAAAAGAATAACGATGAAACTAGTTTCAGCAAGTCAATTTCCAATATATTTGGAATAGGTCGTTTGCGCCTCTTCTTCTGTTTTGGCTAGGATTAGCGCGTGGCCGTCTTTGAATAACGTGATGTTCTTGAATCTTAATGTGATGGTGTCATCAATTACTTTGTCAATTTTTTGCCATTGTTGTTTTAGTTTTTGAAAATCAGGTTTAGGTCCTTGGATTTGAAATTTTCCTGCGCTGCAAAAACGGATCGTCTTCTGTTCTTTTTTTTCTAGCGCAGGGAAGATATTGTGACAGCTTGGACAAGATGTTTTTTGTTTTATTTTTATTTTTTTGAGTTCTTGTGTCCAAATGTTGATGTATATTAGATATTGTTTTATTGGTTTTTGAAGAAGAATTTGCAGTGCGATTGTGAATTGCAATGAAGCGATTGTGTGTGTTATGGTGTTTAATACGCCAACAGTATCACAGGTTTCTGCAATAGTCTCTTGGAGGAAGCAGCGCAGGCAAGGAGACGAGGGGAGAATAGGAAGAACATATCCTTCTGTCTTTATGGCAGCTGCGTAAATCCACGGGAGGTTATTTTTTTTTGCGAAGTCGTTGATGAGAAATCGTGTTTGGAGGTTATCCGTGCAATCTAAAATGAGATCAGCGTTTTTGAGGAGGTTGATGTTTGTTTGGTTGAGCGAGATTGCTTCTGCGTGGATGCTCATTTGCGCGTTCATTTGCTGCAGTTTTTCTTTGGCAGTTTGAACTTTGCTTTTGCCGATGTCGTGTTCTGTGAACAATGATTGTCTTTGAAGGTTACTTTCTTCAATGTAATCTCTGTCAATCAAAATAAGATTTCCGATGCCTGCTCTTGCGCTAAGCTCTGCTGTAACGGTGCCCAGAGCGCCGATGCCAACAATTGCTATGGTTTTTTGCGCAAGCTGCTGTTGCCCTTCTGTTCCTATTTCATTGAGAAGGATTTGGCGGGAGTATTTTTCAGTTGCCATTTGATCGTTATTTTTATGGTTCATTTTTTTAATTTTCAAATTTTGATTATTTACCTATAAAATCATCTAAAAATCGTCCAAATCCTTTGCCAATTTCACTCATCAAAGCAATTAAGTTTGCTTCTTCCTCCGGCTTTAATACAACGCCGGTAATCTCCGTAAATAACGCAGCTGTTTGTGCATTTGGGTTATATTTATCTATTCTTTGCGCTGCGCTCTCTTTATTTTTTTGGTCATCATCCAATATTTTTAATGCATCATCTAGGTATCCGTTGCGATATAATACTCTTGCTAATTGTGCATCTCGTCTTCTTAATTCTTCTAGTCCAATTCCTCTAAATTCTTCTTGATGTCCAACAAAATAATCATAAGACGATTTAAAACCACGCCATGCTCTTTCTCTTAATTTTGGAAAAGCATCATCAAGTTGCCGCCACTTTCTAAGTGAGTTATACAATCCTTGATCAACTCTACTTAATTCTCCTCTTCCTTTAAATTTTCCATACACTTCAGGATGCGCTCTTAAATATGCTAATGGGCTGTCATATCCTCGATAACTTCGTACAACTTTGTTATCCAAGGATGATTTTGATTCTTCTTTTAGCTTCTTCTCTTCTCTACGCTGAGCAATCCTTAACTTGATTGCATCTAAATTTGGTTCTATTCTTCCTTTTGGAATTGCTAAATCTAAATCTCCGTCTCTTAATAATCCTCGATACAATCCCCATGATAACTTCGCTAATTTTGCTCTTCCGATACCTTCAAGCTGATTATAATTTTCTAAAAATATTTCTAAATGACAAGAATGACCATTACTTCTTCTTCTTTTTCTTCTTGTTTTTTTAAACCTATTTTGCATCTTACTTGGAATTAAATTTTCCCACTCTCCCTCTTCTTCTAATGTTTGAACCAATTTCCAATTTTTTCTTCTTAATTGTGTTCTTGTCAATTGTGCTAATTCTGGATGGGCGAGATAATAATCTTTAGCAGAAGGATAGCCATCAAAAAAGCCAGCGGGTTCTTCACTTCCCAAAATAACCATCGCTTCATCAAGCATACCTGTATCTTTTAATCCGAAATACAACCCTTGATCGACTTTACTCAAATCTCTTCTTGACAATCCCTCTAACTCTTTCCGATGCGCTCTTAGATATTCCAGTGGACTTTTGTATCCGCGATATTTTCCTGTTCCTCCATCATGTTTTGAAAAGCGTTTATCTTCTGGAATTGCTTCGTTTAATTTACCAGTCCCAAGAAGCTTCATGTATAAACTAGGATCAAACGTTTGCAATTGACTTTTACTCATCCCCGCATACACTTCACTATTTTCTTGAAAGAAAGCGAGCGGGTTTCCATCAAATCTTCTCTTACCAAACTCTATTCTCAGTTCCGGCTCAAACGTCACCCTTTTGATTGGCCTTCGTGGAATCTTTATTTTACCGTCAACGTTAAATCTCTCAAAAAGTTGTTGTACTCTCGCTTCTATTATTGATTTTGATTGGACAATATCTTCCGGGGCAAGTCCTAGGTCAAAATTCATGTAATCGCCAAAGACTTCTTTCATCTTTCTTAGCGTCATTTCATCTACTTTTTCTTCTAATTGGTCTACTATTTTCTGTGGAAGAATATCCGCTGGAACGCTTGCAGCATCTTCAGAAACGGAGTCTAATTTAGGATCGATGTTTCCTATCATTTCATGAAAAGTGCGCTCATTATCATTCCTTTGCGCGGAATCTAATCTTACTGCATATTTCTCTTGACGCGGTGTTCTAAAAGCTTCAATGAGATCAGCAATTTCTCTGTAAGTTGTGGTAAAATCACCAATTGATCCTTCTTCTACTCTTCGCAGGGCAATCACCAATATCCTTTCTTCTAATTTAGAAGGCAGTTCATATGTTTCAATGATTTGTTGAATATCTCTCTGCTTCATGTTATTTAATCCCTTTTAATTTTTCATCATTTCTTTCATCTTGCAGGCATTACAGATTTCTTGATTTGCGGGCTCGCTACAGGATTGGCATGATTTGATCATTTCCGGTTCTCCTTTTTCCGTTTCTTTAAGAAGAGGCATCAATGATAAAAAAGAATTGATTATGCCTTGTTTTGTTCCTGGATATTTTTGTTCCATGTCGTTGAGCATCTCTTGTACATCATGCCTAAACCCGGTGTGTGAATAAGGACACTCCGTAAATTGAATCTGCCAGCCTTTGAGAATTGTGTAAAGACGAACTTCTTTTTCAGGGCAAAAGTATAACGGTTTTACTCTTTGGACGAAAGAGCCATGTTCTTCAATGCCGGATTTAGGTCCTATTCTGCCTGCTAAGGAGGTATTTGCTTTGAACATGTTCATGATGATCACTTGCGCTTCGTCATCTAAATTATGTCCCGTTATTATCTTTGTTGCGCCACGTTTTCTTGCGTGTTTGTTTAAGAGATATCGTCTCCAGACACCGCAGATGTTACAGGGCTTTTTGTTGGTGTCTTTGTTAATCTTGGGATATGCTTCATCTAATGTTGTGCTGAATTCTTCTTTGTTTGAAATGATGTGAAGCGGGATTTCTTGGTTTTTACAAAATAATTTTAAGTCTTCTAATGTTTTTTCTCGATAGTTTTTAATTCCTTCGTCTACGGCTAGGGCAAAGACTTCTGTGTTGGGATAATTGTATTTTTGGAGGTATTTTTTTGTCAAGTAAAGAACAGTAAGAGAGTCTTTACCTCCAGATGTTGCAACGCAGATCTTGTCGTTCCTTTGGATAAGCTGAAATTTATTGATAGTTTTGAATACTTTGTCTTCAAAGTAGTTGATGAAATGGTTTTTGCACAAAGCGCCGTGCTGAAGCTTGATGACAGCTTTGTTATTACAGGTGTTACAGTCCATCTTAACCACCTGAAATAACACTTAAAATTGTAATGATATCGTTATCGTTTAAATTGTCGTTTTCCAGAAGAATCTCATCGTTTCTTGTTACAATAATTGTTTCTGGATTTATTTTTAAATCTTTGAGCAATTCTTTTAAAGTTGTTCCTTCAAAGATAATCTGTTCTTTGGACTGCTTTCTTTCGTTGATGATGGTTAAGTTCATTTTGGTTCTTTCGTCTCCTAACGAGGCAAAAGTAAATGATTCTTTTGTTTTCTTTTTTATAAATCTTTTCTAATAAGTGGTAAATTTTTAAGAGTTCAATTTTTAAATAAAAGATGACTTTAACGATAGATGATCAATATTGTCCTTATGAAGAAAAGCAAAGAATTAGAAGATTTTTGTTATTCTTTAGGCTATGAAAAGACATGGTTCTTGGATTCTGAGTTTGTCCTTTTAGAAGGAAATAACAAGAAAAAAATATTACAACTGACTCAACAGGCGCATGCTCGCAAGATCCGGGCGATTTATTCTGCGTCTGATGAGGAGATGCTGCGATTTGTTTTGGAGAAGACGGATGTTGATTTGGTGTGCGGGTTTGAGAAAATTCATCCGAAAGATAGCACTCATTTTCTGCGGGGAGGACTTGATCAGATCTTGTGTAAAATTGCTCATGATCGGGAGAAAATATTGTTGTTTTCTTTCGCTTTAATCTTAAATTCTACTGAGAGAGGAAAGCTGCTTGGGCGGATGATGTTTAATATTTCTTTGTGCAAGAAATATGGGGTTAAGTTTATGCTGAACAATTTTTGTTCTGAACGCTTGGAATTACGCTCCGCGAAGGATTTGGAAGCGATGGGAAGAGTTTTAGGGATTTGATTGATTTTCCGTTATAACATTAATTTTTTACATAACATTTATATAGAATAATCCCTATTGAGTAACAAATAATTAAATTTGGAGGAATTTACCATGTCACTTGTTAATTTAGTTCGGTCGGTCACATTCAGCGTTGTATTAGGTGTTGGTTCGATTTATGCTTTAGGCTGCGATGCTTCTTCTGGAAGTGCTGGCGCGCCGTATTGCGGAAGCGATAATGATTGCAAGGGAGATCGGATTTGTGTTAATGGAAAGTGTCAAGGAGGAAGAGATGGTAATGGTTCGGATTCTCTTTGTCAAGAATTGTGCGATAAAGTATGGTATGATTGTGATGGTTTACCTGGTGCTAATTATTGGTTAGGAACATCTCACTCTGATTGTATTAGTCGATGTCCTACTTTTTTAGAAAGTGTTGCACAAAGCCAACATGCAAATCAGATGACCCAATCAATTAAATGCGTTGCAACTGGCGGAAAAAGTTGTGAATCTCTTGAAAAAGATAGCTGTGCTATGGATGAAGGAGATCTTTTTGCTAAATATAATTATTAATTTTCTTTAATTTAAATTTTCTTTTACGGTATATTTATAAATTAATTTTGTTTCATCCCATATAATTAAAATGTCCATAAAAAGAGGTATATCTTGTTTAGTACTTTTATTTTTATTATTAAACTTTGTTTTAGCACTTGAGGCAACCAAATATCAAAATATTATTGCCAAAGGAGATGATGATTATGATAATGATAACGATAATTATGATGCCTCTTTTGAGAATGATTTGGGCACCTATGCTCGAATAGGTTGTAATGATGGACCAGGTTGGCCAGCATATTTTTATAATGGCGGTTGTTATTTCTTTGGTGTTGAAGAAGATAGTTGTGGAGCTGGCGAAGGAGCTAATGATGATGCTTATGGATATAAAGTTCTTCCATATGGCACTATAACTTCTTATGATAGGAGGGGATATCATGATCGTGTTGTTTCTGTAGAATTGCATGATGATGATGATTATGAAAATGTTGTAAATAGTGATAATGTAAGAGTAGTTGGAGGGCAAGGCTTATGTGGGGATAATAAATATTGGAACGTTTGTACTTTAGAACTTGCTGAAAAGGGAAAGAGTAAAGAGGAGAAGCCCGCTCGGCAATGGGCCAACAATAAAATATATGAGTGTGTTGAAAAGGAAGGTTTAGGAATTTGGAAACAACTTCCAGGAGAAGATGTCGATCACGATGGTATTACAAATATTGATGATTGTGACGATAATCCAACGGATGATTTATCCATATGTAAAGATATAACTTCGGAGGATTGTAGCTCTTTAGAATATTCTACTTGCGCAATTTGCATCAATCCTTCTGCAGTTGAGACGTGCGGCGATGGCGTGGATAATGATTGTAATGCTGATACCTTTGATGATTGTAATAAATTCAAAGAGGGATGTGAACAGGTATCTTTGCCTCCTGTGAAGAAGGGGGAGACTGCGGAAACACCGGGACTTGCACAGCGAAATATTCATGGTGAGAGTTATTCTTGGATTGCAACGTCAGATGGAGGTTATTGCTGTGGGTTTAATGGCGCTGTCGATTTAGGTAAAATTCTGGATAGTTCCAAGAAAGAAGGCAATTATGTCTGTTTGAATAAGAATTTAGTGGGATACAATGGGAAAGATTTGACCAAAGAGCCGTATTGGGGCGTTAAGATTTCTGATTCTGAGAAGACGTGTCAGGGTGATTGGTGCTGGGTGAATGCGATGAGTGATGCGGCGTTTCATATTCTTACTATCACAAAAGCAGGGGAGCCTGCGTATGATTTAGTTTCTAATAGTGATAAGTGGATGGAGTGCAAGGATGGCAATAGTGTCAAAGATATCTCCCAAAATATTTTAGGTGATAAGACCCGAAATGCAAATCGGTTTACGTGCTATCAAGAAGGAAATCATTTTAGCTGGGCAGATTGCAGAGCAAAAGAGGCAGATGAGCAGATTCAACCACATTTTAATGGGATCAAAGAGCGAGGCCAAGGGGATGGGATGTTTGCTTTGCCCATTGATTCTACAAAGTCAATTGGAAATAAAGTGACGGTTGAGATAAGCAAGCTGTATGAAAGTTATTATGGTGAGATTCCAACCAATTTTATCCCTCCTGATGGCGCCCCCCAATACTTAGAGTTTTATGTTCGTTTTACGAAGGATCCTTTAAGTCTTCCTGCCAATGTGTATTTAGGAATTTATGGTCCAAAACAGCAAAATGATCAAGGTCAAGACAAAAATATCCTGTATTTTGATCAAGATGTTTTAGGTTATGCGACGAATAATCCTACTCTTGCGCTTCATCGCTGGATGCATGTGAAAATTCCTGTTCCTGCGCTGCGAGATGTTAAGTATTTAGAGTTTCGCTCCGCTCCTGAGGAAAACGAGATTGAAGTTCGTAATGTCTATTTGACATATGGTAATAATCCTTCCATTTGTTCAGGTGAATATAGCGATTTTCCAGGCAAAAGCGCGTGGCTCAGCGACATGGACTACTTTGTTGAAGGAGAGAAGATCAAAGCAGATAAGCTTTGTAATGTGTTATATGATCCTCAATCTAATGCGATAGGAGATGATGGCGTTGCATGGCTTGGAGGAAAAGAAGTTACTGATTCATCAAAACATTGTTGTGGCAATAATGAGCACGAATATTATGCCGGGCTTTCGAAAGACGGCTATGGCTGCTGGAATTCACAGCCGATCAAAGGGAATCAGACGGTGATGGATGTCGCTTTTACGGTGGGTTATACAGAGAATCAGATCGATGTGACTTATCCGGATGTTACATTTGATGCAGGGTATGTGAAGAGAGGGATTAGTAGTTCCATAACTCATTTTTCTGGTTATGCTTGTCCAACAATTACTTGTGATGATATTAAATCTTCATATAGTAATTATGATAGTTGTCATTCTATCACAAAAGATGAGTGTACTAATGTTATACAGAAAAAACCAGGACTATCTTGCAAAGTAGATTATTATTATAATGTTAAGACAGAATCCGGTGACGATTCTAATGTGAAAAGTCCTAGTTCTCAATATTTTTATTGTGATGGGAAAGATAAAGAACCAAAAGCAGATGCCCTTTATGAATCCGTATCACAAATCCCCATTGAATTTGAAAAGACATTTAAAATATCTTTAACTCCTCCCGAAGCGGATTATTATACTTTACAGGATAAGACAGAAAAAGCTGATTTTAACTCACAAAAAATATCCCTTTCTTCCTCCCCTTTAAAGATAGCTGAGATTCCATTAGACAAGAATGCTTTTGCAACACCTTTTAGCGAGCCTTATTATGGGGAAATTACAATTACTAATAATAATCCTGATCCAGTGTATGTCTACTTTGTTGATCCATTATTCCCGAATGATAAGCTTGATAAGATTAATGCAGCAAGCATGCCTGCAAAAGCAACCTATCATTTAATGGCAGAAGTGACACCGATGTATAAAGTTTTGGTAAGTTCACAACCTCAATCAAAATCTAATACGTTTACTTATTCTTGCATGCAATCTGAATGTCTTTATCCGCTTCCTGGACTTCCTCCTTACACTATCACTAATCCTCATCCAGAACTATATGAGCTGTATTTTGTGACAGATTCAAAGAAAGAACATGATGTGTTGATCACTAATGCTAATTACATCTTTAATGAAAATGGCAATTTAAAAGTTAAAAAAGCAGCACAGCAGGTTGTCTATGGTTATTCTGAAGATAAACAGGCTTTTTATGGATGTCAAGCGGCAAGCTATCTGGAGGGGAATGATAAAGTCGTTTCTGAGAATAATTTAGGGTACTGCAGTATTGCTGGGAACAAGTTCTGCAGTCATAGCATCTTTCTTGGCGAGGGTAAAGATAAGTATACGGCTATCAATTCGTGGAGCGATGAGAAAATCAGCAAAGTTGGTTATCTTGAGCTTAAAGATGTTAATACTGTTGCGGATATTCCTTTACAATTAAAAGATGTTGATCCTGCTTTTGGAGCGGAGAAACGTAATTATACGGCGATGGCGCTTCCTGCGCGAAATTTTATCTCAAATGCAGAGTTTAAAACGAATGGGCTTGAACTTCCTCATTGGCAGATTTTGATTTCAGGTGGAAGTGGAACCAAAGAAGGCAAGCAGACGAAAGATGGAACGGTCGTGCTGGATGCAGGGGAAAAATTACGTTCCGAAAAAATTGCTGTTGCTGAGAATGTTGATCTTTATTTTAGCCAGAATTTGACCTGCGATGTTAAACTTATGCTTGTTGATAGGGATGGTCTTTCTAGTGAGGCAACACTTCCTCAGTTTAATACTGGTCTTTCTTCTTATGTCGTTGTCGAATTTACTGGTCCTTGCCACGTTAGACAACCTATGTTGCAGCGGGTTGATGAGCTTGGCATAAGTTCTTATTATACAACGCAGACAGGTCTTGAGGACGATGCGCGTTCTGGCACTTCTTGTTGTCCTCAGAATTATTGCTGGAATGGGTATGCCTGCGTTGAGCCAATGAGTTCGCAGACTTATTTGGCAGAGCATATCAGCGAAGGACGAGATTATCGCTGCATCGCTGGAAAATGGGAGCATCTCCCTCTCAAATTAGATTGGAATGCCGATTTGGAGAAATGGGGCTTTTGTCCTGCGCAAGATGACTGTTTAGTGCTTGGCTCTCATTTAGGCGGAAATGAACTCAATAGTATTGAGAGTTTCTATGAAGGAAAATATCCAACATGCGTTCGAGATAAAGATTATATCTTTGATCATTATTGCGAGAAAGGAAATTGGACGTCGAGAACCAAGTTTATTGCGTCTACATTGCTTGACGCTGCGAAAGGAAAGGATTATACTTTATATTGCAGTAATTATAAAGAAAGTTTGGTGAGTTTGAGCGATAATGAACTGAGTTATGTTGCAGGGATACAAGTTGGAGCCAAACCAACCGGAAGTTTAGATACTTTAGGACAGACACAGGACACAACCAAAATATGTTTTAAATCAATCATTGATAGCAATGGCAAAACGCTGGTTCCGGATAGCGACAATACCTGT
>Ga0233425_10009279_pt1 | contig 12579 bp, 10 predicted proteins | sample Watercolumn_Towu_2_FD_181712 | JGI IMG/M metagenome (GOLD analysis project Ga0233425, IMG submission 181712) | Freshwater microbial communities from Lake Towuti, South Sulawesi, Indonesia - Watercolumn_Towuti2014_140_MG | ecosystem: Environmental > Aquatic > Freshwater > Lake | place...
TCTCTAGTCTCGCTCCTGTGCACTGGCGCCGTCCATCAAGGAAGATTCTCAATAAAGAAGGGCGGCGTCGCGCTGGTGTCGCTCGACCGGGTTGCCGTCGGCTCGGGCACGCTCGTCTGGCTCGCCACCCCCGGGATGCTGCGCAGACTGGCCAGGTAGCCCGGGGCCTGCTCGGCAGTGCCGGTGTTGACCCGCGGTCAGGTCTCCGGTTCTGAGAGCATCCCGGCGACCGCGACCTGCACTTCCCGCAGGATCGCCGTAAAGGTGTCGGCGATCGGCCCGCGTGCGTCGATCGTGGCGAAGTCATACTGACGGGCCAGGTCGGCGAACACCCGCAAGGCGCTCGTCTGGTACTCGATAAAGCTCTGGTACGGGTCCTGCCCCTTGATGAAGTCCTGGCCGGACTCCCAGTAGTCGAACGAACCGCGCCGTAGCACGCGAGGCAGCAGATGCCCGACGTCAAGGTCCATGTAGATCACCCGGTCCGGGATGGGCGCGAAGCTGTAGACATCCTGCATCCAGTCGATCGGCATGCCGCGGACGCCAGCACGGGCAATCATCGAGTAGATGTAGCGGTCGGCGAGCACCACCATGCCGGCCCGCAGCGACGGGACGATCAGCTTCTCCAGGCGGTCGCAGAAGTCGGCCGCGTAGAAGAGGTTCAGGGTCAATGGGTCGAGGGTATGGCCCAGCTTGGCCCGCTTGATGCCCGGACCCGCCAGGTCGGACCTCGTCAGGCCCGTGTCGACGACCGCGAAGCCGCGGTCTTCGAGCCATTCCTTCATCAGCCGGATCTGTGTCGACCTGCCGGCACCGTCGGTGCCCTCGACCACGATCAGCCTGCCGCCGACCTCGACCTCCGCCAGCCCGGGCAGCGGTTCACCGTAGAAGTTCAGGCGGCGCCCCTGCTCAGCCAACGGACTGGTCCTCGACCGAGCTCAGGTACCGGCCCGCGAGACCGATCCGGGCCAGCGCCTCGTGCACGCCCCCCGTCGCGACCTTGTCGACGCCCTTCAGGTACGGAGCGACGCGGGCGCGCACGAGCATCTGCTGCTTGAGGATCGGCTGGGTGGCGTCGACACGGATCAGTTTGAGTTCGTCGACGATCGTGGTGTACGCGTCCCGGATCATGCCCTGGAAGATACGGAAGCTCTCCGCGGGGTCGGCGCTAAGGCCCAGGTCCATGCCCGCCTCGTAGAACTTGATCGCGGTCCTGCCCGACTCGATGCGCCTTATCGCCTCGTCGAGCGGCACGTCGAAGTAGAAGCTCAGCGTCGCTTGCGGCGCGAAAGAGTAAAGGCGGCGGAGCCACGCCGGGCTGACTCCCCTTGCCGCGTCGCGTGCGAAAGCGGTGTACTTGTAGCGGTCAGCCAGCACGACCGCGCCTGCCCGTAACGCAGGCAAGATCTGCTCATGCACGCGGTTGGCGAAGTCGGCTGCATGAATCAGGCTGAACGTCATGGGGGTAAGGAGGCGCCGACGCTTGCCTCGCTTGGTCGTGCCGGCAACGATCGGTGAGGAGTTCCATTCGCTGAAGACCACCAGGTACCCCTGGCTGATCAGCCACTTGTGCAGAAGGGCGATCTGGGTGCTCTTGCCGGACCCGTCGATGCCTTCGACGATGAAGAGCTTTCCGGGCAGTTCGCTGGCCTGACTTCGGCGGTTACTGCGGTTCGTCGGTGGTCTTGCGGTCATGCCGGCGCCTTGATGACCAGCTCGCGGCCGAACTCCTCACGCACACGGTTCGCGAGCGGTCCCGCCTTCCAGGCCCCGAGGTCCGCCCCGCTAACAATCAGCTTCTGCCCCGTAATCCTGATCCCGGGCTCTTCGCTCTGTCCGTCGGGGGTGCGCATTTCGACTTCATCGCCTATCGCAAGAACAGTCCCAGCCTGCCGCACCAGCTGCGCGTCCCCTTCCTCAAGGGGATAATGCATCGTCCCGTTGACGCTCGATTTGTCACGGCCGCGCGAGATCGCGGCCATCAGTGCGATTTCGCGATGTGTGAACCCGGACAGGTCCCCCTCCTCGATCAGCGTCGCGGCGTGATCGCAGCGATTATAGAAATCGATGCTGCTACCCGAATCCAGCAGCAAGGCCGCGTAGCCGACGAGATCGACCATTTCGCTACCGCCCGCGATGTCGAGCGCCCGGGCCAGGGCCGTGCAGATGTCGTGGCGGCGCTTCGCCCGCGTTTCGTTCCAGGTCGTGAATCGCGCCGCGAACGACGTGATGGACTCGTTGCGGATATGTGGTATCGAAGGGACCTCGGCGCCGAAATACTCGAGCAGCAGGCCTTCCCGTAGCCCTCGACCCGACACTGTCACGCCGCTCGCGCCGAGGTAGTCGACGAGTGTGCGGATGGCCAGGGCGCCGCCTGCGATGGAATCGGTGCGTTCGGGGTTCAGCCCCTTGATATGCCTGCGCTCGCCGGACGGTGAGACGCACAGCTGCCGCGTGAGTTCGCTCACCTTCTTCGCCTTGATCTCGTAACCGTGCAGCCGGTTGATGCGCGTGCTTCGGCCCCGCCGGTCGATCTTGGCCATGTTGCGGACCGAGCCGCCGGTGCAGATCAGCCACCCGCCCGCGAGACCCATCGCCGGGAGCTCCGCCGACTCGAACGTTTCCAGCAGATGCTCGACGAGCCGCTCGACCTCGCCAGACGACGGCGGATCCGACTTCAGGAACCTGTCGGCGAGCCGCAAGCCGCCGAGAGGCATGCTCCACCAGCGTTCGAGCTTCCGGTCCTTGAACTGACTGACCTCCATGCTTCCGCCGCCGACGTCGCACAGCATGCCGTCAGTCACGGGAAGGGCATAGACCGATCCCGCGAAAGCGAGGCTCGCCTCCTCCTGCCCCGTCAGGACGCGGATCGTGATACCGAGGCTGCGGGACAGTTCGTCGGCGATCTCCCGGCCATTCACGGCATCACGTACCGCCGCCGTCGCGACCGCGATCGTGTGGCGTGCGCCAGTGCCCCGGACGACGGAGAGGTAATCGACGAGGGTTTCTTCCATACGGTCGGACGCCTGGCGCGACATCCTCCGCTCTTCTCCAAGTTCGCGGTCGAGCCGGAGCACGGTCTTCACCTCGGCGATCGGTAGCAAGTCATACGGGGACCGCCAGTTGTAGACGACGAGACGCGCGGTATTGGACCCGATGTCGATGACCCCAGCCGGTGGACAAATTTCTGAAGCCATACGTGGCGAAGCCGTGACAGTCCGCCGCGGAAAGTTTCCCGCGCCCCCGTTAACGATCTGTTTTCGCACTGTTAACACCCTGTTAGCTAAGCGCGTTAACAGAACGTTTTCTGGGCTTAACCCGCCGCAAATCCTCCGTTAACAACGCCTTGCCAACATCTCTGCGGCCCGCCAACCGAGCGCGGGCACGGTTGGAGGGGAGACGAGGAGGATTGTCATGTCGCGATGGTGGTTAGGATCCGTAGCGATGGCGTTGGCATTGGTGGTGTCCGGACTTCTGATACCAGCCGGCGACACCCGGGCCCAGACCGTCAAGCCTTACGCGGAGTCGACATCTCCCGACTACACCATGCGTGTCCTTCTGAGCGTAAGCGACCGCGTGCGCGAAACGAGCGACTCCTCCAAGGAATACCAGATGGTTGGGATACCCGACGGCCTGGGTGCCCATACCAACACTAACAACACGGTAAGCGTCTACATGAATCACGAGCTCCTCACTACGGACAAGTCGCAACCGGTGATCGGCGGCGTCATGAACCGCGGCGCTTTCGTGTCGAAGTGGACGGTCCTCGCCGACGGGTCGGTGGCTGCGGGCGAGCGTGCCTATGACACGGTCTTCATCGAAGACACGCTCTTCGGCCCGGCGCCTCAGGACGACAACCAGACACCGGCGTTCGGACGTTTCTGCTCCGGGTATCTGGCCGGCCCGCAGAACGGCTTCGACCGGTACATCTACCTGGCCGGCGAGGAGACCGATGGCTCGGCCACTTTCTCGGGCAAGGGCGCCGAGGCGGTGGCGATCTTCGATAACGAGCTCCACGTGCTGCCGAAGCTAGGGAAGTTCGCCAAGGAGAACATCGTCGTCATGCCGGGCTCGGGGGACCAGACGGTCGTCATGGGCCTGGAAGACGGGCCGTCCGGACCGGTCTCACAGCTGTACATGTACGTCGGCACCAAGGACCGCCGCGCCAACGCTACGCCGCTCCAGAAGAACGGCCTGGTTGGCGGCAAGCTGTATGTGTTCGGATCGATCAACAAGTACACGAACAACGAGGGCGCCTTTCCGTCCGGGTTCATCGTCGGACAGTGGGCGGAGATCGCCAACCCGGAGACCCTGTCGGAAGCCCAGCTGGAGACTGCAGCCACCGCGGCCGGCGCGTTCGGGTTCGTGCGCATGGAGGACGGCGCCTTCAGCAAGACCAACAACAACGACTTCTATTTCGTGACGACCGGCGGCAACAAGGCGGCCGGTAACGAATTCGGTCGCCTGTACCACATGCGGTTCAGTTCGCAGGGTGTGCTCGGCAACCCGGTCCTGACGGTCGTGTACAACGCCGACACGATAATCGCGGCCGGAGGGGACACGGCGATTTCGCCCGACAACATCGGAGTCAGCGCCGACTACATCATGGTTCAGGAGGACGGGCACTCGGCAACCCGGCCGGTGATGGCTGCGAAGAAGCGGGACGGCTCGATCTGGCGGTTCCAGCTGAACAACGCCACCGGACCGACGCCGGTGAATCTGTCTTCCGGCACGATCGTCGCAGCACTCGTCCCGCCGGGCCGTGACTCGACCGCGGTCGGTGCCGGCATCTGGGAGACGAGCGGGATCATCGACACATCGGCCGAATTCGGAGCCGGCAGTTGGCTGTTCGTTGTGCAGGCGCACAGCCCCACGGCCGCGCCTGGGACAGGCACGGTGGAGGACGGACAGTTGTTGCTCATGAAGCCCGTGGCGGCGACGGCGGACGCAGCCTACGATCCGAAGGCCCCGGCCGCGTTCCGCAATACGCCCGGGTTGTTCAGAGCCCTTCAGTGGGCGATCGACCGTGCGTTCGCCACCCGCCCCGCTGCCAATCGACCGACGCCCGCCGGTCTGCTCGGCTACTGACCGGCGCGCGGCACTTCCACCTCTCGGAGACGCCCCCGTCCCAACCCGGGGGCGTCTCCGCGTCTGGGCCGGCACGCGCGGAACTTCGGCCGGCCCTCCGACGTCTTACATACAGGACGGCTTCTTCAGCCTGTCCAGGGGCGTCCGTCCGGAGGGATCGTCCATGGCCCGTTCGCGCGAGGTGTCGTTCCAGCTCACCGCGGCGTTCCTCTCGGCCGCTTTCGCGTTCACGCTCCTGGCGTCCGCGTGCGCGGGCAAAGGTTCGTCACCGACCCCTCAGCCCACACCCGTTCCGAGCGCCTCGCCTGTGACCACGACGGCGACGCCGGTCGCTCCGAGCACGACGAAAATGCTCAAGGCCGACCTGCCACGCGCCCTGCCTGCCGGAGTCGACGACGCCGCGCTTCGGGCGGTAGCCGACGCCGAGACTGCCTTCGCTCTGGACCTGTACCGGCAGGTCAGCGACGCCGCTGACCTGCAGGGGAAGAACCTGTTCTACTCGCCACTCAGCATCTATCTGGCGTTTGCGATGACCTATGCCGGGGCGTCAGGCACGACCGCCGATCAGATGGCGGACACGTTTGGCTTCGACGCCGCGCAGGGCCTGCACCCCGCTCTCAACCTCCTCGACCAGCGCCTGTCCGGTAACAAGGACTTCCAGCTGGCGATCGCCAACTCCCTCTGGGGACAGGACGGGTTCGCGTTCCGGCAGCCGTACCTCGAGGAGCTGGCGCGGAGCTACGGGGCCGGGTTGCGGCTCGTCGACTTCGTCGAGGCGGCCAACCGGGAGGCCGCGCGGCTGGCGATCAACGGATGGGTCGAGGAGCAGACCAACGACCGGATCAAGGACCTCGTCCCGCAGGGAGTGCTCACCGAACTGACCCGCCTCGTGCTGGCCAACGCGATCTACTTCAAGGCCGACTGGCGGTTCTCGTTCCCGAAGGGGTCGACCGCCGACCGACCGTTCACGCTGAACGATGGGACGGTCGTGCAGGTCCCGTCGATGCACCGAGGAAACACGCCGCTCCGGTACGCCGATCTCACCGAATACGAGGCGGTCGAGCTGCCCTATGACGGGACCGACATCTCGATGCTGGTGCTGCTTCCGCGGAAGGGGAAGCTCGAGGCGGTTGAAGACTGGCTCGATCCCCAGTCCCTGATCGGCACCGTCAACGGGCTGGAGCCGCGCACGGTGTCGGTCACCATGCCGAAGTTCGAGTTCACGGTAGACCTGGCCCTGAAGGTGCATCTGCAAGCTATGGGCATTACCGCGCCGTTCGACCCAGGCCAGGCCGACTTCTCCGGCATCGCCGACCCCGCCAAGGAACCGCTCTACATCCAGGACGCCCTGCACAAGGCATTCGTGAAGGTCGACGAGGAAGGCACCGAGGCCGCCGCCGCGACCGCCATCATCATCGGCACGACCAGCATGCCGGTCGACGTGGTGGAGCTGGTCATCGACCGGCCGTTCGTGTTCCTGATCCGCGATGCCGCGACCGGGACTGTGCTGTTCGCCGGGCGGGTGATGGACCCCCGCTAGCGGCGACCCTGGCTCCAGGGGCCTATCCAGTCTGGCTTGATCTCCATCCCGAACCCGGGGGCGTCCGACGGCCGCACGTAACCGTCCTTCGGCATCGACATGCCGGGAATCGGACAGACCTCCTCGAGCGGGACGCCGGGGTCCGAGCCCATCCAGTACTCGGCAATCGACGACTCGGGCATCGCCATGCCGAAGTGCTGGCCGAACGGCGTGTTGGCTCCGCCGTGTGGGACCGTCGCAAGCCCGGCCGCTTCGCCGATCGCGTAGATCTTGAGCAGCTCGCTGAGGCCGCCGCTCCACTTGATGTCGGGCTGCAGGATGTCGGCCGCCCGGCGTTCGACAAGCTGGCGGAAGGGCATCCTGCCGCGGTGGTGCTCGCCGGTGGCGATCGGCACCCAGGTGACCGCCTTCTTAAGCTCGACGTGCCCTTCGAGGTCGGCGGGGATGAGCGGCTCCTCGAACCAGCGCAGCCCGTGGGGACGCAGCCGGTCGGCGAGCCGGACCGCGAACTCGACGTTGAACGACATCACGGGGTTATACATGAGCTCGGACTTCGGCCCGACGGCCTCCCTCGCCTTCGCGATCTTCTCGTCGACCTGATCGATGCCCTCGATCCCCGACTCGTAGTGCGCCGGGTTGCTGACTTTGAAGGCGGTGAACCGAAGCTCCTTCGACCAGTCGAGGTCGTCGCTGGTGGCGTAGCAGCGGATCCGCTCGCGGCACGGGCCACCGATCAGGCTGTAGACCGGCTGGCCCAGCAGCTTCCCCTTGAGGTCCCACAGCGCCAGGTCGACCCCGCTCTGGGCCACCGTTGCGACCCCTCCGTGGCCGATCGCCTGGCTGGCCCGCCACATCAGGTCGTTCAGGTACTCGATGGCCATGCAGTCGCGCCCCTTCAGGAGCGGTGCGTAGACGTGGTCGACGAACGCGGCCACTGGCTCCCCGAAGCTGCACTGCCCGAGCCCGAACGTGCCGTCCTCGGCGATGGCCTGGACCCAGACGTCCCCTCCACCAGAACCGGGCATCGTCCCGACGAGCCGCGGGAACTCCGGGTACTTGTTGATCGGCAGCGCCCGGGCCGCGTGTGTGTTCCAGTTCGGCCGGCGGGACTTAGTCTTCGGCGGGTTGCGAGGGATCCTGACGGCGACTGCACGGAGCTCCTGGAGTTTCATGGCCCGAGGATACCCGAGACGGCGGTACGCTACTGGCGATGCCAGGCCGCACGTCCAGGTCGAAGCCCGACCGCAGCCCGGAACGACGCGCCGGGCTCGTGGATGCATTGCTTCGGCCCGACGCCTACCCGCACCCGGTCGACCGGCCAGTCCGCCTGGTCGAGACGCACATCTCGCACCTGTTCCTGACGGGGCCGTACGTCTACAAGGTGAAGAAGCCGGTCGATCTGGGATTCCTGGACTTCTCGACCCTCGAGAAGCGGCGAACCGTGACGTTCGAGGAGCTCCGGCTCAACCGGGAGCTGACGCCCGATGTCTATCGGGGCGTCTTCGAGGTGCGGCGGGACGGGCGTGGCCGGTACCGGGTGGCGGATGCACCAGCGGGCGCGAGGAGCGACGCGGTCGAGGAATACGCCTTACGGATGCGCCAACTCGACGGGCGACACGAGCTCCGAAGGATGGTCGTCGAGGCGACCGCCGGGACCCGCGAGATCGAGCGGGTCGCCGCGCACCTCGCCGCCTTCCACCGGCGGGCCCAGCGGGCGGCGCCTGGCTCGGCGTTCGGTAGCCCGACGACCGTGCGGGCGGTAGCCAGCGACAACCTGACCGTCGTCGAGCCGTGGGCCGAGGCGTTGGCGATGGGCCGCGACGTAGCCCGTGTGGCGGCCTACACGAGAGGCGCTCTCCAGGCGGTTCAACCGCCTATTGCGCGGCGTCGTGCCGAAGGCCGGGTACGGGACTGCCACGGAGACCTGCACACCGAGAACATTTTCCTCGAGCCGGGGACTCGATCCGGCGAGTACACCGTGCAGATCATCGACCGCATCGAGTTCAACGACCGGTACCGCTTCATCGACGTGGCCTCCGACCTCGCGTTCCTGACCATGGACCTGAAACACCTGGAGCGCGAGGATCTCGCCGCGGGTCTCCTGTCCGCATATCTGGCCGCGTCGGCCGATCCGGGATTCGGCGACGTACTCCCGTTCTACGAGGTCTACCGGGCGATGGTCCGGTGCAAGGTTGCGGTGCTCCGCGTCGCCGAGCAGGCCGGAGGCAGGCCCCGCCGGCTGCGACGCGAACCGGAGCAGGCGGAGACAGCGCGCAAGTACGCCGCCCTGGCCGCGCGTCTGGTCGCCGAACAGCGCCCCGCCGCCATGATCGTGATGACCGGCGTTACCGGCTCGGGCAAGTCGACCGTCGCCCGCGAACTCGCCGCGCGGTGGGCGATCCGCCATCTGTCGTCGGACATCGTGCGGAAGACGCTGTTCGGGATCGACCCGCACCGGCCGAGCGACCCCGCAGCCAGGGAGCGCCTTTACTCTCCGCAGATGTCGGTGCGCACCTACCGCGAGCTGGTGCGGCAGGGAGCCCGCGAGGCCGCGGCGGGAAGGCCGGTCGTGCTCGACGCCACCTTCCTGAGACGCGAGCACCGCGCGCGCGCCCGCGAAGAGGCACGAAGGCTGGGCGTGCCGTTCGTCGTGATCGAGTGCAGGGTCGACCGCACGAAGGCCAGCGATCGCCTTCGACGGCGCTACGCCTCGGGGACGTCCGAGTCGGATGCCGGCCCCGAGTTGCTTGCCCGACACCTAGCCGAACTCGAGCCGGTGCTGGCCCGCGAGTGCGACGCACATTTGGTCATCGATACCGGCGACCGGATGCCGGAATACATGGACCGGGCCGAGGCGGAGCTCTGGCGGCTGCTACTTGCGTCTGGTGTCAGGACGCAGGCTCGGCGCTCCGGAGGCCGTCGTACAACCTCGTGATCCCCTCGAACCACTTGATCTGAACGTCGGGATCCCACTGCGGGTCGAACGGCGGGTACTTCTCGAGGATCATCGCCGCCAGCGACGGCCCCGACTCGTGCGTCGCCGCCGCAGGCCGGGCCACGGGTGGCGGCGATTGAGCAGCGGCTCCGCGTGACCGCGGTCCCGATTGCCTCCGAGGCCCTCGCCGCCGGTCGAGGATGTATGGCGAGAGCTCAATCCCTGCGTCCTGCGCGGCCTGCACGAAGAACCTCTCGCACCTCGCCAGCACCGCTTCGTTCGTGCCGAACGCCTTGAACGCGCTCCGCAGCTGTGCACGAGTGGCGCGAGGCAGGTCGAGCTGAAACAGGGGCGCGTAGCGCCGCCGCAGCATCGCGGCCCAGACCTCGCGCCTGCGGTCGCCATCGAGCCGCACGAGCCGTTCCAGGTCCTCTGCCGGCCGGCCCTGGTCGTCGACCAGCCCCAACGCCTTGAGGCCGGTCATCAGCTGGGTCCCGTTCGAACCCGAGAAGCGCTCGCCCCACACGCTCCGGTCGATGCGCGCCGGGATCCCCTCCCGCAGGATCTCCAGGAAATTCCGGAATGTGCGGTACGGCACGTACGGCGGGATCGAAGATGGTCGTTCTGCCACTCTGAGTGCCACTCTGGCGGCACTCTACCCCAGCGCAATTCCCCAGACAAGCCCGCTCCATTCCGCCACAGGACAGCACAGGACAGTTTTTGTATCTGATATGCGGAATGGAAAGAATGTCGCCCAGCCAGCGGGCGGTATCCGACACAACGGCGAGGCACGGCACCGCCGCATCGGCCAGGAGGGCCTGGCTCATGCTCGTTCCAATCAGCTCCATTCTGCCCGACCCCGAACACCCCGGCCGGCCCATCGACGACAAGGCGCTGGAGGAGCTCCGCAAGACCGGAACGCCTCCGGGCGCACACAAGGTGGTCGTCAGGCCTGTGGCCGACCGCGACGGCGCCTACACGATCGTGATCGGCGAGCGGCGGTGGCGCGCCGCACAGGCCTCCCATCAGACGGAGATCGAGGTCACGCTCCACGAGAACCTGGACGAGCAGGAAGCGAGCGAGCTTCAGCTCAGCGAGTTCTACCACCACGAGAACCTGCCACCCATGTCGATGGGCAAGGCGTTCCTGCGCCACCGCGAACGCTTCGGCGTCAGCCAGCAGGAGCTCGCCCGGCGCACCGGGATCACGCCCGGTACGATCCACCATTACGAGAGCCTGGTGCGCAGCCTCGCGCCCGATCTCGCCGAGCGGGTCGAGAAGGGACACCTGACCTTCAAGGAAGCTCGGAGCATCGCCGATATCACCGACCATGACCGACAGCGTGAGATCGCCGAACCGTTCGTCACGGGCCGTCTGAGCTCGGTATACGTGGAAAAAGTGGTCGGCTACGCCAAGAAGGCGCCGACCCGACCGATCCAGGAGGTCCTGGAAGACGTCCTGCGCGGCACGAAGGCGGCGGCCAAGGTGAAGAGCACGCCCGAGCCGGCGCCGCGGGCGGGAGTCGACCTCATGCGGCTGGAGACGTCGGTGCTGGAGGTCGCTGGTGTCCTCGACGCGTTGCAGCTGCAGTCGATCCCCGAATATCGGCGGCTGAAGCTGATCAGCACGCTGCGAATCCTGGAGGCAAAGACGAAGTCCGCTCTGGGCTTCCTGAGCGGCGGCCAGGCGCGCGAGCTGTCGGTGCCACGTCCTCTGGCGCGTGTCGGAGCAGGCGTCCCGGGTAGATAGTGCGCCAGTGAGCGTCGCGCCAGCCACCGCGCAGACCGTCTACGAGCCCGTCGCCGGTTGGGCGAAGGTGCCGCACGGCATCTGGCTCAAGGAGGCGACCTCGGTCGCGGTCGATTCCGAAGATCGCGTCTACGTGTTCAACCGCGGCAACATGCCGATGGTCGTCTTCGACCCCGACGGCAATGTGGTCGACATGTGGGGCAACGACGACCCTTCCGGGGGTGTGGTCGAGTCGATCGACCCCTACGGCAACAAGTACTTCGCCTGGGGCGGGCCCCGCTTCAAGCGACAGCACGCCATCACGATCGACGGCCAGGACAACCTGTGGCTGGTCGACGACGTCGGCAACAAGATCTACAAGACCGATCGCAGGGGCAAGTTGCTCATGCAGATCGGGACCGGCGTGCCTGCGCCAAAGCAGAGCGGCGGGATGTTCAACAAGCCGACCGACGTCGCCATCTCGCCGGTCAACGGCGACATCTTCATCTCCGATGGCTACGGGAACTCGCGGGTGCACCGGCTCGACAGGAAGGGCAAGCACATCCTCTCGTGGGGGGAGCCGGGGACCGACCCGGGCCAGTTCAGCCTCCCGCACAACATCGCGATGTTCGGCGACGACCGCGTGATCGTGTGCGACCGCGAGAACCACCGGGTCCAGGTCTTCACGGTCGACGGCGAGTTCGTCAGGGAATGGCACGTCCACAAGGCGGTCGCGGTGTACGCCGGCAAGGGCCGCGACACGAACCTGTACGTCGGCGAGCAGGGGCCGCCGCCGGTCCAGCTTGGCGTGAGAAACCTGGGACACCGGGTCTCGATCTACGGCCGCGACGGCACCCTGCGCACCCGCATCGGGGCGCCATTGCCGGGCGAGGCGCCGGACCAGTTCCTCTGGCCGCACAGCGTGGCGGTCGACTCGCGAGGCGACATCTACGTGGCCGAGGTCTCGTACGTCGAGGTCGGCAGGCACCTCAACCCGCCACGCGAGATGGCCAGCCTGCGGAAGTGGCGCCGGGTCAGGAACTGACGGCGTTGGGCAGCGGCATCTGCTGCTGCAGCGAAGCCAGCTCGACGACCTTGAGCCAGCCCTCGCCGGACTGTCGGGCCATGTCCGTGAAGTAGCCGACCGTCTGGGGATGGCAGGTCAGGAAGAGGACCTGGTGGCGCTGCGACAGATCACGGATCGCTTCGCATGCCGCCCGCGCCCGCTCGGGGTCGAAGTTGACCAGGACGTCGTCCATGATCACCGGCAGAGGCTCCTGCCGCGTCA
>Ga0233425_10009280_pt1 | contig 12579 bp, 9 predicted proteins | sample Watercolumn_Towu_2_FD_181712 | JGI IMG/M metagenome (GOLD analysis project Ga0233425, IMG submission 181712) | Freshwater microbial communities from Lake Towuti, South Sulawesi, Indonesia - Watercolumn_Towuti2014_140_MG | ecosystem: Environmental > Aquatic > Freshwater > Lake | place: Indonesia...
CCTGTTCGTGATCGCCTACGCCATCGAGCTGTCGGGCCTGCTCGGCCTGATGATCCGCAAGGCGACCGAGCTGGCGGCGCGGGTGGGGGCGATCGGCATCTGGGCGGTGCTGGGCATGTGCGGGGTTCTTGGCGGCTTTCTGAACAACACCCCGGTGGTGGTGCTGGCCGCCCCGGTGATCCGGGACGTGGCCCAGTCGCTGAAGCTGTCGCCCAAGCGCTTCCTGATGCCGCTCAGCCATATTTCGGTGCTCGGCGGTCTCCTGACCCTGATCGGCACCTCGACAAACCTTCTGGTCAACGACATGGCGCGCAACGCCGGCCAGCCCGTCTTCAGCCTGTTCGAGATCACCCCTGTGGGCCTTTGCATCGCCCTCGCCGGGGGCCTGTGGCTGTATTTCGTGGGCGCGCGGCAGCTCGGACGCAGCGTGCAGGCCGACGAGGCCGAGCAGGCCCGGCTCGCCGAGATGGAGGAATCCCGGCGGAGGGCCGCAGCTGAAGCCGCCGCGAGAAGACGGCGAATTCTGCCGTTCAACCTGCCGAAACTCGGCGAAGCCCGCACCCACGAAGACGGCTCGGGCGACGCCCATCTCGGGGACGTGGCCCTGTTCGGCGCGGCCGACCGGCCGTTTGATCTGAGGCGCTCGCTCATCGCGCTCGGCGTCTTCGTCACGGTCGTGGCCGCGGCCGGCCTCGGCTGGGCGCCCATCGCCGCCTCGGCCTTCGCCGGCGCCGTAGCCCTGATCCTGCTCAAGGTGATCACGCCTGAAGAAGCCTACGCAGGGCTGCGGCCCGAGATTCTGTTGCTGATCGCCGGCATGGTGGTGGTCGGGATCGCCATCGAGGTCACCGGCCTCGCGGCGGCCGGCGCTGGCGTTCTGATCGAGGTGCTGCGGCCGTTCGGGCCGCTGGCGGGCCTGATCATCCTGTACGGAGTGACCCTGTTCGCCACGGAGCTGCTGTCGAACGCCACGGTCGCGGTGTTGATCACGCCCATCGCCGTCGCCCTGGCCGAAAGCTTCGGCGTCGACCCGCGGCCGTTCCTGGTCGGGGTGATGATGGCCGCCTCGGCCGCCTTCGCCACGCCCTTCGGCTATCAGACCAATGTGCTGGTCTTTCAGATGGGCAACTACAGCTACATGGACTTCGTCCGCGTCGGCCTGCCCCTGAACCTCGTGACCTGGGTGGCGGCGATGATCGCCATCCCGATCTTCTTCCCCTTCTAGACGTCCAGATCGACCGTGACCGGGGCGTGGTCGCTGGGCTGGGTCCATTCGCGCACCGTGTCGTGGATGCGGGCCGTGCCCGGTTTCACGGCGGGCGTCAGGCCGGGCGAGGTCCAGATATGGTCGAGGCGCAGGCCGCGGTTGGACTTGCGGAAGTCGGCGGCGCGGTAGCTCCACCAGCTGGCCAGCTTCTGAGGTTCGGGGATCTGGTCGCGGACCACGTCCGCGAAGCCGCCGGCGGCCTGGAGGCGGCGCAGGGTCTCGACCTCCAGCGGGGTGTGGCTGACGATCTTCGACATGTAGCGGTGGTTCCAGACGTCGTTCTCGCCCGGCGCGATGTTGAAATCGCCCGCCAGCACCAGCGGCCGCTGTCTGTCGCGCCCCGCCATCTCGGCGGTGAGGCGCTCGTAGAAGTCCATCTTGTGATCGAATTTGGGGTTCACGGCCCGGTCCGCGACGTCGCCGCCGGCCGGGATGTAGAAATTCTGGATCTCGACGTCGTCGACCACCACGCCGACGCAGCGGGCGTGCTTCTCACGGCAGACATCGAGCGCCGGAGCCGCCGCGATCGGCTTGCGGCTGGCGATGGCCACGCCGTGCCAGCCCTTCTGGCCGCCGATCTTCAGGTGAGGCAGGCCCATGGCCTCGAAGGCCGCGCGGGGGAACTGGTCCTCGAGGCATTTGATCTCCTGCAGGCACAGGACGTCGGTTCCGCTCTCCTCGACGAAGCGGGCGACCTGATCGATGCGCAGGCGGACGGAGTTGATGTTCCAGGTGGCGATGCGAAGCATCCGCCGGCTCTAGCAGCCGGGCCGCCAAACACAAAAAAGCGCCCGATCGGGGGATCGGGCGCTGGAAGGTTCGTCTCTCGCCGCCGGGAAGGGGATGAAATCCGTAGCGGTCAGGCCGGCTCCCGCCGACCTGTGGCGAAAGTGCCACGGCGGACGAAAAAAGTCAACTCGCCCCGAACGCGAACTATCCCCGGCGCGGGCGGCGGGTCGGGTCGCTGAGCTGGAACAGGCTGGCGGCCAGGCCGGGGGCCGGCTGCAGCGAGGTCAGCTGGGTCCGGGTGCGGCCACCTTGCGCGTCGGTGATGGTCCATTCGTGCAGGCGCAAGGGCGACCCGGCGAAGGACAGGATGACCGAGCCGTCATTGGGACGGCGGTTGTCGCGGGCGGTGATGGCGAAGGCGCCCGAGGCCATCCGGGTCACGCGGTCGATGCGCACCCCCTGATCCAGCCGCACGGTGCGGGCGAGGAAGGTCGACAGGGGCGTTGAGCCCAGCGGCACCTGACGGAAGACGTTCAGGCGCGGGTCGTAGCGTTTGACGTTCGAACCGTCCGACACGACCAGCAGGCCGGCCGGATTGGTGTATTCGAAGCGCATCTTGCCCGGGCGCTGAATCCAGAAGCGGCCCTCGCGGCGCTGGGCGCCCGACGTCTCGACGAAATTGCCTTGGGCCGAGGTCAGGCCCTGCAGATAGGCCTGGGCCTGGGCCACGACGGCGCGGTCCTCGGACGACAGGCCGGTCTGGGCGGCGGCCGGCAGGGCGGCGAAGGCCGTGATGGCGGCGGTTCCGAAAGCAAAGGCGCGGCGCGAGACGGTCATAAGGGTCTTCTCCCGTTCGGGATGGTTTTCGATCATGCCGTCATACGGACTGCGAAAGGCGCGGGCATGACCCGAGCCTGACCATATTCCGGCGCTGCGATGAAGCCCTGTTCAGGATCACAGGCGGACGGCGGTCCGGACGAACGCGTACAGGACCGCTCCGTTGCGGCGGCCGGGCGAAAGTGTCCGACGAAAATTCGTGGGACAATTCGGACAATTCGGACAATTCCATCGCTCCTCCGGCGCCCCAAACAGGCGACGTTCCATCATACCGTAGCCGCGGACGGCACCGGGAATAGCGGCGAGGAATAATGGAAAGGGTCAGAATTACAGCGGGATACGCCGCCGACGACTGCTACATTGGCGGCGGGCCGGCGAGGATGTCGCGCTTGCCGGCGTGGTTGGCCGGGCTGACGACGCCCTCCTGTTCCATCCGCTCGATCAGGGAGGCGGCGCGGTTGTAGCCGATCTGCAGGCGGCGCTGGATGTAGCTGGTCGAGGCCTTGCGGTCGCGGGTGACCACGGCCACGGCCCGGTCGTAGAGGTCGTCGCCCGAGCCGCCGCCGCCCTCGTCGTCGAAGGCCGCGTCGCCGTCGCCATCCGGGTCGTCGGTGATCAGGTCGAGATAGTCGGGCTCGGCCTGCGAGCGCAGATGTTTGCAGACCTCGTCGACCTCCTGATCGGTGACGAACGGCCCGTGCAGACGGGTGATGCGGCCGCCGCCGGCCATGTAGAGCATGTCGCCCTGGCCCAGCAGCTGTTCGCCGCCCTGTTCGCCCAGGATGGTGCGGCTGTCGATCTTGGAGGTGACCTGGAAGCTGATCCGGGTCGGGAAATTGGCCTTGATGGTGCCGGTGATGACGTCGACCGACGGGCGCTGGGTGGCCATGATCAGGTGGATGCCGGCGGCGCGGGCCATCTGGGCCAGACGCTGGACGGCGCCCTCCACATCCTTGCCGGCGACCAGCATCAGGTCGGCCATCTCGTCCATGACGACGACGAGGAAGGGCATGGGCTCGGGGCGGATCTTCTCGGATTCATAGACCGGGCGGCCCTGTTCGTCGAAGCCGGTCTGGACGGTGCGTTCGAAATGCTCGCCCTTGGCCACGGCCTCGCGGGCGCGCTCGTTGTAGGAGGCGATGTTGCGCACGCCCAGCTTGGACATGCGGCGGTAGCGGTCCTCCATCTCGCGCACGGTCCATTTCAGCGCGACGACGGCCTTCTTGGGATCGGTGACGACGGGCGCCAGCAGGTGCGGGATGCCGTCGTAGACCGACAGCTCCAGCATCTTGGGGTCGATCATGATGAAGCGGCACTCGGCGGGCGTCAGCCGGTAGAGGATCGACAGGATCATGGCGTTGACCCCGACCGACTTGCCCGAGCCGGTGGTGCCGGCGATCAGCAGGTGGGGCATGCGCGCCAGGTCGGCGACATAGGGCTCGCCGCCGATGGTCTCGCCGAGGGCGAGGGGCAGCAGGTGGGCGGGCTTGTCGTATTCGGTCGAGGCCAGCAGGTCGCGCAGATAGACGGTCTCGCGCCGGGCGTTGGGCAGTTCGATGCCGATGGCGTTGCGGCCGGGGACCACCGAGATGCGGCAGGCGCGGGCCGACATGGAGCGGGCGATGTCGTCGCTGAGGGCCACCACGCGCCCGTGTTTCACGCCGGGCGCCGGGACCAGTTCATACAGGGTGACGACGGGGCCGGGGCGGATCTGGTCGATGACGCCGCGCACGCCGAACTCCTGAAGCACGCCCTCCAGCATCTTGGCGTTCTGCTTCAGCGCCTCCTCGTCGACCGAGGCGACGCGTTTGGCGGGCTTGGTCAGCATGCCCAGCGGCGGCAGGTCGAAACCGCCGGAGGGCCGGGCGAAGTCGAAGGCGGCCTGGCTGTCGTCGAGCTCGCGTTTCGAGGCCTTGGGCGCCTTGGCGGCGGCCACCTTCGGTTCCGGCGCGCCGCGGGCGGGGACGGGCCCGTCCCACGGCGGCGAGTCTTCTTCCGGAGCGAGGCTCAGGGGGGCGTAGTCGTCGGGTTCGGGGGCCGGGCGCGGACGGGGCGGCGCCTTGGCGGCGGCGGCGCGGCGGGTTTTCGCCGGCGGCGGGGCCATGGCGCGGCCGCTGCGGGCCCAGATCAGGGCGTCGCCGAGGTCGGAGGTCCTCAGGCCGATGGCGTAGCCGATCGCCCAGAGGGCCATGGGGAAGAAGAGGACGCCGGCGATGATCGGAGCGCCGGGAATGCGCAGGGCCGAGCACGCCATGCGGATCAGGCCGACGATGGCGTCGCCCCACAGGCCGCCGAGACCGGCGGCCAGCGGCCAGGCGGCGGGCGCGGCCAGGGCCGACAGGGCGGCGGCCAGGGCCAGAACGCCGCCCGCGGCCGACAGGGCCTTCAGGGTCGTGGGCTTCAGTCTTTGCTGGATGACGTCGCCGATGGCCGAGGCCAGGCCGAAGGCGATCAGCAGCAGGGCGGCGGGGAAGGCGGCCATGCCCAGCGACTGCATGAACAGGTCGGCGAACAGGGCGCCGTTCAGGCCCAGCCAGTTGGTCGGAGCCAGATCCGAGGCGGCGTTCAGGCTCGGATCGGCCGGATTCCACGAGATCAGGGCGGCCAGCAGCAGGGCCGCCAGCAGGGCCTGGAGCACGCCGCGGAATTTGATCGCGATGGGCGCGCCCCACAGGATGCGGGCGCCGAACCAGGCGCGCTGGCCGATGGCGAGGGCGGCGGACATGCGGCGGGGAACTCCGGACGGGTCGAACAGACCCGCTGTTGTCACCCGGGCAGGGTTAAGGGGTCATTTACCAGCGGCGCCGCGAGAGGGTTATGCGATCACGGACGCGACCGGCCTGCGGGGAGAGAACGGCAGAACCGGGCCCCGGCCGAAACGCAAGACGAGGTCCGGCCGCAGTCCGGCTTCGCCGACGAGGCCGGCGAGGGCCGGTCTCAGCCCGGCGACCTCGACCGGCTGGTTGACGAAGGCGCAGCGGAGATCCAGCGCCGTGGCGGCCAGCATGAACCGCTGGCAGGCGCGGCCGACCGTCATCCAGTGCGCCGGGTCCGCGCGCTCCGCCAGAAACACCGCCAGACCGGACGAGGACTCGATCTGGCGGGCGTAGCGCTCATTCTCGGCCCTGGCGCCGAAGAAGCGGTCGAAGGCGAATTCCCCCAGACCCGCGGGCAGGATCGGGTTGCCGCTCGACGCCGAGTACAGGCCGTCGCCGGTCCGCATGGCGTCGGCCGGATTGAACCGGAGCCAGCGCTTCAGCTCGGCCATGAAGGCCGGATCGGTCATCTGGGCCTCGTTGCCGGCGACGACGAGATCCCGCGCCTGATCGATGCGCGGCCGGTCGGTCAGCAGGACCATCCGCACGCCGGGCGTGTCCGTCGCGCGCCGCAGGGTCTCGAGATCGCGGTTCGACACGGGCCGGCCGTCGTACAGGGTCCGGCTGCACCGCCGGCTCCGGATGGCGGCGAACAGCGGGTCCGCGCGCTCCGGCCCCGCCTCCATGACGAATCTCGCGCCCGTTCCTTCCACGGACAGGGTTCCGGGCCGTCCCGTCGCGGTGGCGGCGATCCGCAGGTTTTCCGCCGCGCAGCCGAGGCTGACGCACAGGTGATGGTCGTCCGGATCGACCACGGGGGTGCGCCGCGAAAGATCGGTCAGGATGTCGATCGTGCGGCCCTCGATCCGGAACCGCCAGGGCTGGGTGTTGTGGCCGTTCGCGGCCAGGGTCGCGTAGCGGATCAGATCGGCTGTCGCCGGATCGGGCGGCAGGGCCGCGCGCAGCCGGTCCGAATAGCGCTCGTAGTCGTCCGCCGAGCCCGTCGCCGCGCGCCAGCCGACGAGCCCCGCGCCGCTCGCCAGGGCGAAGGCGCCGCCGCCGAGCAGCAAGTCCCGTCGTTTCATCGCCGATCTCCGGCCTGAGCCATAGCGCCGCAGTCGCGACGGGGCTTTGACCTCGCTCAATCGCGGCGCGACAAGGAGGGATGGCCGATACAGAACACCATGACGTCATCGTCGCCGGCGCCGGGCTGGTAGGAGCGACCTTCGGGCTGGCCGCGGCCCGGGGCGGGCTGAAGGTCGTGCTGGTTGATCCCCAGCCCTTCTCCCTGCAGCTGGCGCCGGCCTTCGACGGACGGTCGACGGCGATCGCCTTCTCGACCTTCCGCATGCTGGACGCACTGGGCGTGGGCGCGGCCCTGCGTCCCCACGCCTGCCGGATGGACCGCATCCTGGTCACCGACGGACGGCGGCCCGGAGCGGCCTCGCGGCCGGCGGGTTCCGCCTTCCTGCGCTTCGACGCGGACGAGATCGGCGACAGGACGGACGGCGAGCCGCTGGGCTATATGGTCGAGAACCGGCGCATCCGGACCGCCCTGGCCGAAGCCGTCACGGCCGCCGGGATCGAGGTCCGGGCGCCGGCATCGGTCGCGTCCGTGGAGGCCGGGCCGGCTCGGACGGTGGTGACGCTCGCCGACGGCGCGCGGCTGGAGGCGCCGCTGGTCGTCGGGGCGGAGGGTCGCGGCTCACGGGTGAGACAAGCCGCCGGGATCGACACCGTCGGCTGGGGCTATGGCCAGAGCGGGGTCGTGGCGACCGTGTCCCTGGGCCGGGACCACGGCAATGTGGCGCATGAGTATTTCCTGCCGGCGGGCCCGTTCGCCATCCTGCCGCTGACCGAACAGCGGGCCAGCCTGGTCTGGACCGAGACGACCCGCCGGGCCGAGGCGCTGAAGGCGGCGTCGGACGCCGCCTTCCAATCGCATCTGATGCGGCGGTTCGGGGACTTTCTGGAGGACGTGACGGTGGTCGGGCCGCGCTTCGTCTATCCGCTGTCGCTGCAGCTGGCCGAGGCCCTGACCGCGCCGCGGACCGCCCTGATCGGCGACGCCGCCCACGGGGTCCATCCGGTGGCGGGACAGGGGCTGAACATGGGGTTGAAGGACGCCGCCGCCCTGGCCGAGGTGCTGGTCGAGGCCGTGCGGCTGGGCGAGGACATCGGCTCGGAAACGGTGCTGGACCGCTACGCCCGCTGGCGGCGGTTCGACAATACGGCGCTGGCGGCGGGTTTCGACGGATTCGTGCGGCTGTTCTCGAACGACGCGCCGCCGGTGCGGCTGGCGCGCGGTCTGGGCATCGCCGCCGTCAACCGGATTCCCGCCCTGCGGCGGGCCTTCATGCACGAGGCCGGCGGGGCGACGGGTGACCTGCCGCGGTTGCTGAGGGGCGAAACGGTATAGCGAAGTGGCTAGTGGCTAGTGGCTGGCCGACGCCTGTGAAGGGGACCGGTCCGCGCCGCCCTTCCGCTACCAGTGAGCTACAATCACTAGCCACTAGCCACTAGCCACCAGCCACCAGCCACTCAGTCGAGCGTCCGCGCCTCTTCCGGCAGCATGATCGGCACGCCGTCGCGGATCGGATAGGCCAGCTTCGCGCCCTTCGACACCAGCTCCTGACGCTCGCGGTCGTAGGTCAGCTTGCCGCGCGTGACCGGGCAGACCAGCACCTCCAGAAGGCGGGGATCGACCGAGGCGGGGGTGTGGAAGGCGTCTGACATGGGCGAAGGTTACAGGGGTTGGGGGTCAGGTTCTAGGGAGGGCCGACGACCTGTCGCAGCGATCGTCAGAACCTGACCCCCTGGTCCGCGACCCCGACTTCACTGCATCTGCGGCGCGTCGCCCTCGCCGTCGCTGGCGGCGTCTATGGTCAGCAGGGCGGTCAGGACGGCCGAGCGGTCGATCAGGCCGGGCGCCTCCAGCAGGGCCTGTTTCTCGGACGGTTCGAACGGCAGGGCCATGGACAGGCTGTTGACCAGGGCCTCGGGCGGGGCGGTCTCGGCGGTGTCCCAGTCGATGTCGAGGCCGCGCGTCTCCAGATAGGCGCGCAGGGCGTCCAGCAGGGCGTCGCGGTCGAGGCCGATGTCGTCCACCGGCGGGGCGGTCAGGTCGTCCTCGAACGGGGCGAAGTCGGCGCGGATCTGGCGATAGGGCGTCCGGGCCGGCAGTTCGCTGGCCAGACGGAAGCGGGCGCAGCCGGTCAGGGTGATCAGATAGCGGCCGTCCGAGGTCTCGGCGAAGCTGGTGATGCGTCCGGCGCAGCCCACCGGCGAGAGATTGGGCAGGCGGGCCGAACCGGCCTGGGGCTGGAGCATGCCGATGATGCGGTCGCCGGCCATGGCGTCGTCCACCATGTTGAGATAGCGCGGCTCGAAGATGTTCAGCGGCAGCTGGCCGCGCGGCAGCAGGATGGCGCCCGGCAGGGGGAAGACAGGGATCACCTGCGGCAGGTCGGCGGCCTTCACATATCCCTGCGCCACCCGGACCTCCTATGCGAACAGGATGGAGGACAGGCGGCGGCGCCCGTCGCGTGCGATGTCGGAGGCCCCGCCGGCGGCGTCGAAGACGACCAGCAGCTGTTTGCGGGCGGCCTGGTCGTTCCACTCGCGGTCGGCGGCGACGATGGTCAGGAGGCTGTCGACGGCTCCCTGCAGATCGCCGGCCGCGGCCTGGGCCAGCGACAGGTCGTAGCGGGCCTGATGGTCGGACGGGTCGGCGGCGACCTTCGCCTCCAGCTCGGCGGCGGCGCCGGTCGGGGCGGCCGAAGCAAGGGCCAGTTGGGCGCGGACGCTCTGGACCGTGGGATCCTTCGAATCCTGCGGCGCCATGGCGATGGTCTGCCGGGCCTGGTCCGTGTCGCCGTCCGCCAGATAGACGCGGGCCATGCCGGCGATCGCCTTTTCGTTGCCCGGGTCGATCGTCAGCAGCTGGGCGAAGGCCTGGGCGGCGCCGCCCAGGTCGTTCAGCGACAGGGATTCCTCGCCCAGCGACAGCAGCTGTTCGATGTCGGAGGAAGCGCTTGTCCCGCCGGTCAGCTTGTCGATGAAGGCCTTGAGCTGGCTGTCGGGCACGGCGCCCTGGAAGCCGTCCACCGGCTGGCCGTTGACGAAGGCGTAGACGGTGGGGATCGACTGGACCCGCAGCTGGCCGGCGTAGGCGGGGTTCTTGTCGACGTCGATCTTGACCAGTTTCACGGCGCCGCCGGCGGCGCGGACGGCCTTTTCGATCATCGGCGTCAGGGTCCGGCAGGGTCCGCACCATGTGGCCCAGAAGTCGACCAGCACCGGCTGGGTCTTCGACGCCTCGATGACGTCGGTCATGAAGCCGGCGTCGGACCCCTCCTTGATGAGGTCGTCAGGCAGGGCGGTGGGGTCGGCGAGGCTCATGGTCTGTCCTGTGGTCGGATAGGCGTAACGCGGCAGCACACAGATGGTCGCGGCGACCCTTCGCCTCAAGGGCGGTCAGGTCGGATCGCCGCCCGCCCCGGCGGGACTCAGCTTCCAGCGGATCTTGGTTTCGGAATCGGTGCGGGCCGAGCCGCGCACCACGATCTGCAGCGAGCGCCGGGTCAGGCCCTCGTCGATATGGACCGAGGGCTCGATGGCCACGTCGGGTCCGTCGGTGCGGAACCACCAGCCACGGCCTGAATGGCCGCGCAGCAGGATGGAGCGCCGGTCGCGGGCCAGCGAGGCCTGGACGCCGGGCTCGAGCTGGAAACGCACCGCATAGGGGGCGGCGATGGCGCGGACCACGTCCTTCTGGCCGGGGGCGGGGTGCAGCCGCTCCTCGGCGCGCAGCTCGTCGAGCCGCTGGTCCAGATACAGGCGGCGCTGGTGCAGCAGGCCATAGTCGTGAACCCAGCCGTCGTGCTCGACCTCCAGCCAGACCGCGCCCTCGCCGTCGCGCTGGTCGACGGCGACGTGCAGGGGGCGGCCCACGAGACGGTGGTCCAGCAGATCCCCCTTCCAGCCGCCGAGGGGCTCGCCGGTCGAGCCGTCGCCGAGGGTCAGGGTCGAATGGCCGGGCGCGAGGCGGAGGCCCTGACGGTCGGCGGCTCGCGGGGTCCAGCCGCAGCCGGTGACGATCCGGTCCTTGCCGCAGACGATCTCCAGCGCCATCGGCTGGGCGCAGGCGGCGGCGGACCAGGCGCCGCGGGCCGGGGGCGCGACGTCGGCGGCGATGGTCAGAAGCGGGCTGCGGATGCGGGTGATGCCGGCGACGGTCCCGCCGGCGGCGTCCGCATGGGCCTCGTCATGGACGCGGGCGGCGGCGACGCGGGCCGCGGTCGAGGGGCCGCCGCCCTGCATGGTGATCAGCCGGCCGTCGGGCAGGGTCTGGAGGCGCAGGGCGCGGGTCAGGCGGGAGACGGCGGCGCGCACGGCGTCCGGCGCGGCTTCCGAAACCTGCGACAGGGCGTCGTCGAGGGTCAGCAGGTCGAGCAGGAGCTCCAGCCCGGCTTCCGGGCTGCGCGTCGCATGGCCGCCGTCGGGGCCGACGGTGCGGTCGAGCGCGCCGGGCAGGCCGTTCAGGGCCGAGCGGCGCAGGGCGGCGCCGGGAGCGCCGGCGAGGGTGCAGCCGACGATGGCGGCGGCGGTCAGGCGCTCGGCCTTGCCGGCCACGCCGCCAGGCGGGCGCAGCAGCTGTCGGCCCTGCCGGCCGAGGATGTCGGCCAGCCGGAGCCGCTCCGCCTCGGTGGCGACCTGTCCCATGCGGCGGGCGGCGCAGGCCAGGTGAACGGCGCGGCGGGCGAGGATGTCGGGCCCCCAGGCGAAGGGCGACCAGCGGGAGAAGGCGTCGGCCCAGGCCAGGGTCAGGCGCACGGCCTCGCGCGCGCCGCGCTCGCCCTGCAGCATCAGGGACGGCAGCCAGGCGAAGCCGTGCAGTTCCACGGCGAAGGCGCGGGTCGGGCTGGGCCGGTTCCACGGGTCCTCGGGCGCGGCGGCCTCGAGGCTGGACCCGGCGAGCGGGAATTTGCCGCCCAGAACGGCCTTGCCCTGGGCCGGATCGACGGGACGGAAGTCGCGCGGGGTGGCGGCGAAACCCAGGGCCGGGCGTCCCTTGAGAGTCAGGCTGTAGCCGGGCAGGCCGTAGAGCTCGATCCACAGCTGGCGGGTCAGAAGACGGCCGATGACGGCGGGCCACAGGCCGGGACCGGCGGCGGCCCCGGTGGTCCTGACCGGCGTCCGCATCGGGGCGCCGCGCAGTCCGGGGATTTCTCCGGGCGCGGGCGCGTCGGCTTCGGGACGGGCGAAGGGTCCGAGAGGGCTCACGCTGCCTTCAGCGCCTGGATGTTGGCGGCGTAGGCGGCAGGCCCACCGCGGAACACGGCGGTTCCGGCGACCAGGGCGTCGGCGCCGGCGGCGACGCAGGCGCCGGCGTTGGCGGCGGTGACCCCGCCGTCGACCTGCAGGTGCGCCTTCGACCCGGCGGCGTCGAGAATGGCGCGGGCCTTGCCGATCTTGCGCAGGGTGGTGTCGATGAAGGACTGGCCGCCGAAGCCTGGATTGACCGACATGAGGAGGACCAGATCGACAAGCTCGACGACCTCGTCGAGCACGCTCAGCGAGGTCCCCGGGTTCAGCACCACGCCCGCCTGGGCGCCCAGCTGGCGGATGCGGCCCAGGGTGCGGTGCAGGTGGGGGCCGCTTTCGGGGTGGACGGTCAGGATGTCCGCCCCGGCCTCGCGATAGGCCTCCAGCCAGGGATCGACCGGGGCGACCATCAGATGGACGTCGAACGGCAGTTTCGTGTGCGGCCGCAGGGCCTTCACCACATCGGGGCCGATGGTGATGTTGGGCACGAAATGCCCGTCCATGACGTCGACGTGGATCCAGTCGGCCCCGGCGGCGTCGAGGGCGCGGACCTCCTCTCCCAGACGGGCGAAGTCGCTGGCGAGGATCGAGGGGCAGATCAGG
>Ga0233425_10009281_pt1 | contig 12579 bp, 11 predicted proteins | sample Watercolumn_Towu_2_FD_181712 | JGI IMG/M metagenome (GOLD analysis project Ga0233425, IMG submission 181712) | Freshwater microbial communities from Lake Towuti, South Sulawesi, Indonesia - Watercolumn_Towuti2014_140_MG | ecosystem: Environmental > Aquatic > Freshwater > Lake | place...
GCCTCTTGTCGCATATTCAATTGGTATAACTTTGCTTGAGTATATGTTTCAAATTTCTCATCTCTCAGTAAAGTTATCCTTTTCAATTTACTTCCCAATTCGGAAACATCTTGATTTTGATTTTTCTTTCTGTCTATTTCCTTTGATAAAAGTTGTATCAGCAAGTTATATCTATCACACTTAACACCACTAACAAATGCCAATCTTTTTTGTTCCAAAGATTTTTTTGCAGTTTCTATGCCTTCTTTGAGCATTGAATGTTCTGCTTCCAAAGGCGCTTTTTGTTCGTCAATTTTTTTTTGGATAGCAGGTATAATTGTTTTATCAACATATTTTCTTAATGCATCCGTATTTCCACTAAAAGCATCATCCATCGAAAATACTTGATCCACAAGGACTACGCCACCACCCGGCTTTTCGATTTTGGCAACTAATTGATAATGTGTTCTTGGCATATAACCCTCCGGATTTGTAGTCTTTTTATTCGCACTATTTTGTAATTAATAAATAAATTACTTCCCTAAAATAACGCAAGTCCTTCTATGACTAATTATACTCTTTTATATTATTAAAAACTGCATATTTTTCAAACATATATAACAATTCCTTAAGTTTTATTGGGTACAGAAATATAACTCATTGATTTTAAAAGAAATATTTTTTGCATGGTACCGTTATGCAGTACCGTTATGCTAGTACCGTTATGCTAGAATGCAGGAACTTGAATATTCGGGGTTGTTTGCTACTATCAGGTAAAAAGGCAATGAATAATTTTTCATTGCTTTCAAACGGGGTGTAGCTCAGCCTGGTAGAGTACTGCTTTCGGGTAGCAGGTGTCGGAGGTTCGAATCCTCTCACCCCGACCAAAAAAGCAATGAATTTTAATATTTCTTGCCCCCTTAATCTTACCTTAATGCAAGATATCGTTGCGCATACTAGAATTTTCCTATCATTAATAAAAAAAGCATTAAGGCAATTTAATATGGCTCCAAAAAGACATCACAGAAAATCAAAAAAAGAACAATTAGGAAAAAATATGTCGCCGGCCGGACCGGCTAAGCGCCAACTGGAAAGTCGGGAACGACAGGATGACATGCACGAGGATAAAGAAAAGAAAGGGAAAGAACCAGTTGAACAACCAAAAGATCCAATTGTCAAGCCTGTTCTAAAAAGTTTAGAAGCAGAAGAAAAAAAAGTGGCAGAACAACCTAAAGAAAAAGATGCGGCCATACCTACGGTAAGACCGCTAGACATAGCAATTCCTGAAGTTTTACCAAATCCCGCGGCTGCTCCTGCTAATGCCAGTTCCGCTTCTAAATCAGTTGCTCCTCATGAGGAAGCAGTTTTTGCGGCTTCTGCCGCTTCTGCGGCACTAGAGAACCATCAGCCTGCAAAAAAAATCCCAAGTCCACGTTTTGACTATATGCCGCCTAAATATGACCGACAAACGAGTAATTTACTAGCAAAATTTTGCGAAAAATTAAAAGATATCCCTGGATTCAGAACGGCTTTAAATAGCTCGGATCTAGGTATATGTATTTTCTTTAAAGATCGAGAAAACATGACAAAAATGGTAAACACCATCATAGCGTATGTACTACCGCTATTAAAACCATCTGGTGTTGAACAACCATTTACACACGTAACACCTACTAAAGCTGAGCCTGAATGGAGAATCTATATAAAGGGTGAAGTGTTATCATTCTTACAATCACAGGGTCAAATAGACTATGTCATAAATGCGATAAGATCTGTTTTTGCCAGTCCAAGAATATATGACGTACAATCTTTTATGGCTGAAGTATACCAACCTGGACCGTAGCCCCAAACTGTAACCTAAATACGGACACAAGTTATTGTGCCCGTATTTAATGCCTTTATCCAAACTGCCAATTCAACTGCAACCCGAATAAATTCACATACGTGTCATTGTAATGGCCGGTTATTCTTTGATGTCCAGATGCATCGTCAACCGTACCGCTCTTTAAGAATAAGTATGCATAACCAAGGTCGATCGAGACATCACGGTTAAACGCGTAATTAGCTCCGCAAGCTAACCAAAAACGATCTGCGTCAGGCAAAGAAACATTTCGGTTACTGTTTTGCACAGGCGAATTATCATAAGCAGTACCAAAACGAAATGTCCAGCTTTCATTAAGCTTATAATCAGTACCTATAGCATAACGCATAGAATCCTGGAAGTTCTCATGGACATCAACATTCCTCAAACCAGTGTCATACTTCAACGTCAGATAATTAAATCTTCCCCAATGCGTAAAACTTGCTGTTGCCGTTACATCCCAATTATCAGTAATCCTTTGGAATAAGCTCAAAGTTGCAACTTCAGGAAGGTTAATATTACTATCTACCTTACCATCTCGGTAACCAAGGGCACTTAGAAGACTAATTTGATTCGCGGTCAAAGTAGCGGGGTACTGTACTTTTAAATCACCTTTAAGCTGATGATGAATTTCAGAACGATAACTAAAACCAACAATAGTATTAGGCGTAAATTTATACATCAAACCAAAATTCGCTCCATAACCCCAATCATTAGCGCTATTTTGTACATTAACGTCTTTAGTTGGATCGGAAGCAGCATGACTCAAAGCAGCTCCAGCATCAAGTTTGCGATCTAAATTAGCGGTTAAATATTGTGCACTTACGCCCACACCAACAAAAAATTTATCAGTAACTGCATAAGCCAAACTGGGATTAAAGTTAATCGTTACAATGTCTGATTTGGTAGCAAAATAACGCACTAATCCCTTACTGTCATACTCAGTTGCCAAGCCAAAGGGTTCAGTAATACCAAAACCAAATGTGAGCTTACTATTGATTGGATGAACGTAATGCAAAGACGGCACTACTTTGGTCTTTAAAGGATTTTCTTCGCGTACACCAGTAACATTAACTCCATAAATATTAGTCGAACTATCCGCAACAAAATGAGTATGAGCATTAATTAGTACTGCAGAACCAGAAATAGAGGGCTTTTTAATTTCCATCATACCAGCAGGATTCGCATATTCGATCGTGGCATTATCGGCTAACGCAGCATCTCCAGAAAAAGCACGACCCAAATCCGACGCGTTTTGCTCGAGCAAATGATAGCCTGATGCACCTGCGTATTGAGACATAATACATAAAAAAGCAATTGCATTAATTTTTAACAACTTCATAATCATCCCCCTTTATTTAGTTTATTTTATGGGTGAAATTAACAACAATTTTCCATTCCAATTAAGCTCCCTTACTTCTTCCGGTTGCTCAGAAAGAGCATACTCAAACTCTTGCAACTTAAAACCAGACAAATCTTTTCTCAATAAATCAACAGCACCAAAAAATTTAGTGCGGCTTTTTGGCTTATGAAAAGCAAAAATGCGCGGCATTTTGGGATTGTAGTGTACCGCACCTAACCACAATGGGCTAGTATTTCCATCAATATTAATATCAGATTGCCACAATTCTAAACTTAACACATTATTATCTTCGATTGCTTTGGTAACAATCAAAACGGGAACGCGATTATGATACAGCTGCGGTAATAACGGGAAGTAACGATATACAGAATCACCAAACAAACAATTAATCATCCCTCTAAAATCAAGCTCTACCGGCTGCACTTGCCATCCGCTATCAACCAAATCATTTTTAATCGCATTTAATTCCCCTAACCACTGAACATTAAAAATTTGTATCGGTTCGCCGAGACGTCCTGCGCGATACCAGGGAATGCTTTTATTATGAGCTTGCCATTCAGATAAAGTAATTGCGGTAGCTGGCCAGCGCACTTCATATTTAACCACTTGTTTAGGCATACTTGAAACTGCATAACCCAACCATAAAACAAGATAAATACTAATCGCTATTAAATAAGCACGCTTAATATTCAAGCGCGGCTCACTTTTGCGAGAATAAAAAACCACTGTTGCTAAAACTATTGCCCAGCCAATTGCCACTCCCGCCACAACGTCTGTTATCCAATGCGCACCTAAATATAAGCGTGAAAAAATGATTAAAAACACCAATACCCCTGAACCAACATAGGGAATCCAACGCTGTTCCGCAATCAAAGTCCGCGCTAATAAAATCGCCCAAAATCCAAAAAACACACAACTAAAAACCGCGTGTCCGCTGGGGAAAGATGACGAACCAAAATCGCCCATGAAACTTCCAGGACGCATTGCAATCTGTAATGACTTGAAAATAGTTACAGCAAATTCACTTAAAATAAATAATAAAATATAGTAAAATGCAAGACGTCGTTCTTTTTTATATAGTAGCCATAAAACAAAAATACCCGCCGCGCCAAGAATAACCTTGTAATCACCTAAAATAGTAATAACAATCATCAAAAAATCTAAGCGCGGCCCTCTAAAACTGCGGAGAAAATAAAATATGGGCTCATTGAGAAAAGTTAAGATTCCATGATGAACAACGCTGAATAAAATAATAAAAAATATTATTAAGGCAAGAAAAGAGCGGAATAACAATAACAATTGTTGATACTCATTTTTAGAATTGCCATTACTTAAAAACTTCGTCAGCCAACGAGTTGAATCGTGTACAGCCATCCAGTTCCACAAAAACCATACTACTTTCTCCAGCGCGCGATAAATCTGAGTAAAAAAGTGTTTAATTAACCAGGCCATAAACCAAATCAAAATAATCAGGCCCAAAACTCCCAGCACAAATTCGGTGGCAATCTTGGGCGGTAATTCAGTAGAAAGCACGCCTAAAAATATTCCAGGAACAAGATATAATATAGCCCATAAAGATACCGATGGAATTGCCGCGAATAAGAACCGCGTAACCGACATATTCAGCATTCCCGCAACCATCGGCGTCATGGCGCGCATTGGACCAATGAAACGCCCCAAAAACACGCTCTTGCCGCCATGATGATGGAAAAACTTTTCGCTTTTAGTTAACCATTGAGGATGTTTATTAAACGGCCAAATGCGATGGAGGCGATCTTTATAATGAACGCCAACAAAATAACTAATACAATCTCCCAAAATCGCACCCGCAATCGCCCAGGCAAAGGTATGGCTCGCCGAAAGCACGCCCGTCCCAACCATAACTCCGATTGCAGTCATGGTGATGCTACCGGGAACAACAACTCCCACAACTGCCAAAGCTTCACAAAAAACTATAAAAAAAGTAAATAATCCCGCTCCATGCGGATGGTCATGTAAAAATTGAACTATTGGTTGAATGCTGTCGAACAATTTTTCTCCCCTATTTTCTTTGCTGCTATGCAGCAAAGAAAATAAAAAAGAAAATAAAACCATGCAAATAAAAATACTAATAAAATCAATGAGTTATAAAAATCACTCTACTCGATCTATAATAATATTCGGCGTATTAAGTCCGCTCTCTAAACCCTGATAGCGAAAAAACGTATGTGGCGGATTTACATCAACCCAAAAATAAGTATTAGGAATAAACGCCCCAAAAATACCCATATTAATGCTAAGCTTTATTTTGTAACACTTTTTATCAACTCCATTAACATTGATGGTTTCCGTACCTAAATTTTTGGCAGTAAAACTATATAAATCGGGTTCCAAACTTAAGAGATGAAAAGTAACAGATGGACGTTCAAGCGGGAAATTAGACATAGTTAAGGCTAAATCCATGTCGTCTACAACATCATCTGGAAAATCAAAAACTTTTTCCTTACCATTAACTATACAAGTAATCTTTTTAGTCCCTGCATCATATTTTTTTTCCACAGAATTAACTATTTTCCCACTTTTATCATAAAACTCATTTTTAACTACAACCGGCGTCATTTTATTATCAATCAAATTAAACGTCCCGTGAGAACGCCAAGTTTTATAAATCACATCAGAACCAAAATATCCTTCTCCTTTTTTTTCTATAGTAATCAAATTATTATCTTGATTTTTCTTAATATCAATTTCTGCAATCCAGCGATTTTCGCCTGTGTTTCTACTACGAGCAAGAATCTTGGCGTGGCCAGAATCTGCATAAGTAATATTAACAATATCTGCATTGGCAACTAATGCAAATACACCTAAACCAATGACTAAAAAAAACTTTTTTAGCATATAACCAACTCCTGTTGTACACAGAAAGACGAAAATTATAAAAGACGAAATATATCATTGCAAGGCATAATTTTTATTTCGCAGATGGCCGATTTGTCGAACTTTCAGGGGAAGACAAATAACGGTGTAATCGTTCATAAACATTAGAAACCTTATGTTTATAATGAGAATTTTGTGACAAAGAATAAGAATTATAGCTACCAATTCCGTACCATACATCAGGAGAATCGGCAATTCGCTGACCTAAAATCCATGCGCCAACTCCAACATTAACACATGGATCGTATTGGATGTCGTGCTCGCTGATGCCATATGGCTTGATTTTACTCAACCAAACAGTATTAATCTGCATCGGTCCATAATCAAAAGTACCATTAGTATTGGGCGTCATGCTACCAATCCGACCGCCTTCGGTTAATAATACCGAAACAATCAATACGGCCGGCACGTGATATGAGATCGCCGCTTGATTAATACATTCGACCGGAACACCATTTATTAGTAATGCACTAGCCATTTTCTTATTTATGAGAATCGCTTTTATTTAAATTAAATTGTAGAATACTAACATATGACTATCCTAAAAAAAATACTATGCCTGATTTTCGCAGCTTTTGCTGTCGTTTATTTAACCTTGGCTTCATTTGCTTATTTCTTTTCTGATCAAATGATTTTTCCCGCCCCGCAAGCACATTACAGCGATACTAAAGACATTATTAAAATAACCGCCGCTGACGGAATTGAAATTTCTGCTATTTATCTGCCAAATAAAAAAGCGCAATATACCATATTATTCAGCCATGGAAATAAAGAAGATTTGGGCTCTAAAATGCCCTTTTTAAAACAGCTGCAGGCTCACGGGTTTGCGGTTTTTGCTTATGATTATCATGGATATGGCACCAGCGACGGCGAACCCAGCGAAGAAAATTGCTATCAAGACATCAATTCCGCTTACGATTACTTAATCAATAAATTAAATGTTCCTCCCACAAAGATAATTGATTTCGGTTATTCTATTGGCAGTGGTCCGGCAGTAGAACTTGCTGTCACCAAACCAGTTGCGGGCTTAATTTTAGAAACCCCATTTGTCAGCATTTATCGCGTTATGACTCACTATCCTTTGTTGCCCTTTGCAAAATTTAATAACATTAAAAAAATTCCAAAATTAACCGTACCTTTACTGGTAATTCACGGGACAAAAGATCGCACTGTTCCGTTTTGGCATGGAGTTACTTTATACAATAAAGCACCACAACCCAAAATGCATCTTTGGGTTGAAAATGCCACTCACACCAACGTATCAGAAATCGCCCAAAAAAATTATTGGGAGACGATTTACAATTTCACCAAACTGCTAAATCAGGCTAAAAAATGAACCAAACACTACTTAGCGGAATTCAATTATCGGGAGAATTAAATATCGGCCACTATATTGGCGCGATTAAAAACTGGAAAACTTTACAAGCCGAATATAATTGCTTATTTCCTTTGGTCGATTTGCATACTATTACCGTTATGCAAGATCCTGCACAATTTCGTCAATGCTGTTATAAATTTGTCGCCCTTTATCTTGCCTGCGGACTAGATCCTAAACGCAATATAATTTTTTGCCAATCGCACGTTCCTGCACATGCGCAATTAGCCTGGATTCTCGATTGCTACACTTACATGGGTGAACTCAATCGCATGACGCAATTTAAAGACAAAGCCAAAAAGCATAGCACCAACATTAACGTTGGATTGTTTAACTATCCCGTATTAATGGCAGCAGATATTTTATTATATCAAACCAACCTGGTTCCCGTCGGCGCAGATCAAAAACAACATTTAGAATTAACTCGCGACATTGCCCTACGCTTTAATAATCTTTATGGCAATATTTTCGCCATACCCGAACCTTATCATCCGCCTTTGGGTGCACGCATCATGGCACTACAAGACCCGACGAAAAAAATGTCGAAATCCGATAACAATCCCAATAATACCATCACGCTTCTCGATTCACCGGATGTAATTCGTGATAAACTCAAACGCGCAGTTACGGATTCCGATAAAGAAGTTTATGCAGATCCCAATAAACCAGGAATTACCAATCTTTTGACCATACTTGCTGCGATTACCAATAACTCAATCGCACAACTTGAAAACTCGTATCGCGCCATAGGTTACAGTAAATTTAAAAACCTTGTCGCTGAAGCCTTAATTGAATTTTTAGAACCAATTCAAAAAGAATTTGTGGTAATTTATTCTGATCAAACATTGCTTAAGAAAATCCTGGCAGAAGGTGCACACCGCGCACACGAACGCGCCTTACCAACTCTTACCAAAGTACAAAACGTTTTAGGGTTTATACCGCCAACCACGTGATCATATGCACAAAACATTTTTATTCTACGACATCGAGACCACGGGATTAAATGCCTGTTTCGATCAAATTCTGCAATTTGCCGCAATTCGCACTGACGAAAAGCTCAATGAACTCGAACGTCATCAATTTTTTATTCGCCTCAATTCTGATGTTATTCCCACCCCGCAAGCATTGTTAACGCACCAAATTCCCTGGAAACAAATACAAGCGGGTGAAAAAGAATTGCCAACAATCAAAAAAATTCATGAATTATGCAACGTGCCCAATACAATTAGCGCTGGTTACAATACCTTAAACTTTGACGATGAATTTTTGCGCTTTTCTTTTTACCGCAATTTATTGCCGCCTTATACGCACCAATATGCACAAAATTGCGGGCGCATGGATATTTATTTAATGACTATTATGTATTATTTATTTAAACCCCAAACTCTTTCCTGGCCTAAAATAAATAATACGTTGAGCTTAAAATTAGAACATTTAAACAATTTCAACCACTTTGCTTCCGGCACCGCTCATGATGCCATGGTTGACGTCGAAATGACTTTAAATCTAGCACGGCGTTTATATCAAGATGTGGCAATGTGGCAATACTTGAGAGGTTATTTCGATAAAAATACCGATCTCAACCGCACCAATAAACTCGTTGCAATTAATCAGCAAGTATTATTAATCGACAGCAGTTTGGGAACTAGCAACAATTATATTTGTCCAGTATTAAGTTTAGGCCAGCATTATCATTACAAAAACCAAACTTTATGGTTAAGGTTAGACACGCCGTTCATCACGACAACCACTAAAAATAATCTTACAACCACAACTTATGTCATGCGCAAAAAATTTGGCGAAAGCGGTTTTCTTTTACCTGCACAAAGCGATTATTTAAAGCTCGCGAATCCTGAACGTCTAGAACTTGCAAATAATAATCTTCATTGGTTACAACAAAATTCCGCCATTTTAAAAGCAATCAGCGAATATTATTGCAATTATACTTATCCTAAAATTCCCCATCTTGATGTAGACGCTGCCCTTTATCAATTAGGCTTTCCTTCTGAGCACGATCAATACTTATGCGCAAAATTCCACACATTAAATACCGAACAAAAAATTAATTTCCTTGACGAATTTAAAAACAAGAATTTACGCACCCAAGCATTGCGCATTTTAGGACGTAATTATTATGATGCATTGCCTCAAGAATTGCAGAATGAATATTTAACGTACCTTAAATTAATTTACACTGATCAACCAACTACGATTTGCGATTTTCGCAATCACTTGCGTTTCACTCGCAAAAATGCCGATGATGCAATTGCTGAGCTTAAACCAAAAACATCAAATGAAACACAAAGACAAATTTTAGAGCAATTGGAAAAATATTTATTACAAAACCCTTGCAACCAACCGGAAGGAATTTAAATCGGAAGATTTAATAAATTAGGGGCTCGCAATAGATTTCAACTACTTCCAGTATTATTTATTGCTTTTACACCTGTTAATTAATTGTTTTAATTTTTTTACACAAACGGCTTTTATGTCGAGCGGCTTTATTTTTGTGAATAATTCCCTTGTTTACCATTTTATCAATAACGGGAATAGCTGTTTTAATGGCCTCTTCAGCTAATTTTTTGTCTTTATTTTCAATGGCTAATAAAACTTTTTTAATATAAGTTCTATACATTGATCTTAAAGAAACGTTGCGATCATTTCTCTTTATACTTTGACGAACGCGTTTTTTTGCTTGTTTAGTATTTGCCATTTATTGCTCCGATTTTTCTAAGTCATTGATTTTATTGAATTTTTTATTTGCATGGTCATCAATAAAATCCTATTCAATACCTCTAAAAAGGTGGTAATGTTAGCACACAAATAGAAATCGTCAAAAAAATCACACTATGAAAGCTCTTTTTAAATCATCGTTCGTCGTGTCATTAATGACCATAACCTCAAGAATAACTGGATTTTTGAGAGATTTAGTTTTTGCTCACGTATTTGGCGCTGCCGCCGGATTAGATGCATTTTTAGTCGCCTTTAGAATCCCTAACTTTTTGCGCCGCTTATTCGCTGAAGGCGCATTTTCTCAAGCATTTGTTCCCGTATTATCTGAATACAAACAAACGCGCACTGAACAAGAAACCCAGGCTTTTATTGATAATCTCGCGCGCACGATGTTTTTAACCCTCTTTACCATAACATTAATCGCTATTTTAATTACGCCCTGGTTAATCTGGATTTTTGCTCCCGGCTTCGCTCACGACCCCATCCGCCATGACCTTACCGTATCAATGCTGCGCATAACCTTTCCATATCTACTATTAATTTCTTTGACGGCATTAATCAGCGGTATTTTAAATACCTATAGCTCTTTTGCAATACCAGCATTTATTCCTAATTTATTAAATTTTGCTTTAATCGGCGCGGCTATTTTTCTCGCACCACACTTTAAACAACCAGTAACTGCTTTAGCCTGGGGCGTATTTATCGGTGGCATCGCTCAACTTCTTTTTCAATTACCTTTTGTGGCTAAATTAAAAATGATGCCGCATTTGTGCTTTAAAAAAACCATTCAAGACGACGGCACAAAACGCGTCTTGCGCTTGATGTTACCGGCGGTATTTGGCGTATCGGTTGCGCAAATCAGCATCCTGGTGGATACTTTATTTGCATCTTTTTTACAACCAGGAAGTTTATCCTGGTTGTATTATTCGGATCGTTTAACTTCGTTTCCCCTAGGCGTATTTGGTGTCGCTATTGCCACGGTGATTTTGCCGCACCTAGCAAAAAAACACGCAATTAAATCATCTGTTGAATTTTCTGAAACGCTCGATTGGGCGTTAAAACTAATTTTAATTATCGCCTTGCCAGCTATGATTAGCATCATAATTCTGGCTAAACCGCTTTTAACCACCCTCTTCGCTTATGGAAAATTTTTAAGCTCTGACGTCATTATGACCAGTAAAAGCTTAATTGGTTTTGCGCTTGGGATCCCGGCATTTATGCTGGTTAAAATTTTGGCTTCAGGATTCTATTCACAACAAAACACCAAAACTCCGGTAAAAATAGCAATAATCGCGATGTTGTCCAATATCGTTTTAGATGTGATTTTAATCTTTCCGTTAAAACACGCAGGCCTGGCTTTGGCGACTTCATTGACTTCTACGCTTAATGCTGGGCTTTTAGGCTGGACTTTGCTGCGCCATAAGTTTTACATTCCTTGCTCACCGTGGAAAAAATTTTTCTTGCAGCTACTATTCGCTAATAGTGCGTTGACAGTAGTTTTATACTGCTTAAATTTGGATTTCGCAACGTGGTTAGCTTTCAACAGTATTTCCCGCATTTGGCATCTTGCTCTCATCTGTTGCGCTGCTATCATCACCTATCTTGCGACTTTATGGTTTAGCGGAATCAGAGTTAAAGATTTTGTGAAATAAGATCACGATAACAAAAGAACCGCCTTCCTTGTGCGAGTTCGCTACCAAAAAAATGGCACGGCACAACAAACAAGGCACGCCGCTTCGCGGCGACCTTTCGCGATGGGGTTTCCAAAGGGGAGAATCACGATTCTCCCCTTTGGCTGTTGGTGCGAATTCACTTCGCACCAACATTGAAATTCCTAAAGTTTAAATCGCCATCGACATGATCCAAAACTCCACCTTGTCCCGGAATAAAACCACTAAAATCTTTTACTCCCAATTTTCTCTTAAGCGAAGATACAATTTATTTGCCAGGACTATCCCCAATAAATCAAATTCGCATCTTGTTGCTTAAGCAAGAAATTGCTCACAGGAAACACGCGAATTCCATACGAATAAAAACCTGTATCAACCAAACGATGCTCGCCGACATAGTTAAGCATGCCATATTCGCGCGAATCAAGCAGCTTTAATGGAATAATAATCGTTTCATTAGTTGGCGTTTTACTATCAGATCGTATTAACACTAACTCAACTTTCAATTCCTGCGCATTTAATTTTCCAGAAAATAAAAGCAATTTAATCGAGATCATTCCCTGCGCAGTAATTTTCCCGTCTTTTAACCCTTCAATCAAAATAGCTTTAATTTTTACCGTATTAAAGCGGCTAACAATATCTTGTTTCCACTCAACCAGCGCTTTAAGATTCGATTTAGCAT
>Ga0233425_10009282_pt1 | contig 12579 bp, 10 predicted proteins | sample Watercolumn_Towu_2_FD_181712 | JGI IMG/M metagenome (GOLD analysis project Ga0233425, IMG submission 181712) | Freshwater microbial communities from Lake Towuti, South Sulawesi, Indonesia - Watercolumn_Towuti2014_140_MG | ecosystem: Environmental > Aquatic > Freshwater > Lake | place...
CCTGTCCCAGCTGGGGCGGGAAACGCTGCGCCAGGCCGGCCTGCTGCCGGAGCGCGACTACCGGATGCTGATCGTCAATTCCCCGAGCAATGCCTTGCAGTCCGTGCTGCACGAGGAGGCCGAGGCCGGCGTCATCACCAACAACCTTCTCCCCCAGCTCGGCGAGGAGCAGAAGGCCCGCCTGCGCATCCTGGCCGAGTCGCGCGAGATCCCGGGCATCTGGTTCCTGCTCGGGAAGAATGCCGGCACCGGTGCGGAGAACGCAAGACGGCTTCTGCTGGCGTTCGAGAGGACGGACGAGGGCCGGCGCTTCGTCGACGACCTGGCGTTCGAGGGGCTGCGACCGGTCGGCGAGGCGGAAATGAAGGCGATGGACAGCTTTCTGCCCGAGTTGCGCAAGCGCTGAACGGGACTGCCATGCCCACGCTGCGCGACTGGCTCGTCAGGCATTCCTTCCGGCTCAGGCTGGTGGGGGCCGCCGTGCTGTCCGAAATCGTCCTCATTGCGATCCTGACCTATCTGGTCGTGCAGCAGTTTGACGCCACCCTCATCAGCCAGATCCGCGCCCGCGTCGAGCAGAACACGGCGTTGTTCAACATCGCGCTCGGCACCGAGCTGGTCGAACGCGACTACACGAACCTCGAACTGGCCCTGCAGAACGCGCGCAGCGAGGGGGAAATCGAGTATGCCCTGCTGCGCGACGCCAGGGGACAGCTCATTGTCGCCACCGGCTGGGAGGCGCAGGTGCCGCCGCCCTCCCCCGACCTCGATATCGCCGTCGCCGCCGAACGGGGCATCCTCCACCTGCACCAGTTCATCCTGTTTTCCGGACAAATCGTCGGCGAGCTGCATTACGGCCTGTCCACGACCTTCCTGCAGGAAGCGCGCACGCGGCTCCTCCGGCAGGCCATCGCCGTCGCCTCGATCGGCATCCTGCTCTCGCTGGCCGGCATGCTCATCCTCGGCTTCGGGCTCATGCGGCGCCTGGGCCGGCTGACCGATGTCTCGCGCCGGTTCGCCGAAGGCGATCTGAAGGCGCGCGTCGCCGATGCGCGGCGGGACGAGCTGGGCGAACTGGCGAGCGCCTTCAACCGCATGGCGCAAACCCTGGGCGACCGCATCCGCGACCTGCATACCAGCGAGGAGCGCCTGGCGCTGGTCATGCAAGGCACCACGGACGGCATCTGGGACCATGACGTCATCGGCGGCGCCACCTACTTTTCCCCCCGCTTCAGGGAACTGCTCGGCTACGAAGACGAGCAGGAGTTTCGCCTCCTGTTCCAGTTCCGCACCGCCCTGCACCCGGAGGATCGCGAACGCACCCTTGCCGCCTATACGGGCGCCCTGCGCCATCGCGCGCGCTTCGATGAAACGTATCGCCTGCGCTGCCGCGACGGCAGCTACCGCTGGTTTCACGGCCGCGGCCAGGCCGAGTCCGACAGTCATGGCGCGGTTCGCCGTTTTGCCGGTGCCATCACGGACATCATGGCGCAGAAGGAAGCCGAGGAAAGCGTCCGTTCCCTGCTCGCGGAGCAGCAGGCCCTGCTCGACAATGCGCTGGTCGGCATCGTGTACCTGAAGGATCGCGTCATCCGGCGCTGCAACAATCGCTTCGAGGAAATGTTCGGCTACGACAATGGAACGATGATCGGGAATACGACGCAGATCATCTACTCGACGGAGGAGATATTCAGGGAAACGGGCGAGCGTGCCTATGCCGCGCTGTCCCGGGGGGACAACTACAGCGAGGAACTGCTGTTGAAGAAAAAGGACGGCAGCCTCTTCTGGGGCTATCTCACCGGGCGTGCGGCCGATCCCGCCCGTCCCCACGAAGGCAGCGTCTGGATCTACCTCGATGTCAGCGAGAGGCGCCGGATCCTCGACAATCTGCGTGAGAGCGAGGAGCGTTTCCGCAAGTTCTTCGAGGAATCGGCGGACGCCTCGCTCATCATCGAGGGCGACCGCTTCGTCGACTGCAACCGCGCGGCGCTCGAGATGCTGCGCATGCGCTCGAAGGCCGACCTGGGCGTGGTGCATCCCTCCGCCCTGTCGCCGGAATGCCAGCCGGACGGCCGCCTGTCGACCGAAAAGGCCGACGAGATGATCGGGATCGCCTTCCGGCGCGGCAGCCACCGCTTCGAGTGGCTGCACCGCCGGGCGGACGGGGAAATCTTCCCGGCCGAGGTGTTGCTCACGCGCATCGAGCACCAGGGCAAGGCCCTGCTGTACGTCGTCTGGCGCGACATCACCGACCGCAAGAAGGCCGATGCGGAAATCCGCAAGCTCAACGAGGAACTCGATGCGCGCGTGCGGGAGCGCACCGCCGAGCTCACCGCCGCCAACAAGGAGCTGGAAGCCTTCAGCTATTCCGTCTCGCACGACCTGGTGGCGCCGCTGCGCGCCATCGACGGCTTCTCGCGCATGATCGAGGAGGATTACGGCGGGCACGTCGACGAGCGCGGCAAGGGCTACATCCACCGCATCCGCCACGGCACGCACCGCATGCAGCAGCTGATCGACGACATGCTCGCCCTCGCGCGCGTCACGCGCGACGAAATGAAGCGCGTGGAGGTCAGTCTGTCGGCGCTGGCCGAGCAGATCCTGGCCGAGCTGCACCAGGCCCAGCCGCAGCGCAAGGTGGCCGCGCACATAGAACGCGATGTCCGCGTCAGCGCAGACCGGAACCTGATGCGCATCGCCCTGGAAAACCTGCTGCGCAACGCATGGAAATTCACCTCCCGCCATGCCGCGGCCAACATTACGTTCGGAGTATTGCGCACGGACGACAAACCGGTGTATTTTGTCAGGGACGACGGCGCGGGTTTCGACATGCAGTACGCAAACAAGCTGTTCGGCGCCTTCCAGCGCATGCATCGTGTTCAGGATTTCGAGGGAACCGGTATCGGGTTGGCCATCGTGCACCGCATCATCCTGCGCCATGGCGGCCGCATCTGGGCCGAAGCGGCGCCGGATCAGGGAGCAACATTCTTCTTCACGCTGTCGTAACAGGACGTCAACAAATGGCAAGCAACCGACCGATACTGCTGGTGGAGGACAATCCCGACGACGAGGCGCTCACCCTGCGCGCCTTCAACAAGAACCGCATCGGTAACCAGGTCGTCGTCGCGCGCGACGGCGTCGAGGCCCTCGACTACCTGTTCGGCAACGGCCATCACGCCGGCCGCGATCTGTCCGTCCAGCCCGCCGTGGTGCTGCTCGACCTGAAGCTGCCGCGCATCGACGGGCTGGAAGTCCTGCGCCGCATCCGCGCCAGCGAGCGCACCAGCCTGCTGCCGGTGGTCATCCTCACCACCTCGAAGGAACAGCAGGACATCTACGAGGGCTACAGCCTCGGCGCCAACAGCTACATCCGCAAGCCAGTCGATTTCGAGAAGTTCATCCAGGCCGTCGGCCAGCTCGGTCTCTACTGGCTGGTGCTGAACGAGCCGGTCGATGCCGTCGCCTGAACCTCCCAAAAGTCAGTCGCCGTGCCACGGCGACTGACTTTTCTGCTTCCATCCCCTGAAGTACTCCCCCCGGCAGGCGCCGGCACGCACCGCCGCGATGAAGCCGGCCATGTCCGTCACCGGCTGAAGAAACTCGGTCGCGCAGCGGCCGACCGCGGCAACCTTGTGGCAATCGCTGCCGCCCAGCGTCGGCAAGCCGAGGTGGCGCGTCGCTGTCAGGGCCAGATCGTTGTCCGAATCGATATTGCCGCCATTGTGCGTTTCCACCGCGACGATGCCCTGCAGCTCGAGCAGGCCATCGAGCAGGCTGCAGAGGCCGAATTCGCGGTAGGGATGGGCCGGCACGCAGATGCCGCCCAGCGCGTTGATGCGGGCGATGACCTCGTCGAGCGGCAGCCAGGTGTCGCGCCCCCAGACGTTCCAGGAATCATCCTCGACGCCATAGGCCAGCAGGTGGCCGCGATCCGTCGTGATCTCCACGCCGCGCAGCACCAGCAGCCCCTCCTCGCGCCCGACCGCCTCGACTGGCGCGGAGGCCTCGTAGGAGTGGTGCTCGGTGATCACCACGCCGTCGAGCCCGATCGCCCTGGCGCGGCGGATAAGGTCGAGCGGCTCGAGCCAGTTGTCGTAGGAGTGCTTGGTGTGGCAGTGGCAGTCGATCCACATGGCGCAATGGTACAAAAAAAGCGGCGCGCACTCGAAGAATGCGCGCCGTCGCTGTCCCCCTAATTGATCAGAATCAGGGCAGTTGCAGTTCCAGGCTGATGCGTTTCGAGGGCTGGAACTTGTGGCGCGAGAAGAAGCTCTCCAGCGCGAAGTCGTTCCAGTTCACCAGCGTGTAGATCTTCTTCACGTTGGCCGCCTTCATGTTCATGAGGAACTGGTCCATCAGCTCCGAGGCAACGCCGTGCTTCTGGAAGTCCGGATGCACGCCTAGGGTGTCGATGGTGGCCGATGCATCGGGGATGCCGTACTCGCCGAAGAACACGTCGCCCATCATGAAGCCGACCAGCTTGCCGTCGACCTCGGCCACGACCGAGGCATTGACGTCGTTGTCGAGCGCCTGGCCCAGCTTGCGCTGGTAGTACTCGCGCCGCTCCTGGCCGGTGATGAGCTTGTCGATCGCCACCACGCCATCGAGATCGTTCTTGCGGATCATCCGCACGTTCACCTGCACCGCCATCGCATTCTCCTCAGATCAAAACAGTTCGTCGTCGGCCGCATGACGGCCGCCCTTGCCCTTGCGGATATACACGTCGCCGTACACCTGGCCCATCTCCGCCCCCGCCGTGAAGCAGGTGTTGCAGCCGTCGCCGCCCTCCTCGCGGTGCTCCACCACATGCACCTCGTAGCCGAGACCGCGGTAGTTCTCAACGATCTCGGAGAGACGCGGCTCGCCGATGGTCGTCTGCTTGACCCAGCCTTCCGCCAGCAGGTCGGCCTCGCGGCCGCCGCGGATCACCTTGAGCGGGATCTTCACCGCGCCGTCACCAGGAATGCTTGATCGCCCCCGGCGTGCAGGCCGTCATGCACGGCAGGCTGCTGTAACCGCCGGCCGGCTTGCAGCCGGTGCAATCGAAGGCGAGCGAGCGGCGGAAGGATTGCTTCACCGCCGCCACCTCGTCGTCGTAGTCGTCGGTGATGATCTCGAACATGCCCTTCGGACACGCCGTCAGGCAGGTGCGCCCGGCCGTGCACGCGATGCACTTGTCGGTGTCGATGCTGATGTAGTACTCGCCCGAGCCGTCCTTGTAGCCGTAGTTCGCGATCATGTCGATTCCCTCGTAGTCGTGAATCCCTCGGCTCCGGCCCGCTCAGTGGGAGAGGGGTACTTCGCGGGCCGGAGCGTCGGGACCTGTATCGGGGTCAAGCCGCCTTGGCGGGCGCCCCCTGCTTCTGCATCAGCGTGTAGCCGAACAGCGCGGCGCCGAGTGCGCCGGCGATCTGGCTGTCGTACTGGGTCTGCACGGCCTGGATGCCGAGCAGCTTCTCGATGCGTTTCACCACGCCCGGGTTCTTGGCGATGCCGCCGGTGATGAAGAATTCCTTCTCGACGCCGATGCGCTCGAGCAGCGACACCACGCGCTCGGCCATGGCCTGGCAGTAGGCGGCGACCACCTTGTTCTTCGAGTAGCCGGCCTTGAGCAGCCCGAGCGCCTCGGACTTGGCGAACACCACGCACACCGAGGAGACGGCGTTCGGCTCCTCATCGACGTCGAAGGAGCGCGCGCCCAGCTCGGCGATGGGAATCTGCATCAGGTCGGAGATCACCTCCATGCCGCGGCCGGTGCCGGCGGCGCACTTGTCGTTCATGAGGAAGTTGGTGACCTTGCCCTTCTCGTCGCAGTGGATGGCCTTGCAGTCCTGGCCGCCCATGTCGAGGATGGTGCGGACGGCGTTGCCGCCCATGTAGTTGGCGCCGCGCGCATGGCAGGCGATCTCGGTGATGGCCTTGTGCGCGAAAGGCACGTTGACGCGGCCGTAGCCGGTGCCGACGACGTAATGCACATCCTCCAGCTTCATGCCGGACTTTTCCAGCACGCCGGAGATGGCGTTCTTCGCCGAGTCCGGGCTGTTGTTGCCGGTGCGCATGCTGTTGAAGCCGTACAACTCGCCGTCGGCGCAAATCACCGCCTGCGAGCTCACCGAGCCGACATCGATGCCAGCCGTGATGATCTTGGCGGCGCGCCAGTCCTTGGTTTCGTCGATCCAGCAGTTCTCCTGCCAGCGCCAGTATTCCTTCTTTTCGCCTGCGGTATCAGCCATTGCGCTCTCTCCTTGGGGTTACTTGCCTTCGGCCGCGATGAGCGCGGCGCCGAGGGCGGAAACGTATTCGGGCATTTCCGGCAGCAGCACCTGGTCGACGCCGAGGGCGGTTTTCAGGGACTGCACGAAACCGACGTTGTGCACCATGCCGCCGATCAGGGCCACGTCGCCCTCGATGCCGACGCGGCGCGCCATTGCCGTGACGCGGCTGGCGACAGCGTCGAGTACCGCCTTGGCAATGTCCTCCTTCGGCGTCGAGGAGTGGATCAGCGACACCACTTCCGACTCGGCGAACACCGTGCACTGGGCGTTCATCGGGATGGTCTTGTCCGAACGCAGGCTCGCTTCGCCGAAGTCCTTCAGCGGCAGCTGCAGCGCGCGCGACATCGACTCGGCGAAGGCGCCGGCGCCGGCGGCGCATTTCTCGTTGCCGGCGAAGTCCACCACCTTGCCTTCGCCGTCGGCCTTGATGCCGCGGCCTTCCTCGGCGCCGACGTCGATCACCGTGCGCGCCTTCGGGCACATGAACACCGCGCCCTTGGCGCCGGCGGACACCTCGGTCACGTCGGCGGTGGCGAATTTCACCTGCTTGCGCCCGGCGCCCGTGGCGACCACGCGCGTCACCTTGTCGCGCGTGATGCCGGCTGCCTGGAGCGCCTCGTTGAAGGCCTTGTCGGCCGCCTGATCGGCGTCGAGGTCCTCCGGGAACATGATGTGCTTGCCCTTGACGCCCCACTTGAGCTGCGGCGCGCCGTCCACCTTGAGTTCCTCGACGAAGACCACCTTGACGGTGCGGGAACCCATGTCGATGCCAGCTGAATACATGCTTTCAGTCCTCCTAGTAATCTCAGGCGTGCGCGAATTCGCGCTTCAGGCCCAGCGTTTCCATGAACGAGTCGACGCGGTTCTGCGTGCGCACCAGGTCGAACTCGCGCTCGTCGCCCATGTTGCCCTCGAAGGTCATCACCGGGATGCCGGCGGCGGCCAGGCCGAGGCGGTTCTCCATGATGCCGAGCGAGAGGCCCTCGCAGCCGCGGTTCAGGTGCAACATGACGCCGTCGACCTGCCACTCCTTGACGATGGTCTTCATCATCTCGGTCTTCAGGCGCGGATCGTAGAAGTGCTGCCACTGCGGCTTCGACAGGTTCCAGTCGGCGTAGAGGCGCATCACCTGCTCGCGGGTGTTCATCTCGATGCCCTTCTCCCACGGCAGGGTGCGCGGACCCCAGCTGCCGTCCGGCTTGGTTTCCCAGATGCCCTCCAGGCCGAAGGTGTACAGCGAGCCGATGGAGCAGGCGCCGTATTCCTCGAGGTAGCGGAACACCTTGAGGAAGCCCCAGGGCGGCTGCGTGTCGCTCATGACGCGGCAGCGCTCGCTCGGCACGGCCGCGATGCCGCGCTTGACGCGGTCCTTCACCTCGTCCAGGCACTCCTGGTAGAAGTCGGCGCACCACTTCGACGACTTCGACAGCGTCGCCAGTACGTAGAGCGAATACATGGTCTTCTCGTCGAGCGGCGCGGGCTTCGCCTTGTTCTCGCAGCAGATGGCGGCCCACAGCGAGGTGGAGCGCATCTCGTTCTTCACCGCCTCGATGAACAGCTCGTCATCGAACTTTCGCCCGGTGGTCTTTTCCAGCCACTCGACCGCCTCGAGGCCCTGGTTGGTGACGTAGTCCAGGCGTTCGGACGTCATCTCGCTGTAGGGACCGACCGACACGTCGATGAAGAAGGTCGGCGTGTCGTGCTCGAGCTTCGACGCGGCCTGGTACCACTTGGCGTGCGAGCAGCAGATCTGCGTCTGGAAGTTGAAGTCGGGCTTGGGGAACTCGCCGCCGAACGGGTACTTGTTCAGGATGATCGAGCCCCAGTAGGTGCGCATGTAGGCGCACAGGTCGCGGGCGAAGCCATAGGACTCGGCCGCGTCCTGGCACTCCTTGTTGAACTTCTTGTCGATGGCGATGGCGGCGCCGTAGGGCTCGCCTGTGAGCGAATAGACGTCGTTGCCGAGGCCGGCCGGGATCGCGTCGAGCGCCCAGGCGGAGCCGGACCAGCGGATGCCGCCCTTCTCCTTGGCCTTGGCGAAGTTGATGTAGTACTGCTCGCGCAGCTCCTTGGCCTTCTTCCAGCACTTCAGCGGTTCGGTCGGGTATGCCATGTCGCGTGACTCCTAGAACAGTTCTTCTTCGCGCAGCGTTTCGAGGAAGGCCTCGACGCGGATGCGGAAGGGTCCGAGCGGGTTGGTGATGTCGAATTCGAGGAACAGCGTCGGCACGCCGTTGGCCTCCAGGTGGCGCTTCAGGTCCGGATAGTCGCCCTCGTGCGGATCGCAGAACTTCTGCTGCAGGAAGATGGCGGCGCGCGCGTTGTAGTCCTTGGCCAGCTTGAGCACGTGGTCGAAGCGGGTGTGCGCCGGGTAGTCCTTGGTCGGGCAGGCCGGACGCTCGCAGTAGCGGTCGGCGATCGTCGCGATCGGGTCGTCCTGGATGCGCGCCTCGTTCCAGAAGTAGCGCGTGCCGGAGCACTGGTCGTCGATGACGATGGTCGAGCCGACCGACTCGACCATGGCCATGAAGGCGACGTCGTCGTTCTCCGAGCCGATGGTCATGAAGCGGATGCCCTCCTCGCGATCCTGCGGGCGCTTCGGCAGCTCGGCCAGCACGCGCCTGAGTTCCCTGTTGTGTTCTTCCTTGTCCACGAACTGGGCGGTGAGCGAGGCGTAGAGGGCCTCGACGCCGGTGACGCGCGGGTTGGTCTCCTTGCGGTACTCGAACAGCTCGCGCAGCAGGCGGCGGTTCTCGTTGACGATCTCGATGCCGCGCTTCAGGTCGGCATCCGACAGCTTCTTGCCGATCACCCCTTCCATGAACTCGCGGAACTTCTTGATCTCGGCGTAGTGCTGGACGCGGGCGAAGCGCGACTGCACCTCATTGGGCATCGGCAGGTAGTAGTCCCACTTCACGGTCGGCACGTGCATGCGCCATGAATTGAAGGCCTGGCGGTACTGGATGCACGACTGGGTCAGCGTGACCCCTTCGCAGTAGTCGAAGCGGCCGAGCAGGCCCTGCGCCAGCGAGTCGCGGCAGAACGGGCAGAACATGCCGAAGATGTGCGGCTCGGTCACGTTCTGCGGCTCGTGGGCGCCCAGCACGCGCACCGGCAGCATGCCGGCGGCGATGAGGATTTCCTCGGGCGTGTAGGTGCACATGGTGGCCACGACCTGGCCGCCGGTGCGGGCCTTCCAGGCTTTGGCGTAGTCGTGGCGCTTTTCGTACCACTCCTTGAACTGGTCAAACAATCCACTCATCGTCGATCCCCCGATATGGCGGAGAGCCAGGCTGGTTCTCGCTGCCTTGGTGAAACATGCATTATGGTGCCTTGTTTAACTTGATAATGCACGATAAAGCATTTCGAGCGATTCTAGAAACCATTTTGCCGGCAATGTTTGATCCAGATCAACTGCAAGCATATTTAAGCGCCAGTTAGAAATATCCGGAATTCTCATCAAGCACATATTTCATTAGATAATCAATAGGTTGCTAAATTACTTCGGCAATTGGCCGGAACTGACGAAAGAATCTCCAGGAACCGATACGCCTGGCGCGATCCCTCAAGCGAATGCCCCGGCCCGATGAAGCAAAGACATAAATGGAACAAGGTTTTTATGCCTCGAATTGACACAGATCAAATAGAGGCGGGCTCGGCCTCACCTAGAATCACCATAATGCATTCTAGTACCTGATGTTTTTATGCGATGCGTTATGTTGCATAACACATAAGCAGGACAAGCCGCTGCCTTGTGCGGCACGCGTTCCGAGGACGACATCATGGGATCCAGCCTTCAAACCGTCGTGTGGTGGAAGAAACCCGCCGGGGGCGTTGCGTCCAGCGGCCCGCTGGTCAAGCTCACGATCGATGGCAAGCCGGTCGAGGCGCCCGCGGGCGTTTCCCTGCTCTCGGCGGCCAGCGCCACCGGCGTCTACATCCCCTCGCTGTGCGCCCATCCCGACCTGCCGCCCGGCTGCCAGCGCGGTGGCAGCGACAGCGGCTGCAACCTCTGCGTCGTCGAGATCGCCGGCACCACCGGCATGCGCACCTCCTGCGCCATCGCCGTCGAGGAAGGCATGGCGGTGACGACGAAATCGCCGGCCATCGACAAGCTGCGCCAGGAGCGCATTGCGAAGATTCTCGGCAACCACCCGCACAACTGCCTCACCTGCCCGCAGCGCGAAGGCTGCAGCCGCACCACCTGTTCCTTCGGCAACCCGGTCGAGCAGCGCTGCTGTTCGATATTCAATACCTGCGAGCTGCGCAAGGTGTCCGATTACATCGGCATCCCGGCGACGACGCCGAACTACAAGCCCATCCAGCTGCCCGTCATCAAGGACGAGCCCTTCTACGACCGCGACTACAACCTGTGCATCGACTGCCGCCGCTGCCTGGTGGCCTGCAACGAGGTGCGCGGCGTCGGCTGTCTGGAAGTGAAGGAGACCGACGGCCGCAAGTGGGTCGGCACCATCGCGCCGACGCTGATCGAATCCGGCTGCAAGTTCTGCTCGGCCTGTGTCACCGTCTGCCCGACCGGCGCACTGACCGACCGCACGCTCGACCCGGCGCGGCGCGAGGCGAGCATGGTGCCCTGCCAGGCCGCCTGCCCGGCCGGCATCGACGTGCCGCGCTACGTCCAGCTCGCCGCCGAGGGCAAGTACGGCGAGGCCATCGCCGTGGTGCGCGAGAAGCTGCCCTTCCCCGGCATCGTCGGCCGCGCCTGCTTCGCCATGTGCGAATCGGCCTGCCGCCGCAACAAGCTCGACGACCCGCTCTCCATCCGCTCGTTGAAGCGCATCGCCGCCGACAACGACACCGGCCTCTGGCGCCAGCATTCGAAACAACTGCCGCCGACCGGGAAGAAAGCCGCCGTGATCGGTGCCGGCCCGGCCGGACTCACCGTCGCCTACTACCTCGCCAAGAAGGGCCATGGCGTCACCGTCTTCGACGCGCAGCCGGCCGCAGGCGGCATGGCGCGCTACGGCATCCCCTCCTACCGCGTGCCGCTCGACGTCATCGACAACGAAGTCGCGGAAGTGAGCAAGCTCGGCGTCGAATTCCGCTACAACGCGCGCATCGAGAACGCCGACGAGCTGTTCGGGCAGGGTTTCGAAGCGGTGTTCATCGGCATCGGCTGCCAGGGCGGCGACAGGCTCGGCGTGCCGGGCGACGACCTGCCCGGCGTGGTCGACAGCCCGACCTATCTCAAGGCGGCGACCATGGGCCTGGTCAACACGCCCGATGGCATCCAGACCGGCAGGAAGGTCGCCGTCATCGGCGGCGGCAACGTCGCCACCGACAACGCCCGCTCCTCGCGCCGCTTCGGCGCCGAGGTCGATATGGTCTATCGCCGCACCCGGGACGAAATGCCGGCGCGCGAGGAGGAGTTCGCCGGCTGCGTCGAGGAAGGCGTGAACATCCGCTACCTGCTGGCACCGAAGAAGATCGAGGCCGGCCACGACGGCCACCGCCTCGCCATCACCTATGCGCGCATGGCGCTGGGCGAGCCCGACGCCTCCGGCCGCCGCCGCCCGGTCGACACCGGCGAGGAGGTCACCGAGGGCGTCGATCTCGTCGTCGCCGCCGTGGGCCAGCACCCGAAGACCTTCGCCGGCTTCGGCGTGCAGGTCGACAAGAAAGGCCGCATCACGGTGCGGGAAGACTCGATGCTGACGAGCCGGCCCGGCGTGTATGCCGGCGGCGACTGCGTGCTCGGCCCCTCGACCCTGATCGAATCCATTGCCCAGGGCCGCGTCGCCGCGGCGGCGATGGATAGTCAGCTCGGCGGGGACGGCGACATCGAGGAAAAGCTGCTGCGGGACGGCTGGGAAACCCAGCCGCACATCGGCCGCGAGGAAGGCTTCAACAGGACGCGCAAGTTCCACCCGATCATGCTGGAAGCCGATCAGCGCAACAACTGGAACGAAGTCGAAAAAGGCTTCGACGATGCCACGGCCCGCGCCGAGGCCGCGCGCTGCCTGAAATGCAACCTGGCGGCAAAGATCGAGGACATGGTGCTGCCGCCGGAATCCTGGCTGGAACTCACCGAGGCCAGCGTCGCCGGCGTGACGACCGAGTCCGGCGTCTACCAGCTCCTCGACGCCGACAAGAAGGTGCTCGCCATCAAGGGCGTGGAGAACCTGCGCGAAGGGCTGCAGGGCATGATCGGCAAGTCCGACGAGGCGAAGTACTTCGTCTTCGAGGAGGCGCCCTTCTTCAGCCAGCGCGAGAACCAGCTGGTGCAGGCCTACATGGAGCAGCACGGCGCGATGCCGAAGGGCGTCGGCGCCGACGAGATGGA
>Ga0233425_10009283_pt1 | contig 12578 bp, 13 predicted proteins | sample Watercolumn_Towu_2_FD_181712 | JGI IMG/M metagenome (GOLD analysis project Ga0233425, IMG submission 181712) | Freshwater microbial communities from Lake Towuti, South Sulawesi, Indonesia - Watercolumn_Towuti2014_140_MG | ecosystem: Environmental > Aquatic > Freshwater > Lake | place...
AAGTACGCGCGGCGCGTCTCTACCTGGTGGTCCTGGGTGGCGCGGCGCTACCGCGACCGCTGCGCACCCCACGAGCCGCCGGGGCTACCCCGGGCCATGCGCGCCCCCAAGTCCGCGCCGACGTGGGCGGAGATGGATCTCTGCGTGCTGGCCGCCGCCGACGGCGCCGGGCTCAGGTACGGCTCGCCGGATGCCGCATGGGTGGAGCGCGCCGCCACCATCGCGCGCTACACCGGCCTGCGGCCCGTGCAGGTCTGGGCCCTCACCTGGGATGACATCGACCTCGTCGGCAAGATGCTGACCGTCAGGCCGGAGCACGACCGGGGCCGTGTCGGGCGCATCATCCCGATCTGCGATCCCCTGGTCGCCTACCTGGCCACGCTCGGCCGACGCGAGGGCGCGCTGTTCGACATGAAGCGCTGCTCGCTCGGCACCCGCTACGTCAACCGCTGCTGGCGCGCGGCCGGGGTTCGCCCCACGATCTCCGGCTGGCACGCCTTCCGGCGCGGGTTCGAGACCGGCCTGCTCGCCGCCGGGGTGGATCTGGTGCGTGTGCGCTCCCTGGTGGGGCACTCGTCCGGGGTGGATGACCACTACATCGACGCCGCCGGGCTGGACCTGCGCGAGGCCGTGGGGCGCATCCCGGCCATCAAGGCGGACCACAAGCAGGCGGTGGATCTCGACGCGCGGCGGGCTGGGGGGTAAGGTCGGATGTTGCCAGGCTGTTGCCAGCATCGTCACCCTCCCCGGGCAGGTTCCGCCTCGCCCGCAGGATTTCAGCAAACGAGCGAAGAACCAGAGGGTCGCGGGTTCAAGTCCCGCTGGGCCCATCACTCCCGTGAGCAAGATGAACGAAGACCTCTCCGCAGTCCTGGCTCTCTGGAGGAACGTCCACGCCGCGGAACGCCTGCGAGCCGAGCGCGCGAGCTTCGCTGAGCGCGAGCGGCAGGCCTCGGAGGAGCAGCGGCGCTCCGAGGAAGCCCGGCAGGAAGCGTGCGTGGCGCTCGAAGCCGTGGTCGCCGAGGAGCGGGCGGTCATGCGCAAGCTCGAGAGCTACCAGAAGCGCATCGAGACCACGCGTGCCATGATCGAGGCCGGCAAGGCTCCCGACTACCGCCTGGCTGACCAGCAACTGCGGTCCTGCCTCGAGATCGCCGACGATCTCGAGACTCGCGCGCTGGAGCTGATGGAACAGCGCGACGAGGCCGAGGCACACCTCGCCAGGGCGCGCGGTGCCGCCGCGCGCGCGGTCCAACAGATCGGGGATCACGCCGCCGCCGCCGCCGCACGTCAGCCGGCCATCGTTGAGGAGCTGCGCTCCCTGGAGGCGGCGCGACCCGAGCTGGAGTCCCTGGTCCCCGCGCCGTTGCTCGCCGCGTTTCGCGCGCTGCGCGAGCGCGGTCGCAGCGCGGTCTCCCCGCTGAAGGAGGGTGCTTGCTCCCTGTGCAACTACGGTGCACCCGCCCAGGTCCTGCTGGAGATCAAGAACGGCGTCCGCGTCCACCAGTGCCGCAACTGCCAGCGCTTCCTCCTGCCCGAGGAGTGACCTGACAACAGCAGAAGGCCGCGATAGGGGGCGGTCGTCGGTGGGTGCCTGGCGATCGCGGGCGGCTTCGGCCACCCGAGGAAAGTCCGAGCTCCACAGGGCAGGATGCCGGGTAACACCCGGTCGGGGAAACCCGGAGGAAAGTGCAACAGAGAGTAGACCGCCAGGTGGTTCGCCACCTCCGGAGCCTTGCCAGGGCCAACCCCGATTTTTCGGAGCATGACCACGGCGAGCCTCGGGACCCGAGCCCGCTCGGGCCGGCAAGGGTGAAAGGGTGCGGCAAGAGCGCACCGGCGGTCCCGGCGACGGGGCCGGCCAGGCAAACCCCATCCGGAGCAAGGCCGAATAGAGGAGCGCTTGAGGGCTGCCCGCCCGATGCTCCCGGGTTGGCCGCTGGAGGTGGCCGGTGACGGCCATCCAAGAGGAATGATCGCCGCCCCGCCGGGGGGTGACCCCCGCGAGGAACAGAACTCGGCTTACAGTGCCCTCCGACCCGCCCGCCCCCCTGGGGGTGGGCGGTTTCTTTCAGGGGAAGGGCTACTCCTCGCCGAAGGCCACGCCCGACGCCCGATCGGCCCAGGCCAGATCCAGATCCGGCATCGTCCAGGGTGCGATGACACCGCCAGCCTCGAGGTTCGCCGCCAGGACCGACAGCGCAGCCCGGGCCACCATCGTCAAGCGCACCAACGAGCCGTCCAGCACGGTGGCCAACGCCCTGGGCATGTCCTCGGTGTGGGAGAGGTAGAAGCGCAGCTCGTCCAACTCCGCGTAGAAAGCCTCCACCGCTTCGAGCTCCTCGCGCTCCAGCGCCAACAGCTCCACCATGGGCAGACCGCGGTAACGCTGGTGGCACGTGTCGAGGAAGGGGGTCCGCGCCCGGTGCTTGCCCCACACCGCCACCAGCAGCGACCGGCGGCGCAGAAGGTCGTCGGTCACGCGGTGGACCTCGAGCCCCAGCAGCACTCGCAGCCGCTCCGCCCGCCGGGGATCGATCCCTCCGCTCATCGCGCCCTCATGGGCACTACAAGGGCTGCTCGCCCGAGCCCTCGACGGGGTCGTGGAATCGGTAGATCACCGAGCCTTGATCCCCCACGAGCAGCGACTCGGCCGCCTGGCGCTCCACCGCGCTGCGGCGCTCGCGGAGCTGCTCGATGCGCCGCCGCAGCACCTCGTTCTCGCGCCGAAGGCCCTCGGCCTGGTCCTGGACCCGGTAGACCTGGCGCTTGAGCAGGTGCCGGTGCAGGAGCCCATCGTGCCCGAAGAGCGTCATGCACAGGACCACGACCGCGACCAGCGCGGGGACCACGGTCAGCAGTCGATGGGCGAAGCGGGAGGTTGACACGGCAGCAGCGGCGGCAGGGGAGAGGAGCGGGCCCGCACCTTCGACGGGCTGGCCCCCATCCTAGACCTCTCAGCAGTGGACCTGTCAAGGGTTTCCCTAAATATTTTTCATCAGGTTCAAGCCGACGACAGTGGAGCTCACTCGAGCTGCCTCCCGCGCACGGGACGCAGTCAGGCCGCCCAGGCTCGAAGAAGACGGTAGGCGATCCGCGCGCGGGTGTATAACCCACATGCAGGACCTCGGTCCCGGAGGGCCCTTGCGCCACGCCGCAGCCACACGCGGACCCAGCCTGGCGTCCCTGCTCACCCTGCTCGGCACGGTGGGGTGCCACGGCGGGTACGTGCTGAAGAGCGCGGTCTTCCAGGCCGAACTGCTCGCGTCCCGAGAACCCATTCCCCGCGCGCTGGAGCGCAGCGACCTCGATCAGGAGAAGACGCGCAAGCTGGCCCTCGTGCCCCGTATCAAAGCCTTCGGCGAGAGCCTCGGGCTGTCGCCCGTCCGGTCCTATCGCAGCGTCGCCCGTGGCTGGGACCGCACCATCGTCAACCTCTCTGCCTGCCCGCCCCTCTCGCTCGAACCGCGCACCTGGTGGTTCCCCATCGTGGGACGCGTCCCGTACCTCGGCTTCTTCCGTACGCAGGACGCCGCCCGCTGGCAGCGCCGCCTTGAGGCCGACGGCTACGAGGTCTGGACCCGTCCCGTAGGCGCCTACTCCACCCTGGGGTGGTTCCGCGATCCGGTCCTGCCAGGGATGCTCGACTGGCCCGAACACCGCCTCGCAGAGGTCATCCTCCACGAGACCGCCCACGCCACCCTGTGGGTCCCCGGCGAAGTGGGTTTCAACGAGACCTACGCCGTCGTGGTCGGCGAGGAAGCCTCGCGGCGCTGGATGCTGGCCGAGTACGGGGAGGGCAGCGAGGCGGTCCTGCGCATGGACGATGAGCGCCGCGATCAGGCGCTGTGGCGCGCGTTGCTGGAACGGGTGTACCAAGATCTTGACTCGTTGTACCAAAATCAGAACATTTCCCCCGAGTCGAAGCTGCGCGCGAAGCGCGAACGTTTTGCGAGGATGGAACTCGATATCCAGAGTATGGGCGCCAAAGATCCGGCCAGGCTGCAGCGCGCGTTGCGCGAGGAGGTCTGGAACAACGCCCACATCATGCAGGCCCACGCCTACGACGACCACCGCACCCCGCTATCGGCGCTGCTCGCGCGCCACGGTGGTGATCTCCGCGCTTTCACGGAGGTTCTTCGCGAGCGGATCGCAGCCGGGGTCGATCCGTGGATGGCCGTCGAGGCGGCGTCGGGGCCAACCTCCGGTCCTCATGGAGGCTGGATAAAGAACTGTTTGTCTGAGGCCGATAGGCCAGGTGCACCTTGCCACGCGTGGTGGTCTGCGGACCACGGCTCCGGACCATGATCCCGATGTCGTGCATGCCGACCCTCGAACGTGGACGTGGAGGCGAAGCCATGAGCGCTGGCGTCCAGGAATCCCACGGAAAACCCCCGGGCAAAGAAGATTTGGACGATCGCGAGGCGGAGGTCGAGGATAGCGACGAGGAGCTGGCACGAATCGTGCATTCCTGTGTGGGTGCTGAAGGCGAACCACCAGGATGGAGGACTGCCATGAGCTTCCCGTCGAGAGATGGTGCGCGGGACCCGCTCGCCGCTGGGAACGTCCTCCTCAACAAATACCTGAAGAACATGGGGGCCATCCCGCTGCTCTCCCGCGAGGACGAGGTGGAGGTGGCCCGGCGCATCGAGGCCGGCGGCCCCGACGCGGAGCTGGCGAAGCAAGCCCTCATCAACGCCAACCTGCGGCTGGTGGTCAGCATCGCCAAGCAGTACTCCTACCGCGGCATGCCGCTGGCCGATCTGATCCAGGAGGGGAACCTCGGGCTCATCAAGGCCACCGAGAAGTTCGACTACCGGCGGGGGTTCAAGTTCTCCACCTACGCGTCCTGGTGGATCCGCCAGAGCATCATCCGGGCGATCGAGAGCCAGATCCGCACGATCCGCATCCCGATCTACAAGCTCGAGGTGGTCAACAAGGTCCACCAGATGCAGAAGCAGATGTTCCAGGAGTTGGGGCGCGAGCCCACCCTGCGCGAAATCGCGGAGCGCCTCCAGATGGAGCCCGAGAAGGTCGAGGCGCTGATGCGCCTGACCCGCGAGCCCATGAGCCTGGACGCCCCACTGTCGGATGAGAGCGACTCGACGGTGGCGGAGTTCATTGAGAATCCCCAGGCCGAAGCCCCCTCCTCCAGCATCGAAGAAGCCGTCCTGCGCGAGCAGATCGAGGACGCGCTCTGCACGCTGAGCCCGCGCGAGGAGACGGTGATCCGGATGCGTTTCGGCATCGGAGAGCCCTGCTGCTACTCCCTGGAGGAGATCGGCAGTCGTTTCCACCTCACCCGGGAGCGCATCCGCCAGATCGAGATCAAAGCCCTGCGGAAGCTGCGCCATGCCAAGCGCCGCAGGGATCTGGACGCGTTCCTGGAGTGACCGCGCCTACCAGGTCTCCACGGTCCCCGAGGGGGGAATGCGGTCCGGGGCGTCGATGTCGGGATCGGCTGGCTCCTGGGGCAGGAGTCCATGCTGCTCCAGCATGGCCCGGACGACCTCGGGGGGGGTGAGGTCGGAGCTGAACAGGAACGGGTAGCGCAGGGTCAGACCATCGCCACCCGGGGCCGGGAACGAGAGCGCACGGACCATGTCCTCGACGCAGGTGACGAGGTCGTGATCGCCCACCGTGTCCAGCGAGGAGGCGGCCTCGGTGACGCGACCGTCCGACCCGACGGCGATCCGCACCAACACCTCGCCGTAGATGTTCACATCCCGGGCGAGCGCGGCCTGGTAGCAGGTGGCGGCCCGCGGCCGGGCCTCGTCGAGCACCCGCAATGCCGCCTCCTCCACTGGGGTGGGACCTTTGGGCGCTGCGACTGCGGCGGCCTTCTGCTCGGGGGCGATCTGGACCTGGACCAACCCGGCGGCTGGAGGGGGACCCGCGGGGGCGACCGCGGCTTCGGGTGGCGCCCTCCGCAGGCAACCGCAGAGACACGCGACGGCGATCGGGGCCAGGAAAGCGCGGGACATGGTGGACCTCCGGGCTGAGGCGCCCTATCCTGGGGTCTCGGAGGCCGCATGAGCGTAGCGCCCTGGACCCTGGTGTGTGCGGGCGCGACGGTGGCGCTCGTGGCGTCCGAGTACCGCGCCAGCGCAGCCGGGCGCTGGGTGTCCAAGCCACTGGCCTCGCTTGCCTTCGTCGGGCTGGCGCTCTCCCAGGGTGACCCTGGTTCGAGCTACGGTCGGGCCGTGCTGGCGGCGCTGGTCCTGTGTCTGCTGGGTGATCTGCTCCTGCTGCCCGATCGCACCGGACCGGCTTTCATTGGGGGGCTCGCCAGCTTCCTGGGGGGCCACGTCGCGTTCTCGGTGGCCTTCGTCGCGCTGGACCCCGATTGGGCCTGGACCGGTGCTGCGGCCGTCGCGCTGGCCCTCCCCGTCGTCGGAGCCCTGCGCTGGCTCGGACCCCACCTGCAGGGTCGGCTGCGCGTGGCGGTGCCGATCTACGTCGTGGCCATCGGCGCCATGGTCGCCCTGGCCGCAGGCGCCGCGCGCTCCGCCGGGCCATGGTGGGTGGGCCCCGCAGCCATCCTGTTCTTCCTCTCGGACCTCGCGGTGGCCCGCCAGCGCTTCGTACAGCGGGACTGGAGGAACCGGCTGTGGGGGCTGCCGCTGTACTACGCCGCGCAGCTCCTGTTCGCCCTGTCCATTCTGGACTACTCCCCGAATGGGTAGGTCAGCACTGGGCTCTTGGCCGCCGCCACCTCGTCCAGACGCCGGCGGAACGACACGTGCGGGGCACCGAGCAACAGCCCCGGGTCCTCGACGGCCTCGCGCGCGATCTGCTCCATGGCCGCGACGAAACCGTCGAGCTCGGCCAGCGACTCACTCTCGGTGGGTTCCACCATGATGGCGTGGGGCACCACGAGCGGGAAGTAGACGGTGGGCGGGTGGTAGCCAAGGTCGATCAGACGCTTCGCGATGTCCATGGTCTGGACGCCGTGATCGCGCTGAAGCTTGTCGGTGAGCACGACCTCGTGCATGCAGGGGCGGTCATAGGCCACCTGGAACGCCCGCCCCAGGCGGACCCGCAGGTAGTTGGCATTGAGCACGGCCAGGCGGGAGGCCTCCGCCAAGCCGGTGCCCCCCACCTCGCGGATGTAGGTCCAGGCGCGCACCAACACGCCGAAGTTTCCGAAGAAGCTGCGCACTTTGCCGATGCTCTGCGGCCGGTCCCAGTCCAGGGACAGCTCCCTGCCGCGTCGGATCACGGGGCGCGGCAGGAACTGCGCGAGCGCGGCACGCACGGCCACGGGACCCGCACCCGGCCCGCCCCCGCCGTGGGGCGTGGAGAAGGTCTTGTGCAGGTTGATGTGCATGACGTCGATCCCGACATCGCCCGGGCGGGCCACGCCCATGAGCGCGTTGAGATTGGCGCCGTCGCCGTACACCAGACCGCCACCGCGATGTACGATCTCGCAGATGGCCGGCAGGTTGCGCTCGTAGAGGCCCAGCGTGTTCGGGTGGGTCACCATCAAGCCGGCGACCTCGTCGCCCAACGTGTCCATGGCCGCGGCGACCGTCTCGGGGTGCAGCAAGCCGTCGGGGCCAGCGGGCAAGGCCACGATCTGGTAGCCACAGATCGCCGCGGTGGCCGGGTTGGTGCCGTGGGCGCTCTCGGGCACCAGGATCTTGCTGCGCGGGTTGCCCCGGGCGGTCAGCGCGGCGCGGATGATGGCCACGCCGGTGTATTCGCCGTGGGCTCCCGCGGAGGGCTGCAGGGTGACGGCACAAAGCCCGGTGATCTCGGCGAGGGCGTCCTCCAGCTCGGCCATGAGGCGCAATGCTCCCTGGAGGGAGGCCACCGGTTGCTGCGGGTGCAGTCCGGTGAAGCCGGGCAGGGATGCGATGTCCTCGTTGACCCGCGGGTTGTACTTCATGGTGCAGGAGCCGAGCGGATAGAAACCAGCGTCGACGCTGTAGTTCCACTGGGACAGGCGGGTGTAGTGGCGCACCACGTCGAGTTCGCCCAGCTCAGGCAGGCGCGGGGGCACCGCCCGCAAGGTAGCAGGGTCGAGGTCGTCCGCCGCGGCGACCTCGGGGTCGGGCAGGGACCATCCGCGGCGACCGGGGACGGAGCGCGCAAAGACCACGGGCTCCTCATGGGCCAGGCCCAGGGTGCCGTTCGGGCCAAACGGGCGGGTCATGCCGCACCTCCAGCGCGGGGGGAGAAGCCGCCGAGCAGGCGCACGAGCTCGTCCAGCTCAGCCCTGGAGTTGGCCTCGGTGGCGCACACGAGCAGCTCGTGGGTGCGCTCGGGGAAATACCGGGACAACGGCAGCCCGGCGAACACGCCGACCGGGAGGAGCCCCTGCACGATCTCGCTCGCGGGGACCGGGGTGGTGACCACGAATTCGTGGAAGAAGGGGCCAGCATGCGGGACACCGAATCCCGGCAGCGCGGCGACCGCGCGCTTCAGGTGCAGGGCGTGCGCATGGGAACGCTCGGCCACCTCGCGCAGTCCGGCCGGGCCCACGATGCTCATGTACATGGCGGCCTGCAGGGCGTTGAGACCCTGGTTGGTGCAGATGTTGGAGGTGGCCTTCTCGCGGCGGATGTGCTGCTCCCGGGTGGCGAGGGTCAGTACGAACCCAGTACGACCGTCGGCATCGGTGGTGCGACCCACCAGGCGGCCCGGCATCTGGCGCACAAGGTCGTTCCGCGTGGCGAACAGCCCGAGGTAGGGACCGCCCATGCTGAGCGGCAGCCCGAGCGGCTGCCCCTCGGCGATCACGATGTCAGCGCCGAGCTCTCCGGGGGGCTGGAACAGGGCGCAGGCGTGTGGATCGCTCACGGAGACCACCAGCAGGGCACCGGCGGCGTGGACGCGCGCAGCGATGGCAGGGAGGTCCTCGATCAAACCCAGGAAGTTGGGGCTCTGCACGGCCACGCAGCAGACGTCGGGGCCCAGCTTGGCGTCCAGGTCCGTGAGGGACACCCGTCCGTCGGCACCGGGGGCCAGCGAGTCGAGCGCGACGATGCGGGCCAGCCCGTAGGTGCAGCAGACCTCGAGGTGCTCGGGGTGGATGGCTCCGGCCAACACGGCCCGCGACCGTTTGCCACGCCCTACCCGGTGCGCCATGAAGAGCGCCTCGGCCAGGGCGGTCGCGCCGTCGTAGACCGAGGCGTTGGCCACGTCCATGCCGAAGAGCTCCGTGACCATGGTCTGGAACTCGAAGATGCCCTGGAGCGTGCCCTGGGAGATCTCCGGCTGGTACGGGGTGTAGGCGGTGAGGAACTCGCCCCGCCCGGCCAGGTGGTGGATGGCTGCCGGGATGTGGTGCCGATAGGCACCCGCCCCGAGGAAGCAAGCCCCCGCCGCCGCGGGTCGATTGGCGCCCGCCAGGGCCGCCCCCAGCGCCATGACCTCGGGCTCGCTCATCGGTCCGGGCAGGGCCAGGGGCCGCCCGAGCCGCTGTTCGGCGGGCACGAGGTCGGCCAGCAGGGCGTCGATCCCCGGGTAGCCCACGACCTCGAGCATGTGGCGGACCTCGCCGCACGTGGCGGGGATGTACTTCGAGCAGCGCTCAGGCATGGTGGCCCTCCTGCGCGGTGGGTGGATGCGGCGGCTGGGACCGCTAGTGGGCCTGTTCGGCCACGAAAGCCCGGTACGCCACGTGGTCCATCAGGGCCGCCAGCTCGCCGGGGTTCGCCATCTCGACCTTGAACAGCCAGCCCGCGCCATACGGGTCGCGGTTGATGGTGCCTTCCGCACCCTCGAGCTCCTCGTTCACGGCCACGATCCCACCGCTGACCGGGGAGAAGACGCTGGAGAACGCCTTGACGGACTCGACCTCGGCCACGGAGTCGCCCGCGCCGACCTCGGCTCCCACCTCGGGCAGGTTGACGTAGACGACATCGCCGAGCGAGTCCTGGGCGAAGTCGGACAGGCCGACGGTGGCGATGCCACCCTCGACGCGCAGCCATTCGTGGTCCTTGCTGTACCTGAGATCGGCGGGGAAGTTCATCACGACTCCTGCGAGGCCATTCGGCCGTAGGATGAGGGGCTAGTAGGCACGCTTGAAGAAGGGGGGCTTGACGACGACGGCGACGGCGTTCCGGCCGCGGACATCGATCTCGACGGTGGCCCCGGGCCTGGAGAGCGCGACCGGCACGTAGCCGAGGGCGATGTTCTTCTCGAGCGTCGGCGAGCGGGTGCCGCTGGTGACCTCACCGACCACCTGCCCACCCGAGAGGATGGGCATGTGCTGGCGCGCGATGCGCCCTTCGACCTCGAGGCAGACGAGACGGCGCGTAGGCTTGGCGTCGCGCTGGGCCTCCAGCACATCCTGGCCGATGAAGCGCACGTGCTTGTCGAACTTCACCGTCCAGGCCAGGGCCGCGTCCAGTGGGGAGGTGGTGTCGTCGATGTCGTTGCCGTACAGGGCCATCTTGGCCTCGAGGCGCAGCGTGTCGCGCGCACCGAGCCCGATGGGCGCGATACCGTAGGCCTCCCCGGCCTTCACGACCGCCGGCCAGATGGTCAGGGCCCCGGCGGCGGGCAGGTAGATCTCGAAGCCGTCCTCGCCGGTGTAGCCGGTGCGCGAGACGATGCAGCCCTCGACCCCGGCGACAGCCGCCTGCACGAAGTGGTAATAGGCCACCTGGGAGAGGTCCGCCGCGACGAGCTGCTGCACTACGGCCTGGGCGTGACGCCCCTGGACCGCGAGCTGGCCCCAGCGCGGTGACTCGTTGACGAAGGTGGCGCCGTGCGGGCGAGGGTTGTTGGCCACCATCCAGGCGTAGTCCTTGTCGATGTTGGCGGCGTTGACCACCAGGAAGAACTCGCGCTCCCCCACGCGGTACACGAGCAGGTCGTCGACGATGCCACCCTGGTGGTTGCACATGGGGGTGTAGAGCGCCTGGCCGATCGCCAGGGCGGCCACGTCGTTGGTCACCAGGCCCTGCACCGCCTCGAGCGCCTCGGGCCCGCTGCAGCGGATCTCGCCCATGTGGCTGACGTCGAACAGCCCCACCCCCGCGCGCACGTGCAGGTGTTCCTTGACGATGCCTTCGAACTGGACCGGGAGCTCCCAGCCCCCGAAGTCGATCAGCTTGCCACCGGCGGCGACGTGGAACTCGAAGAACGGTGTGCGCTTGAGGGTCATACGAGGCCTCGGGAGGGAGGGTGCCAGATGGATGCGGGGGCCGGAGAAAGGCGGCGATCCTAACCCGAGTGTGCCCGGCGGGTGCAAGAAAGCACTCACGGCTGTGGCGGCTCAGCTCGCGCGGCGCTCGGCGGCCTCGACGGTGTTCGCCATGAGCATCGCGATGGTCATGGGGCCCACGCCCCCGGGCACAGGAGTGACCCAGCCGGCAGCCTCCAGCTCCGGACCCGCCCCGACGTCGCCCACCAGGCTGCCGTCCGGGAGGCGGTTGACCCCCACGTCGATCACGGCGGAGCCGGGCTTGATCCAGGCCGCAGGGATGGCCGCTGGACGCCCCAGGGCCGCCACGAGGAGGTCAGCCCGGCGCACCTCGGTCTCCAGGTCGGCCGTGCGGCTGTGGCAGACGGTGACCGTGGCGTTGGCGCGATCCAGGAGGAGGGAGAGGGGCCGCCCGACGATGGCGGACCGGCCCACCACCACGGCGCGCCGCCCTGCCACGGGCACGCCGTACTCGGCCACGAGTTCCATCACCCCGCGCGGAGTGCAGGCCACGAAGCGCGGGCGCCCCTGCGCCAGCAAGCCCATGTTCCAGGCGTGGATCCCGTCCACGTCCTTGTCTGGCCCGATGGCGTCGAGCACACGCTGGGCGTCCAGGGCAGGCGGAAGCGGGAGCTGCACGAGGATGCCGTCGATGACCGGATCGGCATTCAGCCCCTCGATCACGGCCAGCAGCGCAGGCTCGGTGGTGGTGACGGGGAGGTCGATCTGGCGGTGGAGGAAGCCGAGGCGTTGGGCCACGGCGGTCTTTCGGCCCACGTAGACCTGGCTGGCGGGATCGGCGCCCACCAACACCACGGCGAGCCCGGGTGGTCGCGGCAGCACCGCCGCCCGCGCGCGCAGGGCTTCTTGGCGCGCCCGCGCGAGCGCGCGCCCGTCCATGACGATGGCCATGCCCCCCTCCGATCTACTTGGCCGCAGCTTTGGCAGGCTCGGAGGCCTTGGCAGGCTCAGAGGCCTTGGCAGGCTCAGAGGCCCTGGCGGACTCGGCCGCCTTGGCGGCGTCCGAAGAAGCGCTGGTCTTGAGCCCGTAGCCGTCCTTGTACCAGCCACCACCCTTGAGCACGAAGCTGGTGGCACTCACCAGCTTGCGCACCTCAGCCGCGTCGCACTCGGGGCAGGCCGCTGGCGGCGCGGCACCGATGGGCTGGAGCATCTCGAAGGCGTGGCCACAGGCGCCGCAGGCATACTCGTAGATAGGCATGAGGGGGACCTCCGGAGCGCCCCCCTTGTAAGCACTCCCAGGCTGCTGGCAAGGCTGGCATGGCGTTATGAGCGGCGACCATGACCTCTCCCCCCCCCGCGACGCGCCCCCAGACCTCCAGCCTGCTGGACGCGCTGCTCGCGCGGCGCCTGATCGTGGTCACAGGCAAGGGTGGCACGGGCAAGACCACACTCACCG